>Ga0299912_10000186_pt1 | contig 65177 bp, 61 predicted proteins | sample RVTome_2_FD_207667 | JGI IMG/M metagenome (GOLD analysis project Ga0299912, IMG submission 207667) | Soil microbial communities from uranium-contaminated site in the Upper Colorado River Basin, Wyoming, United States - RVT95D214 (version 2) ... | reverse complement strand
GGCTCGCGAGCCGCCCCTACCTTGCCGGTTTTGAGATAGTTTCTTAGAGCCTTTGTGTCTTGGTGGTTAAATCCTGATTGCATTTTCCGGGTTACTAATGGGAGCGCTATTCATTGGACAGTGAGGAACCCCGGAACAGATTGTAGGGGCACGGCATGCCGTGCCCCTACGGGGTTTGCCCGCCGCGGGAAGTGTCCAATATTTCATGCTCCCATTAGTAAAGCAGGCTCAACTTGGAAGAAGGCGGCAAAGTTTCATTTTTTCGCCGCAAAAAATGCTTGCCTTCTTGGGGTCCAATCGTTTATAATGAAGATCAGCCATGCTCGGGCGGAGTGGAGCGAAAATGCGGATCGGAGTGGCGGCGGTAATAGCAGTCTTTTGGTCTCTCCCGGCCGCAGTTCAAGCCTCGGATTGCACCGCGGCTTACGCGCGCGCGTCCGATCATTATTCCTCTTTTATCCGGTCCCCGGCCCAGAAGAAATATCACGAGCGCTGGGAAAGCCTGGCCGGCGAGTTTGAGGCGGTGGCGGAGAAATACCCGGACTGCCACAAGGCCGACGACGCCCTTTACATGGCGGGCAAGCTCCGCTTCGACTGCTACGCCTTTTCCAAGAACCCGAATGACCTTGAGGCCGCGCTCGGGCCGTTCCAGGCGCTGATCGCCCAATACCCGGACTCGACCCTGGCCGATGACGCCCAGTTCCTGCGCGGCCGCTGCTTTGAGCTGATGGGCGATTATGACCGCGGCCGCATCGAATACCAGCGCGCGATCCAGCGCTATCGCCGGGGCGACATGGTCCGCCAGGCCCAGGCCCAACTGGCCAGGCTGCCCCAAGGCAGCGCCCCTCCGGCGCCTAAGCCGGCGCCGGTGGCTCCATCCCCCAGCCCGGCGGCGCCGTCCGCTCCGGTCAGCCCGGCTCCGGCGGTCTCGTCGCCGGGGGCATCGCCCGCGCAGATCCTCACGATCCGCTACTGGTCGAGCCAGGACTACACCCGGGTGGTGGTGGACCTGGACCGGGAAGTGGAATTCCTGCCGCCCCACCTGCTCAAGCCGGATCCGAACCTGGGCGCGCCGCCCCGGCTCTACGTGGATTTTCCCGGGACCGTGCTCAGCCAGGAGTTCCGGGAGCAGACGCCGCTCCGGGACGGCTTTTACGACCTGCCCATCGGCGACGGCTTGTTGGAAAAGGCCCGCGCCGGCCAGCACGATCAGGACGCGGCCCGGGTGGTGCTGGACTTGAAGAGCATCAGCGACTTTCACTGTTTTCCGCTGCCCGGGGAGGACGGCGGGTTCCGGGTGGTCATGGATATCAGCGGCCAAAAGACGGCTCCGGCGCGCTCTCCCGCGACGCAGCCCTCGGCCTCGGCCTCGCCGGCCACTACTGCTCCCGCACCCGGCCCCCGGCCAACCGCCAAGAAACGCGAGCCGGCTCCGGCCCCAGCCAAGGCCGGCAAGGCCCCGACCCGATCCGTGATCGTGATTGATCCCGGGCACGGCGGCAAAGACCCGGGCGCGATCGGCCCGGGCCGGACGCGAGAGAAGGACGTGACCCTGGCCCTGGCCAAGAAGCTCAAGGCGCGGCTGGAAAAGGAGAACCCGGAGTTGAAGGTGGTGCTGACCCGCTCCGACGACCGCTACCTCTCTTTGGTCGAGCGCACGGCCCGGGCCAATACCCTGGACGCGGACCTGTTCATCTCCATCCACTGCAACGCCAGCCCCAACCGGGAGGCCGCGGGCATCGAGACCTATTACCTGGACAACACCACCGACCGGGCCGCGCTCAAGCTGGCGGCGCGGGAGAACTTTGTGTCCGAGGACAAGCAGACCAAAGCCGACAGCATCACCAACTTGATCCTGGCCGACTTGCAAACTACTACCAAAGTCAACGACTCCGTGCCCCTGGCCGGGTTGGTCCAGGAGTCGCTGGTGCGGGAGCTGAAAAAAGAGTATTCCAACGTCCACGACCTGGGCGTGAAGAAGGCGCCCTTCTGGGTCTTGACCGGCGCCCGCATGCCTTGCGTGCTGGTGGAGACCTCTTTCATCAGCAACCGCCGCGAAGAAAAGCGGTTGGTGTCTTCTTCCTTTCAGGACGACCTGGCCCGGGCCATGGCGCGGGGCATCCGCGAATATCTGAACGAGCATCCCGAGCTGGCCGCCGCCTGGGGCGAGTAAGCCGATGCCGGGCGCGGACAAGGGAAAAGGCCGACCCGGAAAAGGCGCGGCCCCGGGTTTCTTCTCCCGGCTCCAGACCCTGCTCGCCCAAGGCCGCGCCCGGCTCCGGGCCGAGCATGACCGCCACGCCCCGGTGCGGAGCCTGCTCCTGGGTTATACCCGGCTCCTGGATCAACTGATCCTGGAAGCGCAGGCGGCGCTAGTGGCAACGGGTTTTAAACCCGTTGCACGTCAAAATATCGGCTTTGGCTTGGTCGCGCTCGGCAGCTACGGCCGGAGCGAAAACTGCCCCTATTCCGACCTCGACCTCATGCTCCTCTACGACACCGAGCTTGCTCCTCCCCTGCCCGAGCTGGCCGACCGCCTGCTCACCCTGCTCTGGGACCTGGGACTCAAGGTCGGGCACAGCACCCGCCGGCCCCGGGAATGCCTGGAGCTTTCCCGCGCGGATCTCACCATCAAGACCGCCTTTCTCGACGCGCGGCCGATCGGAAAGCCCGGCGCGGCGTTCGCTCACTTCGCCCGGGTGCGCGACCAGGAGATCATCCCGGACCAGGTCGCCCGGTTCCTGCAAGGGAAATTAAAGGAGCGCGAGAACCGGCTGAGGCGCTGGCAGGGGAGCATCTACCTGGTGGAGCCCAACCTGATGGAGGGGTTGGGCGGGCTGCGCGATTACCATGCGGCGCTGTGGGTGGCCAAGGTCAAATTCCGGGTCCAGAGCCTGGATGAACTGGTGCTCAAGGGCCAGATCTCGACCGACGACCTTCAGGTCTTTCGCCGCTCCCTCGCCTTCCTCTTCCGCATCCGCTTCTGCCTGCACTACTTTGCCGGCCGCAAGAACGACCACCTCAGCTTTGACATGCAGGAGCGCTGCGCCGCCTATTTCGGGCTTTCGGACACCCGCTCCCAGTTGGGGGTGGAGCGGCTGATGGAGAACTACTACCGCCACACCGCGGCGGTCCGCCGGTTCAGCGAGGCGCTGATGGACCGGTGCCTGGAGCGGGGCGAGTGGTCGCCCAAGGCCTGGAAGCCGCGGTCGGCCGGAGACGGGTTTGTGGTTACCGGCGGGGTGCTCCGGCACGAGCGGACCGGGTATCTGAGCGAAGCGCCCGGCCCGCCACTGCTCTGGCTTTTCCGCAAGGCGGTCGGGTTCCAGGTGCCGGTGGGCGAGTCGGCGCTGAAGGAGGCCAAGGCGGCGATCCCGAAAATCCGCCGGGCTTTCCGGCAGGACCCGGCCGTGCGCGGACTGTTCCGGGAGATCCTGGAGGACCGGGGCCGCGCCTTCGAGACCCTGCGCCGGATGCACGAGGCCGGGCTTTTGAGCGCGCTGCTGCCCGAGTTCAGGAACCTCACTCACCTGGCCCAGCACGACGCCTACCATGCCTACACCGCGGACGTGCATTCGCTCTTCACCATCCGCGAGCTGGAGGCCCTGGACCGGGGCGAATACGCGGAGGCCGAGCCGGCGCTCTTCCGGGCCATGGCCGAGGTGAAAGAGACCGGAATTCTCTTCCTGGCCGCGCTGCTCCACGACGCGGGCAAAGGCTCGGGCGGCGACCATGCGGAAGTGGGGGAAAAGCTCGCGCGCCGGGCCGGCCGGCGCCTGGGGCTCGCGCCCTCGGAAATCGCCCAGTTGGCCTTCCTGGTCGGCCGGCACCTGCGCCTCAACCACCTGGCCCAGCGCCGCGACATCTACGACGAACGCCTGGTGCTCGACTTTGCCCGGGAGGTGGGCGACCCGGAGACCTTGCGCCTGCTCTACCTCTTGACCTTTGCCGACATCAAGGCCGTGGGCCCGGAGGCCTGGACCTCCTGGAAGTCCACGCTGATCCGCGAGCTTTACGAGCTCACCGCCCGGGTGCTGGAGCGGGGCGGGTTCTTCGGCGAAGAGACCCAGAAGCGGATGGAAAAGACCCGGCAGCAGGTGAAGAAGCTTCTGGCCGGCAAACTCCCGGCGCTGCAGGTGGACCGCCGGTTCACCGACCTGCCGGCCCGTTATTTCCTGGGCTTCAGCCCGGAGGAGATCGCGCGCCATTTTGAGCTGGCCGCGGCGCTGAAAGGGCGCACGGTGCTGGCCGAGGTGCGGCCGGTTCCCGAGGAAGGCTCGAGCGAGGTGATCATCGTCACCCGCGACCGGCCCCGGCTGTTCGCCGAGTTGGCCGGGGTGTTCACCTCGCTGAACCTGAACATCCTGGCCGCCCAGATCAACACCCTGGCCGAGGGCATCGCGCTCGACATCTTCCAGGTCAACGACCCGGTGCAGCAGGCCACCAACGGCGAGCGGGTGCTCTCCGACCCGGAGCGGCAGGAGCGGCTCCATCGGACCCTGGAGCAGGTGCTCCGGCGCCAGGTCTCGGTGGCGGAGCGGGTGGCCCGGCGCCAGCGGCCCTCGCTGGTCAAGCCCCGCCAGGTGCCCCTTTACCCGCCGCTGGTCGAGGTTGACAACGCCGTGTCCGATCGCTACACCGTGATTGACGTGTTCGCGCCCGACCGGGTGGGCCTGCTCTACGACATTACCACCGCGCTCAGCGAGCTGGGATTGAATATCCACCTGGCCAAGATCAGCACCAAGGCCGACCAGGCCGCGGATGTCTTTTACGTGTTTCGTGCCGGTGACGGCAAGGTGAAGGAGCCGGAGGCGGTGGAACGACTGAAAGAAAAGATCTACGCGGCCCTGAAGTAGTTGGGGTCAGGTCTTCACATTTCACATTTGACAGGGCGATTAGGGTTGGCTATGATCGGGCCATGGCCAGACCCTGGCGCATCCAGTTCCCCGACGCGGTTTACCATGTCACCGCCCGGGGCAACAAGCGCGCAGACATTTTCCTCGACGACTCGGATCGTCAAACCTTCCTGCAATTACTCGAACAAGCTGGGGAGCGTTACAAGCTCCATCTCTTCGCCTTCTGCTTGATGAGCAACCACTACCACCTCTTCCTGCGCACTCCCCAGGCGAACCTGAGTCAGGCCATGCATTGGCTGAACGTCACCTACACCGTCCGCTTCAACCGCCGGCATCGCACCGACGGCCATCTTCTCCAGGGCCGGTTCAAAGCCGTTCTGATTACCGACGAAAACCATTGGCAACACCTCTCCGTTTACCTCCACCTGAACCCGGTCCGGGCGGGGCTGGTCAAAGACCCGGCGGATTATTTCTGGTCAAGCTTCCGCGAATATACCCGGCCCAGGCCACGCTTCCTTTGGCTTCAATCCCGCGCCATCCTGGGGAGCTATGGAGGCACCGAATCCCAGCAACGCCGGTATTACCGTCAGGTCTGCCAGGCGCTGGCCGGAAACCAGGAAGCGATTTGGGATCAGTTTCGAGGCCAAGGGCCGGCCGGCTCGCCCGAGAGTTTGGCGCGCCTGGCGGAGAAATACCGGCCGCAAGGAAACCCGAAAACCGTCCCGCACTATCGGCGGGCAAGAGCGAGGGGGGAACTCACCGTGGCTCTGCATCGGGTGGCGGAGGGCTTGGGTGTCAGCGCGGCCAACTTGCAAAAGGGGCGAGGCGCCGGTCCGTTTCGGCAGATGGCCTATTGGTATTTGGTGTCCCGCCGGGGCTATCCCTTGACCGAAGTGGGCCGGGCTCTTGGAGTCGGTGTTTCCGCGGTCAGCATGGGCGTCAAACGACTCGAGCAAAGGATGCAAAATGATCGGGCTCTGGCCAAGAGAATGCGAGACTTATGTGAAATGTGAAGACCTGACCCCAACTATGGGTTGGACCTGGCGCGAGCGGGCGCTCTTGCGCGGGATCGCCCTGGAGCAGGCGCTGGGCCGGGCCTGGCTCCGCTGGCGCTACCGGGACCGGGTGCGCTTCGGCCGCGGCTGCCGGGTGGACTGGCGCACGTTTGTGTTCCGCGGCCTGGGCGAGCTTGTGCTGGGCGAGGGCGTCATCATCGAGCGGGGCATCCACCGGGTGCTCTTCAACCTGGAGCCGGGAAGCCGCGTCACCTTTGGCCCGGGAGTGTGGATCCAGACCTTGAACGACGATTGCGTGTTTTCCTGCAAGGCCGGGGCGGAAATCACCATCGGTCGGAACTGCTGGTTTTCCGGCGGGCTGTATGGAGCGAGCGAGAGGATCAGCATCGGAGAACATACCCTGATCGGTTACGGCTGCATGATCCTGGACTCGGACCTCCACCAGCTCGACAACCAGGCCCGGCTCGAGACCCGCTCCATCAGCATCGGCTCGCACGTCTGGATGCCCTCGCACGTGACCGTGCTCAAGGGCGTGACCATCGGCGACCACTGCGTGATCGGCACCGGCTCGCTGGTCACCGAGGACATCCCGGACCATTCTTTGGCCGCGGGCCGGCCGGCGCGGGTGATCAAGAAGATCGGCGACCGGGACCGGGTCGCCTAGCGCTCCGACCCACAAAAAATGTCGAATATGTCCAAAAAAATTCGTCGGGAGAATCTCGTATTCGCCCCCGTCTGCCCGCAAGAGTTGCCCGCGACCATCATTGACAGGATAAGCCGGAATGCTAAAGTCAGAAACCGGCCATCGCGCACCCGAACCAAATCAGACTTTTCCGGCTGATTCCGGGCCTGGCCAAGGAAAGTAGATTTTCCCATGACACGGATCGAGACGGAGATCGTCATCGTCGGCTCCGGACCGGCCGGCGCCACTCTGGCCCGGGAGCTCTGCCGGCAGGGCCGCAAGGTGGTCCTGCTGGAAAAGGGCCGCTGGCACCAGTGGCCCGTGGGCCGGTTCGCCTCCATGGGCACCATCACCCGGACGGTCCGCTCCCGGCAGGGCGGGCTGATGGCCCGGGGAATCACCGCCGGCGGGTCCTCGGTCGTGTTCAACGGCAATGCCTATGACCCGCCCTCCTGGCTGGGCTCGGAACTGGGGATAGACCTCTGCCCGGAGACGGCCGCGACCAAGGCCGAGCTCGGAATCAAGCCCCTGCCCGAAAGCTTCTACCAGTCCTGGCCCGCGACCCGCCGGCTGGTCGAGTCCGCGGGCGAGCTCGACATCCCGCTCCATCCCCAGGCCAAGTTCATTGATCCGGAGAAATGCGACCCGCGCTGCGATGACTGCATGTTCGGCTGCCGGCAAGGGGCCAAGTGGACGGCGCGAAGCTTTCTGGAAGAAGCGCGGGAGCACGGCGCGCGGGTTTTACTCAACGCGGAGGTGGATCGGGTCATCCTGGAGGCCGGCCAGGCCAAGGGCGTGAAGCTGGCTGGACCGGGCGGGCTTCAGGAGGTCCGCGGCGAAAAGGTGGTGCTCTCGGCCGGCGGCCTGGGCACGCCGCTCATCCTGATGCGCTCCGGGATCGAGAAAGCGGGAGAGGGCTTTTTCATTGATCCCATGAACGTGGTGCTGGGGGTTGGCAAGGACTCTGGCACCTTCCACGAGATGACCTTTGCCTTTGCCTCGGAGGAGTTCGTGGAATCGGACGGCTACCTGGTCGGCACCGTGGGCGCGCTCATGGTGTTGGGCGCACAGCTTGCCCAGCGCCGGTCCTTCCGGGCCTGGCGCCGGGTCCTCGACCTCCGCCGCATTATGGGCATGTTCACCAAGATCGGCGACACCCCTGGCGGACGGATTGACCCGGACGGGACGATTGACAAGCCTTACCCGGCGGAAGACCGGGAAAAGTTCCGCAAGGGGACCGAGGCCTGCCAGCGGATCCTGATCAAGGCCGGGGCTGACCCGGACTCCATCCTGGTCGCCCATGACATCGGCGGCCATCCGGGCGGCACCGCGGCCATCGGGAGGGTGGTGGACCGAGACCTCCAGGCCTTGGCGGCGAAAAATCTTTACGTGTGCGACGCCTCGGTCTTCCCCCGCTCGCCCGGCCGGCCGCCCACCCTCACCCTCATCGCCCTGGCCAAGTATCTGGCCAAGAGGATTTAAGCGTCGGCCTTGGGTCAGGTCAAGACCACCAGGGTGATGGTCTTGGCGATCCCCTTGATGGATTGGATCTTGATGGCCACGATCTGGGTGATGTCGGTCATGTCCTTGGCCTCGATCCGGGCCACCACGTCGTAAGGGCCGGTCACGTATTCGGCGGACTTGACGCCCTTGATCCGCAGGATGTCGCCGCGCACGTTTTTCACGTTCTTGCCGGGAACCGTCTCGATCAGGACATAGGCTGCTACCATAGTCGGGTCCTCCTTCGCTTTTCAGGTCTTGTTAACTCTATAGCGCATCCGGCTGGCCGGCGCAAGCTCTCCAAGGAAAAAGGAGGACTCTTCATTGAGGTGAAGGCTTATTAGCCTGAGATAAGATCGAACGAATTAGCGAATCCCGCGCACGCGGATTGCCTTGGTGCGGTGGATCGGCTTATCGGGCTTTTCCGTGGTTACCAACTCATCGGCCTTGGCCGCCACGGCCGCGGCTACGTGGAGGGCATCCATGGCGTTCAAGCCATCCACTTGCGCTTGGTCAAAGGCGGCGGCAAGGATCGGATAATCCTCCGGCATCCAATGTTTTACCTGGGGAAAGAACTCTTGGTAAAAAGCCGTTTCTTCTGTTCGTCCAAAGTGAATCGGCTTGGGCAGAACTTCCAGCCGCACGTAACCACTGGAAGCAAATTCTCGCTTGGGGTCATCCAGGATCTCGAAGGCTTTCCGGGCAATCTCGTCGTTGCCCCGGAAGGCCGCGATTAAAACGCCGGAATCAATAAAGCTGATGGTCATCAGGCGTTCCGCTCGCGCAAATCCTTTAATTCCCGATCGATCTCTTCCCAATTGAGAAGCTTGCCGCCCGAGGTGATATACCGCGTCCGAATCTGCAAAAGCTTCCGGCCGAACTCGGTGCGCGGTTTATATCCGGGTAGCCCTTCCCCTGCTTCTTCTCTTGGCAGCTTCTTAAGTTTTGCACTCCTGGACATCCAGACCCTCCATCTTTAAGCTTACCCTATCGTCTTGATTTTGACAAACTGTTCAGTTCAGCCGTTGGCCTTTTTCCAGCCCAGGGCATCCAGGGCGATCAACTGGCGCATGATATTGGAAGCGCCCTCCCCGATCTGGTAGAGCTTGGCGTCGCGCAGGAGCCGGCTGACCGGATACTCCTCGGAATAACCGTTGCCGCCGTAGATCTCGACCGCGTCGTTGGCCGCGGCCACCGCCACCTGGCTGGCGAAATACTTGGCGATCGAGCTTTCCAGGGTGTCGCGCCGGCCCTGGTCCTTGAGGAACCCGCACTGGTAGAGGAGGAGCCGGGCCGCCTCCACCCCGGCGCGCATCTCCGCGATCTTTTGCTGGACCATCTGGTAGGTGCCGATCAACTGGCCGAACTGCTCGCGCTCGCGGGCGTAGCGGACCGCGGCATCCACGCAGGCCTGGGCCACCCCCACCGCGCCCGCGGCCACGGAGAGTCGCCCCCGATCGAGCGCGGTCATGGCCACCTTGAAGCCCTCGTTCTCCGGCCCGACCCGGTTCTCCTCCGGCACCTCCACGTCCTCCAAAAAGAGGGTGCCGGTCGGGGAGCAGCGGTGCCCGAGCTTGTCCTCGATCTCCCGGGCCGAAAGCCCCTTCATCCCCTTCTCGATGAGGAAGCAGGAGATGCCCCGGTGCCGCTCCTTGGGGTTGGTCTTGGCAAAGACCAGGCCGGCGTCGAACACGGTGGCGTTCGAGATCCAGGTCTTTTGGCCGTTGAGGATATACCGGCCGCCCTTTTTGACGGCTACGGTCTTGATCCCGGCCACGTCCGAGCCTACGTCCGGCTCGGTGATCGCGAACAGCCCCATCCACTCCGCGCTCACCAGCTTCTTCACGTATTTCTCTTTTTGCGCGGGCGTGCCCCACTGCAGGAGGGTGGCCGGGCAGGTCATGGCCTGGAGGTTGAAGGGCGTGCGCAGGCTGGAGTGTGCCCGCGAGATCTCCTCGCACAGGATCGCGTGGCAGAGGTAGCCGGAGCCCGTGCCGCCGAACTCCTCGGGAAAGGCCGCGCCGAAGAAGCCGAGCGATCCCATCTTCTGGATGGTGTCCCTGGGAAAGGCGCAGGTCCGCTCCTGCTCCGCTACCTTGGGGTAGATCTCCTTTTCGGCAAAGCGCACCGCGGCATCCCGCACCGCCAATTGTTCCGAGCTTAAATCAAAGTTCATGGCCGCCTCCCTGAGGGAGAGGAAACACTCGCAAAGGCTGAAGCTACCGTTGCACCGTCACTCGGAATTGGAGGAAACTTTCCAATCCTGGCGTAGCTTAGCAAAGATAAAATCGCGAAGCAAACCTGGGGAGACGAGCCGATCCCGCGGGAGCTGAAACCAGGTCATGGGTGGGGCTGGGGTTGTGTCTCGGAAATAAGCGCGATCTTGCCGCGATTAGGGCGCGGGCTACCGGCCGGCCGATTTGGAGATCAGCCGGCAAAATTCCGCGGTCCGCCATTTCCGGGATTGAATCCGAGAGGAACTATCGCTCTGATCCGGGCGGCTGCGGAAGACTCTCCCCCGAAATTTTCCCCGTCTTATCCGTTGGAGATTCTTTTTCCCTCAGCTCCCGACCGAAGCGCAAGACCGGGCAAGGCGCGAGTTGGGAGAGAATCAAACTGATTTTGGCCCTGAGCGCCAACACGTCGAAGGGTTTGGAGACAAATTCATCTCCGCCGTTTCTCCGGACGGCGATCTCCGCCTCGGCTTTCGGTCGGCCGCTGAGAAACAGGATAAAGATATGCCGGGTAAGCGGATCGTTCTTGAGGGCCCGGCACACGGCATAACCCACCATCCCGGGCATGATCACGTCCAGGACCACAAGGTCCGGCAGAATCTCCCGTGTCTTTTGCAATGCCTCGATCCCGTCCCCGGCCTCAAAGATTCGGTAGCCTTCCTCCGCCAGAACCTCTTTCACCAGCTCCCGCACCAGCGGGTCGTCATCGGCGATGAGAATAGTTTTGGACATTTAAGCTTCTCCTCTCGAAATGATTCCCGGTTGCCATCGGTCCCCAGAGCCGGCGGGCAGCGCCGCTTCAGAGCGATATCCAGTCCTCGCTCTTCCAGCTTACCTCCAGCTCGAAGCTGTCGCCGGCCGGGAGCACCCGGCTGGTCACCTCCTGACCGCCCGCGCGCTCGGCGGTGACCTCCGCCCCGCCCGCCATCTGGTAACAAAAAGCCTCCAGCAATGGCCTTTCCACCGGATCAAGAGACGCATGGATGCGATAGCGCACCGATTGGGGGCTGAGGCTGATCGCTTTCATGCTCGGGTTCCCCTGCATCAGCATCTCCTGGTGCTCGGCCAGATTAAGAAGGCTCTGCTGTGGGTTCCCGGGCACAACGATGTTCTTATAAATTTGCAGAATCTCCTGGATGTTGCGCCGGCCGAACTCCCGGACCCGGTTCAAGTCGTAATGGGCCACTTCCTTGAAAATGGCTATCCCCAGCCGGCAAAAAAACTCGAAGGGATACCAGGTGGAAGCCAAGACCGAACCCTGGATGATTTCCCAGTCAGAGGGACGCAAGTATTGACCCCAATCCATCTGCTTATTCGCCCGGATGGTCTTGACATAGCCCAGCAACATACTTCCCTTGACCTGGGTGTCCACTCGCCCGTCCGGTAATGACAACCGGATGGATTCCTGGGTATTCTGAATGTGGTGGCTGGGTTCCACTGCCCGGCTTGAAAATTCCTCTTGATCGTTTTCCATTTTGCCCAAGATCTCCTCTCTTTTACACTTTCCTTAAGCCCCTCCTTCCCACGCCCGAACAACCTACGGGGGAAGCGCATGGTCCCAATCCCTTTCTAGATCTAAGTGCTGGTGAAATAAGAACGTGCCCGGCATGGATGCAAGCCTACCACTTCCTGGAACCGGCTGAAAAGAACTCATGTAAGGTTTGAACCCGAATGGTCAGGAAAGGCCGCAAAATCCAAGTTTTATATGATTGTGTTTAAAGCAAGCCCTATGCCATCCTGGGATTAAAAACAATTTTTCAGGAAAAATCAGGAGTTACCGCGAGGAGGAGGTTGAGCGTAACCGGAAAAGGCGTGCTGGTTGGCAATAGTTACTAACAACAAGTGCTGCTAACTATCGCCAATTTGCGTCCAGCCCAAGTTAGGGGAACGATGTTCCACTTTGGTTGATTGGCTGATTTTTTCCTTTCGGCCTTTTCCGCTTGATTGTTTTTTCCCCGGCCAACGCATTGCCACCACAACCTTGGGTTAGGTGGGCAAAAGGCAAGCGGCCGATTGGGGGAGCGGACTTTCTTTGCCGGCAATCACTCCGGTGGAAGCAGGGCGTGGCGGACGAGGCAATAGACCGCGGTGTTGTCCAGGTGATCCTTGACCGCGGCGGAGTTGGGCCCGAGGGCAAACAGAGGCACGCGCTGCTTGGAGTGCAGGGCCGGGACGCCGGGAATCGTCTTGGTGGTGAACTTGGCCTTGACCGTGTCGCCTTTTTGGTAATGGTCGCCGGCGATGGTCAGGCCGCCGGTCTCGTGGTCCGCGGTGACGATCAGGAGGGTATCGGTGCGGTTGCCCATCCAGGCGAGCACGGTCTCGACCGCGGCGTTGAACTCGAGCACCTCGGCAATGGCTTTGTCCAGCTTGCCCAGGTGGCAGGCGTGGTCAATCCGGCCGGCCTCGATCATGAGGAAGAAGCCGTCCGGGTTCTGGCTGAGCCGCTCCAGGGCAAAGCCGGCCATCTCCTGCAGGCGCGGCTCCGGGGAATCGGCCGGCCGGTCGGCTTCGTAGGTCAGGTTGTCTTCGGCAAAGAGGCCGAGCACCCGCGGGCTTTTTATCGGGTCGAGCCGGTTCAGCTCCGGCAGGTTATATACTATTGCATAGCCTTCGGCCCGGGCCCGGCTGAGGAGCGGGGCCGGAAATTCGTGGCGCCCGCCCCCGAGCAGCAGCTCGGGCCGGGTCTGACCCAGGTAATCCTCGGCCACGCCTTGCCGCTCCTTGCGGGCCGGCACGTGCGCGCCGAAGGCGGCCGGGGTGGCGTCGGTGATGTCGGCGGTGGTGACCAGCCCGGCGCTCTTGCCCAGCTTCTGGGCCAGCTCGAGCAGGGTTTCATACTCTTGGCCTTCGGGCGAGGTGCTGATGTCCTTGACAAAAGCCTTGTGGCCGGTGGCGAGCGCGGTGGCCGCGGCCGCGGAGTCGGTGTAGCCGCTCCGCGAACAGGTGGTGACCAGAGCGCGGCGGGGCAGGCTCTCCAGGGCCAGGGGCTCTCCCGGCCCATTGGCCTGGACCCGCGCCGCGAAGACCTGGTTCACGCCCATGCCGTCGCCGATCATCAGGATCACGTTCTTTGCCCGGCCCGCGTCCTTTCCCGCATACTCGGAACAAACTGCGTTTTCCGGTTTGCCTTTGCATTCATCGTAAACCACGTCCGCGCTTTCGAAGCCGAGGACTCCGAGCGCGAGGAGCAAAAGGCAAAAGGTCTTCACTATCCGTCTCATTTCATCATCCTTATTTCAGAGGCGGCTCATTTTTTCAGCGCCAAACTGAACCGGCCTAATTTCGAATCCTGGGGATCCGGCAGATTCAATCATCCGCCTTGCCTCGGAATTTTTCAGGGGAAAGGCTATCGTAAAAAGCCGGGCTTTGCAAATTTTTCCGGCCGTGGTATCATTTTTTTACAAGGTGCTCCGTGAACTTTGAATAGTATGGATGGCTTGAAGAAGCGGGGCGCGGGACAGCCGCGCTTTAGCGGGCTGGAGAGCTGCCCGCGAGTGTCAAAAATAAACGGGTCCCATTAGCAATTGGGATTGAGATGGAGGTTGCTTGATGACTTACAGGGTAATCCTTGAAGCCCAAGAAGAAGGCGGCTATACCGTCTATGTGCCGTTGTTGCCGGGGTGCGTCTCCCAAGGGGAGACCAAGGAGGAAGCCCTGGGCAATATCAGGGAGGCGATTGAGGTTTATCTGGAGAGTGTTCGATCACGGGGTATCTCTCCTCCCGAAGTGGACGAATATGAGGTTGCTGTGTGACCAAACTTCCCGCGGTTTCGTGGAAAGACGCGGTAAAAGCGCTTGAGCGCGCGGGTTTCATCTTTGATCGCCAACGAGGAAGCCACCTGGTTTATTACCATCCGGAATCCCAGGCCACGGCCGTTGTTCCCCGACACGCTGTAATTAAAAAGGGGACCTTGGCCCATATCCTCAAGCAGGCGGGCTTGACACGGGATGAATTTTTGAAGCTCATCTGAGATTTTGTTAAATAATGGATACGAAGCCCAAGTTAAGTCCAAGGCCTAAAAGCCTTACCAGAGCAGGCGTTGGAGGTGTTGAGGCCCCCAGAAGAAATGTATCCATTGGTTGGTGAAAAATCAATAGTATTCAGACCATTCTCAAGCTCTCCAAATTCTCCCAAAGGTAACGATACCAGGGTAAGAGCACTTATAATGGTCGCTCCAACGTTTTTCAACTTCCTGCTTGTCCTCCAAGAAGTAATAAGCTAAGAAAGAAATATTATTCCTGGGATACTTTGCAACTGCCTCACATTCTTTGATCATTCCTTTGACAGAAGCTGGATAGTCAAGGGACATTGCTCTTTTCGTTATGTAAACTTGCGCAAAAAAAAGCGAGGCGCCCCAGGAAGCCATAGTTCTCAGATCATCAAGATAATCGTCAGCTTCCTTGAGATAATACATGACATGTTGAGATATAGACTGTTCCTTCAAGCGAAGAGAAATCCAATCCCTTTTTGCTTCCACAATGAGGCCCAAATCATTTTGGTCAAGGCCCAACCATAGATCTGCTCTCTTTAATCGTTTTCTCTTTGCCTTCTCATTAAAAAACTCAAGGGCGGCAGGATACTTTTTCAGTTGAGCAGCAGCCATAGCGAGGTTGCCCACGAGGGCCATCTCGGTTGACCAATAAGGGATATCTTCCGTGGACTCCAAGTAGTTGTCGTAATAGCGCCACATCTGACCGAAGATTTCCCTTATTGCAGGAATTTGAAACTTTGAATGCTTCTGCCATTGGAAATTCTTTATTGTCATCATCCCAACTCCTTTCCCATCACGATCTGGTCTTCGCCTTTTTGGTAGTAGTCTTTGAACTTTCCTTCCTTCTTGAACCCGTTCGCCAGGTAAAAGCGGATCGCCTGGCGGTAGAGGCTGCGGCTGGAAGTATCCACGTAAAGCTTGCGGGCTTTTTTCTTTTTCAACTCCCGGATCACCCGGTCCAGCAACTTTTGGCCGATCCCCTGGCCTTGATATTTTCGGTCCACGTAGGTCCAACCCAGCCAGTAAACCCCGCTGTCCGCATAATCATCATACCAATATCCCGAAACCCCGATGATTTCCTTTCCCCTGCGGGCCACGAATACCCGATCCTGCGGGCGTTGTTTCAGGTTGAAATGGCGATGGTAAGTAAGGCCGGCGCGGATGGCATCGGCTTGCCTTTGCCGGGCAATGAGCCGGAAAATCTCTTTCTGATCTTGCTTTCTCGCTTCTTGAATCGCCACCCGCAAACTATCTTCACCTTGAGGTCTCATCATTTTTTTTTGAAAAGGTCTTCCAGCGTCTTCTTGGCTTTGGCCGCCTGCTCCGTACCGGCCCGCTCGCGGCCGGAGAAGACGAAGTAGCCGCAGAAGTTGGCCTTCTCCTTGTCCTGCACCCCTTCGGCCTGCGGCTCGCGGCACTGGTTGTGGGCGTGAGGGTCGTAGAATTGACATTGCACGCAGGCGTGCAGGTCGCGCCGGCAATGGGGGCATTCGTTACGGCGAAAGACCTTGCCCTCGACCTCGACCTCGCCGCCGCAAAAATAACAGAGCGCCATCTCTCAGCCCTTTGCAGGGAAAGGCTATCGCAAAAAGTTGGGGTTGGCAATTTTTTTCATGGAGGAGCGCGATGGGTGAAGAGGGAGAGCAGGGTTTCCAGGAGGACCTGCGGGATTGCATGGAGGACGCGGGGCTTTAAGTCGTGGTAGCTTTGCCGGCCGGAGAAAAGGTCGCGGGTCAGCTCCTGCACTTGGCCGCTGCGCTGCAGGACCAGGGAATAGAGCCAGAGCACTTTCGGATCATAGAACCGCTCGCGCCAGCAATGGGCGCCGGCGTGCCCGATGCCGAGGCGGACCATTTCCTGCCAGCGTTCGGGGTAAGAGCGGCCCTGGTCTTCGGCGATGGCTTCGGCCAGGAGCTTGGCGGTCTTGAAGGCATAGGAGATTCCTTCGCCGGTCACCGGGTCCACCGCGCCGGAGGCATCGCCCACCAAGGCCCAGTTCCGGCCGGCCACGCGGGGGGAGGCAAAGCTCTGCGCAGAGAGCGAGGGGAGCAGGGCCGCGTAAGGTTTGGGGAAGCTCGGGACCGGATGCCCGCTTGAGATCAGCTCCGCTTCGATCAACCGGCAGAGCCTTTGCACCAGCTCCTCGCGGCCCAGGCGGCTGCCGCTGGCGGCGATGCCCGCGGAAAAGAGTTGTCCCGGCCGGGGGAACAGCCAGGCGTAGCCCATCAGGTCCGAATAAAATCGAATTACCAGCCGGAGGTCAACCGGGCCGGGCAAAAGGAATCCATAGCACCGGCACAGGTCGTCCCGGTTCCATTTGCCGACCAGGGACCGCCGCGTTAACCCGGTCGCCCCGTCCGCCCCGACCAGGAAATCCACCTGAAAATTTTCCGCCGCGGTCTCGATCTGAAACCCGGAACTCTCGGAGATGCGCTGGACCCGCCGGCGCAGGAAGGTTGCGCCCGCGGCCTCGGCCCGCTCGAGCAACACCTGCGCCAGCTCTCGCCGCGAGACGGTGTGCCAGGCTCGGGGCATGGCCAGGACGGTGCGCCGGCCGGTCGGACCGATGAAGACCACTTCCCGGATTTCCCGGCGGCTGAGCGGAAGCTCGAGCAACCCGGGGTAATCATCCAGCGCCCGGGGGGTGACGCCGCCGCCGCAGGGTTTTTCCCAGGGCGCGCGGTGGTCGAAGAGCAGGACTTCATGCCCCAGCCGGGCCAGCTTTTCGGCCAGGCTGGCTCCGGCGATGCCGGCGCCGACAATGCCCACGCGCATGGCGCTATTCAAAACGAAAATTGCGGCTCTGTCAAATAGATCCCGGATCCCCGGTTAGAGGCGCCACCCTCGCTTCGGCCTGGGAAGCTTCGGGAAAAATTCCGGTAATGATTTCACCGCCTGCCTTCGATCCCTGCTGGCCTGCTGGCCGTTCACTTGACACTGAGATGCCTGTATTTGCCCAGGTAGCGCACCGGCTTCTTGAGCGCGTCGCGGCGGAAGGGTTCGGCCAACACTTTTTCCCCGCCCTCGATCACCGCCTCGATCACGCTGGGCTTCTCCGACTTCACCGACTCCCGCACCGCGTCGGCCACGTCCTCCCAGCGCTCGACCCGATAGCCCTTGGCCCCCATGTCCTCCGCCAGCTTGGCATAGCTCGGGTTCTCCCGCAGGTTGGTGCCGAGGAAGCGGTTCTGGTAGTAGTCAATCTGGTTCTTTTTCTCCGCGCCCCATTCGTAGTTCTGGAACACCACCGCGATCACCGGGATCTGCTCCCGCACCGCGGTCATTACCTCCGAGAGACCGCTGATCCCGTAGGCGCCGTCGCCCTGGAGCGCGAACACCGGCGCCTCCGGCCGGCCGACTTTGGCGCCGATGGCCGCGCCGTAAGCGAAGCCGCAGTTGCCCCAGGACAGCGCGGAGAGATGCTGCCGGCCGCCGTTGAACTGGAGGTAGGCGTTGCACATGGAGGACACGTTGCCGATGTCAGTGGCGACGATCGCGTCCCTGGGAATCGCTTTGCCGAGCTCGAGCAAAAGCCGGCGCGGGTGCATGGGCCTGGTATCGCTGCGGGACCACAGTTCCAGCTCCGCGGCCCATGCTTCCTTCTCTTTCTTCACTTCGGCCAGCCGCTTCGCGTTCGGCTTCAGGCCGGGTGAGATCGCCTGGACCGCGGCCACAAGCTCGGCCGCGAACTCCTTGGCATCGGCCAAGATCCCAAGCTCGACCCTCCGGCTCAGTCCCAGCACCTTATGGTCCACGTCCACCTGGATCACCCTGGCCGCCTCGGGCCAGTATTCAATATCGTATTGAGGCAGCGTCCCGAACGGGCCCAGCCGGCTGCCCAGGGCCAGCACCACGTCCGCCTTTGAGATCGTGCGCATCGCCGCTTTGGAGCCGCAATAGCCGATCGGGCCCAGGGCCAGCGGGTGCTCGGCCGGGAAGGTGTCGTTGTGCAGGTAGCTGTTGGCCGCCGGCGCGGTCAGATACTCGGCCAGGGCCACGGTCTCTTTGAGCGCATTGCCGATCGCGACCCCGGCCCCGGCCAGGATCACCGGGAAGCGGGCGCCCGCCAGCAGCCGCGCCGCCGCTTCGATCTGCGCCCGCGGCCCCGGCCCGCGCCAGACCTCCGGCGTTTGATAAATCTCGTCCTCGCACTCGCCGTAAAAATAATCGCGCGGGATGTTGAGCTGGGTCGGGCCGCACTCGGCCTTGGCCAGGTAAAAGCAGCGGCGGGCCAGCTCCGCCATCCGGTCCGGCCGGTTGACCCGCACCTGGAACTTCACGCTTTTTTCGAACATGGCCATCTGGTCCAGTTCCTGGAACCCGCCGGTGCCCATGCCCTTGCTCCCGGTCTCGGGCGTGATCGCCACCACCGGCGAGTGCGCCCAGAAAGCCGCGGTCAGCGCCGAGACCAAGTTGGCCGCGCCCGGACCGTTCTGGGCGATGCACACCTGCGGCCGGCCGGTGACCCGGGCGAGCGCGTCGGCGGCGTGGCCGGCGGCCTGCTCGTGCGCCACCGAGATGAAGCGGATGCCCGCGGCCGGGAAGAGGTCGAGCGCATCCATGTAAGCCGAGCCGACAATGCCGAACACCTCTTTCACGCCCTCGGCGACCAGGGTTTCGACCAACGCCTCGCTTGCCGTCATTTTCACTTTGGCCATGAACCTACTCCTTCCTTTGGTGCCACTGCTCCGGGGCGGCCGGGTATCACAACCGGATATGATGAAAGACGGGCACTCGTGCGAAATAAAGTTGACGACCCCGCGAGAGGAGGAGGCCCGTCAGGGGAAAAGCGGAATTGGTGTAGGCATTCGCGCGAATGGATGCTCACCCGGGTCATTGTAGTCTGAAAGCGGCCGGAAGGAAAGAGTTGGCTGACGGGGGAGGTGGGAGACGCGGGGGAAGCGCTGGATCGCAAAGGTCAGGGTGTCAGGACCAACTCGCCCATCGCTCCCTGGCGGAACCTGCCCTCGTCCAGGTAGAGGGTGAAGTAATCGCCGGAGAGCCAGGCCTGAGTGGTATTGCCCAGCCGGCCGCCGTCCGGGTTCTCGCTGTTGCCGGTGGTGGCGTTCCAGATAATTTCCCGGGGATGGCTGAAGTCCACCAGGTAATGGGTGCTGGGCCCGGCCATCATGTCCGCGAAGCCGGTCTTGGGATCGAACATGCTTCCGCTGGCCCGCACCGTCTCCGGAGCGCCGGGCAGCTCGAAGGTGCCGATCAGGTAGGTAACCCGGGGAATGGTGATCACCCCCAGGGTAGTGGACAGGGTGAGGTGGTGCAGTTCGCCCCACCGCCACTGGGCTGGGTCTTGGCCCAGCTTCTTCTCCAGGTAACGCATGGCTTGGTCCATGGCGCGGCGCACGATCTCAGGGCGGGTTTCTTTGGCCTTGGTCGCGCGGTCGTCAAACCACTTGCTGCTCGGGTCCTCGAGGATCCGCTCCAGCGCCGGCGAGAGCATCCCGGCCTGGGCCAGGTTTTCGGCCAGGCGCTTGGGCAGGTCGTCGCCGAACACGAAAAGAGGGAACTCCTCCAGGAACATCTCGAAGAGGCAGGGGCCGGCCGCATCCACCGTCGCGCGATAATCCTCTTGTTGCCACTGCGCCAGCACCGCGGCCGCCTGTTTGAGCCGCGGCTCCGGGGCGCCTTCCAGATCGGCGAGAAGGATCGGCACCCAGTGCTGGGCCTCCCACACCTTGACGTCATACTGGATGGTTTTCATGTCCGCGAGATCCAGCCGGGGCTTCTGCTCCAAGAGTTCGGTGATCCGGGACGAGCGGGAAGGCCCCACGTAATCCGAGGTGATGTAATAAGGATACCCGGGCAACTCCACCCGGTTATTGGCCGTGGCGACATAACCCTTCTTCGGATTGAGCAGCCGCGGCAACTCCTCGAAGGGGATATAGCCCTGCCAGTCGTTCTTCGAGTCCCAGCCTTCGCGCGCCCGCACCCCCGAGTTATCCGGCCGGATCGGGATCCGGCCGGTGGCCTGGTAGCCGATGAAACCATTGGCGTCGGCGAAGACATGGTTCCAGGCCATGGGGCCCTGGGCCATGTCCTCGGCCCCGGCCAAAAACTCCTGGGCGTTTTGAGCCTGGGCCATGACCTGGTAGCCGTGGAAGAAGCGGGGAAGGTCGGTATCAATGAACTTGAACACCAGGACTTCGTCCGCCGCGGAGTCCACTTTCCAGCCCGGAACCCCGCTGTCCATGACCACGCCGTGCCGGGTGGTGCGCAAGGTAAATTTGAGCGGCCTCCCGACCAAGCGTTTGACCACTTCCTCTTGCTTCCCAAACGGCACCCACTGGCCGTCGGCCAGGTAAAGGTCCGGATTATCGGGGTTCACTTTTTCCCGGAAAAGGTCCACGTGGTCGGCCATCACGTTGGTCAGCGCCCAGGCCACCTGGCCGTTATTCGCGGCGCCGAAGCAGGGGAAGCCCGGGAACATCATGCCGGCAACATCATAGCCGCCGCCCCGGAGGTGGACGTGATACCAGAAGGTGGGCACCAGGAAGGTGGGCACGTGCGGGTCATTGGCCAGGAGCGGCCGGCCGCTCTCTGTTTTCTGGCCTGAGACCACCCAGTTGTTGCTTCCCAGTCGCGGCCCGCCGCGAAGACCCGGCCCGGCCGCGAAAGCGGTGAAGAGCCGGTCGTCGGTGATGATCGGCCCCGTATCCGGGTAAAAGGGGACAAAGAGCGCCCAGTCCTCGGCCGGGAGCAGGCGGCGCAAGCGCTCCAGGTAATATTCCGAAATGATCGAGCCGGTGGTCTGGGCCAGGCCCATAAATTCCGCCAGGGCCAGCGAGTCCTCCGGCCGCCAGGCCGCCGGCTTCTGCCGCAGCATCCGGTAGAAAATCAAGGTCTCCCCCGCGTCCTCCAAAAAACGGTTGATGCCCCGGGCAAAGGACTCGAGCAAGGCCCGCTCCTCCGGCGCCATGGCGGCCAGGCCCTGCTCGGCGCGCTGGCGGAAGCGGAAGGTCCGGAGCGTCAGGTCCACGTGCGCCACGCTCAGCCCCTGGATCTTGATGGGCACGCCCAGAAGCTCGGCCAGCTCGCCCCGGGCGAGGCGCCGCAGGATATCAATCTCGGTGAAGCGGTCCTGGGCCATGGCATAGCCCAGCCCGAAGAAGAGGTCATCGGCGTTGTCGGCCAGGATATGAGGCACTCCCTGCTGGTCGCGGACTATCTCTACCGGCGCCGCCACCGGGTAACCGTTGCGGCTGCCGGAGAGAGGATCAAAGCGGGCGACTTTGCCGGCGCAGCCCAAAACCAGCGACAAGCAGATACCGAACGCGAGAAAAGCATGGATTTTCATGGCCGCTCGCTTTCTCCGGGATTCAAGATTGGATTGCAAGGAAAGGACTCAACCTTCGCGTCAACCGTTAACCGTCAAGGGGGACCGGTCTCCCGGAAACCGATAGCCCCGATTATAGCAAAGCGGCAAATCGTCGCAAGTAAATTACCTTCGTTCCCGCGGGCGAGGGGGCAAGGCATCAGGGGCCGGATCAAACCGGCCGGAACTGGTGCAGCACCAGGCCGGGCGTCAGTTCCAGGAAGTCCATTTGGACGCTTTGGCCGATCCGCAGGGTTTCGAATTTTCCGTCAATCCGGGTGAGCAGCCGGATGCCGGCCGGAAGCTCCACGATCCCAATCACGTCCGGCTTGCCGAAGCGCACCGAGCGCTCCTGCTGGGTAAAGGCGTAGAGCGTGCCCTGCCGGGGCAGGTCCACCCATTCCAGGTCGGGCTGGAAGCAGGCCGTGCAGAAGTCGCGCGGAGGAAAGGTCAAGTGGCCGCAGCCGCGGCAGCGGGTGGAGGCGAAGCGGCGCTCCTTCAAAAGCTCATAAAACTTGCGGCTGCATTGGTGGCCGTAAATCTGGAGCCCGTCCTGCGTGCCCTGGTCCAACATACTTTTCAAATCCGCCATGTTCGTCTCCTGGTGTCAGGTGTCAGGTGGCAGGGTGTCAGGGTGTGGGACAGACATTCCTGTCTGTCAACCATCAGCCGCCAACCGTGAACCGTGAACTATCTTTCTAAAATCATGACAAACCCGCCGTTGACCATGCCGTGCTCCGAATGCACCAAGCCCACTTCGTATCGCGTGGCGCGGGATTCGATCCCGCGCTCCTTCGGAAAATGCCCGCTCAGTTGCCAGACAATTTCGCACAGTTCCATCATCGGCGTGGCTGCGGCCGGGTGGCCCAGGCTCAAGCGGCCGCCGCTGGGGTTCATCCAGACCTGACCCTCCTTGGCGGTGCGGCCTTCGGCTACCGCCCTGGCCGCCTGGCCCTTGGCAAAAAAGCCCAGGTCCTCGTAGAGCATGAGCTCGGTCGCGGCAAACACGCCATAGACCTCGGCCACGTCCACCTCCGAGGGCTTGCGCCCGGCGTCGGCAAAGGCCTCGGCCCCGGCCTTGACCGTGGCCTCGAAAGTGGTGATGCTGGCCCGGTCGTCCAGGAAATGCGAGGGATGGTGGTATTCGCCAAAACCCGTAATGAATACCGGCGGCTGAGCCCGGCCATGGGCCGCGTCCTTGCGGCAGAGCACCACCGCCGCGGCGCCCGAGGCAAAGGGCGAGCATTCGAGCAGGTGGATGGGCGGGCTCAAGAAGGGAGAGGCCAGCACCTGCTCGACCGTGATCGGTTCGCGGTATTCGGCCAGCGGGTTTGGCTCCGCGTTCCGGCGGAGCCGCACCGCCGCCTCGGCCACCGCCTCGGCCGAGACCTGGTATTCGTGCATGTAGCGCTGGCTGGAGAGCGCATAGAGCGGGATCGGCGCTCCGATCCCATAAGGCCCCAGGTAAGGCCCGTAAAGCCCGATCTGGCGGGCGACGTAGGTGGGCAGGTTTTTAAAAAGGTCGTCACCCGCGGGCATGGCCCGCTGGTCGAGCGCCGCGGCCACGGCCACCCGCACCCGGCCGGTAAGCAGGTCCTGGATCGCGGCCTTGAGCGCGGCCAGCGAAGAGGAACCGCCGCACTCGACCATGACCAGGCCCCGGGTGGGAATGCCCAGGTGGGCCGCCAGGTCGCAGGCGAACATGAAATTCCAGGGCCGGGCAAAGCCGGGCGGGGTCACGTAGAGGCCTTCGACCTCGGTCGGCCCGATCCCGGCCTCGGAAAGAGCCTGAAGGATCACGCGGGTAAAGGTGTCCGTGATTGGACGTTCCAGATCCTTGCGGACCGGGGTCATGGCCGCGCCTAAGATGGCCGCCTCTCGCTGGCCGCGCATCATCATAGATCACTATATCCCAGAGGATTTTGAAAAGTAAAGGCGCTTAAGCGCCCATGATCGACAAAATGTTGCCGATGTTAACATTTGGGGTCAGACCCCAAATGTTAACAAGGTGTTGCCTCGGTGGGCGGGCTATGGTAATTTGACAGCCAGGATGAAGGTCGAGGGGATCAACCAGATCGGGGTGGTGGTGCGGGATGTGGAAGCCGCGGCTCGATTTCTGCATGAGAAATTGGGCATCGGACCTTTTGGCATCCTGGAGTTGAATGAGGCCACGGCCCGCTACCGGGATCAGGACATCCGCTACCGCCTCAAGGTCGGGCTTTGCGGCCTGGGGCCGATCGCGATCGAGCTGATCCAGGTGGTCGAGGGCCACCCGATTCTCAAGGATTATCTGCCGGCCTCGGGCCAGGGCGTGCATCACCTGGGCATTTACGTGGATGACCTGGACGCCGCGGTCGCCGAGTGGCAAGCCCAGGGCCATCGGCTGCTCCAGCGCGGGAGCTTCATGCCCGGCGGCGGCAGCGCCTACCTGGATACCCCGGACCCGGCCGGGATCCTGATCGAACTGATCCAATTCCCCAAGGGCAAATCGTGAGCAAGCAAGCGGTCGCCATCGTGACCGGCGCCAGCCGCGGCCTGGGCCAGGCGCTGGCCCGAGCGTTAGCCGGCCAAGGCTTTCGGGTTTACGGCGGCGGGCGGTCGTGGTCCTCGGAATCTCCGCAAGAAAATTTTACCCAGTTGGACCTGGACGTGGATGATGACCGCTCGGTGAACGAGGCGGTGGGAAAAGTCCTGGAAGAGGAGGGCGGGGTTGACCTTTTGGTCAACAACGCCGGGGTGAGCGTGGCCGGTCCGGTGGAAGAGGTGCCGGTGATGGCGGCGCGCCGGCTGTTCGAGACCAACTACTTCGGCGTGACCCGGATGGTCCAGGCCGTGCTCCCGGCCATGCGCCGGGCCGGCCGGGGCACCATCGTCAACATCGGCTCGGCCGCGGGCAGGATCGGGATCCCGTTCCAGGGCCATTACGCGGCTTCCAAGTTTGCCCTGGAGGGGCTTTCCGAGGCGCTGCGGATGGAACTCCTGCCCCTGGGCATCCGGGTGCTCTTGATCGAGCCGGGCGACGTGCGCACCACCATCTGGGAGCGCCGCACCCACTTCGAGGCAAAAGGGTCGCCTTATCTCCCGGCCTTGCGGCGGTTTTTGAAAGTCAAGGAGCGCGAGATGGGCGAGCGGGCGAGCCCGCCCGAGGAAGTGGCCGCACAGATCGCGCGGATCATCGCGAGCCCGACCGGCCGACTGCGGCACCCGGTGGGCCGGGGCTCTTTCGCGGCCCTGCTCGGGCGTCGGCTTTTGCCGGATCGTTGGTTTTTCCAGGTAGTCGAGAACAATTATCGGATCAAAAGGAGTGAACCATGAAGCTTTACCAATTCAAGAAGTCTTATGAATTGTTCGAGCGGGCCGAGAAAGTCATCCCCAACGGCATCCAGGGACCGCGCACCCCCCGGTTTTCCGCGTTCGGGTCGGTCCCGGCCTTTTATTCCAAGACGCTCGGCTCGCACGTCTGGGATGTGGACGGCAACGAATACATCGAGTATCTGTGCGGCTTTGGCGCGGTGGCGTTGGGCTACAACGACCCGGTGGTGGAAAAGGCGGCCGCGGCCCAGGCCCAAAAGGCCAACAGCACCAGTTTTCCCAGCCCGGTGATGGTGGAGCTGGCCGAGAGGCTGGTGAGCCTGATCCCCCAGGCCGACTGGGTGGTCTATGGCAAGAACGGCTCGGACGTGACCACCTGGGCCACCCAGGTCGCACGCGAGGCCACCGGCCGCAATATCATCATCAAGGCCAAGCACGCTTACCACGGCTTCCACGCCTGGTGCCAGCCCTCGGTGGGCGTGCCGCCGGAATACCAGACCTACGTGCTGGAAGTGGATTACAACGACCTCCGGGCCATGGAGCAGGCCGTGGCGGAAAACCCGGGCCAGGTGGCCGGGATCATGCTCTGCCCCATCCGGCACGACACCTTCAAGGACCTGGAAGTGCCCCCGCGCTCCTATTTCGAGGGGGTGCGCCAGCTCTGCGACCGGGAGGGCATCGTGCTCATGTTCGATGATGTCCGCTGCGGCTTCCGGATGCACCTCTCCGGCTCGGCCATGGTCGTGGGCGGCGACCCGGACATCGTCTGCTTCGGCAAGTCCCTGGGCAACGGCCATGCCCTCTCCGTGGCGGTGGGTAAAGAGAAGCTGCGGCCGACCGCGAACAAGGTCTATTTCTCGGGCACCCATTTCCAGGCGGCGGTGCCCATGGCCGCGGCGATCGCCTGCCTCAAGGAGATGGAGGCGCGGGACGCGGTCGAGCACATGAACTCCATTCACGCGCTCCTGAAAAAGGGCATGGAGCAGCGGGGCAAAAGCGCGGGCTTGCAACTGGCTTTCAGCGGGACCGGGGGCCTGTTCTTCATGACCTTCAAGCCCGACCCGACCTTCGAGAAAGCGCGGTTCTTCTGCGGCGAGATGGCCAAGCGCGGCGTGATCTGGCACCCGCACCACAACATGTTCCTGGGCGCGGCCCACACCGAGGAGGACGTCCAGAAGACCCTGGACGTGGCCGAGGTGAGCTTGAAGTTGACCAAAGAAAAATTCGGTTCGTGAAGCTGTAGGGGCGCGATTTATCGCGCCCCTACCACGCGATGAAAAAACATTTTTATGCACTTTTGATTGGGTGCTGGGGCCTGGCCCTGGGCCTGACCACCACCGGCCGGGCCCAGGAGAGTTTGCCGGCCAATCTGGTCCTGGCCGGGATGGCGCCGGAACGGGCCGAGCGGATCTCCGGCTACGTCCGGGACAAGATGGAGGAGTTGCACAGCCCGGGCCTGGCCGTGGGGGTGGTGGAAGGCTCGACCCTGGTCTTGGCCGGCTATTTCGGCTGGGCGGACCTCGAGGCGAAGAAGCCGGTGGACGAGACCACCTTGTTCCGGATCGGGTCCATCTCCAAGACCTTCACCGCAATCGGCCTGATGCAGCAATGGGAGCAAGGCCGGTTCCAGCTCGATGACGACATCAACCGCTACCTGCCCCAGCCGCTGATCTTCCCGCCCCACCCGGAGACCCAGCCGGTTACCTTCCGCCACCTGCTCACCCACACCTCGGGCGGAGGCGAGTTTCTCGCTTACAAGCAGGGGTTGATGAAAGGCCAGGGTGTGACGGTGGCGGGCGAGGACTACCTGCCGCTCGAGCATTACCTGGACCTGGGGTTGAAAACCAAGATTGATCCGGGCGTGAAATGGGCTTATTGCAACTATGGCTTTGCCTTCCTGGGCCTGGCCCTGGAAACCCTCTCCGGCGAGCCGTTCCACCGCTACATGGAAAAACATCTTTTCCAGCCTCTGGGCATGGCCCTTTCTTTCTTCCATCACGACCAGGCGGTCCTGGCGCAAACCGCCACCGGCTACAAGTTCCGCGAGGGCCGCTACCAGGTGGATTCTCCCAAAATGATCGGGATCACGCCGGCCGGTAACCTCTTCACCAACTTGAGCGACATGGCCCTTTACGTGATCGCGCTTTTGAATGGAGGCGCCGATCCAACCGGCCGCATCATCCAGCCCGAGACATTAGCCATGATGACGGCCACCCAATACACCCTGGACGAGCGCCAGGCCGGCTGGGGCCTCGGCTTTCAGGTGTATGGAAATAATTTATGGGGCTTTCGGGTGATCGGCCATGCCGGTTCGATCCCGTTCGGGTTCACCGCCCAGATGCTGCTGGTGCCGGAGGATCGGGTGGGCGTGCTGGTGTTCTCCAACTCCGAGACTTATTCGCCGGGAGTGATCGGGTGGGGCGTGCTCAAGCTGGCGCTGGACATCCGGGAAGAACCTTTGCCCGAGGCGGCGCCGGACCGGTCGGCGTGGCCCAAGCTTTGCGGCTACTATGGTCCGGAGCATCGGGACTTCAAGACCAGCACCCGGCTCTACATGAGCAGCATCGGGACCTTTCGGGTGGCCGAGCAGGGCGATCACCTGGTCTTGATCTCCACCTGGCAGGGCAAAAAAAAGGCGAAAGTTTTGCGCCAGCTCTCCGCGGATGATCCTTACTTTTACTGGATGGAAGATGAGAAGAGCGAGATTCCTCATTATTTCGCCTTTCAGAAAGAAGGGGACCGGCTCTATCTGGTGCCGGGGGGATTAAATGAATACCTGCGGCTCGGGCCGGGACGGACTTTGAAAGCGAAACTGATGGTCGGGCCGGGGAGGGTGTTGGCCAAAGTGAATCCGTTTTGAAAAAGAAAAATCCAACCGCAGATGAACGCGGATGGACGCGGATCAAATCTTCCACAAAACTCGTAGCCGCGACCGCCCCCGCCTGCGCGAAGCCCGCTATGGCGGGCGAAGGCAGGCCGGTCGCGGAAATGAAAAGCCTAATGTAAAATGTAAAGACCTGACCCTGATCCCGTTGGACAAACGCTTCAGCATCGCCGGCGGGACCGGTTGCCGCACTGGGAGAAGGGCGGGGCCACTTATTGTTTAACGTTTTCGGCTCGACGGGGGGAGCATTTCGACGCTCAGGAGCGCGCGATCATTTTGGCCAGTTGCCGTTTTGGGCATCCGGAGCGATGGGTTTTGCATGCGGTGGTGGTGATGCCGGATCATGTGCATCTGCTGTTGACGCCGCAACGGGTCGCGCCCAACGCGCCGCAATGGTTTTCGCTGGCGGAGATCGTGAAAGGCATCAAGAGCGTTACGGCTCGAAAGATCGTTCGGCATCGCGGACGCAAAGGCGGCTCGATCTGGCAGGAAGAATATTACGACCACCTGATTCGGGATCCCGAAGATTTCGCGGCCGAGCTAAGCTATCTGCTCCAAAATCCGGTCAAGCAAGGACTGGCGCCCAAGCCGGCGGATTGGGACGGGCTTTGGGTCGGAAACCTTTCCTGAGTGGTGCGGGTGCCACACCCGCAACCGCTAAGCTTTTCTGAAAATCTGCGTAATCGGCGTAATCCGCCTTCGCGGAGGACATAGCGCTCCGGCGGAGTCTCTCTGCGGATCACTCTTAATCGTTCCCGTTCACGGAATGACTGTTCACTGTGCACTGTGCACTTTTCGCTCCGCAGGAGCGGAACCGTTCATGTCGTAGTTAGGGCGAATGGGGTTTTTATGGGGGCGGATCGTATTTTTATGAGTGCGGAGGGGGTCTGGATTAGGAAGAATGTAGTCTTTATTAGGGCGATTCGGACAGGTGACGGGTCGGGATGGGGGCCAAAAAGCGCACCCATGTGCGGGTGCGGGCACCCGCACCCCTAAAGCCATTTTAAAGACGCTTTCAGAAAAAGTTTTGCAAGAATTTTCAAGAAGTTGGGTGCGGCTGGGGTCAGCCGCACCACCACTTGCAATCCCCCAAAATAAAGTTTCGCGATCTTCAGCAAAAGGCATTATATTACAAGAGGTTACAACAACAACCGCCATTATCATTTTCAAGATCATAATTGCCATTCTTCTGTCCCTCTATATATGTAAAAATGGTGCAGTTTCCGGCGAGCCGCCGGGGGAAATATAGCCGGCTCCCGTCCGCCTTCGCGAGAGGGAAGTCGCGCTATGGCGGAGTCCCTTGGTCGCGGGCGGAGATCTGCGAGCCGCCCCTGCCGCCCGGCCAAAGATCCCCGTTGCCCCTCAAGACTGAAGGGTTAGTCCCTGGAGGAAAAAATCCTTGACAAAAGCCCGCCATTGCTTCTAGGATAAGGCCATTGTTTAAGTCTTAAGGAGGGTAGTTTTATGGAAACGAAGATCTTGTTGCGCGAGGATGAGATCCCCAAGAAATGGTATAACGTGCTGGCGGATTTCAAGAACCCGCCCCAGCCGTATCTTCACCCGCAGACCCTAAAGCCGATCGGGCCGCAGGACCTGGCCCCGCTTTTTCCCATGGGCCTGATCGAGCAGGAAGTCAGCCAAGAGCGCTGGATTGATATTCCCCAGGAGGTGCTGGACATTTACACCATGTGGCGGCCGACCCCGCTCTACCGCGCCCATCGCCTGGAAAAAGCGCTGGGCACCCCGGCGAAAATTTACTACAAGTGGGAAGGGGTCAGCCCGCCCGGCTCGCACAAGCCCAACACCGCGGTGGCCCAGGCTTATTACAACAAGAAAGAGGGCATCAAGCGGCTGTGCACCGAGACCGGGGCCGGCCAGTGGGGCTCGGCGCTTTGCTTTGCCGGCAAGCTCTTCGGGCTCAAGGTCACCGTGTATATGGTCAAGGTCAGCTACAACCAGAAGCCCTACCGCCGGATCATGATGGAGACCTGGGGCGGCGAGGTGTTCGCCAGCCCCAGCGACAAGACGCCCCAGGGCCAGGCCATCCTGGCCAAGGACCCGAAAAGCCCGGGCAGCTTAGGGATAGCCATCAGCGAAGCGGTCTTTGACGCGGCCACTCACGACGACGCCCACTACTCCCTGGGCTCGGTGCTCAACCACGTGCTCCTGCACCAGACCGTGATCGGGCTCGAGGCCAAGGAGCAGCTCAAGAAAGCCGGCGATTACCCGGACGTGGTCATCGGCTGCTGCGGCGGCGGGTCCAACTTCGGCGGCACCTGCCTGCCCTTTATCGCCGACAAGTTCGCGGGCAAAAACTTGCGGGCGGTGGCGGTGGAACCCACGGCCTGTCCCACCCTGACCAAGGGGATTTACGCTTACGACTACGGCGACACCGCGGGCCTCGCGCCGGTGGCCAAGATGTTCACCCTGGGCCACGATTTCATCCCCTCCGGCATCCACGCCGGCGGGCTTCGTTACCACGGCGATGCGCCGATCATCTCGCAACTGGTCAAAGAAAAGATGATCGAAGCGGTGGCTTACGGCCAGAAGGCGGTGTTCGATGCGGCCATGCTCTTTGCCCGGACCGAGGGTCACCTGATCGCGCCGGAAACCGCGCATGCGGTGCAGGCGGTGATTGACGAGGCCAAGAAGGCCAAAGCGGAAGGCAAGCCGCGGGTGATCCTGTTCAATTGCTCCGGCCACGGCCACTTCGACCTCGCCGCTTACGATGACTACCTCACCGGCAAGCTCCAGGACTACGAGCACCCGGAAGAAGCGATCAAGGAAGCGCTGAAAAAGCTGCCCAAGGTCGCCTGAAAATCAGGGGCGATTCAAAAACGGGGCGCGGCTTTCCGCGCCCCTTTTTTTCCCCCTTACCGACGCTCTTGAAAAATTCCTCTTTCCACCAAAGCGCATTTCAAGGTAAAATCCAGGACATGATGAGGTTCTGGCCAAAAATTGCGACCGGCCTCTTTGGCCTCCTCGCTTTCTCCCCGGTCCAGGCCGGGCCCAAGGTCACAGTCCTTTCGCCTCATTGGGAAGGACCCAAGCGGGAGTTCGAGGCCGCTTTCAGCCGGACCTATGAAAAAAGCACCGGCCGGAAAGTGGCGGTGGAGTGGCTGGACGTGGGCGCTTCCAGCAACATCATGGCCTATGTCCGCTCCGAGTTTAAAAGCCGGCCCCAGGGCATCGGCATTGACCTGGTCTGGGGCGGCGGCTCCATCTATTATTCCACCCTGGCCGCCGAGGGCCTGCTCGCTCCGGCCGGGCTTAGCCCCGAAGACTTCGCCGGCATTCCCCCCGAGCTCGCCGGCAACCCGCTTTATGACGCCCAGGGACTCTGGTTCGGCGCCGCGCTCGGGAGCTTCGGCATCCTCTGCAACGAGCGCGTGCTCGAGCGGATGAATCTCCCCCGGCCCTTATCCTGGGCCGACCTGGCCGCGCCGGCCTTCTTCAGTTGGGTGGCCCTGGCCGATCCCCGCGACTCGGGCACCGCCCACATGATGCTCGAACTCATGTTCCAGAGTTACGGCTGGGAAAAGGGCCTGGACGTGGTCACCCGCATCGGCGCCAACGCCCGCACCATCCCCAGGGCCGCCAGCCAGATCCCGATGCTGGTGGCCACCGGCGAGGTCGCCTGCGGACCCTGCATTGATTTTTACGCCTGGGCCAAGATGGCGGAGGTCGGGCCCGGCCGGCTCGAATTCATCCTGCCCGCGGCCGAGACCGTGGTCACCACCGACCCGATCGCCATGCTCAAGGGCGCGCCCGATCCGGACCTGGCCCGCGCTTTTATCCGCTTCGTGCTCTCTCCGGCCGGGCAGCGGCTGTGGATGCTGCCGGCCGGGGCCGAGGGCGGGCCCCGGCGCTACACCCTGGGCCGGCTCAGCGTCCGGCCCGAGCTTTACGACGAGTTGGCCGGGCGCATGGTGATGACCTATAATCCTTTCCGCCAGGCCCCGGGGTTGAATTTCAACTCCGGCCTGGCTGAAGCGCGCTGGCAGACGCTGAACGACCTGTTCGGCGCCCTGATCGTGGACCCGCACCCCTTGCTGGTCCGCGCCTGGGAAAGCGTGAAAGACCGGGGCCCCCAAAGCCCGGCCTGGAAGCGGCTGGCTGCGGCGCCGGAAGACGAGGCCGCGTTCCGGAAACGCACGGAGGAATGGAAAAACCCGGAGAAGCGCGGACGGACGATTGCCGAATGGGTGGCCTTCGGCCGGGCCAAATACCAGAGCGTGTTGCGCATGGCCGGAGAAGAGCCGGGCGAATGGCAGGCGGGCCTCTACCGGGTCGCTCGCGGCCTGATTCCCGCTTTCATGCTGGGCCTGGTCGTGATCATTCCGGCCCGGCGTCTCTGGGCGCGCTGGCGGACCTGGCGGTCGAGAAGGGAGCGTTGAATTGGCCTCGATTGAGTTCGAGAGAGTCAGCAAGCGGTTCCCGGGAGAGGGCGGCCAGGCGGTCCAGGCCCTGGACAACGTGGCCCTCAAGGTCGCGCCGGGCGAGCTTTTTTTCTTGCTCGGGCCTTCCGGCTGCGGCAAAACCACCGCGCTCCGGGTCCTGGCCGGGTTTGTTATTCCGGACCAGGGCACGGTGCGCATCGCCGGGGAGCGGATGACCCGGGTGCCTCCTCACCTCCGCGGCACCGGCATGGTCTTCCAGCATTACGCGCTCTGGCCCCACCTGAGCGTGTTCGAGAACGTGGCTTACGGCCTGCGCGTGCGCAAGCTGGCCCAGGAGGAAATCCGGACCCGCGCCCGGGAAGCGCTGCGCATGGTGCAGATGGAGGACCGGGCCGAGGACCGGCCGGGCGTGCTCTCCGGCGGCCAGCAGCAGCGGATCGCCCTGGCCCGGGCCCTGGCGGTGCGGCCGCGGGTGCTGCTCCTCGATGAGCCGCTCAGCAACCTCGACGCCAAACTCCGGGGCGAGATGCGCTCCGAGATCAAGCGCCTGCACCAGGAGACCCGCATCACCACGCTTTACGTCACCCACGACCAGAAAGAGGCGGTGACCCTGGCCGACCGGGTGGCGCTGATGAACGCCGGCCGGGTGGTCCAGGTCGGAACGCCCCGCGAGCTTTATTGCCGGCCGGTTTCCCGATGGGTGGCGGAATTCCTGGGCGAGGCCAACTTCCTTCCCGGCACGGTGGTGGGGGTGAATGCCTGGGGCGAGGTGGAAGTGTTCACCGCGCTGGGGGTGATCACCGCTTCCGCGCCGGCCGCTCCCGTCAAAAAGGAACAACGAGTGACCCTGATGATCCGGCCCGAGAGTTTCGTCATCCCCGGACCGGAGCCTCGGCCCGGAACCGTGATCCACGGCCGGGTCACCCGCAAGGTGTTCCTCGGCGACCAGGACGAGATCGTGCTGCGCGCCGATGAAGAGATCGTGCTGCGCGGACTCTTCCGGTCGGCCGAGGTCGAGCGCATCGCCGAGGGCGAGATCGCGGAATTCCGGCTCCTGCCCGGGGCCGCCGCCCTGATCCCGGAATAAGCCATGCTGGGTTCGAACTCCCGCGCCTCCTTCGCTCTCCTGGCCCTGCTCGCGCTCTGCCTCCTCGCCTTCCTGGTTTATCCCTTGCTCTACGTGTTCCGGGAAGCGATCCTGCCCGAAGGCAAGCTGTCGCTCGCCTTCTTCGCCATCCTCTTCCAGAACCCGGCGCTCCGCCAATCCCTGATCAACAGCCTCAACCTGGCCGGGGTCGCGACCATCCTCACCTTCCTCATCTCTCTCCCCCTGGCCGCGGCGCTCGGCCGCTGGAATTTTTCCGGCCGAGCCATCCTCCAGTCGCTGCTCCTCGCGCCCATGATCCTGCCCCCCTTTGTCGGCGCGCTCGGCATGAAACAGATCTTCGCCCGCTTCGGCAGCCTCAACCTGCTCCTGCTCCAGCACGGCTGGATCGAAACGCCGCTTGACTGGTTCGGCCAGGGCTTCTGGGCCGTGGTCATCCTGGAGGTGCTCCACCTCTATCCGATCATGGTCCTCAACCTCACGGCCTCGCTCGCGCAAGTGGACCCCAGCCTGGAAGAGGCCGGCTTGAACCTCGGCGCCGGCCGCTTCCGCGTCTTCCGCACCGTCACTCTGCCCCTGGCCATGCCCGGCGTCTTCGCCGGCGCCAGTATCGTCTTCATCTGGTCCTTCACCGACCTGGGCACCCCCCTCATGTTCGAGTTCCGCGAAGTGGCCCCGGTCCAAATCTTCAGCGCGGTCCTCGACCTCCGCACCAACCCCACCGGCTATGCCCTGGTGGTCCTGGTCCTGCTCCTCAGCGCCATCCTCTTCTGGGCCGGACGCAGCGCCCTGGCCTCCGGCCGTTACACCGGCGCCGGCCGCGTCATGGCCGCGGACCGGCCGCCGCCAAGTGCGCTCGCCCGCCTCCTGCTCTGGACCGGCGCGCTCTCGCTCACCGCCTTCGCGCTCCTGCCCCATCTCGGGGTTCTGCTGCTCGCCGTCTCCAAGCAATGGTTTTTCTCGGTGCTGCCCGAAGAGTTCACCGGCCGCTACCTCCTCGGCATCTTCAGCCACCCCCTGACCCTGACCAGCATCCGCAACAGCCTCTTCCTCTCCGGCATCGCCGCAGCCGCAGACCTGGTCCTCGGCTTCGGCCTCGCCTACCTCCTGGTCCGCCGCCGTTTCCGCGGCCAGGAGTTCTTGGACCTCGTGGCCATGCTCCCGCTCGCCGTGCCGGGCCTGGTCCTGGCCTTTGGTTACGTGGCCGCCTTTTCCAATACCCCGCTCAACCCCCGGGTCAACCCGCTGCCGCTCCTGGCCATCGCCTATGCCATCCGGAGGCTCCCCTTCGCCGTGCGCGCCGCCTATGCCGGGATCCAGCAGATTCCCGTGGCCCTGGAAGAAGCCTCGGCCAACCTCGGCGCCCGGCCCTTGACCACGCTCCGGCGGATCACCCTGCGGCTCGCCTCCGGCCACCTCACCGCGGCCGCCATCCTCTGCTTCGCGCTCTCCATGCTCGAGGTCTCGGACAGCCTGATCCTGGCCATGCAGGAGCGCTTCTACCCGATCACCAAGGCCATCTACGACCTCACCGGCCGCATCACCGAGGGCGTCCCCTATGCCTCGGCCCTGGGCGTGCTCGGCATGGTCCTCCTCTTCGCCGGCTTCCTCTTCGCCGGCGCCGCCCTCGGCCGGCGACTGGGCGAAATGTTCCGCATCGGGTGAAACAAGGGTTGACAATGGTTGTTCCAGTTGACTTCGCCGGAGAGGAATTTTATATTGGTAATGGAGAAGCGAATGTCCGAAACCGTTGATATCGAGGCGACCCAAGCCCAATATCCAGATGAATGGCTCCTGTTTGAGGTGCTGGAAACCGACGAGCTGGATCGTCCCACCCAGGGCCGCCTGCTCTTCCACGGCAAGAGCCGGGAGGAGTTGCACCAGGTGGCGATGGTCAAGCGTTCACGCGAGCGTTCTCTCCTGATCGCTTTCACCGGAGATCCCATCCCGCCCGATATGGTTGTAGTTCTGTGAATGTGACCTTTCGATTTCAGCGCGGCCACCTGATCATCCCGCCAGTTATGATCGAGCATGAATTTGAAATCCGCCCCGCGATGGCGATTGATACCGGCGCGCGAGTTACGGTCATTGCCCCGCGCCTGGCCGAGGAAGTGGGGATCGAGCTTGCGAGACTGGAACCGAATGTTGAGTTGTTCGGAGTTGCGGGTTCAGCCTGGGCAGTTGAGGTGCAACTGCGGCGGGTCTCCATCCTCGGATTGGCCGTGGAAAATGTCCGAGCCATCTGCCATCCCCTCCCGCCCCGCCTCGGGCTCGACGGTATCCTTGGGCTTAACTTCCTTGAGCATTTCAACCCCTCTATCCATTCATGATACCGAAACTATCCGCCTGGAAAAAATCTAGCCTGTGCGTCAGGCTTTGATGCCAGGCCACTTCCTTAATTGACTAATTAATGATCTGACCCCTATTTCCCTTCCGCGGCCGCCATCCTCTGCTTCGCGCTCTCCATGCTCGAGGTCTCGGACAGCCTGATCCTGGCCATGCAGGAGCGCTTCTACCCGATCACCAAGGCCATCTACGACCTCACCGGCCGCATTGGGAGTTTCGTTAACCTAGTTTTTCTTCTTGGTTCCCTCCGGGATGGATTGGGCGCAACGAAATCCGACATTCCAATAAGCTTGGCCCGGATAGGCGGAACTGCGCTCGGAAGCGCGCAAAGAATAAGGCTCGGATTCCTGCCAGGAACCTCCTCGAATCACCTTGGGTTGCGCTTCTTCCTGGCCGGGCGTGAGCAGGACCCCGGCGTCGTCCGATCCATAAGGCGCATAGCGTTCTGCCACCCACTCCCTGGCGTTCCCGGCCAGGTCTTCGATTCCCCGCCGGCTCCGGCCGGAGGGATGGGACCCGACGGGACAGGTGCTGTAACTCCGGCAGGGCCGGACCGATCCGCACACGCGGCTGCATTCGAATTGGTCGCCCCACGGCCAAATCCGGGCCTCCGGGCCGCGGGCCGCCCATTCCCATTCCGCTTCGGGGGGTAATTGTCCGCCCTTCCATCGGCAATAATTCCGGGCCTGAAACTCGTCGGATTAACCGAGCGGAATCATGGTCCTATCTCCTGAGGTTAATTCTTCCCTTTTAGAAAAATTTTGTTTTGGGCTATAATGAAATTGAAAAATTTTAAACTAGCGATGAAGGTCGTTCATTTCATAATCAAAGGACTCCTATTCATTGTTTTTTCCTGCCTGGTGCTGGAGCTGGCTCTGCAAGGGGCACACTGGATTCATGCGGCCATGGAACCCGCTTCTGAGCTTCCCCACCCCGGCACACCGGTTATCCTTTGCGTGGGCGACTCCCATACTTACGGCGTGAAACTTCCGGCGGAGCAATCGTATCCGGGACAGCTTCAATCGCTTTTCGATCATCAAGGAATAGTCGTCAACGTGGTCAATGCCGGTGTCCCGGGGGAAAACACCTCGGAGTTGCGCCGGCGCTTGCCAGAGCTTTTGGTCCGTTATCGGCCGGTGGCCGTGGTGATCCTGAGTTGCTCGAATAACGGTTGGAACCGAGCCGATATCATCTGGAGCGATCTCCAGGACGGAGTGCTGCAACCCGGGATCCGTTCCTGGCCGCGACGCCTGTGGTTCGGCCTGGTGGGAAATTTGCGGACCGTGCGACTGCTCACCTACCTGTGGAACGAGACCGGCCGGCGCTTGAAGCCGTTAGAGCGCGTGGAAGACCGAGAGGGAAAGGTTTATTTCCATCGAGAGCAATGGAAATGGAAGGGACCGTGGAATGAGCTTGACCGCATGCTCGATCGTTCCCGCCGCGATCTTGCCGCGATGGTGGAGATGGCGGAGTCGGTCAGGGCCTTGCCGATCCTGATGACTTATGCCGGCCAGCCCTTTTCGCCGATGGGAGGGGCCAATGACGTTCTGAGGACGATGGCAAAGTCCCTGGGAGTGCCCCTGGTGGATAACGACGCGGCCATCTGGCCGCGGTTTATGAGGCCGGACGGAAGCATGGATCAGGCCGCGCACGACCGGCTCTTCCTGGCCGATTCCGGGGAAACCCATCTGGCCGGACCGGGATATGCGATAGTCGCCCGGAACGTGTTTGAAACCCTGGTCCAGCTTCGAGCCGTGAAACCCTAAGCCAATGATCCCTCCGCAGTCATGACGGCTATCTTCCGGAACCTTCGACCCGAGAGCACACCGATCGCGGCCCTGGTGGCCGCGGGACTCATCGCGATCCTTTACCTGGCCACGGCCAATCCCGAATTTCGCTTCATGGAAGGCGCAACTGCCATCAAGCTTCTCCAGGCCCGGGCGCTCTTGGGGGGAGAGGGATACACGGATATTGGAAGAATCGGGTCTCCTCCCGAGATCGTTCGGCCCCCCGGCTTTGCCCTCATCATTGCCGGGGTGATCGCCCTCTTCGGGGAAGACATGCTTGTTCTCAAGGTGATCAACAACAGCTTTGCTCCCCTGGGCTTTTTCGCCCTCTTTTTCCTTTTTCGGCGTCGCACTCAAGATCCCGGCCTGGCCCTCCTCATGGCTCTGGCCGCTTATCTCTTCCCCCACCTCTACGAGATCGCCCGTTACCTGGAAAGCGAGGTGCTCTTTTGTCTTCTCTTCTTTGCCAGCCTGGCGGTGTTCGAATCGGCTCATGATAAATCGTTTCGCGACCAACGGCTCTTAGTCCTCTTTTGCTTCCTCCTGGCAGTGGCCACCTTGGTGCGAACCGCGGCGTTTGTGCTGGTTCCTGCCGCTTGGCTCACGCTGGCTTTCGATTCGAAAGCTCCCCGCCGGCTCCGCCTCATCTGGGCCGGCGTTATCCTCGGAACCTGGATCGTGGTGGGCGGCGGCTGGATGATCCGAACTCAACTGGTCGCCCCCAAGGGAGAGTTGACTTACTTGACCAAGTTACTGGCCGGAGAGCCGGTCAACAGCTTTTACTGGTTGGCCGAGGACCATCGGGTTCCCTTACTGCCCCGGCCACCCCGGGCGACGGCCGGTGCGGTTGCCCGGCGTTGTCTTCCCAATACCGTTTTCTTCTTCCGTCAAGTCCTGGGAAACCTCTGGCGGGCAAGTTCCGCGTGGCCCTTGCCGGCTGTTCTGGCCGCGGTTGGTCTGCCCGCGGGTCTGGCACTTCTCGGTCTTGTTCTGGGGTTATTCCGGAAGCGGCGGATTCTCGGCTTTGCTACCGTCTTGTATCTGGGGGTCATCCTTTTTTGGCCCTACCAGGACCATCGCTTTCTCCTGCCGATCGCGCCTTTTCTCTTGCTTTATTTAATCGAGGGTTTCCAGGCCGGGGCGCGTTTTGTTTTTCGGGTTTCTTCGGAACCTACTTGGCCTCGAGCTCGTTTTGCAATCCTGGCCGTCCTGGTGCTCCTGATCGGATTATTTACAGCCCGCGACCTTCAACGTCTGGCCGAGGGCAAGCGCTTGACCACGCCGGTGCTGGAGTGGAGACCCCATTTCCGCATCACCTCGCCCAACTTGGGCGCTTATCACAGCTTGTTGCTCCTCGATTGGATCCGCACCCATTCCAGCCCCTCGGACCGGGTGCTGTTTCATTCCTATGAACCCTGCGCGCTGATCACCGAACGGCAGTGCTCTCCGATTCCGCCGGTTCCGCCGGAGCGACTCATCCGCTACCTCGACGAACAGCAAATCACCTTGGTGGTGGTGGACGACGAGGTGGAATATGGTCGCTCTTTGATGTCGGCCTTCACTGCCCACTTCTTATTGCCTGCGATCGAAGCCTACCCCGGACGTTTCCAGACCGTGTACTCGCTCTCGCTGCCTGACTCTTCGGCCCGGGTGCTCCGCGTAGCTCGTTGATCGTGAGGCTCCCTGTCTCTCTCCGGCCTGACCGTCGATCACTTTTTTTTCATGTCTTTTCCCCTGGTCCATGCATGTGTTGTATTTGGCCATCCTGGTGAGTGCGGCCTTCCAAATCCGGAGCCGGTTGGGTTACGGAAACTGGATTGACCCGAGCGCGGTGGCCATGTTGGTTTTAACGGTAATTGTATTACAGATTACAACGGAAAAGAGGGGGGGCTTCTTCCGATTGCGCCCTCCCGAAATCTATGGCGCCGCGGCCCCCGGGGAGTGAGTTCGAGCAAAGGATAAGGAGTGACAATGCCTTTTCCATAAGCGCGAAGGAAAAGCAACCGGGCCACGCCCTCCAGCATCAGCAAGGTGACGCTCAGGCTGGCGATGACTAACCCAACCTTGAAAAATAATTCCTTTCCTGGCATTATTTTTTAAACTTTATCACTCTTTGAGAACCCTAACAAGCAAACCGGGGACGGGAAGATTGACAAGGCCTCTACAGGTTGCTAGGATGCGCTCACCTGTGTGAGAGCATCCGGTTTTTGCCATCCATCCTGCGAAAAGCTGGAGAGAAAACGCCTGCATGGGGAGGAACTCAGGTCATGGCTCAAAATTTATCCCCGCGCGTGCGGCGGATCGTGCGCGCCCTGATCGAGGTGGTCAAGCCCCGGAAGCCGGGTTTTGATCCGCCGGTGGAAGAGGAGATGCTCGAATTTGCCGACACCTTCTACGGCTACTTCCCCTGGCACATGAAAGTGGGCCTGCCGCTCGGGCTTTACCTTTTGGAATTCGGCCCGCTCATCTTTCAAGGAAGCCTTCTCCCCTTTTCCCGCATGAAGTTGGAGAACCGCGACCGCTATTTGCAAGGCTGGGTGGATTCCAAGATCGGGCTGCGGCGGGACCTGGTCAAGGGAATGAAAGCGCTGTGCCTGCCGGCCTATTATTCCAACCCCGAGGTCATGGCCCACATCGGCTTTGACCTGGAAGCGCACCTGAGAAAAGTCAACGGCGTGGGCCAGCCGAGCGAGCCGGCTTCCGCGGAGGCCTGCGCGTTTTTCCGCAAGCAGGGTTACGATCAGAATCCCCGCATCCCTTACCCCGGCCGGGATGCCTTCAAACCCGGGAGGCAGGCGCGATGATTACCATCGGCGAGCAGGTGACCAGGGATATCCAGGAGACCGCAGAGGTTTGTGTGATCGGCTCGGGCGCGGGCGGCGGGAGCCTCGCCGCGGAGTTGGCCGAGGCGGGAGTGGAGGTGGTCATCCTGGAAGAGGGGGGATACTACACCAGCAAAGAATTTTCCCCTCACCCCCACAAGGCCATCCCCCAGCTCTACCGCGACGCCGGCAGCTCCACCATCCTGGGAACGCCGGCCATCATCTTTTCCGAAGGCCGTTGCGTGGGCGGCTCGACGGTGATCAACGGCGGCATGTGCTGGCGGACCCCGGAGCGGGTGTTGCACCGCTGGCGGCGGGAGTTTGGTTTGGAGGAGATGACGCCGGAGAACCTGGAGCCGTTTTTCGCCAAGGTGGAGGAGCGGATCAACGTGGCGCCGCAAAGCCCGGAGTCCTTGGGCAAGGGTGACATGCTTTTCAAGCAGGCGGCGGACAAGCTTCATTGGCTGATTCACCCCAACCGGCGCAACCAGAAGGACTGCACCGGGGAGGACGCCTGCGTGTTCGGGTGTCCGACCGACCGCAAGCAGTCGGTGCTGATCACCTACATCCCCCGGGCGCTGGCCCAGGGCGCCCGGCTGTATGCGGACACGCGGGCGGTTAAAATCAAGGCCCAAAACGGCCGGGCCACGGAGGTAGTGGCCCAGGTGCTGGACCGCCAGACCCGGAAAAAGCGGTGGACCTTGACGGTGAAGGCCAAGGTGATCGTGCTGGCCGGGGGCGCGCTGCAGACGCCGTGCCTGCTGATGGGCTCGGGCCTGGCCAAGAAGTCGGGCCAGGTGGGCAAGAATTTCCTGTGCCACCCCAACGTCAAGGTGGTCGGGATCTTCGAGGATGAGGTCCGCTATTGGGCGGGGGTGCACCAGGGCCACCAGGTCCACGAGTTCCTGGAAGAAGGCATCCTCATGGCCATCGGGGGGGTTCACCCGGCGCTGGCCGCCTTGGGCCTGCCCCAGTATGGCCGGCGCAGCCTGGAACTGATGGAGCAATGGAACCATATGCTGGTGGCCGGGGCGTTGGTGGACGACACCACCACGGGCAAGATCGTGCGCGCGCCCTGGGGCCAGCCCCTGGCCTTTTACCAGGTTGATCACGTGGAGCACGAGCGCCTGATCCGGGCCGCGGCCCTGCTCTGCGAGCTGCTCTTCACCGCCGGGGCCAAGAAGTGCCTGCTGCCTTTCACCTACCTCCAGGAGATCAACGGGATGGATGAGATCCCGAAAATCTACGAGGCCGGGATCAAGCTTTCGGAGATCGAGGTGCTGACCGTGCACGCCTTCGGCACCACCCGCATGGGCCGCGACCCCCGGCGCGCCGTGGTCAACGGCTTCGGCGAGTGCCACGAGGTGAAGAACCTGTTCATCACCGACGGGGGCATCATCCCCACCTCCCTGGGCGTAAACCCGCAGGAGACGATCATGGCGCTGGCGACAAGGGCGGGGCAATATTTACTCGAGAATCGAGCCCGCTATTTGGGATAGGAAAAAGACAAATCACTCGAGGCCCGCGTGAAGTATAAGAGCATCTCTTTCAGCGGTCATGCCGTCAAGCGAATGTTCGAACGGAGCATCGAACCCGAAGAAGTGGAGTTCGTGTTGAGGCAGGGAAAAGTGATCGCGGCCTATCCCGATGACACGCCTTATCCCAGTTGCCTGATGCTCGGATTTGTGCGCGGCCAGCCGCTTCACGTGGTGGTAGCCCTCGAAGAAAATTCCCAAACCTGCTATATTATCACGGTATATCATCCCGACCCGGCGCTGTGGGAGGCCGGCTTCGAGAAGAGGAGGAGCGTATGAAGTGCGTGATTTGCAAGCAAGGAGAGACTCATCCTGGTCGCGCCACGGTGCCGATGCAACGAGGGGAAGCTACCGTGGTGGTGAAAGATGTCCCGGCGGAGGTGTGCGAGAACTGCGGAGAATTCTACCTGGATGAGAAAGTCACCAAGAAACTAATGAAGGCCGCAGAGCAGGCCCTCAAGGGGGGCGCTGAGGTCGAGGTGATTCGGTTTGCGGCGTAAATGAATTTTAGATGGTGAAAGCAAAACCTATCGTCAAACGTCCTGACATTCTCGAGGGCGCTCCGATGCAATATGCCCCGGAAAACGAGAACTCGGGGTGGTTTTCCTGTTTTCCCATTTCCTGAAAAAATACCGTCTCCGAGTGGAAAAAATAGGCGCGGGCTTTCCGGACTGCATCGCCTTTCAAAAGACCGGGAGGGGAGACAAGAGAATCCGCATTGAATTCGAGTTGCGCTCCAAGAACTTCCAGACTCATCGTCATTCCGTCAAAGATTGCGATTGGATTGTATGCTGGGAGCATAACTGGCCGGATTGCCCCAAGAAGCTGACGGTGATCGAACTGCGGAAACGGTATGGTCTGGGGTTTAATGTCTGGATTCAGCCGGTATCGCCTCCTTATAGTGAAATACTCTCTAAATTGAATAAAGATGACGCCTGGACTGTTAATCGGCGGGCATCTGCGAGCGATTTAGTGCTGTATTATGCCACCACGCCGGATAGGTGCCTCCGGGATATTTTCAGAATTGTTGGACCGGTCGAGCTACGACGGTCTCATACAGGACAGGGCAGAGACTTTTATGCTGCCATCCAAAGGGTTTGCTCCCTTCAGTCTCCAATTTTTTGGGAAGACCTCCAAAACCATCACATCCTCCGAACGGCAGGTTTTGTTCGAGGGACAATGCAAGGGCGGCCTCGGGCCACCGAATACTGGCCGCACTTATACGAATTGATCGTCCGGCGCAACCCCCGCGTCCTCAAGAAGCTAAGCCGCTTTTCTCCGGAAAATATTTAAGCAACGAGCATTTTGTCTCCCGGTGATTGGTATCTTTTACGCCAGGGGATGGGAATTGGCGGGAGCGGTTGCCTCGCGCTCGGGATGACCTCTTCGCTTTTTTCTTCCAAACGGAGGTGTCCGCTTAGACCCGCAAGGCTTTTTCATCTTTTGGGAACCGCCCTGTCCAAGTATCGGCTTGGCCTTGACGGTAAGCAAGTCTTCCGGTTCTGAACTCCCGCGCGGTTGCAAAGCGCAAAATGTATGCTAGCATCGGCTTAGGCATCCAATGGAAATTCGGTTGTCGAGAAAACCATTGAGAAGGAGGACCAGAGATGAAAGGCAATGAGAAGCTATTGACCATGCTCAACAAGCTCTTGGCCGACGAGCTGACCGCGATCAACCAATACATGGTGCACGCGGAGATGTGCCACAACTGGGGCTACGAGAAGCTGCACGAGAACATTCAGAAGCGGGCCATCACCGAGATGAAGCACGCGGAAGAGCTGATCGAGCGGATCATCTTCCTGGAAGGCAAGCCGATCGTGAGCCAGCTCAACCCCCTGCACATCGGGGCGGAAGTGCCGAAGATGATGGAGAACGACCTGGCCGCGGAGATGAAAGCGGTCAAGGGTTACAACGCCGGGGTCAAGCTGGCGGTGGAGGTGGGGGACAACGCCACCCGGGAGATCCTCGAGGGCATCCTCAAGGACGAGGACGACCACGTGGATGACATCGAGGAGCAGCGGGACGAGATCGCCCAGATGGGTCTGCCGATTTACCTCAGCACGAAAAAATAGAAAGAAATCTTCGTCCGCCTGATGGGTCCGGCCTCCGGCCAGGGGGTCGGCGGAGGGGAAGAGAGCAACCCTTCGTCCAACCTTTCAACTCATTGATTTCATTGTAAAACCCGGAAAATGCAATTAGGATTTAACCACAAAGGCACAAAGGCTCTAAGTCAGAATGATTTCTTGGCAATTCGGCTGAAATTTTTTTCGCAATCCAAGTTGACCTCTCGCGCCTGTTCTCAGTGGTCTCAACCCGTTTATTCTTGGTGTCCTTGTGCCTTCGTGGTTAAAAATCTTTTTTCCAACTGCACGATTCGGGTTAAAAGAAATTTTCATGATTTTTTGCCTGACAGCTTGATCCGGCGTGGTAAAGTGAGGGGAATTTAAGCTAATCCCCAATCGTTATTAGTTTTAATCCTCTGGCCATCCGGACAAAACCGCGAAGGAGCCGGGGATGAAAAGGCGTGGTTTTTTAGGCGCGATCCTGATCGCAATGACGGCGCTGGTCCGGAGCGGACACGCCGGACCGCATGTCCGTCCGTCCGGCTGAAAATCTTTTCTGTCTAGGTTGAGGGCCGCCTGGCGTCCTTCGTGCCCCTTCGTGGATCAATCCTTCCACAAACCCTTTTGGGCAGAACGGGCTTGGCCTTCGAGTTCGGCGAAGAGCGACTCATAGGTCGTGTTCGGTTTTCGGCTGGACGCTCGGGCATAGCCTTCCTTGACCAGGTGGGCGTTGACGAAGAGGTCGCCGAGGAAGAGGTAGCCGAGGGTGCGGCCGTATTCGTCCTTGCGCTTTTTATCCAGGACCAGGAGGACTTCTTTGCCCTCGACCAATTGGCGGAGGTATTCAGCCGCCTCGGTGCCGAACGGCTCGACCGGCTTTTCCGGGTGATGGGTCTCGGGCGCGTCAATGCCGATCAGCCGGACTTTCTCGCCGCTCAGCAGCACCACCGTGTCGCCGTCCGCCACCCATTTCACCCGGACGAGCTTGCCGTCGGGGGAGGAGGCGAGGATCCCGCCGGTATAGGCCAGGATCAGCAAGGTCAGGCCGATACCCGCCCGCAGACTTGATCCTTTGGCCGGTTTCTGGTATCCTGTATCCATCCAGGAGAGATACTAATACGAATTCGTATCTTTGTCAAGAAAAAAATGCGTGAGCGTATCAAAAAAATTTCAGGCACTTTGGGGGGCCGAATCCGGCAGATCCGGGGCGATCTCACCCAGGCCGAGTTCGCGAGCCTCCTTGAGATCAAACAGGCCATGGTCAGCCGCTACGAGGCGGAAAAGGAGATGCCCTCGCCGCCGGTGCTTTTGCGCCTGGCCCGCTTCTCCGGCCGGCCCATGGAATGGCTTTTGACCGGCCGGGATCCAGTGGCCGAGTTGGAGGAAGCCGGAGTGCGGCGGGTGGGCGCCCGGGTCTCCAAGCGGCTTTCTCAAGCCGACCTCCTGGCCGCGGCTGCGGATTACCTCCGCCACACCCAGCACCCCCAGGCCGAGGCTTTCCGGGAGATGATGGAGGCAGCCTTCCGCGACCGCGAGCTGATGCTGAAGCTCCTCGAGTATTTCCAATACCTCAAGTTCCAGGGCAAGCGCTAAGAGGATTGGTAGGGGCATGGACTTCGGCGAGCTCCCCTCGACAAGCTCGGGGCCTGAGCCTGTCGAAGGCAGTCGAGCCGCATGCCATGCCCCTACATCGGCAGGATGAGCGACCGCGAAAACGAGATCATTTCCACCGTCAGCTACATCCAGGGGAAGGTCGGCTTCCGCGAGCCGCCCTTTTCGCTCCAGGCCTTCTTCGAGGCGTTTCCTCATTACCAGCTCGAAGCCGCCCGCCTGCCCCGGGGCTTCCACGGCGAGATCCTGGTCAAGGGCGAGTGGCGCCTGGTCCGCTACCGGGTCGAGAGCAAAGGCCCGGCCGTGCGCTTCACCATTGCCCACGAGATCGGCCACGGGTTCCTGCACGCGGACGAGGATTTCGTCTGCCGGATCAGCGCCACCTTCCGGCTCTTCGGCAAGAAGCCGGCCGACCCGGTGGAGTGGGAGGCCGACTACTTTGCCGCGGAGCTTCTCATGCCCATGCCCATGGTCAACCGGCTGGCGCAAAAGCGCCTGGACGCGGAATCCCTCTCGGCCGAAGCGAAAAGGCTGGCCCGGGTCTTCGGGGTCACGGTCCCGCTCATGCGGGCGCGGCTTAAGGACCTGGTCCGGATGCGGACGTTTGAGGCGAAGATGGCATGACCGAAGGTGTCAAGGTGTCAAGTGTCAGGGTGAAGAGCATCATCAGGTGGAAAACCCAACCGCAGCAGGGCGGAATTTGAAGAAATTCCTCGGCCGGATGGAGCTGGAGCAAAAGCTCCGGCAAGCCCTTCAGCGCCGCGGCTACCGGGAGGTCTCCACCCCGATCCTGGTGCCCGCGCCCGGCACCGACCTTCACCTGGAGGCCTTCGCCACGGAGTACCGCCCCGCCCTCGACCCGGCGGTCCCGGCCGGCGCCTTCTTTCTCCACACTTCGCCCGAGTTCGCCATGAAGCGGCTCCTGGTCCAGGGGCTCCCCGCGATCTTTCAAATCACCAAGGTCTTCCGCCAAGGCGAGCTTTCCCCGCTCCACCAGCCCGAGTTCACCCTGGCCGAATGGTACCGCGTCGGCTTTAGCTACCGGGAACTGATGGATGAGGTCGAGGCGCTCGCGCGGGAATTGTTAGGTGATTCACTTAACTATCAGGGCCGGACTTTTGACCTGGCCCAACCTTTCCGCCGGAGCACAGTGGCGGAGGCTTTCCAGGAAGCCGCGGATCATGATCTTCTCTCGGAGCCTTTTTCCGAGGGGAAATTTTTCCGGCTGATGGTGGAAAAAGTGGACCCGTGGCTGGCGGCGCAAGGCCCGGTCTTCCTTTATGACTACCCGGCCGAGCAGGCCATCCTGGCGCGCAAAAAGCCTTCCGACTCCCGGCTGGCCGAGCGCTTCGAGCTTTTCCTGGCCGGCCTCGAACTCGGCAACGGCTTCTCCGAGCTGACCGATCCGGTCGAACAGCGATCCCGTTTCCAGGCCGACCGGGAGAAGCGGCGCCAACGCCGTCTTCCGCTCTACCCCTTGCCCGAGGCATTCCTCCAGGCTCTGGACCAGGGCCTGCCCGAGTGCGCGGGCGCGGCCCTGGGCGTGGACCGGCTGGCCATGCTCCAGACCGACGCCCGGGACATCCGCGAGGTGGTCGCCTTTCCTTTTGGCCGGTAACCGCCGCACCATGAGGCATTTTTTCAGGCTCCGGAACTTGCCCGCCCCCATTTTTCCGGGAACCCCGCGCAGCGCGGGGTAGGGGCGCGATTGATCGCGCCCTGGCCGGAACTGGGCGCAATGAATTGCGCCCCTACGCAGGCCGAAACTATGGGATGCGGTCAAAAAATGGGGATGGGCAAGGGCTCCGGAATAATTGACTCCGACCCGACCCTACGATAAGATGAAATGGAAATTCTGATTCAGGGGAAAGAAGTGGCTGATTATCAATTGAAGTTGAAGAAAAGCCCGCAGGCGCTGGAAGCGGAGATTCTGGGAGCCGACCTCTGCTGTTCCTGCGGCGGCTGTCTGGGTCTGTGCCCCTATTTCAAGATCCGGCACGAAAAGGTGGCGCTGCTCGAGCCGTGCGGGCTTAGTGAGGGCCGCTGCTACGATATCTGCCCCCGCACCGAGACCGACTTTGCCGAATTGAACCGCCAGGTCTTCGGCCAAGAGCGCCGGGACTACGTGCTCGGCACCCTTCGCGCCGTGCTCATGTCCCAGTCGCGCGACAGCTCGGTGAAAAAGGCCGCCCAATACGGCGGCACCGTCTCCGCGCTCTTGATCCAGGCTTTCGAGGATAAAGCCATTGACGGCGCCATCCTCGCCCGCACCTCCGAGCGCTACCCGCTGCTCCCCGAACCCTTCCTGGCCCGCAACGCCGGCGACGTGCTCCTGGCCCGCGGCTCCAAATATACCGCCTGCCCCAGCCTCGCCATCCTGGACGAGTCGCTCCGCCAGTGCGAGAAACTGGCGGTGGTGGCCCGGCCCTGCCAGGCGCTGGCCATCCGCAAGCGCCAGGCGATCGAGCCCAAGCTTAAAGATCGGATCCCGCTGGTGATCGGGCTGTTTTGCATGTGGGCGCTCGACTACCGCGACCTGGTCAAGCACTTGAAGAACCACCTGGACCTCCGCACCGCCCGCAAGTTCGATATCCCTTACAACCGTTTTGTGGTTTATACCAAGAGCGGCCCTTGCGAGCTGGACTTCGAGCCGATCCGCCACCTGCGCCGGCACACCTGCGACATCTGCTACGATTTCACCAGCGAGCTCGCGGACCTGAGCGTGGGCTCGACCGAGTGGAAGGACAAGTGGAATACGCTGATCGTGCGCTCGGATCAGGGCCAGGTGGTTTTGGACGCGGCGCTCTCGGCGGGCACGCTCGCGGTGAAGAACCTGCCCCAGGACCGGGTGGAGCTTTTGCGCACGGCCTCGCTCAACAAGAAGAAGCGGGTGCTGGCCGGGCTTTCCCACTCCGGCGCCTACCTGAAGCTGGACCCGCAGGAATTCAACTGGGTCACCAGCCAGGCCTGATAAAGAAGGCCTTAGACTTTAGGCCTTAGGGGCCTTAGGCTTCAGGCCATTGAATTTGGATCATTCCCGGGGCCGACCGCGGAGAAAGAGTCTTCGGCCTAAAGCCCAAAGCCTAAAGTCTAAAGCCTACTTGCTTCTCTCCGCTTCCGCCTTGAGCGCTTGGTTCCAGTTCTGGTGCAGCCGGCCCAGGTCGTCGTCGTTGAACAGGAGTTTCATCAACCCCACCATCGGCCCCTGGAGCACCTCCCGGGAAGTCACCCGGGTCTTGTCCCCCTGGGCCTCGAAATCAAAGCTGTGCACCCCGGTCACCCCGAGCATGCCGCCGGCCCAGGCCACCCGTTTGTTCGGCTCGCTCGCGGTGATGGTGACTTTCATGTTCATGGCCGGGCCCACCAGGCCGAGCTTGAAGTAAAAGACCGAGCCCTGGGCCAGGGGCTGGCCCGAAATCATGCCTGCGGCCTTGAGGGTAGGGAACCACCGGGGCCAGGAAGGGATGTCCAGCATCAGCTTCCAGACCTTGTCCACCGGCGCGTTCACCATGATGGTTTTTTCCGCCTTGATCTCCGCCATTCTTGTTCCTCCTTAAGCAACTTCTATTCAAAGTTAAATAGTGGCACAGGTTTGCAACCGGTGCCCTTCTAATACCCCGCACACAGCCCCTCTTTAATCAAATTAAAATTCTTTCCATCCCAACTGTAAAGCCGATGACACACTTGCGCGCCGTCGCCGGCCGTGCCCAGGATTTCCGGCTTCTCGTCGCCGTTCAAATCCCAGACCGCTTTCACCTCCAGATCAGCCGGCAGGTTCAAGTCCACGATCTTCTCGCCCTCCACCCGGAAAAGCGAACCCGCGCTCTGCATGTCCTCCAGGTCAAACGCTCCTTGCGGGTGATGCCAGTAGGAGACGAAGTAGTAGATCTTGTCGGAAGCATCCAGCCGCGCCGGGATCACCCGGATGTCGGTCAAGGTTTGGCCCAGACGCTCCGGCGGCACCGCCAGCGCAAAGAGCCGGTCCGAAAGCTCGGGCGCGATCTTTTCCTGGGGCTGCAACTGGATCCTGGGGTTGGGCTTGAGCTTCACGCTGCCGCGCAGGGCCAGGCCGCGCTGGCCGGTCATCTGGGCGTCCGGGGTCTTGAGCTTGAGGATGGCCGCCACCAGCACGGTGGAAGGGGAGTTGCCCAGATAAGCGAACGAGGCCACCGTGGCCGGCGCGGTCTTGCCGTCCATGGCGACCAGCGTGATTTTTTCGCCGCTCTTGACCCCGGATTGCTGTTCCACCTGCAGGATTTTTTCGAGGTCGGTGATGGGCAGGCGCGAACGATACTCGACCGCACTCTGCCCGGGATCGAGCAGGTTGACCATGCCGTAGGGGTATTTGATCCGGGCGTAATCCAGGCCCAGGTCCAGGGCCGCCTGGTTGGTCCGGCTCCCGCTCACCCCGCGCAGGGTCTCCACGAAGAAGACCTGGTCGGCCGCAAGTGGCGAGGCCGGGCTCGGCGCCGGGTCCGCCAGGGCCGGGCCAGAGAAGAGAAAGAACAACACGCCGGCAAGAAAAAATCGCATGCGGGGTGATTATAACGTGGCCAAGGGATTTTTCCAAACCGGGCGCGGATGATCCAGTTGACAGGGAGAGCGGTTAAGGCGATGATACGGGGAAAAATTCATCGCCGGTGAGGACGGGTAAGGGGGAGAGAAAAGGTGAAAACGAAAGCTGGGATCATGGGACTGGTCTTGCTGCTCCTGGTGGGAGCTTCGGCCTGGGCCAAGGAAGAGAAGCGGCCGCTGCGGATCGGACACCGGGGCGCCCGGGCGCTGGTGGACGAGAACACGCTGGAGTCGCTCAAGGCCGCGGCGGAGATCGGGGTGGACATGCTGGAGTTCGATATCCAGCAGACTAAAGACGGGGTCCTGGTGATCATGCACGACGAGACGGTGGACCGCACCACCGACGGCCAGGGCCGGATTGACCAGATGACGCTCGAGCAGTTCCGAGAGCTCAAGACCAAGAGCGGCTATACCCCGCCCAGCCTGGACGAGGTGCTGGACTGGCTGGCGACCAACGACCTGGGTTTCATCCTGGACTTCAAGCTCCCGGACCCGCAACTCGCGGAACGGCTGGTGGCGGTCATCGAAGAGCGGGGCATGCTGGACCGGGCGGTGTTCGAATCGCCGGTGCCCAGGGTGGCCGGCCAGGTGGAGAAGATCAAGCCCGAGGCGGTGACCGCGATCTACCCTAAATCCATGCCCTTGATGCTGATCCTGGCCGAGAAGTATAACGTGGACCAGGTTTCCTACCAATGGATCTTCGCCACGCCCGGCCAGATCCTGCTGGCCAAGGCCACCCACCACCCGGTGTTGGTCTGGACCGTAAACTCCAGGGGCAAGATCCGCTGGTTCCGACTCCTGAACGTGCACGGCATCATGACCGATGATCCCAACTTGTTCCAGGCGGAAAAAAATTAAAAGCGAGACGCAAATAAAGAGTAGGGGCACGGCCGGCCGTGCCCTTATTTTCTAGATCATGAACCTGCACCCTCATTCAGCGGGAAGGCGCTCCGCTGCTTCCGATTGGCTGGTCCTGATCCTGGCCAATACCATCTGGGGCTCGACCGACGTGGTGGCCAAGGCCGCGGTGGAAGAGCTCAGCCCCTCGGCCCTGGCCTGGCTCCGGCTCACCATCGCCCTCGCCGTGTTTGCGCCCGCGCTCTGGCGCCGGCGGGCGGAAATCCCCCGCACCCTCGCCGGCCTGCTTCCCTTCCTTGCCCTCGGAGCCTCCGGCTTCTTCCTCAACTTTGTCCTCCACTATTCCGGCCTGACCCTGGCCCCGGCTTCCCATGCCACCGCGCTCCGCGTCTCCGAGGCGTCCGTGATCTTCCTGCTCTCCGCTCTCTTGCTCCGCGAGCGCATCCGCCCCGCCGCGGTCCTGGGGCTCCTTGCCGGGACCGCGGGGGTCTTTCTGATCTTGAACCTCGATTTCGCCAACCTCGCGTTGTTCGCGGGCGGTTATCGCTTCGGCGATCTCTTAATCATGGGCGGGATTCTGGTCGAAGGTTGCTACACGATCATCGGCAAGCGGGTCTTGCGGACCACCCGGCCCTTTACCGCCACCGCGCTGGCCTGCCTGTGCGGCTGGCTGCTTTTGACCCTGTTCTATGCACCTAAGCTTGCCGGTGAATTCGTCCGCCAGCCGCCGTCGCTCAACGCTCTTCTCGCCGCCGCCTTTCTCGGCCTGCTCGCCACCGGGTTCGGCTACTGGATGTGGTACCGGGTCCTGGCCCGCCGGGAATCGCACCAGGTGGGCGTCACCATCCTGGTCCAGCCGGTGGTCGGGATTCCCCTCGCCGCCCTTATCTTCCACGACCCGCTCCCCCTCCGCTTCCTCCTCGGCGCCGGCCTGATCGCAATCGGCGCTTCCTTGGCGATAAGAAGCCCTGTCCACGAATAGGATAATATAAAGAGCGAAGTTACAACTAATACTAATTTTACTAATTTTACGTCGGTCATTGGGATTTCTCGTTGCCATAAGAATTAACCATTTGGCGTATTCCTTCCATATAACCACTAAGAGTGGACTTGGAGAGAGCTTCCTCCAAGAATTCCGGCAAAGGAATGGAAGTCTCGACAATGGGAGCATAATAATAAATGGTTGAAGAACCGTCACCATAGGGCTCGACATACTCGAATCCTTCAATACTCTTCAAACCCCTGGTTGCCTTTTTAACATGGATATTTTTCTTATTATAGATTTCAACCTGTTCGTCAGTTACAATTTGCCACTCCTGCCGGTAATTGACATTATCAAACTTCACATTCAGCGTATAATTTATGGATAAATATAACACCTTAAGTTGTCCTTCAATCAGTGAATTCCCTATTTTATCTTTACTGCCCGGCGGTTCAAATACATATATTGTTTTGTTATACTCAAGACCTGGAACAAACTTGCCCATCGCATCCCAGTCTTCAAGGACTTGCCATACCTTATCCAGCGGAGCCTTCAAGATCATTACTCCAACAACCCTCTTTTTTATGCCTTTGCCCTCTACTTTATATTCCTCCTCAAAGACCTGAATCTCGCCGGATAATAATTTCTTCTCATCAAGTTTATAATTGAACTTTGCCGCTTCACCATTCCCCGAATTAGTCAGGGCCATTAAAGATAAAACGGCCAGAGCAATCAGCCTTGATGCGCGAAGCATATTCCTTATCCGACCTTTCATCCTATTGGTGAATAGAAACGCTTTCATGAACTGCTCGGGCGACTGGTTGCCGGTTGTAATCATTGCAATTCGGATATCTCCCCAAGGGGTTACCAAAAAGGATCTGGTTCATGTCTTTATTTTTCCCTGGCCCATTTCAGGAAAAGAAACGAATAAGGTATTAATAAGAGCGCTTCCAGCCACAACAAGTTAAGGAAAACCGGTCCGGTAAAAAAAGCCGTGAAGGGAAAAACCACGCCATTCACCCAGTCTGTTCCCGTCCCCGCGTAAAGCAGCCTCTGGTATCCGGTGCCATCCCAACCGATGGTAGCTATAAAGAGGGCGGCAACAAAGCTCCAGATCACCTGAATCATGGCCGCGGTGGTGTTCCCTTTTTTGAGGAAAATATTTGTGAAATAAAAACCCAGCGCTCCCATAACGATGGTGGCAATGGGATAAAGGCTCATAAACCACGGAGGGTAGTCGGAATAAGAATTGGCCACGAACATTGATTCCCAGGCTGGGAACCGCTTGAGCAGATAAAGGATCTGAGGAACAAAGAAGAGCGAGAGCCACAAGACGGTTGCGAGAAAATATTTATTGACCAGCGAATCCGGCTCCCTTTTCAATGGATTCTTCGCGGCAAGGGCAAGGCCGGATGCAAGACCGTAGGAAAAAAACAAGTCAGTTTGTAACATGGCCAACTACCTCCTCTTCCTTCCGGGCGAGATATCTCTGCTCCCGGTATTATCGAAACGCTCGATTCATAATCTTATGGAAGTAAGATAAAGCCACTTGAGAGGGGAACTTGTATATCTGCGCCGGCTCCTCTCCGAACAGGGGCGAAGGGATTCCCAAGTAATAAGGGGCCAGCACGGTGAAGATGGGAATTCCTACCGGGCATCCCCAGATCCGGCGCGTCTTGCCCTGGACCTTGCCCTTGACCTTGGTGCAGTTTCCGATCAGCAGGATCGGGTACCCCTGCCCGTCCACGTCACCATCGTATTCGCCTACCACCAGGGCCAGAGGCCTTGCCCGCTTGATCGAACCGGCCGCATACGCTTCAAAACCGGCCAGGGCGCCCTTGAGCGTGTTGATGCATCCTCCCCAGCAAGGTTCATTCCCGCCCGGGTGATCACCCAGCAAGAAACGGATGGGTGTATCAAGCTTGCCCAGATCCGAATAGCTGTAGTCAAAATCCTTGGTTTTCTCCTTGATCTCATCCCAGGAAAGCTCGCTGCTGATTTCAATCTGGTCATCCGAGACCGGCTCCCAGCCGCGCGACCGGACGATTCGGAGATGCTCGATCTGGTCCGGGGCAAACCCCAGGATCCGAGCGCCCACCGAGTCTATGGCCACACTCGAAGTCCCCATCAGGATGGCGCCCAGGCGCAGTGGCTTAGGGAAGATCTCATTCTGCTGGCCAATATCCACCGCGTCCACCACCACAAAATCCGGATGGCCGACTTCGTAAAGGTCCGCGATTTTTTCCTCGAGGTGCCAGTCGTGACCCAAGAGGCGCTCCTTCTGGTCGCAGATTCCCATGTTAAGCTTCAAGGCGCAGGTCAGACGCGTGGTGACATGGTGTTTGAGCTTGGGCGCATACAGCTTGTAGTCCGCCTCGACCAGCGTGCGGGAGAAGCGCAGGCTTTTATGGAAACCGCCCTTGGCCAGCGCAACTTCCACCAGTTGATCCTCGTCAAAGAAGCAGATTTCGACCTTGGGCTTTTGTTTCAGGAATTCGTAGCCGGCCCGGATAAAGTGGTAGCGCGTGGGAACATAGACCCCAGTCCTCTCGCCTAAGATGACCTTCTCAACCTCCGGGCGGGCCGCGAGGACATCAATGATCGCTTCCAGCACCCGAGGATTAGTATAAGGGTGGAGGCCAAACCGCTCATGCGCGAAGACCATGTTGTATTTGAGCAATACCTTGCCAAACGGCTTCGCGCCCAATTCCTCCATGCCTTCGGAAACAATGCCCCTGATGCGATCAAGGTCGTCATAATCAGGACAAGCCCTGATCATTACTCTAGATTGATCGGCCATATTCCATCCTTCATTTATCCTAGGGCGAATTGATTGCATCGTCAACAGGAGATCGGGGTCAGATCTAAATATTAAACTTTACATAATTGAATGGGCCGGTGAAGAGAGTATGTCGGATTAGAGCCTCCAGGTTCATGCCTCTCGAGGCCTTGATACCTGACACCTACCGTCTATTGCCTCATGCTTTTTCGTCAAAGCGGAAGTTGACGGAGTAAACGCCGCCTTCCAGGGAGCTGTGGACCTTGTAGCCGAGCTTGTAAATCACGTTCATCATCCGGCGGTTGATGGCGAGCACCTCGGCCACGATGCCGGAGACGCCTTTCTCCTGGGCCACCTCGATCAGCGCGCGGAGCAGAAAGCTGCCGACTCCCTTGCCCTGCCAGTCGGGCCGGACCACGATTGCGGCCTCGGCCAGGTTGGTGGCCCGGTCCAGGAAGTAGCGGGCCACCCCCACCAGCTCCTCGTCCTCCTCCCCGCCGATGTATCCCACCACCGCGAACTTCTCCTCGTAATCCAGCACCACCAGCGGTTGCGCCTGCTTGTGGGGCAGGGTCTTCACCGCGCCCATGAACCGGTAATACACGTCCTGCTCGCTCAAACTGTAAAAGAAGCGCCGTAGTTTTTCCTCGTCCACCGGCTTGATCGGCCGGAACTTCACCTCCCCGGCCTCGCGGGGGGTGAAGGTCCAGGCATACCGCTCCGGATAAAGGGTCCCGCCTTCGGGCGGAAGCTCCTGGTCGGCGTAAATGAACTTCAGCTTCTTGGCCTCTTCCAGCAGGCCCGGCCGGAACGAGGGGTGGGCGATGTTGATCAGGGCCAGGGCCCGCTCGCGGATGCTCTTGCCGTGGAGGTAGGCGATCCCGTATTCGGTGACCACGTAATGCACGTCGCCCCGGGTGGTGACCACGCCGGCGCCGCGGGAGAGCACGGGCACGATCCGGGAGACGGCGCCGGCCTTGGCGGTGGACGGCAGCGCGATGATCGGCCGGCCGTAGCGGGCGAGCGCCGCGCCCCGGATGAAGTCGGCCTGGCCGCCGATGCCGGAGAAGAACTGGCTGCCGAGCGAGTCGGCGCAGACCTGGCCGGTGAGGTCAATTTCCAGAGCGGAGTTGATCGCGACCATGCTTTCGTTGCGCGCGATGTTGCGGGGGTCGGAGACGTAATCGGTGGTGTAGAACTCGAAGACCGGGTTGTTGTTGATGGTGTCGTAGAGGCGCTGACTGCCCATGCAGAAGGCGGCGATGATCTTGCCGGGATGGAAGGTCTTTTTCCGGTTGTTGATCACCCCGGCCTCGTAGAGCTCGATCAGCCCGTCGGAGAACATCTCGGTGTGCACGCCCAGGTCGCGCTTGTCCATCAGGTGGCGGAGCGCGGCGTTGGGGATTTGGCCGATCCCGGCCTGGATGGTAGCGCCGTTGGGCACCAGCCGGGAGACGTAAAACCCGATCTTCTCGGTCACCTCGTCGCCGGGCTCGGCCAGAAACTCCAGGATCGGCTCCTCATGCTCCACGATCGCGTGCAGGCTCTCCACGCTGACAAAACTGTCGCCCAGGGTCCGCGGCATCCGGGGGTTGACCTGGGCGATCACGTAACCCGCGTGCTCCACCGCGGCCTTCACCGTCTCCACCGACACGCCCAACGAGCAGTTGCCAAAGGCGTCCGGCGGCGAGACCTGGACCAGGGCCACGTCAATATGGAGCCGGCCGCTCTTGATGATCTTGGGGATCTCGGACAGGGAAATCGGCGTGTAGTCGGCCTCGCCCCGGGCCACCGACTCGCGGGCGGCGCGGCCGATGAAAAAAGTGTTGAGCCGGAACAGGTGCTGGAACTGGGCGTCGGTGTAAGGGGAGACGGCGATCGAGACCAGGTGCAGGATCTCGGTGTCGGCGATGTTTTTGGGGAAGCGGGCGAGGTTTTTCACCAGGTATTGCGGCTCGGCGCAGGCGGTGGCGATGAAGATGCGGGAGCCGGGCTTGATCTTCTCGAAAGCGGCCGCCACCGGGCAAAGCCGGCTTTCGTAAACTTCTTTCAGTCGCGGCAACCTCCATTCCATGGCTAGCCTTTCCTTCTTCTTTGTCGCCCCGGGTCCTGGGCAAAGCCGCTCATTTGACCACCAGGAAAAGACGCGCGTTCCCGGCCTCCGCTTATGGTAGCATATCCGGCCCGGATCAAAAGACCCGGAATCGGGCCGCGGGCGCGACAGCGAAGGTGGGGGGCCGGCAAATGGCAGCAGTTGTGGCAGAGCCCTCTGGCCTGCTCCCGGCCCATCAGGGGCAGGCAGGGCAAGGAGTGGGCCGGGGTTCTCCCTGCCATCCGCAAGGCTCCAATGCCAGCCGAGATCAATGCTGGCGCAGACCGGTCTATTGCTGCCGTCCCTCGATGGCGCAAAGCAGGATGGCCGCGGCCAGGCCCAGCCGGCGGTCGAGCTGAGAATTGAGATCGCCGGAGAAATCGAGGGAGAGCTTGAGCAGGAAGGGGTTGAAGTTCTGTTTGAATTGGATCAGGGGCTGGCCCTTTAGCTCGACCGTGTAGGATTGGGGGATGAGGTTGGTGAGGAAGCGCCGGATCAGGGCCAAAGCCAGGCTGTCTTCCTCGATTTTGCCGATCTCCTGGTCCTCAGCGTTGAAAATCGTCCACTCGTCCCGCACCACGCTCTTCAGGCCCTTGCGCCGGAGCGCGCCCACCTTCTGCGATTGCCGGGCGTCCCAAACATCGTAAGTAGCGCTGATGTCCAAAACCTGCCGCGCCTTGATCACCAGCAGTTCCTGACTTTTTTCCTCGTCCGCGTAAACCCGGATGTCCTCCCGGAGCTTCAAGGCTTTCATTTCCGAATAGAGGACCAATTGGCCCGAAGGCTCGTAGATCCGGAACTTCCGGTGCCACAAGCTCAAGAACGCTCTCCGCACCGTGTACTGAGGATACGAAAACGGATCCAAACTTTGCATGGCCATGGGTTTTCTCCTTTTCAGGTTGCGGCCGCGGTGGGCCGGATTGTCTTCATGCCCAATTCAGGAAGGCAGATCCTTGCCGGCCGGCAACACTCCCAGCCCGTCGGCCTTCTCCACCGCCCGGTTAATGGCCTCGGCCACCGCCTCGGCCGCGAGCACCCCGAGCTGGTTCACTTCGCCCGGCCGGGTGCCGAGCGAAAGGCAAAAGGTCACGTCGCCGTCAAAGGTGGCGTGCGCCGGCGACAGGGTCCGGTCCATGCCCGCGGTGGCCATGCGCGCCACCTTGGAGGCCTGCGGCTTGGTGAGCTGGGCATCGGTGGCCACCACTACCAGGTTGGTGCCGCGCTGGACGAGCGCCTCGGGCAACTCTTTCATCTCGGCGATGCGCCGGGCCACGTCCAGGAACTCTCCGGTCTGGGGGTTGCGGCAGCCGGCCAGGATCTTCCCGGTCCGGCGATCCAACACGTCCCCGAAGTTGTTGACCACCGCCAGCGCCGCCACGGTCACTCCCGATCCGGAGACGCGGCCGGCGCATCCGACCCCCGACTTCATGGCCCAGGCCGGGCCGAAAAGCTTCCCCACCGTCGCGCCGGTCCCTACGCCCACGCTGCCTTCCTCCACCGGGCCGGCGCTCGCGCTCAGGCAGGCCCGGTAGCCCATGCCCGCGTCCGGCCGCACCTTCGGGTCCTTGAAGCTGAGGTCGAAAATGATCGCGGCCGGAACGATCGGGACGAGCGCCACGCTGGTCTGGTAACCGATGCCGCGCTCTTCCAGGAACTTCATCACCCCGTCCGCCGCGGCCAGCCCGAAAGCCGAGCCGCCGGCCAGGCAGAGCCCGTGGATGACCTTGGCCGAGTGCTGGGGGTCGAGCGTCAGGAACTCGCGCGAGCCGGTCGCGGTCCCGCACACGTCCACCCCGGCTACCGCGCCCGCCTCGGTCAAAACCACGGTCACGCCGGTCCCGTGCTCAACATCCGAATAATGGCCGACCTTGATCCCGGCCACATCGGTTAAGGTCCCGTTCATTCTCCGCTCACCTCCGGCGCGGGCATCCTGCTCTCTCACTTGAAAATCTCCTCAAGCCATTTCGCCACGTCGGGAACAACGATATCCACGTGCTCGGTCAGGATGAGGTGGGGCAGGTCGGGATAGATTTTCAGAGATTTTTTGCACGTGAGCCTATTGTAGATGTATTCCACGTAGTCCTGGGGGAAGATGTTATCGCGGCCGGCGTGGAGGATTTGGACGGGGGTGGTGATTTGCTCGACCGGGCGAGGCAGCTTTTCCGAGGCCAGCGAGGCCATGCCTTTCAATCGGATGGATTTGTAGGCCAGGGGGTCCTGATCCAGGAAAACTTTGGCGTTGCCGAATCCGCGCATAGGTTCGGCTTCGAGGTCCAGGTAGAGGGAGATGGGAATTTTTAATTCCGGCGCGAGCGAGGCAAAAATTGGCAAGAGAGGCTTCATCAAGCGGCTGAGAGCCGGATTCCGGGTCAGCTTGACGCTCGCCGGGTCGCCGAGATCGGCGACGTTGTGGCAAACGACCCCGGCCAGCTTTTCCTCGGTCGCCGCGACATAAAAAGCCACGATCCCGCCCTGGCTCGAACCTACGACGGCAATTTGGTCATTAAAACGCTTCCTCGCGTATCCCACCGCGGCGCGCGTGTCGGTCACTAGCTCGGCGACGGTGTAACTGCCGGGCGCGCCCTCGCTCCTCCCATGCCCGCGCGGATCGCTTCCGACGATATTGTAGCCCCGGTCGGCGAGCGCCAACAGGAATTCCGAGTAAAGCAGCGAATAAACGCTTGTCCCCGGCACAAACACCACCACCGGCCGGCCGCGATCCACTTCGATGATATCCAGGTTGAGCTTAAGCCCGTCGGAGACAACGGCGTCGGACTGGAACCGGTCGAATTGGAACGGGATGCCGCGCGTCCTGGCCAGCTTCTCCAGATACTTCCTGAATTCGGCGTCGTTCATCTTAACCCTCCTTATTTGGCAACGAAGAGCAACTCACAAGAGTCGCGGTTCCGGCTCAGGGCATAGGGCCTTGGGGCCTGGCGAAGCACTTTCACTTTCTTGCCCGCGTCCCGCAGCATGGCCGCAATTTCTTCCTCCGCAGGGATCCCATCGCTCCGAAAGGAGACCACCAGGATGCTTTCCGCAAACCGCTCGATCAGGCGGCGAAAGGCCGGCCGCGCTTGGCTCGCCTTCAGCCAGGGGTCGGGTTCCGGTTTCAGCCGGAGATGGGGGCTGGCTCGATCCAGGCGCTCGGACCAGCGCGAGTAATCGCAGATCCCTTCCAGGAAATGGTAGAACCCGGGGTAATCGGCGCCGCTGCCGTCGCGGCGGAGATAAGGCGGGTCGAGATAGACCAGGTCAAAGCGGCCGGGCGCCTCCAAGGCGTCGCCGCAAAGCGCGCGGTTTTCGCGGCTGTTGTCGAACACGGCCGCGGATGCTTCGCCGGCAAAGCCGCGGAAATGGTCGGGAAAGGGCCGGTCCCAGGAGACCTTGTTGCCGAAGCCGCGTTTGACCTCCCGCAGGCGCAGGTCCAGGTTCTTGCGGTGGAAGAGGTTGTAAGGCCGCTTGGCCAGGCAGGACTGGAACAGCGCGAAGCGGAGCAAGGCCCGGCGATAAGGGTGGCGGAGCCGCGACAGGTTTTGCGCGACCACGTCCAGCCAGCGGTTCTCCTCGTCCGTGAAATAAATCCCGGCAAAGGTCTCCTCGATGAAGCGAGCGTAGCGGACTCCGGCGGCCGGCTGCATGGCTTTCTCGATGTCCTCTTCGCAGAGCCGCTCGCCCGGGTTCTCGATCAAGGCGCGGGCGATCTCGGCATTGGCCCGGAGCCGGTCATTGGCCGTGACCTGCTTTCCCATTTGCTTCTGCAGGTAAGCGACCGCGGCGGTGCCGGACATGGCATCGAGCGCGGTGTCGAAGCGCAGCTCTCGCAGGTGCGAGGCGATCCAGGGCAAAAGTTTGCGCTTGCTTCCCTGGTAGCGGGTGGAGGGGAAGAGCGCCGGATGCGGGCGAGGGACGAGAGTTAGCTCGAGCTGGCGCATCATTCACTGCTCCAGACCTGCGGGTGGGGGCACCCGCAACACTCGCAGGGGATACCCGCAACACTCGCAGGGGATTGGCACGATCTGGCGCATGCTTTTCGGCTCCGGGAGAGAATTATGCTAGCATGGTGCGCAAATGTCTTCAAACGCTTTTTTCAACCGCGACCTCTGGTATCTGCGGACGCTGTATTGGTGGAACCGGGCCCGGCTGTGGCGGCTCCGGCGCGGGCTCCGCGACCGGGTGAGCATCGCCCCCGGCTGCGACATCTGGGCCGGGTGTCTTTGCTACCAGGGATCCGGCCGGGTGAAGTTCGCGGCCGGCTCGGGCATCGAGCGCGGGCCCCAGGTGCTCCTGCTCGATACCGCGCCCGGCTCGGAGATATTGATCGGCGAGCGGGCCTGGTTCCGCTCCAAATACCGCACCAACGTGCTCACCACCTTTGAGAACGCCCGGATCGAGATCGGGCCGGACTGCATGTTCAACGGCTGTGTCCTCTCGGCCCGCGAGCGGATCACCCTCGGCCGCAAAACCTTGCTCGCCTGGAACGTGACCGTGCTCGACTCCGACCTCCACGACCTCTCCAACACCGAGCCGATGCGGGTGAAACCGGTGACCCTGGGCGACTACGTCTGGGTCGGCGCCGGCGCTATCATCGTGGCCGGCGTCAGCATCGGCTCGCACACCATCGTCGCTTCCGGCAGCGTGGTCACCAAGGACCTTCCCGATCACGTCCTCGCCGCCGGGGTCCCGGCCAAAATTATCCGGCCCATTGCCGACCGCGACCGGGCCTCTTGAAGAAAGGCTTTAGGCGTTAGACTTTAGGCTTTAGACCGGAAATTTCAGATCTGCAATTCACTCCGAATTATTTTAAGTCTAATGTCTAAAGCCTAATGCCTAACGCCTCTTCATCGGGAGAGCATGGGGCCGAGGCGCTTGCCGCCGAGCACGTGCATGTGGACGTGGAACACCTCCTGGCCGGCGTCGCGGTTGGTGTTGAGGATGCAGCGGTAGCCGCTTTCGGCAAAGCCGGCCTTTCGGGCCACCTGGGCGGCCACCTCAAAGATGTGGCCGACCAGCGCGCAGTTGGAGTCGTCCACGTCGTTGGTGGTGGGGATGTGCTCCCGGGGAACCACCAGCACATGAAGGGGCGCGATCGGGTGGATGTCCTTGAACGCCACCGCCCGTTCGTCCTCGAACACGATCTCCGCCGGAATCTCCTTGCCAATGATCTTGCAGAAAAGGCAATCCGCCATGACCTCACCTCCGAGCTTAACAAGGGTTGCCTCCTAAATTAGGCCAAGCCTCCATCTCTGTCAATGAGGCAATTTTTCTTGCCCTCCCTCAGTTTGTGACCGCGCCGCGTATTTTCGGTCTTCGTAGGGGCGCAATTGATTGCGCCCACCTCCCGGCAAGGGCGCGATAAATCGCGCCCCTACCCCCGGTTCACGGAAAAATGAGGGAGGGCAAGGGCAATTTTTTTGGGTCAGGGTGGCAAGGTGTCATGGTGGCCAATGGCAGGCAGGTTTAGTTTTTAGGCGCTTATGGCTGAAATTGTTGCCAAAGTGGTCATGATTTTATGCCGGAATGAAAGAAGAGGTTTCACGCCAAGGCGCAAAGCCGCCAGGGTCAAGAGCCAGAGACAAGACTTTGACGCCAAGAACCTTAAGCCGCAAAGGGTTGCCTCTTGGCGTCTTGGCTGCTTGGCGGCCAAGTGCAAGTGGCGGGAAGAAAGACGAAGGGAAGCGAGAAGGATTGACTTCGATCCGAGGATTTGAGCCTTTTGCGGCTTGGCGTCTTTGCGTGAAACTCTTGATCTGGTCTTTGGTTCCGGCTCGACCGGGTTAGGGTTGAGCCAAGGCTTCAAGAAAAAGGTCAAGAGGATCAGGGCTTGGTCGCATTGAATTGGCAGGGTTTCTGCCCTATAATAGCCAGCCATGAACACGAAAATTGCGATTCGGCAGGGGGCCTGGCTGGGTGTGGTGATCGCGGTCGGGATCGCTTGGGGAGTGAGCGGTCCGAGCCAGGGGAGGGCCAAGAAGTCCAAGGGCAAGATTGATGAGGAGCGCAAGCGGGAGATGCTGCTCAACCCGAATGAGGTGCCGGAGGACTTTGGCCAGTTGCGGGCCGAGACCCAGGCGGAATGGGCGGAGCGCCGGAAGGAGATCCAGGCCGAGATTGCGGCGGAGCGGGCCGAGATCGTGCGCCTCCTGGGCGACGAGCGCAAGGCGATCCAGTTCATGTGGGGCCAGCCGGCGCAGACCTCGCTCGACCAATACCGGCTCGATCCCGCTTTCCAGGGCCAGGTCACTTACCAGGACGGCTATGTCAAAGCCACCTCGGTGGTGGTGGTGGACAGCCCGGCGGAGATCGAGGACGCCAAGCAAAAGGGCCAGCAGCACGCCCGGGCCGTGCTCGACCAGGAGATCAAGGATCTGAAGCCGACCAACGGCGCGAGCGTGGGTGATGAGCTCAAGAAGCCGGACTCGAAGCTGGACGAGAAGAAGCTGGATCAGTTCGTGACCGGGGCCGGCGAGACCAAGGTGGAAGGGATCGTGGATTTGCCCGAGGGCAAGCAGGGGGTGAAGGTCTCGGTGGAGGTGCCCATGGCCGACCCGCAAAAGCCGAGCCTGACCCAGGTGCTGGAGCCCATGGTGGCCGAGCCGGCCGCGGAGGTGAAAGAGGTGAAGCCGGTCCTGCCGCCCCCGCCGCGAAAACCGGAGCCGACCTTTGATGAGCAGGCCTGGATAGCAAAACAAGGCCCGATCAGCGGCCTGATCGTGGACACGCGGGGCACCGGCTTTGTTCCGTGCCTGTTCCCCCGGTTGATGGACAGCTACGACGTGATCTATTTTTCCGGGGACATGAGCAACTCCGCCGTGGGCAAGATGGGGGTGTCCGGCTGGGCCCGCTCGCCCGACGCCGCCACTACCGAGCCGCGGCTGACCCCCGGCGGCCGCTACACCGGCGAGCCGCTGGTGCTGGAGCCGAAGGAGGTGGAGGATACGGTGGAGAACAAGATCGTGCTCAAGCCGAGCGGCGCGGCCAAGATCAAGGCCAGCGACGAAAAATACCGTTACCTGGACAATGCCCGGGTGGTGGTTGTCGTCGAATAACCCACCCCTCTTCGAGGGGCGGGCTACAAACTGGAGGATGGAGATGCACCTGTTTCGTTCATTCCTTTTGCTCGCCTTGCTTTTGCCTAGCCTCGCGTTGCCGGAGACCATGATCCTGGAAGGCCGCCACCGGGTGGTGCTGGACATCATCAATCCCTCCGGGATCAAGCGCATCCCCGATTACCAGAACGCCAACTTCAGCCAGAAAGTGATCGAGACCAAGCCCTGGACCGCGCGGGTGGAGATCACCATCGCCCTGGAGCCTTTCCGCTCGCAAGCGGCCTATCCTCTAGCCGACTACCAGGTTCCGGAGCAATTCCAGGTCTTTCTGAAACCCGAAGCCGAGGTCCAATCGTCCCGGCCGGAGATCCAGCAACTGGCGCGGGAACTGGTCGGCTATGCTTCCACCGAGACCGACGCGGTCACCCGGGTGGCCGACTGGATGGCGGACAACATCCGCTACGAGGTAAACACGCCGCAGGACGCGCTCGCGGTCTATCGCAACCGCGCCGGGTCCTGCGCCGGCCAGACCCGGCTGATGATGGCCATCCTCCGGGCCGCCGGGATCCCGGCCCGCTACGCGCGCGGCTTTTTGCCCCCGGGCGGCCAGTGGGGCTTTGACAAGGAATACTGGGGCGTCTCCATAAAGAGCGGCGGGTTCCACGCCTGGATCGAGGTGTATTACCCGGACCAGGGCTGGGTCTTTTCCGACATTTTGCATTCGCTCAACTTCGTGGACCCGCACCACTTGCTTTTCCAGATCGCGGGCACGGACCTCAACCCCGGGTATGAGACCACGGTGAGCGGGGAGGACGGCAAAATCCGCATGGAAGAAGGGACCTCTTGGACCATCTTCAGCGAGGACGACCAGAGCCGGGTGGTGGATGCCCTGCCGGAGCCGAAGCGGCCGCTGCTCAGCCTGCGCACCGGGCCGCAAGCCACTTGCGCGGTTTACGGGGTGGCGAAGGACGGTGCGGGCAAGCCGGTGAAGAGCGGGAGCTTGATCGTCTGGGAGGGCGACCAGGGCAAGGGTTATCCCCTTGACCGCAAGGGCCGTTTTGGAGTTGGAGGCTTGAACCGCGGGACCTATTTCATCAGCGTGCGCGCGGAAGGGTTTGCCGAGGCGAAGAAGAACGTGACGTTTGAGCAGCCGGAGGCGAAGAAGCTCGACTTTGTCCTGGAGCCGGGCGGGGTGATTTACGGCCGGGTGACGGATGCCTCGGGCCAGGGGATTTCGGGAATTTATGTCTATCTCTGGCAAGGCGGGAGCGGCAAGGGCTTTCCCACGGACGAGGACGGCAATTACAAGGTGATCGGGTGTTCGGCGGGGACCCAGCGCTTGAGCGTGGAGGGACCAGGTTATCAGA
>Ga0299912_10000185_pt1 | contig 65341 bp, 111 predicted proteins | sample RVTome_2_FD_207667 | JGI IMG/M metagenome (GOLD analysis project Ga0299912, IMG submission 207667) | Soil microbial communities from uranium-contaminated site in the Upper Colorado River Basin, Wyoming, United States - RVT95D214 (version 2) ... | reverse complement strand
GCTGAAGCATACAACAGATCACCAGTCGTAGCTGAATTAGGCAGTACAGTAGTGGACCACAATGGTGCAACGCCAACACCACCTGATCTTAGATAGCTCCCCACGGTAACATCAGCCAAATTTGAGTAAACATTGCTGGCTGAAGCATACAACAGATCACCAGTCGTAGCTGAATTAGGCAGTACAGTAGTGGACCACAATGGTGCAACGCCAACACCACCTGATCTTAGATAAGAGCCTACCGCCACATCCGCAAGCTTCGATAGTGTAGTGGCACCAGAAGCATAAATCAAATCACCTATAGCATACGACGTAATTTCCGTTCCCCCGTTCGCGACGTTTACGGGATTAGTTAGGACTAGACCGCTCCCGTAGATTGTTCCCCACCTAGCACCCGTAAGGCCCAAGTCTACTGCGACAGACGAAGCCCGAGGGGCAACGTCGAACGTATGCACTCCGGTCCAAGTAGGAATAATTGCCTGACTTAACGCTGGAGATGAATCCGATCGGACAGAAGTAGTAGCAACACCAGCAACGGCTGCCAACCCTATGACACCCGTCGGTGTCGCAAAAACCACACCAGGGGAAGAGGTGTTAACCCAAGCTGCTCCATCATACCCAAGCACTTGACCGGCTACCGGAGCCGTTAACGTAACATCCGACAAATCGCCAAGGCTGATGGTTTCGGTTGCGAATGAAATCGTTAGAGTACCGCCTGGGCCACCGTCCGTAAACGTTATACCAGTGCCGTTAACTAGACGGCGCGAAGCAGACAACAGGGGGGCTGCTGTCAACGTTAAGTAACTTTCAGTGTTAGCTGGGAAAAACGACGACGGGACATGGACACTAACCCCAGCTTGAACACACTCAAACAACTCGTTGCCTGTAAGAGCTACGCCTAGAGGTAATGCTGGTATCTTTACATCAGTCATTCTGGTATGCCTGTAATACGAACATCACCGACCTCGGTGATACGAATACGCTCATCTTCAGTTATACGAACATCCGGCGCGGGCGGCGCGGGCGGCCCATCGATTGGAACATCCGGGCGCGTAAACGGCAGCGCAATATTCTCGGGGATGCGGGCAGGTAAACGCCAAGGATCTAATTGGTCGGAGTCACGCTTGCACACTCGCAGCCCAGGGAAATTTTTATCGGGCATCAAGTCTATGATGGGGAATTTTAGATGGCAACGATCACACACCCCAATCCCAAGCAGCGACTTACCTTCAGTGTTTAGAAAGCGTGGCACCTAACACCTCGTGTATATGCTGATGTCGGGTTGAATCTGCAAGGGATCAGCCGTGTGTTCTGCCGCCCACGCCTGCGCCCACGCCTTATCTTTCATCTTTTGAATAGCGGGCAACACCTTATCGGTCTCCACCTCCTTGGTTTCTATGGCCAGAATTTCAGCCAGTGCCCAAATAACGGCGTCGTACCAGCGCTGCGGCACTTCAATAGTCTGTTGCAACGTGCCCACATCCTCCACATAGCGCTGTCGCTGAATTACTAACACCCGGAACTGCGAGGCAGTGTCCGGCGCTGGCCACATCCGGACCAATGGCACATCATCCTGCTTATCTAGCCAGTATTGCAGGGGTAGGCCCCGGAACGTCTTGTTGGGTAATAGGAAGTAATTGTCGCGATTCAACACTCCCATCAAAATATCATTCGGAGTGTTACCATAGTACAACTCACGTAATATTAGGGTAGTGGCCGCACCACCCGTTATACGCCAATACCTATGTGTGCTTGAGATAGTGTTGAAGTCGAGCCACACCCACGTGCGATCGGTGACGCTTAAAGCAGTATCGCTATAGTATTGAGTATAGGACACATTATCATCAGAAAACTCCAACGATATGGACCACGTAGCCGTAGCACCCGGCAACAGCCCAACCGTAGTCACATATGCCGTGCCGGTAGCACCAGTATCCAAAGTAATGGAACCGGCCGGGGCCGACTCAGTACAAACAGTTTCTACATCGCCATCAAAGGCGTTATCAGCGGTGCCGGTAGTGGACGAATAGGTCCCCGTAACCCGCGCCATATTCCTGACATTAATATTAAGGATGTCAACCGTGCCCTGGGGGGTGGACACCACCGGCTGACCGAGCGTTATACCGAGCAAATCGGTTTCGATAGTCCATAGGGGTATACCCTGGACGGATAGGTCATTCAATAACAGATAGAGGGACGACAACCCGTTGCTGAGCATCTCCGCCGTGATGCCCTGATTAGGGATTTTACACCGACGGAAGGCGTGGTCCAGCAACTTTCTGGTTGTGAATGATGTTGCCGAAACTGTTCCGGAAGTAGCCAAGACGGTCGCCCCTTACAGCAGCCTGAACCAGTCAGCGCGCTTGTTCAGCCCACTCGTAGGAGATGCCCGAAGTATACCACCCCAGGCGGCCCGCCGCAATCACTTCGAACTGTGGCCCATCCGTTTATCCAATTCCTTCTTGATCAACTTTTTATCTTCCGCTACATCGGGGTGCTTTACCTTCCCACCCTTCTTGTAGTCGGACCAATTCATGTTCTCGGCGAACTTAGATGGGTTGTCATGATGACCGACCAAACCCCCGTCCGCATACATAGCCTTGCCGCCCTTACACATAGGCTTAGCCCTAGTATGCGATTTAACCGACACATTATTAGACGGGAACGAATGGCCTATCTTTGTCTTAGTAGTGTTTTTGAAACCTTTCATGATTGCACCTCAATTCTTAACTAGTTCAATATCGAAAGACGCGTCGATATCAGCATTGGCGTTTAGTACCGAAAGGGCGCGCATAACAACGTCGTCCATCTCCGAAAAATAAAACCCGCTATATGGCCTAGAGTCATAACCCGATGTAGTTGATATATGGAATGATCTAAGAAGAATTTGAACCCTGGCCGGGGTAATAACCTTAATAGCTATTGCGGCGGAATTAGCGGTGTTATCGTACATTGAGGCGGAATAACGACGAATAAACCCAGTATAGCCTAAAGGGATGGTCATAACAGCCATCTCAGCCTGCCCCACCCCAGCCCGAGCCACTGCAAATATCTCAGCTGGCGCAGCGGTGTGATATACTGTTATGTTCCCGGCATTTGTCAGGCCCGATCCGGCAGAGACACAATACCCCCCGTATAGCCTCTTACCAGTAACCACCGAAGTAACCGGAGTGAGGCCATTTAAGGTAACATCAAAGAAAAGAGGTATACCGTTAGCATCAAAACCCTGAAAATTTTCATCTAAATAAAACCACCGCCACGTGCGAGCACCAGTACCAGCTGCAGCATCTGCGGCAGAACTACTAACAGTTGTGAAAGTGTCCGCTGCTCCCGTCGGGAACCCAGTGTAATCGCCGCCACCGGGCCAAATATCTTCAGCGGCGTCCACATCGTTATTGCGGCCAAATAGATGAAAAATATGACGCCCAGCAAACGAATTCTCAACAAGCATCGTCTCATGGTCAATAGACCTAACAAGCTCAGAAGATTGATCCTGAGCTATGACCGAGTTAAATGGAGTGGGGTCCGGCTCCCCCACAATCCCGGTCATGTCAACCCTGCCTGACGGATTGAACCGGTCACTGTTCCAACCACCGCCTGAGTTACTACCCGCAGGGCACTAACGGGGGACACTAAAGTAGCTACAGTGGGGGCTGCCAGATTCGACATGCCGGACACCGCTGCCCACGTCAAATTTTGATTGGGGTCAAATACATTGTCGTTGGTGAATTCAACGTCTATGTTATCTCCCACAGCAGCCTCGACACTTATAGTAACCTGGAAGGGTGAAATATATGAGTCAAGAGGAATTGGGGCTGTTTCACCCAAACCTATTGTGCCGATTATAAAAGCGCCAACGGTAGCCCCATCAACAGCCACCCGAGTGACTACTTGATACAACTCAGTTGAGTCGGCAGTGGTGGCGTTTGGGCCTACTATGACCTCCTCTATAGTGTTGCCTTGGGCATCGAAGCCATAAATAGTGAAATTAATACCACTAAGATTAGCCGCAGTGCCTATCCGCAAGAAATACTGCTCATACCCACTGGGAATGAGGTTGGTGTTGGCAGTAATATATGCCACACCCCCCCGACTCAGCGTGCCATTAATGACGGCATCCCCCGCCGCTCCCACTGTCTGTGACAAACAGACACCATCTACATCAATGATGCCCAACCTGAGATTGACAGGACGCATAACGCACCTCCTAAAGTGCTGATAGGTGGGTTAGCGCTCTTTGGCCGCAAAAAACAGATCAACCGTACCAATCTTAGCGACAGCCTCGCCATTGCCAACGAAAATAGTTGGAGTAAGGACGATGTCAGGCAAGAAAGACGCGGATGCATCCAAATATCCGACCACCGTAGTGTTGTAGCCATAGTACAGTCGATCGACTCCATCATAGAAATAACACAAATCAATGAAAGTGTCATCAACCAACGTGGTCGCTACAGCAGTTGTAGACCCCGTAGTAGCGTTTTTACGACAAACCACTGAGATGTCGGTAGAGCCGTCAGCCTTGATAAAGTACATGCCGTCAGTGGCGTCCTCCGGAGTCGTATCGGTAATAGCCAGACCGATCAAAAACCTGGATTGGGTGGCTAGATTAAGCTTTAAACGGAATTTGCCAAACGCCTTTTTACCCGCAGCCATCAAGAAAGATGAACCGACCTTTTGCATGGCAATAGAATCGGCGGCACCGGCATCAACCGTCAGCAGCAGCAGACCACCGTCACCGTCGGCCAAAGCTTCGGTGCCCGCAGCCCCGACTTCCGTGATCGTCCAATCACCAGCCGTAAAGTAGTCAAAATCTTCCAAAAAAACGTGAAACTTGGTTGGGTCGAGCATCGTCATCGAGTTGAAGATGCTCGCCACTTCGTTGTTAGTGACGCCACTCCCAAACCGAGTTACTTGATTATCGATAAACATTGCGGTCTCCTAGTTAATAACCATTATCATCTGGAACGCGGCCCGCCCCCTTTACATCGGGGGCGGGCGCTAGGTCATCTAACACTCAAATTACAGGCCAGCGGTGCCGTACATCGCGCGCCAGTCGGTCCAACCTTCGTTGTAACGTTCTGTCGACTTGTACTGCATACTGTCGGTCTGGAAATCGCCTTCCATGGCCTTTTCCAAGCCACGACGCTTCATCAACTTCAAGCCTTCTGGGGCGTTGGTTTCAATCCACCATGCGGTGGTGGAGGTGATACGAGACAAGTTGGCCTGACCGCCCTTCAGCAAGCCCATCGAGTTAACGGGATTGATGTCGTTATTAGCAGTTCCGGTACGCAGCACGCTCTTCAGCAACACTTCAGCCTGGAACACTTGGGACGGACCACCCACGATCTTCTCTGGATTCAGACGAATACGCTTGCCATTATTATCAACAGCATTACGAATCTGAATAAGCAACTGTTCAAGAGACGTTTGCGACAATGCAGCCGCTGTCGTCAATTGATTGGATGCCACGCCGTTAACGATTGGGTGGGACAAATTGATCAGGGACACGCCGTCGCCGCCCACATACGAACCATTGAAAGAACGATTCATCACGTTGGCGCACAACGTTTCCTTAGTCTCGATCATCGATTGTGCAAGATGGCGCGAGTAGATTTGGCCGATCTTAATGTGATCACCGTCCTCCACCAACACCCGGGTCAGCGCGAAGCCGAGCCCATACACCTTATACACGTAACGTTTAATGAATAGTACGCCGCCACCCTGATAGGTGATAGGTGAACCATCGGGGACCTCAGGGGCCGCCCCAAACCCATAAAGAACGGGCTCCTCGTGATACGAACGAGGAATGCCCGTCTGCTCCTTGAAAATCATCTTCCACTCATCGTCCCTTTGATCGTAGATACCGTTGAACTCTTCGTTCAAAATCGGCTCTACGATAGAGCGGAAGTCTGTACTGCGCATTGGTAAGGCCATGATCGTTACTCCAGTATGTTGTGTTTAGATTTTGACCATTAGAAGCCCGCGATATCCGCGACCATCTGATGTTCAGAAATCCGTACGAAGACATTGACATAGGTATCACCCCATGCGTTATCCATATCCGGAGCCAGACCCAGTACTTGCAGGCCGTTATTAGCAGCAACTGACGCCACGTCCAGGGCAACATTGGATAGCCCCGTAGTGGTGTTACCACTGCTAGTGTTATTGGTGGTCCAGTCATACTGCGAACCGGTATCGGCCTGAACCAGAGACGCGTTGCTCTGAATTTCATAGACGATAGCTGGATCGGTCGTATAGTACGCAACAATAGCAGTTGCCACGGTTCCCGTGGTCCATTTATTGCTGACACGACGACGGCCATCAGAATCGGTCCACTCTACGCCCAGGAACACGCCGATAGCACGGGCAGCCGCAGCCGCCATAGCAATCGACCCGTCAGCGATGATCTGAACCGGTGAATGTTGAAAGATATTGACAGCATAACCGGTAGTTATGGTGCCAGCTGTGTTGCGAACATAGCCCGATGGGTGGAAGGCCGGTCGCAACCCGAAAGGAGCAGCTGTACTCGACATGATTAATTGACTCCGAAAGGGTTAAAACCCCACGCAGCTACTCCGGGTCGTCCTCAACCGGCACCAAGTCACCATCCTCGAATAGGCCCTCAGTTTGAGGGATAATCGCGTTTGGCTGAACTTGATCCGATCGAACGAAATCAGGTGTGCGTGGCATTCTTTTGCCAAGACTAGCTGTGCCCGATTCTGCTTTGATTTCAACAGCCCGAATACCCTTTGCAGCGGCCTCATTTCTCATAGTGTCGATCACACTGGATAACTTGCTTTCCTCTGCAGCAGGTTGCCGGTGATGCGCTTCGAGCATGTATTCCTGGTAAAGGCGGTTCGGAAGTTTAAAAGCGACCATCTCGTTAACGCCTATACAACCAGCGTATTCGCCGGTTTTCAACGTAGCGTAATCCCAACCCGGAACATCGTCCATCGTGACGGGCGTATAGCCCAGCCGCGCACGGAACTGCATTGAGTCACGGGGGTTGGTGGTGGTCAGCCAACAAATGTGAAATCCTTGAATCTTAGGCAAGTCAGGTAGTGCTGACTGGAAAAACGACTGCCTAAATGCATCAAGACGGTCACGATCAGAAATCTCCCTGTTCTCGGTAACTGGGCGATCTTGACTCCCGCGTGAACTGCGGGCTTGATCATCGGCCTTGGTTGAACGACTGTCATTTAATTTGGACATAACTCACTCCTTCAGCGAGCTGCAGCTTGTTTGCTGGGCGGGTTCTGTTTATCCCACTCATGGAAAGATTGAAGCATGCGCTTCTTTTTAACTAGGTCATCCCAAGCCCCGGCTTCAACCATGGCCTTCTTGCGCTCTGGCGTGATCAAGACCTCATTCGGCCTCAAACGCCTGCTGCCACCCCCGCCACTTCCGCCGGACATACTAGGACCTCCACCATTAATGCGCGAACCGTTACCGCTTCGCTCGTTACTTAACTCGTCATGATCAACGTCATCGTCATCGTCATCCAAATCATCGTCACGATTCGGAATTGACTTGCTTACACGTTTGTCCAATTCGTTCCAAAATTTTCTCGACTTAGGGTTGAAACCCTCAGCAAGCAGCGCGGCGTCGATGTCCCGCACCTTCTTCTGTGCTGCTGGGTTGTCCAATACCCACTTATTGTCGCTAAGCCAATCCTGGGCCAAATGTTGGACAGCAGGATCGATTTTGGGGGCTTGCCTCTGCTGGCCGCCCTCGGCAGCCTCGGGCGGCCGCTGCTGGGCTAATCGCTGCTTATAGTTGTTTAACCCAGCTATTTCATTCTGTAGCCCCGCCTTAATGCGCTCGGCCTCCAGCGAATCGGCATGATTACCGAGAGTGCGCGCCTGCACAATAATCTCATCAGCCTCGCGAATTTGCCCCTCTAAATGTGTTATCCTATTGTTTAATAGGATTCCTTCCTGCTGGACGGTGCGGCCCTCAATGCTTTGAAGACGCTCGGCAAATATTTGATTATCGCGGCGCAGCCTTACTAGCTCAGCTTGATTGGCCTCAGTATGACGGCGACGGGCTTCGCGACGACGCTTCTTTTCAGCCCGTCGTCTGGCGCGCTTCTGTTCGTCAGTTTCACCGCCCTCGTCTGGGTCATGCCCCGCGCGACGCTCGTCTAACTCGTCATCACGCCCCTGTTCGCCGCCTGCGTGTTCGTCATCGTGTTCGTCATCAACTAGCTCCTTTTCCCTACTGTCGGCGGGAACAACGGGGGGCTCAGCGCCTATCTCATTAGGCACTTCAACGAGGACTAACTCCTCGCCTTGATTTTTGTCATCTGCCATAAATTACTGACTCCTACAGCCAATATCAAAGAATGAATGCACGGACTTTAAGCGGGTCAACCACATGGGCAAGGATGTCCAAATCATTCAAGATTAAGAACATTACCTTATTATACGACCCCACCTCAGCAGGACCATCGACACTAACCGTCCAACGTGAGCCACCATACTTGGGGACCCGCACAAAATCGCCGGGCTTACACCACGCGCCCTCAGGCCACTCCTTCATCGTGTCGCGATTTTTGAAAGCCAACGCACCAACGTCCAACACCAACGCCACCTCAGTGTTCCATAGGTCTGTTTCGATGGTTTCATTGGTTAAATGGATGCCGCCACGTGACACCACCTCAGGTTTTTTCAATTGTAACAGGACCCGCGACCCGAATGGCTTGCCGTGACCATGATCAACGTTCTTCGGGAAATACCAATCCATTTCGGACTGTTTACCCGATGAGGGGCCTGCCGAAATTGTTCGAATGGTGCTTGTCTTCGTCATCTGTTGATTCTTCGAGTAAATTGTTAATTAGCTCAAGTACCGCGCCGATTGCTTCGTCAAAGCCACAAACTCTACCGAATTCAAATTCGGTCTTATCACGCGGCGTAGCAATAGAACTACGCACATGGCTACTACGAAGTCTATCAACACTGGCGATGAGGCTTTCTATGTCTGACATTAGATCACCTTGAGGGGGCGTGACGCAAGTACCTACTATCTGTTTACCTTCTTGGTGGTATCAACCGCGTCTTGTTTGAGAGGACCCCCCTTGGACCTGGACGCACCGCCACCAGAAATTAGAGACTTCGAACCATCCGCCCGTTGAACCGCCCCCTTGCCCGTCGCCAAATTTTTGTGCAAGGGTGTTGCCTTGACCGTAGTCATATTGATTACCTCTAGGTTGAAGATGGGCGAGGATTGATTCCCGACCCGGTTGAAACGTTCGCACTGTCATCATGAGCAAGCTCCGCCTGGGCAATAGTGAGGGCCGTCATATTATCATCAGAGTTGATATCCATCTTTACTTGATTGGAGTCTTCCGCACGTTGGTCCTCATGCCCCTGCCGCATCCCCTCCTGCTGCATAGCGCGTTGAGTCCGCATTTGCTCCAGTTGGGTGGCCTGCTGGCCCTCCTGCTGCTGTTGCGTAAGTTGTTGTTTAGCCTTTAAATTAGCCAATTGCAAATCAACGCCGCTCTGCACCTGGACCTCTTGACGACGCGCGTCCATCTTCTCGCGAGCCGTTTGCTGCTTCATACCCTCCACTTGAATTTGCGCCTGTGACGGGTCGGTCAATTGTGGCGGCGCGACCTGCTTCAGGTATTGTTGTGCCTGCTGCACGATGGGCGGCAATGAGCTTAACGTCTTCTCCATCAGGCTAGTGACGATCGGCGACGCCGACGCTAGGGTCTTGTCAAGCTCATTGGCCGTTTCAGGGTCATTAAATTTCATGAGAATCGACGTGTCTTTACCGGTAACTTTGGTTAGCACTTCGTCCATTTGCACTATATACCACATAGTGACATGTTCCTTCAAATGGCCCAGCGCCATCGGTAGGAACGTCGGGGCGATGATAGAAAACATACCTAACACTGGTGATTTTAAGAAATCCAACAGAACTTGCATGTGCGCCAAGTGATCCTGGTCCGGAAACGCCATTACTGGGTTTCCCATAACCATTGACATATTTTCATTTACCGGGTTCATCCGGGTCGGCTCTTTAGGCTTCTTGAGCAGTTTATCGGCGTCCGGCACCTTTAACTGCCGCAATATCAATTCCTCGACGGCCCACGGGTCGTACATCCCAGGGTGCGTGTCGGAGCGCGCCACGATCGCCTGCATTTGCGAGTAACGCTGCACCTCTGAAAAAATATTAGGGTCGGACACCGGCACCACATCCAGCGGGCCGTCGAAGTCCTCACGATACGCCAGCACTTCGCCAGCTTCGTCCTTGATCTCCGAGTCGGTCTGATACATTCGGTTGATGCGCGACAACGTCAACAGCAAACGTTGGAAGCTGCGGTGCAGGCGCGAGTGGATGGCGGCGATGATTTTCGATACGTTTTCGACCATCATCATGGTCGTGCCGACCGGTGCAGCATTAGTGGCAGCGCCTTGTAAATCACTAAACACTGTCTTGACTACGTCTTCACCGGAATGCACAAGGAATTCTAGCAGCGAGAACAACACCTGCGATGGCGGGTTGAACGGTAGGCCCATAACCACCTTGCGAATGTCGTCCGACGATGTCGAGCCGCCCTTAATGCGTTGCAGAGTGGTCGGCTGTAGCGCGATGGTCTGCCCGGACGTTGCAGTGCCATCCAACACTAAAGCAGTGGGGAAATTGTTAATATGTGCCGAGTCGAGCAACGCGCGCAATGCGCCTGTTGCAGCCCCGGACAATCCGCCGATGATGTGCGATAAGCCGATCGCTTGTGGGCCATCCCACGGAATGAATGGAAATTCGATGATCCAATCCATCGGCCTGCGTAAATCATCCTCCTCCTCCCAATTGCGTACGATCGCCTTGACGGTATGACTGCTGTCGTCCAGCCGCACTATATAGGGCGCACGGAAGCCCTCAATGTCGAGATAGGTAACAGTTTCGAACACATTACGTGTGCCGTCGATGTTTTGGTCATCCGGCGACGCGCCGGTAATCTTATCCTGTTGTTGTCCGGATTTAGTGCGCTCCGGCGACAATGATACCAGCGTAATTGAATCGTCCAGATATAGGCCGTCTTTAACACGCTGTAAGTACTCATCCTCGGTAACGCGCTCGACATACGTCATACGCTCGGCGCTGTAAAAGTCCACTGCGTCATACGGTAGTAATATGTCGGACACTGACACGAACCGCGATATGGGGCGTTTCATCTGAGAGCACCACACCAAGCGAATATATTGCACACCCCCCAGCGGCACTTGAATTATCGTCTTCTCCAATACGTTTGGAAACTCTTGCATCTGGACGGTCAGTTGCCAGTTGAGCATACGCTGTTTGCGCTTTGCCTTCTCCAAGCGCGCTTGAGTCTCGGTGCCCGGGATAAACGTCTTGACAGGCCCATCCGGGGGAAACAACTCCTTCATTACGTGCGAGCCGAAGTCGATCGTCGCCTTAATCAGCATTGGGTGAGTGGTGCGCGCAGCGCCTAAAAATGACGCGCCACCGGGGGCATCGTCCGCCAGCCCGGTTCTACGCAGTCCCTCTTCGTATTGTTTATCGCGATCAGCCCGCGCCTGCCGGTCGATCTCGATCTTGTACAGCAAATCTACGGCGATATCGTTAAGGTCAGTAAATCCTATGATGCCCAGCGCCGGGTTGGCTAGGTTATCATAGAAACCCGCATCGCCGACCGGCACGGAGTCGTCCTCGTCGTCCACTGAGAAAACAGTTGAGCCGTCGTCTAGCGTTTCGTACTCGGGCTCATCAACGTCTACGTCCTCGATGCTGCTGGTCGGCTCTAATTGGTCTTCTGGGGTTGACATTATGTTATCCTATTGTCGGTCGTTAGGGCTCTGTCTATAATATCAGCACATGAATGTTGGTTCCAGTACGTTAGCACCCTACCGCTATCGATCCCTATATCGCCCGCTATCATCCTAGCTATTTTAATCCGTTCTAATGCAACACCAGTTAACAAAGCCTTATCCATAAGTGGCAAAGCCTCCCTCAGACGCCTATTAATCAATTCATTATCTACTTCTGGGGTTGACATTATGTTATCCTATTGTGCGTAAGGGTTTCTGATGTCAAGGTCTTCGACCACGTCCTCGCGATACACCGGCGGCCCCTTCTCGGACAGCGCCCCGAAGTAGTTATCCTTAAACCAGCGCAAGGCTTGGGTGCACACGTCTACTTCGTCGTCGTGCCGAATCGAGCCCGCGCCGTGGAACGAGCACACAGCAGTGATCACGGGGTCAGCCCAGCTGCGCGGGCGGCCGGGGTGCCGGTCGGATTCGACCGCCCACACGCGCTTCGCGGCAAACAGAGGGGATACAGCATGCAATCTCGACAATTTGTCCATCTTACCGGGATTATAAGGTGTAGCAATAATGTCTTCCACCGCCAATTGCTGGCGAAGCGAAATACCGGAGCCCTTGTCCTCAATCAGAATCAAGTCCGGTTGACGCCCCTGATGGCCTGCAGAATTGCGGCCCAGGTATGTTTTAATAAGGGGTTCGTCGGAATCGCCATAAGTAAAAGCTCGCTCCTTCTTAACCCGCTCCACCAATTGTGGAAAGCCGAGATGATCGCGCCACGCGTCCAACAATAGCATGTTTGGGTGACCGTCATGATCCCACAACCCCCAAACTTGGCACGCTGTATAATCGGGCTCCTTGGTCTTCTTGTTCATTGCTTTCTCAGTGAAAGCAGTATCAAGCGACATTAAAATGAAACGAAAACGTGGTAACGGCGCGTCAGCGGGCCACAGTTGCCACTGACTGCGCTCTACGATGCCGTCTTCTTCCGGGTCGATCAATTCGCCGTCTAGTTCTTGACGCCCTAGCTTGGTTCCTTCATATTGTCGCAGTTCGTCGTAAAATGAGTCCGATAGGTTGTCGCGGTTCTCATAAGTCGTACCACGAACAACAACAGCCTTCTTGTCACGAAGAAGTTTTCGGACTAGCTCCACATATTTTGGAGTAGACGTCCACAACACTTTGGGGTGCACACCGAGGCGCAGACCGAATTTCATCATGTCCCAGGTGTCGACCCCGTCCGTCCAAGCCGCGACCTCGTCCGCCCACACGTTATGATGTTGCGGGCCGCGCAACCTACGGGGTTCCTCGGCAGAAAACCCACGGATAGTGGAGCCGTTCCACAACGTCAATTTGTGTAGGGTAACGTTATAATCATCAACGAGGAGGGGTGGAATAGCGTTGAGCAGTCCGGTCGGGCCTTCGATCATCACCGCGCGCACGTCATCGCCGGTCGGGCCGATCATTCCATTAAATGAGCCGGGTTGCAGCGCGGCCTCGATCCCAAGCCAATTAGCACCGGTAAGGGTCTTACCGAAGCCACGACCGGACATGATGCCCCACGTGTTCCATTTGCCGGGAGGCGCTAATTGCTTAGCCCGCGCCTGCTTCTGCCAACGTAAACGCCATTCAAGGACCGCAAGATCGTATTTATCCAATGAGGCAAGGGCGTGATGGACGTCCACTAATTCCGGATGCAAATCAATGAAGTCGGCCGAGGCACTCATATGACCAACTGGGGGAGCTTGCCCTCATAACTGTCGTGCACCGAAGGCTCTATACCCTCAATACCTACCCTCATTCTAATTTGATGATAAGTCGAGCCGTACGACTCTATGCGCACCTTATCCGCATAACGCCAAAATAACCTTTTACGCTCTGCCGTCAATTTCAACTTAGCCCAATCGAATAACATCTGTAGGATGGCTTCACAAAGCTTATCTTCTTCAGCCCCCCAGATTATAGGGGTACCAAGCCCGGGATGGGGCACAGAACTTTTACCACGCACCGCAAACGTACAATACCACACTTTATTACCATCATCTAAAGTGTGGTATGCAAAAGGATCACCGACACTACAATCGAAGGTGGCCTCAATCCTGTCGATCATAGCCTGCAGACTCATTTAGAACCCCGGAAGTGGTCATCTACATGTTCATCAATCGTGGCCTTATGCATCAACAAGTCGGAAATCGGCATCTTCATGGAACCGGCTATGAACCCATTATCATATTGCACTGACACCACAACACTCTTGATGTGGCCAGCCTGAGCTTGCTCCAGCAATTGAGCTAAATATGCAACGGGACCCGAATCGCCAGAACGGATCGGTGCTATCTTTCTCTGGCGCAACCAATTCATGACGACAACACTATGCCGGGATGCAGTGGGGCAACGGGTGTTGCAAACACCTCAACCATCGCGGTCATAAAATTGAAATTTTGGAACAAGCAAATCGGGCAGCGGTATTGACATAACACATCGGTGCCGACAGTACGGGCCGCGAGCGAGAAAATTGCATGCGACACTTTCATTTCATCAGTAACACCATGCCGTGCCATGATCACTAACAACTCAGCATGGTGATCGTCACAAAATTTGATCGGGGCAATAGCCAGTACGTCCGACTCGCCCTCAAACGTCATTATATCCTGGTCGACCAACGAATTGCTCACGGGACGCTACCCGCACCAGTAACGACATCAGCAGGCTTGGCCTGCCCAACCTGATACGGCATCCACTCAGCATAACCCGTGCCGACAGGAACCGGGTCCTCCGGCTGCCGCAAATGCACCGACGTGAATGGATAAGACATACCCGACGAATCGAACAACACGATGTTAACCATCCGATCATTCCATACGTGCACAATCATCGCAGCCAACGGCTCGCCAATATTGTAATGGTTAATACTATCATAAAAGCCATTGGGACGGAACCAAACGATACGACCGGGAGTAGGAGAAATCATACGATGGGACCCCACAAAGCGAACAGAAAGATGACCGAAGTATAGCACGATCACATATACGATAGGAATAGGCAGGAAGGGACCCGAGACATTTACCCCGCGATAATGAAGGCCCGGCCCGGGACCCCCGACGAATTGCCCGCGACCCGGGACGATATAACATATATCTTAGAGCTTATCGGTCTCAGCGCGACACGAACGATGGGACCCATTATACGTCGCTTCGCGAGGGGGTGCCGGGTTTTTCGCCCCGGTTTCTGCCTAGGCTGTTGCCGCCCAAGCTGCGATTGCCCTCCATCGCCCCTTTTGGCACGAGGCTTGCATGTCGCCCCGCCCCAGTCTTGCTGCGCCGCACAACCAACCCGCAGCCCGAGCCAAACGCCGCATAACGCTGGCACGAGCCTTGCAACGCGTGCGCGGGCGCGTTCTTTTCTTCTGTTTTAGCAGGCCGCTGCGAAACGAGGGGCTCGAACCATCGTTGTCGACGATGATAACCATCGTGAACGATCATGGTTCGAGGGGTTATGCGGCGATAACGACTGTGTTACACTAACAACAGGTCGGGTATTGTGCACGGCCCCATAGAGGATAGCAAGTATGGCAAAGCGACAGATCACCAAAGAGCAGTTCATCGAGCGCAAAGGCAGCTGGACGACCTACTACAACGAGGCGGGCACTGTGTGCAAGGTCCGCAACAAGGACATCGAGGTGCTGGGCGAGGAGCAATCGGCCCGAAGCCCGAAACCCCAGCTAACTGCCAAAACAGTCACAGCGGCCATAAAGGCGTTGGACGCGGGCAAAAGCAAGGTAGACGACGAGGGCGAGGAAGAGGACGCGGGCGTCAAGCTGCGCCGGGTCGGCAACACCAAGCACGACTGCTCTGGCTACGTCAAGGCCAAGTCAGCCACCGGCAACAAGACGCTCGATTCGGGTGACGCGTTGGCTGTTGAGCTGCGCGGCTTGGAGCTGGACGACGTCTACGCCCGTGCGGCTAAAGACCTGGGCGTGACCGAAACCAGCCTGCGTGCCCAATACAAGGCGCTCAACCCTGGGATGCAACGCATGAACCTAGGCAACAGGATTCGGGGCGCGCAACGCAAGCGTGCGATCGTCAACGACCCGAAGAACGCCTAAACACTCGCTGCCCGGGGACCGCGACCCGGGCCTTAACTGGAGAAACACATGAAACACACGCCTGAAACCTTGGCCGCCTTTGTGGCTACTTTACCCAACCCCAACAACGAAGAGCGCGACTTGCGCCGGTTCTTTGCTTACCGCACCGCTGTGGAAATAGCTGAATCTTACAACGCCCAAGACCTAGTTGAGGTGCTAATGGACGGCGTTGCCCTCATCAGCGTGACTGAGGAGCTAGAATTGGTGTACAGCACCGAGCCGGATAACGAGGACATGGCTACCTCAGACCTAGAGGAAGCTTTGAGCGACTTCTACCTTGAGGTTCGGTGATGCACCCCAGCAACGTGTGGGTAGTTTTCGCGGTGGTAGCCTTTGTGGCCGGGGCGTTTGTCCCGGGTTGCGGGCTGTTGGTATTGGCTTATCTGACTAAGGACGCGTAACATGTTAAAGTCTACACAGCAAGATGCAGAAACACTTGAGGCCCTTATTGACCGAGTCGGCGCAGAGGAAACCCTTAACCTGATCGCAGCTATTTGCGCCAGCAAAGCTGAACACGTGCGGGCCAGCTACAACGACAGGCAAACAGCCCGGGCCTGGGATCAAGTGGGCGCGGCCGTGTCTGAGGTCGCGGATTTCGCACAGCTGGTTAGTTGAGCGTTGGCCCGGGTTTCGCAGCGCTCTGCGAAGTCTCGCCCGCCTCTGCCTTGAGCACTGCAACGGCTTGTGCAGGTGTTAGCAAGCCAACAATGCGGTCGATAAGCTGTTGCTTGTCCTTGGCTTGCACTTGTGGGGTTTCGGCAGGGTTGTCGATGCGCACGGTTTCACGCCAACCCGCACGCGACCGGAGCCAGAAAGTCGCGGCTTTCATGTCGCCAGCAATACCCGCACGAAACACACTTTGCGCCATTTGCGCAGTGGCGTTCGCAAGCCCGTGTTTAAGCTCGCCTGCGTAATGCAAACGCAACTCAAACGGCGTTGCCTTAATTATGTAGCAAATCGACTCTTGATCGATGTCGCACGCAACTAAGTGCTCAACTAGTTGACGCGAGTCGGCCGTTGGAATATGCAACGGGAAATCTAGGATTTGTGGTTCGTTCGTGCTCATACGCGCACGTAGGGTAGCACACCCCGCGACCCGCGTCAAGTAGTTGTTGTGCGAACTTCACCACGTAGCACAACCGACGCACGCCCGTTCGCACGGGCACTCATTACGGGTTCCCGAAAAAAGACGCCCTGACGACTAGGCTCTCGGAAGTATAATGGTGATATCAGCTTCAGTGATCGGTCAGACATGTGGGTCTCGGGTCGCGTGGTTAGCACTGAGCCACTAAGGTATGCCGCCTCTCTCTCTCGTCGTCCGTTCTTCTCCGGTTCTCTCTCTTTGTCAAGTATCTCAAAAAACAACTTTTTTGAGTGCCGGGCTCACACCCCCACCCAGGCTGCTGTCGAGACCATCAAAACATCAATGATGTCCAATGCGCATACTTCGCCTATTCACCCCCTGTGTTTGAATATAACAGAAAACACCGAATATACCTCTGAAGTGTAACGCTGCCAGACCGGCTGAACAACGTTCGCGGCCTTTTGAATCTATGCGCGGCGTCGCCTATGTGCTATACTACACTCACCCCACCTACTTCAATTTCCTCTCGCGCGGAGCCGCCCATTATGGTTTCTTATAGAGTCTTGTTGGCAGAGCGCAACTCGTTAGCGTGCGAGGTCGCGGCAAAGTGGTCGTCGATCGCGGGTAAGTTGCATTATAAAGAAGGTTACGATGCACAGTGTCGCGAGTATGAGCTTGACGTCACTGTGCATACTGCAATGCAGGTCAGGTTGTGGGATGCGGATCGCGCGTTGATCGACTGGGCCGCTGCTAAGAATTCCGTCACTCGCAACGATATTTACAAGGAGTTCAAGCGTTTAACTCAGGAGTTAGGGGCGTTGCACAGGCTCCCGCATCACGATTTTCCGCTAAACCATAAATTGTGTCAGGAGTTTGCCAGCCCGGCACGGCGCGGCAGCCACCCGTCGGTACGTCGCATTCGGTGGTATCGCAATAAGCATATGCGCCTTGCGCGCATGGAGTTGGAGGAGGGTAATGCTTCTCTTGCCGCCCAGTTTGTCGTCATCGCGCGTGCTGCTAATCGCCGCATCGTGGCTTATCGCCGCATGTTGATGCGTGAGCCAAATCCGCGCGATGATACGTTGTTGGCGCGCAGGGTCATGGAGAATGACAAGTTGCGTCAGGCGGCGTTAGTCGCTCAGCAGCACGCGCGCGATTCGTTACCAAGTGAGGGGTAGTCATGTCAAGTTTTGACGATGCGTGTAAAGCAGGGCAAGTCAACTATCGGGGTAGGCTTGACGTCACTGTTGAACTGTGGGAAACCCTTACCAAACTGCCGCCGGGCACTGTTGCTGTGTTGACCCACCCCGCCACCGATGAGCAATATGTGGTGTTGGGGTTGTCAGACTTTGAGGCACTGTTATCGGGTGCCGGGGCCAAGTTAGCTCCGTGACTGCCTTTAGTCTTGTGTGGCCCCTAGGCCCATGCTATAATGACGTATAGAGTTCGATAACTGATAGTCAATAGAGGTGCCAAAATGTCATCTGGCCTTAAAATCGCTGACTTAATAAAGGCTTTAAGCGAGCTGCCGCCCGACGGCCTGATCGGGATATGGGACACCAACAGCTCGGGGGAGCTAAATCCGGTATCGTCTGTCTATCGAGTGCGTGAGGGTGATGATGCCGTCCACATTGACGAGGATAAACAGACGACCACGCATGGGGGCCGTCCAGTGTTTTCATTCCGTATCAACGAGGACACGGATTATGACTCCGACTGGGATAACAAGCCAAAGGCGGACCCAGTCCCGCAAAAGGTGGTGGTCAGGGTCCTCTACGAGGAGTTGATCGAGGTCACTGTCAATCCTTATGATAAGGCGGCGGTCGCCGAGGCGGTCGCCGAGGCGGTCAAGGGATTGTGGGCAGTATTTGGGGCAGCCGGTACGGCGCAGAATTTACCGGTTATTTGCAGATTGACGGCGAAGAAGTGGCGCGCGTTAGTAAGTGCGAGCGCGGAAGTGGCTCATATGTAATGCAGAGGTTGTGCGAGTTGGCACAACAGGCGGGCCACTTTCGCGATAAGCGCGAAACACAACAGTTCAGCGTGTATTGCAAAGAGCGAGGCATAGAGCTACGCGAAGATATTCGCGAAGTCGCTCGTAAACGCGACATGGTTTAGCCGCGCCCGCAATTTCAACTAACAGTTAATTAGGTGACCAAATGAACATAGAAACGATCAAGCACAACGGGCGTACCTTCTCAATAGAGATTGCAGGCGACTTGGTTCGCCGGGTGCAAACATGAGCAACAAAATCACACTTAAGCAGCGTCGCGAATGGCGCATGCTGGCTGTTGCCGGTGAGTCGCAGTTGGCCGCTGAACATGCGGCTACACTAATCGCTAAAAGCGGCAAACAGACCCTTGAACGTACCGCGGCCGGCCGGTATTGCGTTACTGACGGCTGGCTAACTGATTGGGTTATTTTCTACAACGGTCCGTGGGTGTGGGCGCACGACGGTACGCTACAGATAAATAAACCATTGCGAGACCGCCTAAACAGCATCGCGGAAGCGCGTGAGGTGCAATCATGAGCGCCTATACAGCCGGGCCGTGGGTTGTCGCTGGTTGTGAAATTCTAGGCACGCCGTTACACCGGCCGCATGCGTCGGACGTCGTCGGCTTTGTGCCCGCGACTATCGTCTGTGAAATTAAAAACGATGCGCGCGGCTCATACTCCTATTACCCGACCGATGTAGCACGGGGCAACGCGGCGCTAATTAAGGCCGCACCGGACATGTACGAAGCGTTGCGCCTAGTGCTAACAATGAGCGAGTGCTGTCAACTTTTTCCGTGGTATGGGCCGTGACCGCCCTGCATTCACCCGCGCCGAGGCGTATGTAAAGGGTTGCCCGGACGACACGCCCGAGGAAACATATGACAATGGTAACTCTTTCTACAGCATTGACAAGGACGGGGAAGAGAATTATGAGACACCGTAAGCTCTTTTCCACCATTCGCACTGTCGGCCGGTTTGGGCGGGCTGTGCGCCGGTACGCGGCTAACGTTCGCGGCAATTGCCCCGTGTGCGACTGGCAATCACCGCCGAGCCACGGGATCGATTGCGACATGGGCCGGGGGGCGCGCTTCACTCTGAGCGTTGAGGGCCGACCCACCGTTGCCACCAACCCCTTGGCCGAATTGCTGTGAGCGAGTACGATTTCACGTTCGCGGTAATGTCATCTATAGGCCGGAGCTAAATGAGATGGACGAAGACGTCAAACAAGCCTTGTTGGCCAGCATTGAACATTGGATGCGCCTAGCCGCCGGTCTACGCCTGCTGGGTGAAAAAGTTAAACAAATGGCTGAATGGGAGGCGCATTTCAAATGACCTACAAACAATGCATAATAGACAAGTGCCTCAACACGTTGCCAGCCGACTCGAAGCACGAGGCGTGTGCGCTATGTCGCGGGTCTCTGTATTACTGGAACAAGAAGCGGCCCGCAGAAATTGTCGAGCGCCGCCGCAAGTTGACTATGTACAACGGCAGGTTGGATCATTTTTACGGAACCAAGGGAAACAAGGTTAAACCCTAACATGGGAGCCAAGAAATGATTGAGTTTGTGTTATCTTTGATTATGTGCTTCATCTTCACTCAGTTGCCGCCACCGGAGTCGAAGCGGGAAGCGTTGTTGCAAGTGGTGTACGGCGGCCCGCTCGTTTGGGCGCTGTTCATTGTCGTCGCGGGCTGTCGACTGGCGCGCCTCGGCTATCACAGGGCGCGGAGTAAGCTATGAAAACGTCGCACGCGTTGAGTGTTGAACTGGTTGGAAAGAAAGCCGCCGCCAACGCGTGGAATTTGATGGTGAGGGCGCTCACTAAACCCAGTGAGAAGCGGTTATGACCTATTATTTTTACCAACAGTTCGGCAGCCAATACCTGAGGATCGGCAGCTATCTTTTTATTTGGTCGTCAACCTTTCAAGTGTGGCTTGGGACCAATGGTGAAAGTTACTTGGGGTTTTGGATCACCGACGATTTCGGTTCGTTAGTACCAATAGTGTTGAGGACGCTTTGCGTTGTTCCAACTCAAACACGCTATGACTAAGTTATTACCCATCGTCCCGGGGTGCAGGGCGCTCACCTTCGGTAAATTTGAGGTCGCTGAAGTGTTGTGTATATGTAAAATACCCGACCACGAGGCTGTCGCCATTATCGAATTACTATATGGTCGTCGCCCAGGCACGTTGGCAATACGTGACGACGCGCGAGGCACCCTCTGGCTGTTAGACCGGCCAGTCAAGTGCCTGACCACCATGAGGCCGCTACCGGCCACGCCTATTTGCCCCGAGAAATATTTGATGTTGTTCAACGTTACCGTCGATCCGCATCAGCGAGAACATGCCGACATAGAGGAGAAGCAGGATGAAAAAGAAACCGCACCCGTTGAAAGGGCGTAAGTGGTCGGACGAAACGCGGGCCAGATATCAAGCGACGCGTAACGCAAATAAAGCGTTAGCCCCGATCGAGATTCCATCGCGGGCCGCGCTTAAACACGCGAAGGAGGCTATGCGGTCTACGCGGGTAAGCGACGCCATCCTGTTTCTGCGCAACGCCGAGCGCTCGATCCGCACCAAGGAAAAGTTCACCGAGTCGGATTTGTTGTGCATGTTAGCGTTGCGCTGTCTGGAGGGTAAATGAAAAATACCAAACAGCCGTCTTTCGATCAGCGAGGGTTTCAGCAGGAGATCGGTTTAAGATTGGCTATTACCCGTAAGCTCAAGAAAGTCACTCAAGAAAAACTTTCGGCACGCATGGGGATAACAAGATCGCAGCTTGCTAATCTTGAGGCTGGTCGGTCACGTATCTATGTCGATCAGATATGGCGCGCGGCAATTGTATTGGACATCAGGATCGGAAAACTAATACCGGAGGGTAAATGAAAATCAAAGCAGGGGTGTCTAAGGTAGCGATGCCGCTCGGATGCGAGCAGGTATTGTACGTGACCTACCGTCAACGCTATAATAAGGTGTCATATTCACTGCAGCAGTTGGCCCCGGGCGATTTTGAGGTAGCTGCAACCAAGGAGTGCATTACTAGGCAGGGATCAGCCCCAAGCTATTATACCCTCATCCCGAGCCGCCACGGGTTAGCCCCAAGCGAAGTGCACCTCCACCCGCCGACGCCACAGGTGGGCTATTTAAGGGTCGTGTATTTAATGAGGAAGGAAGTTTAAAATGATAGTAAAGACGGCACCCACATAATTGAATCTTGGCGGCGCGGGTCGCGCGTGCTATAATAACAGTACAGGATGACGGAGGCAGGCAGCAATGAGCGCAACAAACACGATAACCGAGCTGTTTAAAAGCAGCTATGTTGACCTGCGTTGTTACATCAGGCGTCTGGGGATCAATGAACAGGCTATTGACGACATCGTGCAGGAAGCTTTTTTGAGGACCCATCAAAACGCGGACAGGGCGGACGTGCCGCGCGCATTTCTGTTCACCGTGGCTCATCATCTAGCCATTAACTCGCACCGCCACGATAGCATAATCAAAACAGAGCCGCGCGGTGATTTTGATGACCACTTGTCGGGCGACGAATCGCTGGAAGAATTGATGATAGCGGCGCAGCAGTCCGACCTTTTACTGCAAGCTGTTAGGTATTTACCACCTAAATGTCGGGCCATATTTTCGCTGCGGGTGTTTTACGGGATGTCGTACCGGCAGCTAGCTCAACGCTTCGGTCTAAGCGAAAAGACCATCGAACACCACATAGCGCGCGGCCTGCGCGACACGACCCGCACACTCAGAAATAGCAAAACATGAAGCCGCAAATTTGGAAGTTCCCCCTAGTCACCGTCCACCAACAGGAAGTGTGGATGCCCGACGACGCGCACATAATAAGCGCTAAAGTACAGCCCGACGACGCCGGTAATGACCGCGTATGTCTGTGGGCGATATGCGACACCGAGGCTGCTGAGCTTAGCCTCCGCAACATTATCTTGATTGGCACAGGCCATGATATCCGACCCCAACGACCGAACACGATCATGCGTTTCATAGACACATGTTTGTTGAGGGTTAGGCCCGACGGATGGGGTGAAATAGTGCGGCACGTGTTTGAGTTGGAACAACGCAAAAGGAGAGATAGTGATGTTGATATTAACTAGAAGGCCCGGTGAGTCAATCATCATCGGCGACGACATTGTAGTAACAGTGTTGAGCGTATTCGGGTCACAGGTCAAACTGGGCATAGTCGCCCCCGCTGAAACGGCAGTGGATAGAGAGGAGGTACGCGCTAGAAAAGAAAAAGACGCGGACACCCCCCACGGTCCCCATACGCTCAGATTGAAGCGGTGACCATTTATGGCGCTCAATAACTTACCACTCGAATCATTGCTCCTAGCCTGTGACGACTTGCCCGATGGGGAAATGCCGCCAGACCTCAGGGAGATAATAATCAAAGCGCTTAGGAGTGACTTTAGCGGTGACGAGTTGCTGCAACTAGTGCGGTTAAAAGGTAGGCACATCAGCAAGATCGCAAACGACGAGGGCATCCCGGTATGAGTGCAACAGTCATATTTTTCCCACCGTACGCCAACAAGTTGATGGTGATCGAACTGTGGCGTGTCGGCACAAACCACGGGCGTGCGGTGCGCTTCCGCCGCTTCAAATCGGGCAATTGGTATCATGTGATGACGCCGATGCAGTCCCGTGACCACATCCTCGACTTGTATCGAGCAACCAATACGAGAACAACATGATAAACAAGTGGCAAGTTGATATACGTGATAAGGCGGCGTTGACTCGGTTTATGCTGACGCTGGCAGTGTTTGTGGAGGCGATCCTAGAAAAAAATGGCGAGCTCCTGAATATGTACTTGCTGTTCGACCACGAGGGTAATAACGGACATGTGCTCAAGCCAGCGTTTGGTTTGCCGCCGGAGCGCGTTACCCTCGCCCTCAATAAAATGATCAGAATGACCAAGGGCACCCCTATGGCCATCGGTATGGTTGTGCACATGAGCGAGGCGTGGGGCGCGGAATTGGTAAAGGGCGTAACTGACGACCGCCCGCCGTCGGAGCGCGACGACCGGTGGGAGTGTTACATCATAGAGGCCAAAACCCTTCATGGCGACACATTTTATATCAACAGGCGCTTTGACCGCGGTGCCGAGGGCAAGATAGTGTTTGACGACACGCCACCCCAGCTTGCCAAAGAAGGTGACGTCTTACAATCACAGCTGCTTGACGCCATCTTCACCGACGTTTAATCTTCACGGGGCTGTCGTCCCGTGCTATACTACCCGAGCTGTCAGATAGTCGATAGTCAATAACACCCCTGAGCAGGAGATTAGCAGTAATGCCCGAAGACAACTCTAAATTCGTACGTGAGCATAACGGTCGCACCTTAGCCGCCATGCCCACACAGATGGTTACGGCGGACATCGTCCGCCTTGGCGACAAAATTTTGATCCCGGAAGAAATGGACTATGCCGATGCCATCCGTACCATCAAGGAGCGCGCCGAGTACGAAAACAAAGTAACCCAAATGAGCACGACCATTGATGTGCACCCGTTCGACGGCGCTAACGCTTTGGTGACTGTACTGTCGAACATCTACGGTTGGGCGCAGGGCATCCCGACACCGGGGTTCTTCGGCGATGAGCCCCCACAAATGATCGACGTTGAAGTCGGCGTGGGTAAGACCAAGTTGATTCCCTGGGGCCGGTTCGAAGTACCCAACGTCAAGGGCTTCATCCAGACCCATGTGACCAACAAGAACGGCCGTGTTATGTTCGCCATAACTGCCGAAATCGTGCGGCGTGACGAGCCCACTGTGCGCCGCATCTTTGACGCCGTGACTGCCGAATTGAAGGGCAACAGCATTTACAAAGGTAAGGCATTGAAGATTCGTTTCAAGGGTGACGACGGCGATGTGATGTCGATGCCAGACATCAAATTCATGACTGCGGACCTCGGCCCTGAGAATTTGATTTTCTCGCAGACGTTGATGCGAATGGTAACGACCAACCTGTTTACGCCGATCAGCCGCGCCCAAGAGTGCTTGGAAAACGGTATCCCGATCAAGCGCGGCGTGTTGTTGGGTGGCCCGTATGGCACCGGCAAGACGTTGGCGGCGACCGCCGCAGCCAAACTGGCGGTCGAGGCGGGTATCACGTACATTTACATCCCGCGCGCCGACGAACTGAGCATGGCGATCCAATTCGCCCAGCAGTACCAGTCTCCTGCCTGCGTGGTGTTCTGCGAGGACATCGACCGAGTGGTAGCGGGCGAGCGGTCAGTAGCAATGGACGACATTCTCAACATTATCGACGGCATCGACTCGAAACGTTCCCACACTATCGTGGTGTTGACGACCAACCACATGGAGCTGATTAACCCAGCTATGTTGCGACCGGGCCGCCTGGACGCCGTGATCGAAGTCACGGCACCCGACGCCGAAGCGGTACAAAAGTTGGTGCGGCTGTATGGCGGCTCATTGGTCGAGGGCGCGGACCTTGCGCCGGTCGCTGCATTGCTGGAAGGACAAATCCCTGCAGTGATTGCCGAGGTAGTCAAGCGGGCTAAGCTGGCTCAGATGACGTATCAGCCGAAGGGTGAACCAATCACCAAGTTGACGTCGGACGCGCTGGTGGATGCCGCGCATACCATCAAGGGTCAGACCGAGCTGCTCAAGCGTGCGATGACGCCGCCCGATGCTGCGCCGACCATTGACGGCTTGATGCGCGCTGCAATGGACGACGTGGTCTCGGGTCGCGTGCCGACCGCCCATGACAACGCCAAGATGGTGCTGAGGGCGGTCAACAAGTAACAAGCCCTCACGGGACTTGGGTGGGGTTGGTTAGCCTTAGATTCACGGGCTGGGCTGGCTAACCCCATTTTTATTTAATAAACAGGAACAAACAATATGTCAATATTCAGTCGTTATTACACAGAGCGAATGGACAATAGCTACTCGCCGCCACGAAAAGTACAGGACCTAAACGAGTTTGCAGTACTCCGTGACTCGGCCGTGACGCTGGCGCTGTTAGTTCTTGCCTACGGCAGCTTTACGGTAATCGCCCCTTCGGAACGCGCAGTCAAGGTGACATTGGGCACCGTATCAAATGAAGTTTACAGCCCGGGTTTGCAGTACAAATGGCCGATTGTGTCGTCGTTCCGTACTTACAACCTAGCCCCTCACACTGAAGACATGGATATTGAAGTTGGACCGCAAGGCGCAGTAACGTCTGACAACCAAACTGTGGGCATCGGGTCGAAGGTCGTGTGGTCCTATAACAGCGATCAAATTAGGCTGATTGTGGATAAGTACCCCGATACCGACAAGTTGGCGTCAATCGTCACTAACACTGTATACGAGGCGCTCAAGGCTGAAATCGGCAGATACCGTATTTATGACCTTGCCACCAACGCCGGTAAAATTGCTGGAGAAACGCGCAAGGCAGCAGCCTTAAAGCTGGAGCCGTACCCGGTCGTGCTCAACCAATTCAACCTGACCAACTGGGATTGGTCGGATGACTTTGATGCGCAGATCAAAGCCACGATGAATGCACAGCAGAAGGTAGCAACTGCGAAGGCGAATGCAGACCGCGTAGAACAAGAGCAACGAGCCAAGGCTATTGAGGCAGAGGCGTCGGCCAAGGCGCTCATTGCACAGGCCGAAGGTGAGAAAGCAGCCGCTGAGCTTCGTGCTGCTGCGAAGCGCTCGGAAGGTCAAGGCATCAGCGACTACAACCGCCTTATTGCACAGAACCTAGACACTGAGCTTAAGTTCCGCCAGCTTGAAATCGACAAGATTAAGGCTACTCGCTGGAACGGTGCGTATGTGCCTGAGTATGTGCCACTAACTGCGGCTGGCGGCATCGTGAATCTTCCTGCTGGTGGCAGCAACAAGTAGTCACCGCTACAGACGACGGGGAAGCACTATGAGCATTGAAGACGCATACGCAAAACAGACATTGCGATACAACAGATCACAGGATGAAGTAGCGCGGCTGACTGCGCTCAACGATAAGCTGCAAGCCTCATTGGCGGCGACGAAACAGCAATGCCTGCAATACGAGCAATCTGTATTGGAGCTGCGACTTGAGCTTGGCGCATGGATGACTGCCGCCGGTGGGATCATCAATTTGCCACCGGGCGCTAACAACAAGTAGGACCACCCAATGCCGATGCACCGTAAGAACAAGGGCAGTAATCGACCCAAAGGCTCCATGAGCGACTATCAGGCATGGTTCTTCCCAAACAAGCGGCGACAACGCCGTCGTAATGAAATAGCAGTGATGTCGAGGAGAAAGAACCATGCGCGGAAGTAAGGCAAAGGCGCTGAGGAAAATCGCGCGGGTGGTGACGGTTAGACTCCCAATGGTTAAGTATAAACGCGGCCCGGTGTCCATCGTCTTGGATAAATGTACGCGTCACTATTACCACACTTTATTGAAGCCGTGCCACAGGGAATTTCAATTCAGGACTATTAACGGATTTAAACGGCTTATACTTATTGGAACAAAGGCTTAGTCATGCTGCTGTCTATTAAAATCATCATAGGGCTTTTGGTTTGGGTTGTAACATATGTTGCGTATGTTCAATTTCGGGATTGGCGCAGGCACTGTGAGACTAAATACGTTACCCCGGCACCGGGTCAAATTTGGTGTGAGTTCGGTTGTTTGATGCGGATCACTATGGTCGATTCGTTCGGCATGGTTTACATTGAGAACATCAGCGGCGAGGAGCGCTGGAAGGAAAACAAGGTGGAGTGGAAAAAGAAGGTAGAGCGCAATCAACGCTATTTAAAGCGCGACGTAGAGGTGACTGATGACACCGCCAACAGATGAATTGTTGTTACGGTTGGAAAGCTACGGTTATGGTTTTGTCTGCCACCTGCCCGCGACCGGTGAACTGGCCGGTATTATGGCTTTCTTATTTACTTATGGCCTGTGCGTCGGGTTGGACGATACGGGCTACCGGACGCGATATTGTTACCCTACGTTCGGCGACGCGATATTAGCCTTAATAGAGTGGGACGGTCACGGTGACCCGCCCGGGCCATGGATCAAACAAAAAGGTGGCGTCGAGCGCAGCAACCCTAACATCGGCGGAATACCTGTAAAGGTGGAAGCATGAAACCAGAGGTGTTGTTCACAGTGGGACTTTGCCTATCTCTATTCGGGCTATGGGGTGGCTCATACCTGATTCACCTAGTAGCTGACACATGGGCGGTTGTACCGGCACTAGTGACCGCTATCAGTGTGATAATAGCTGGAGTAATCATTATGAGTGTGGCCGTACCCGACTAGGAGCCAAAGAAATGACCGCTGACGTAACCGTAAAGCAACCTGTTGACCGGGACTACATGGGTGACGGTGTGTATGCAACGTTCGACGGGTTCCAAATAAAGTTAACCGCCGAAAACGGGATTGAGGCGCACGACACTATTTATTTGGAACCCTTCGTACTATATGCTGTAATCCGGTATGCAATACGCTGTGGCATCATCAAGGAGACCGCCAGTGGCGGCACTTAATCAAAGGCGCGGGCCGGGGGCGGTCTCCTTGAAGCCTCATATAAAGATTAGTTACTCTTTTAGAGAAGGCCGAGTCCTGTTGAGGGTGTTTTCGTCAAGAACAGCTCGATCGCCAGTCGCCATGTTGGCTAGAGACACCTTAGTTGAAGCGTTAGTGGCGGTATCAACCAACAGATTATGGCGACGGTTCAGACGGGCTTGATACTTGTGTGGCTACCCATAACGTGTTATAATAACACTATGGCGGTATGCTCCGCTGGAATGTAATAGTTGATAGAGGAGAATGCAATGAGCGCTAAAAAGTTGAAGAGAATCGCGGCGTCGCAAGTGCAAGCAACTGTACGCGGCTGGGTTACCTACACCGACGCGAAGGGCGAGACCAAAAAGGCCCGCGCCTCGCAGTTGCTGATTACCGAAAAGGACGGCTTGCGCCGGATCGGTAACAAGCGCTATGACACCAGCCGCTACGAAGGCGTGGTGAGCGCCGAGGGCAATTCATCCCTGGACTGCGCCGACAAGGTGGCCAAAGACTTGCGCGGCACGCCGCTGGAGGAAGTGTATAAGAAGGCATCAAAGATGCTGAAGGTCAGCAAGAAAGAACTTGAGACCAAGTACGCCCACCTCAACGTCGGCATGCAACGCATGAATTTGGGCAACCGAATCCGTGCGGCGCTGAACCAACAGGCGGCAGCCTAGATGGCGCGCGGCCTGCGCGCCATCTTTGATATCCTAAAAGTCACGGACGACTCTGTGTTTATAAAAGACGAGGACGGCCCGGTGTCGATAACCAACGACGCCGAGGCTGTGTGTAAGGACCTTTATAAGCACTTCGGCGATAAGCGTATCTTTTACATCGACTCCGATGGGTGTAAAGACGAGCTTGTGCACATGGCGGGTGTGTTCCAACGATTTAGCCCCGGGTGGGGTGGTAGGGACTTTAAGTGAATCACACTGTTGATGAAATCGACCCGATCCTGGAAACGTTGCGCTCTGAGCACGACAAATTGGCGCGTAAAGCGACGGCGTGGGTAAAGGCCCGCGCCGCGCTTCTGCCCTATGTGCGCGATATGGTGTTGTTAGGATGCGACCACAATTATTCGGATAGATGGATCAATTTCACCGTAGCCGGGGATAAGAGCAAATTCTTATCGCTGGTCAGGTTGCATCGTCGACATGGCTTCAAGCCTGACATGCCTGATAAAGATGCGACGATGGCGCAGTGGTTTTTATCTAAGGATGGCGTAGATATCTATGTTCAATTCACCTCCACCGTATGTCGCAGGGTGCAAGTAGGCACCACCACGCAGCAAGTGCCGGTGTATGAGACCAAATGTGAAAGCTTCGTGCCGACCCCTACAGAGATGGAGGAATTAGGCACAGAGCCGATGTTAGAACGAATGCTGAGCGCCGACCCATGATCTTCTGGCTGTCCAGGCTGGCTGTCGTCGTGGTGCTGGCGCTGCTCTTCGGCCCGTGGGGCATACTGGCTGGGGTCTGCAGCATTCTGGTCGACGAGGGGCTCCGCGAGGGGCTTTAGACTTCTACACCGGCGCTGACTGTGGTATACTAACGGCTAGGGCAGATAGAGGATAACGGCAATGACAAGCACCAGTGTGGGGTCGAGGGTTTTCGCTGTAAGGGACGCCGATGACGAGACAGTCAACTTGATCGGCTGGGGTGTTTACGAAGGATTTCAGCCATGCCCGCCGCTCGGGGGAATACCGAACCCAAAGATAACACTAGATGACGGGGCTGGGGTGGTGTGGGGCTGTCAATGCTGGTGGGGACCATATGAAAGATTCGATGAGTTTGCGCGTGGTCGCACAATCACAAACGTAGGGCCACCGGAATGAGCAGCGCACATCAATTGACTCCCGACCAATGCTCTGATGATAAGTTAAAAGAGTATCGACCACGTGCTGAAAAGGCGGGGCTAACACTAACGGTCAAGGGCACGCGCTGGAGGTGGTGGGAGTTGCGCGACCCAGGTGTGTTTTTAATGACCACAGGCTTTGACATCGACCTTAGCACCGCCCTGAATCAGGTGGAGCGCGGCAAAAAGTTGTCACAAGTCGACCTGTGGGGCAGCTCGCGGGGCACCCCAGTCAATAGGGGGGATGTAAAGGTAGCCACGTCCAGCGCTAGCCCTAGCGGTGTGTGTGCGTTCTGTGGCAACTCTGGCGGGGTGCCCTGCCCCAACATGATAAAACAGGCGATAAGCATTAAACTAGTCCTCAAGGCCCCCACAGCGACCAACCTACATCCCGGGCGGTGTCGGGCGGCCATCAAAAAATCGATCGAAACGTCAAAAGTCAAGAGGTAACACATGCCATTATTTGAAGTAGCAATCCTTGAAAACCCCACCAAGAAAGCCGCCGAGGAGGGAGCCAATCAAAAATTAGTATTCGGCCCCAAAGCGGTAGTAGCCCGCGATCAGCAGGCAGCGGCCATTAATGCCGTGTTAGGTGCGGAATTATCAAAAGACGTTGACCGTTCGCGTCTGGAGGTGCTGGCAGCCACAGCGCCACGTGGCGCGTCAACTTTTTCGGCAACCGATTTAATGAAGGGAGCATGATGATGAACGACGCAGAAATTGAACAAGAAATGCAAGACAAAGGATTAATCGCACCCAGAGTCACGCTGACCTTGATAGAAGCAAAAATAGCTAAAATCGAGTATCATTTATTGGGAGCGACCCTAACAGTTTGTTGCCTGACTCTCCGAAACGGTTTCACAGTGACCGGCGAGTCGGCTTGCGCGAGTCCGGAGAACTTCAACGAGGAGTTGGGCCGTAAAATTTCGTACTATAGAGCCCGCAGCAAAATATGGGAATTGGAGGGTTATTTACTGCGTGAGCAACTGTGGCACCAAGCCAACGACTTAAAGGCAGAGGGGTTATGAGCAATACTGGAGACCGGTTTATTAAGCGTGAGCAAATGATATTGGCAGTACTGGAGGGGCTGGCAGCCAATAAGGAAATAAAAACTTCTTATGGGCTGCTCGAAAGGATATTATTTGTCCTGGTGTCCGACCCGGAGAAATTTGCCAGCGATGAGGAGCGCGACACGGCTTTCGTTTGTTTTACGGTGGTCACAGCCGTGTTACATTTAAAGTTAAAGGATGTTGATAAGGATACGCTGGTTGCCGAGCTAAAAGCGAGTATGGGAACATTCCTCAGGGACAGAATCGAGGAGCGGGAGCGCGCCGGAACATGAGCATCAATGGTTGGGAAGAGGCTGATCTTTACATCTCCAGAATGCGGCCGGAACATGCGGCGACGTTGAAGGCTACACACACTCGCTTTTTTGTTAAGGGCTATTGCCGAGTTATGTTGAGCAAGGAGCCACGTCCCGGCCGAATCTTATTAGCCAACCCACCGTTGAGTTTGCATTTGTCGATATCGTGTGAGGATCGTTATCCGACGTGGGATGAAATAAAGGATGCGAAATACTCGCTGACGCCTAACGACTTGACAATGGTGATGATTTTCCCGAAGCCCGAGGATTACGTCAACATTCACAATTTTTGCTTCCACCTATGGGAATGGGATCTGCATGGATAAGACTGGTTTGATACTGACTAGTTGGTCGTCCGCAGCCGCCGAATTGAAGGGCAAGAATAGAACCGTGGATAGTTTGTTGCTGGCGTTATCTGACCATGCCCGGATAAGCACGTGGGATATGCAGAGCGGTTGGCTGCGCCGGTTGATAAAACAAGCAGAGAACCAGGGATTAGTCGAGCGGAACCAAGACGACTACCCCTGGCACAAGTTTAAATTAACCGATAAAGGTATCAAACAATGCGCCTTATACCGTTCTTCATTGACGACCAAGGAACAATTATCGGTAGAGTCGAGGAACTCCCGATCGCCAACTCGGTCCAGGAAGCGAAAAACCATATAATCAACTTGCCTAGACACTTGAGTCAACGCCATATCGAGTATATCGAGCAAATATTTGGTGAGGTGTCTGAGGTAGTCAAGTCAGACGGCACTGACGAACCACGAAAGGACATCCGACCCTGTGAGGGACTTGAGGATTGACAAGATGGGACTTATGGTGTTCTAATAGCGATAGCTGATAGAGGGTTATGACCATGGGAAATTATTTGTTGGCTCGGGTCCCGGTGCGCCTGAGGGTCTTTGAGGCCGTGTGGAAAGATGAAGACGGCAGGGAGCACCGCGTCTGGATCGAGGAGGCATCGGAAGTCGAAGCGCGCACTATGGCTAACACCCTAGCGTGCGGTTCGGTCGTGCGTCTGTACGAACATCAAGCGGTGGCGGCATGAACAAATTAGCCAAAGAGGCTGTTGAGCGCCAAGTGGTTGAAGACATCACTGATGTCGTGTCAACGCTCAATGATGAAAACTATGCCGATAGAGTGAACCGCGCGGTTGATGTTCTTATCCATGAGAGCATGCTACACGCGATGAAGTCAGGCCGGGAGCCAGAGGAGTTGCGGGCATTGCAGCGCATGCAACTATTAGTATTAGCTATGTCCCTCGCCATCACTAAGCGGACCGATTGCACCTCGTTCAAGGCCACTATGGTGGACGACGTTATTGAATTTTTCCGCAGCAACAAGGCCAAGGTGCACGTGGTTGTAATAGGCCGAGAAGAAGGCCCCCATGGCCCCGGTTGCACTTGCCCGCCCGAGGATGAGGATGATGACGGTTGCCAGACAAAACATTAAATCGCTGCCGCAGTGGGCGCAGGATTATATCCAGGAATTGGAGGCTAGGGCGCAGGACGCACGGGCCGCCCTAGATAAACTCACTGATGATGCCGCGCCGACCAACATTGAAATAATAGAAACAATAATGATAGCGGGACAACCAAGCACGATACGCCGGTATGTGCCGGGTCACAGGATAGTCATATGGGGACCCGGGGTAACGATTGACGTCCTGCCCAACTGAGGCACCACCAATGACCACACGAAATGCCCTTTTATGCGATAGATTTTGAAGATAAACACTTGTGATCCGCTATTTTTGCGTCCGCGTCGGCAACTGGAAGTTTCAGGATTGGCGTTTGTATCGGTGGCGACAGCACCAAGACGCGAAGACCGGCAAGAATAAGTGGTACATGTGGGACAAGGTAATATGATCAGGTGCTGGCTATTCGGGCATAGACCTCACAAGGCATACGCGAGTGAAGCCGCGTGGGGGGAGTTGAGCACTCCCTATTATGATGGGGTTGGTCGAGCGCATCGAGATGTTTACAGTGAATGTGATAGATGCGGCAAGCGACTGCTGATAGCAAAGACTATTGATAATCTAACTTCAAACCTGCGACCACACGAGATACCCAGTCATGAGTGACACCACCATCACTGTCCCAGCCGCTTACGAGGCGTTTGCGCGCGACTTATTGAATCTAAGTCGTAAGCATGGCATCGGCAAGTTTGAGCTGGACATCGAGCCGGAGTGGCGCAATGCAGATATGCAAGGCGTTTCAGTTAAGTTTCATGGCGCATTGATTGACGGACGCGGGAGACCAGACACTCGGCTGTCAATGGAAGTATCGGCGCACCGATACCTTGATGTGCCTTTTGAGCCAATACCACCTCTTGAGGCAGGAGATGCATCACATGGTTAAGTGGCTACGCAGCTTCTGCGGATTTAATGAGGTACGGCGCAACGCAGAAGGGAAGCATTATTGTCCCTGCTGCGGAAAGGTGATGCCGGACGATTTCGAGACTGTAATCAAGCTGACTTTACCCAAGCGCTTCTTGGAACAGTTAAAAAAGCAGTGCACACCTCCTGAGGCAACAGATGATCGGTGAAACCGAATTCAACGCCGAGATGCGCGCAGCGCTCAAGCGGCAAGGCATGAAATGTATGCACGTGCGGGAGACGGAAAATCCCGGCGTGTTTGACTTGTTGATCTATAAAGACACTTGGCTGATCGCCTGGGCCGAGCTTAAAATGAGCGACAATAAGTTGGAGGCAAGTCAGGAGGAGTTCGCCAAGTATCACCAATCAACCGCCGCGTTGATACGGTTTGAGCTGGCTGGCCCTAATCCCCGTGGCGGATACCTCCTGACGCTGTCGCGCTACCCCTTTACTAAGAGCGCAAGAGTGTTGCGGGCTTTTAGGGCGGAGGATTGGAAATTAGCGATAAATCATGTTCAATGGCTAAGCGCACTATGTACTTGAACATTGACGCGGATGTTTTAGGCGTGGTATCATGGAGCATGTGGGTCCCCACGCTAATTGAACTATTGAGGTAAATGAAATGGCTAGTAAGAAAAAGTCTACCAAGACTGACAAGACATCGGCAGGCGTACGTGCCATCGCGGGCATTGAACACGACATCAGCCACTATCGTACTGTGAAGAATGCCAAGGGAGCCACGTCCCGAGATAGCGGTGACGACGTTGCCCAGATGTTGGGAGGCAAGACGATCGACGAAGTTTATACACTCGTAGCAAAGAAGATCAAAGAGGAAGAGGTTGATCTACGCAAGCGTTTCAAACACTTGAACCCCGGCATGCAGCGCATGAACCTGGGTAATATGCTACGGCGCGCTCTGCGCGAAAAGGCAGCGGCTTAACTCCCACCCCGTCAAGGACGGTGCTAGGAGCGGTCAACTGGCGTGGTCATGGGGCGAAAACTGACGGAAGTCTATCGTAGCTCACCAGATAACAGTTGACCAAGTCGAGGCGGCCCCCTCCCCCGTTGCAAGGACGAGGGGGCCTTTTTAATAGCGGATAGTTTAAGAGGCCCACATGCCGATCACAGACGATCAAGTCAAGCAATTTATGGCTTTGTACGTCAGCAACCAACGGTCATTCGGGTCGTGGATGCCAGACACTGGTAAGATGTACACGGTTAAACGCGCCTACGAAGCCATCCACGCGCGCGCCCACCTTGAAGGAGAGATTGGGATCGGGATGGTGGCAATCACCGACGACAGCAAATGCGCCTGGGCAGCCATCGATATCGACACCCACGGTAAAAACGCAAAGCCGATTGATATTGCGGAGCTTGATGCGAAAATTCTAAAATATAATCTGCCGCTGATCCCGTGTCGATCGAAATCGGGCGGCGTACACTGCTACCTGTTCCTCACCGAACCAACGGCCGCCTCCAAAGTGCGCTTATTGCTTAGTCGGTGGTCAGCGCGACTAGGCGTGACCGGCGCTGAAATCTTCCCGAAGCAAGAGACCCTGGACCCTGAAAACACCCCCGGGGTGTTGGGTAATTGGATCAACCTACCATACTGTAAGGCCGAGGACACAGTGCGGTACGCCCAAGTCGACGGCAGACGCTTGTCGCTTGATGAATTCTTGGCCCGCGCCAAAGCCAAGCGATACAAAGTAGAAGACAAAGACCTATTAGACGACGACTTGTACTCTCGGGGGCCGCCTTGCATTCAGAAAATGATCAAAGGAGCCATTCCGGAGGGCTCACGCAACACAGGGGTGTTTCAGGCGGGTATTTTCTTGAAGCGCGCAGCGCCGGAAACGTGGCGCGGGTTGCTCAACGAGTTTAATCAGACTGCTACCGATGCACCCCTATCCAGCCACGAGATGAAAACTATCGTCGGCTCAGTATCCCGCAAAGATTACAACTATAAGTGTCGCGAGTCGCCTTGCAAAGATTTCTGCGACCGCGACACCTGCCGACTACGAGAATTTGGTATAACCTTGGACGACAGCAAGGCCACAGAAGTGCCGTTGTTCGATAAGGTTGAGAAGATTATTGCGACCCCAATCAGATGGGTGATTCACGTAAAAGGCAGCAGCATCGAGTTGACCACCCCCGAATTGTTTGACTATCAGAAAGTACGAATAGCGGTCGGTGAGCGCCTCCACTTAGTTCTGCCGTTGATGAAGCGCGACGAATGGGACTTATATTTGCGTGACATGATGCGCAAGATTGAAATAAAAGAAGAAATCACGTACGAAGACACCCTATTTGAAAAGTTGTGTAGATTCCTGAGCAAGGCGCGCGACGATAAATCATTAGACGAGGACGAGCGCCGGTCGGACCTCAACCGGCACCGGCCAGCCCTAATTTCTACCAGTCAAGTGAAGTTTGGCCCCGGGGGTTCTATCGGCGAAAAGGAGATCAAGGATTGGTATTACGCATTTAGAGGGCCGGACTTCATAGAACACTTAAAACGGCAAAAATCACTGACGCTACCGGAACACACTGTGTATTCTTACTTAGTTAAGATATTAGGTGAGGATAGTAAACGTGACCGAGTGAAGCACAAACATGGCGAGGCCCGTAACGTGTGGTTTGTGCCGGAGTCGGCCGTGGTTATGGAGGCAGTGCCAGCCCGCGAATTTAAGACGGAGTATTAAGTATGGAAGTTACAATCGACGAAGAGCGCCGCCGTTTTCTATTTAAACCCGGCCCGGATATCGGGGCGCACACCGTCCTACTTAAGCTACCGTCACGGCGGTGGATGGCGGCCAGTCAGACGTTTGTTGTGCCCTGGACGCGCCTTAATGCCTTGAGGTTGCAGGAAGCCAGCAGTCAATTGAGCCTGGATAGACCCGTGCAAAGCAAACTAGAGGAGTTAACGGCACGCAAAGGAAACGGCGACAAATTTCCGGATTGGTACGCGTATAAAACCAGACCAATGCCACAACAGATAGAGGCGGCCCACCACGCATTTGCAACCGGCACTGCAGCGCTGTTTATGGATATGGGCACCGGCAAGACTAAGTCGGCTATCGATACTTTGGTCGCGGCGTTCTACGCGCATAAGATATCGGCGGTGGTGGTGGTGTGCCCCCTGACGGTGTCGTCCGTCTGGAAAAACGAAATGGCCACACACTGCCCGTGCCCCCACGTAGTAACCTACGTCCGCAGTAACACCCCACTGCATAAAATCGCACTATCGCAAGACAAGTTAAATGTATTGGTGGTCGGTGTAGAGTCACTATCTCAGGGTAAGGCAGGCGAAAATTTATTGGGGTTTGTGCGGGCACATCGACCGGCGATGGTGGTCGATGAATCGTCCGACATCAAAAACCACGCCACGATTAGGACGCGGGCTGTGATCGAAATGGGTAAACACGCGCCCATGAAAATGATACTATCAGGCACGCCGGTCATCAAAAATATTATTGACCTATATGCGCAGTTCGAATTCCTAGACCCGAACATCATCGGCGTTGGTGACTATTACGCGTTTCGGAATCGCTACTGTATAATGGGCGGATATAAGCGAAAGGAGATCGTGGGATATGACAATATAGACGAATTGATGGGCTTGATTAACCCATACATCTATAGTTGCACCAAGGAGCAGGTAATGGCATACCTACCCCCTAAAACTTACACGGTCCGGACGATTCAAATGTCCGAGGCGCAGAAGGAAGCCTATACCAAAATAAAGAAGAATAAAATGGAGAAAGTGGATGTCAAAAACACCCTCACCAAGGCGCTGCGCTTACAGCAAGTGGTGGGGGGATATTTAGGCACAGGTAAAAAGGAAGACGATAATTATTTTATGGAGGACACTCGCGAATTGGTGGAGTTAGTGCCGCCCGAGAAGAACCCAAAAATAGCGGAATTGGTGCGCATCGCCGAACAGGATAATAGGCAAATGATCGTTTGGGCGCGCTATAAAGCTGAAGTAGAAGCCATCACTAAAATGCTCAGACCATTAGGCCGCGTCGTCAATATGGTGGGCGGCATGAGCATCGATGAAAAGGAGGAGGTGCAGCGGGCTTTTCAGGCGGGCGAGGCGAAGTTCTTTGTAGGCACCCAACAGGCGGGCGGTATAGGTATCACCCTGACGGCGGCGCACACTGTGGTGTATTACAGCAACACCAACTCATACCGCGATCGAATTCAATCCGAAGACCGCGCGCACCGTAAAGGATTGGTGCATGGGGTATTGTACATAGACTTGTTGATGGATAAGACTGTCGACATAGGCATTATTACCTCGATTCACGAAAAACGCGACTTGGCCGATTATGTGGCCGACCGGCTCGCACAGAGGCAATCGGTTGACAAAATTTTGGAGGGCGATGATAATGAGTGATAAAATACCTATCACATGGTATTGTACCAAGTGCGGTAGCCCCGCTATAGAATATTGCAAAGAGCACCACCCCAGTCGGATCATTGATTTAGTGCCACGTGAAATAGACCCAGCTGGCTTGCATCCCTCAACCCCCGGCGCTAAGACGGACGCGGGTAAGGAGCCGGTTGACGAGGGTCTGTTTGATTACTTTGCCCTAGCTCTGTTGGAGGTCGCGAAAGTGTCGGGCGCGGGGGCAGAGAAGTATAAGGGATTCGGCGGCTGGCGCAAAGTTGAAAACAAGGAGAAGCGTTATGCCAACGCCTTGGGGCGTCACACTTTGAAGCGCCACGCCGAGGGCAAATTCGATAAGGATGGTATGCGACACAGAGCTCAAATAGCATGGAACGCCCTATTGTTATTGCAGCTTGAACTGGAGGAAGAACATGAGTAATCCAGATATCGTGTATAAAACAGCCTATGCATCCGAAAACGAAGCTAGAGCGTTGTGGTCTAATTTATTAGATAATGACAAACTTGAAATTCAGGCAATCGTGATACATATGTTGGCCGACCCGCAGAATCTACCCGTAGCTTGGATTATTACAGAGAAAAAGGCGATTGAATCTATTCCGTAGCCTTCGACTGTGATATACTACGTCCATATTCGATAGAGGATTTTATGTCTAGAAGTAAACCAAACGTGTACATCGTGGAGCGTATGCCCTTCGACTACTCAGCGGCAGCCACCTTCGGTGAAGTCGTGTTCATGGAAAGCCAAAAGCTGGCCCCGGACGCCCCTAATGAAGATGGTATGTGCAAATTGAACGCGGCGATAGTATCCGAGGCCGCGCATCAACTGGCTGATTACATCCCCGGTTATGACTACCTCGTGCCGACCGGGTCCCCCGTTAAAATCATGATGGTCGGGATGCTATTAACCAGCAAAGGAGGCAACCACAAGATCCTGAAGTGGGATGACCGCACGCAACGATACATGTGCCACACGATGGGGGTGTCGAAATGACTGAAGCAGAATACAAGCCTGACCCGCGCGCCCTGAAGGCCAATGCCGCCATCGCATTTCTACAGAGCTACGTGGCCGATCTTAAAGAGCGCGCCCTGAGGCCGACCAACGGCGCAGTGGATTGCATCAAGATCATGGACGAGGTAAACACCCTTAAATCACGCATCGCCGAGGCAGTAAAGTCGCCGCTTGAAGAAATTTACGACATGTTGCGCTTTGCGATCATCCCAGCCCGCATGGATGCTGAAGACATCACTAGCGTAAAGGTGGACGGTATTGGTAGATGCAATACAGTGCCGGACGTCCAAGTCAAGCAGTTGGACAAAGATGGCCTGTTTAATTGGCTTAGCGAAAACGAGCTGGAGGACATGATCACCCGCAACGTTAACGCTCAAACTCTGGCCGCCTTCGTCCGTGGCCGCATCAAGGACGGTAAACCGATCCCGACCGACGATATTTTGAAAGTTACCCCCATCCAACGTGCTCAAATCACACGAGGCTAATATGTCTAAAGCTGAAAAAATGACCGCCCCAGCGTCCGGCGCTGTCAACGCCCCCGTCAAACCGAATCAGACCGCTGTCGCCGTGCCCGACTACATTAAGCAGGGCAGCAATCGAGGTAGCGAAAACGTCAAAGCCACGGATATTATCATCCCACGGCTCGATTTGGTGCAGGCGCTGTCGCCGTGCCTCAAGAAATCCGACCCTGAATACATCGAGGGCGCGGAACCCGGCATGCTGTTCAATTCACTCACCCGTAAGTTGTATGGTCACGCGGCCCTGATCTGCCCTGTCTATTACCGCACCGAATATTTGGTGTGGCGTGACCGCAAAAAGGGTGGCGGGTTTCGGGGCGCGTTCCAATCCAACGCTGAGGCGCAACAGCGCATAAAGGAAGAGGAGGAAGCGCCGGAAGAGTTCGAGGCAATTGAAACCGGCCAACAAATCGTGTTGGTTATCTGCGAGGATGGCACAATCGACGAGGCGGTAATTTCGATGTCCCGCACCAAGTTGAAAGTATCGCGGCAGCTTAATTCGTTGGTGCGCATCGCGGGCGGCGACCGGTTCAGCCGTACCTACACTGCGATGGGCGTCGAGGAGCAGAACGCCAACGGCGACGACTACTACAACTACTCGTTTGGTATCTCGGGATTCCCGGCGCGTGAAGTATATGAACAAGCCGAAAAGATGTACGATTCTATCGCCAGCGGCAACCGCAAGGTGGTGTTGGACACCGACCACGAAGAGCAGATGAAAATGGCCGACAAGGTGGTGCCATACTGAACCCGCGAGGCGCGGCTAATACTTTGAAATGATTGGGGCGTAGTGTCTCCCATTTCTCTGGCGGACGCGGTACTGGGCGCAATCACCCCAAGGGCGAGTTAGAAGCTAAACGCACGGTTGCTCAGGTGCGGCCCGAGGGGACTTTGGAAATAGAGAATGAAAGTTGTAGACCGTTATCCATCGGCGAGTATTGAAGAGCGCCCGCCATGTGAAGCGGAACTAAGTCGGAGTACCGTTGAACAGAACCGTAAATGGACCGCTAGAAATAAAGGTGGAGGTGCGCAGTTTCGACTTCGCACTAGCCGTCAGTTAGATCAAGAACACTGCGGTATGAACTCACGGTATTTGATCGATGGCAAATATTACTGCCGGAAACATGCGGCTTATTACGTACTGGATAGAGTAGCAATAACATGAAAGCAAACGTTATATACGGTCCCCCGGGCACCGGCAAGACTCGCCGGTTGATCGAAGTGTTGAACAATAAGGCCACGCCCGGCACGATGTTCGTGTCGCACACTCGGGCAGCAGCGTTTGAGGCAGTTAATCGATTCGGCGCGAACAACACACGCGGCGTAGACATTCAGACATTGCATAGCTGGTGCTTCAAAGCATTATCCATGTCCAAAGCCCAGACGGTGGATGACGCCAAACTCACTGAATTTACAGAGGCGTTCGGCTTGGATATGTCCGACGACGGCGAGGGCCGCAAGTACGTAGACTTGATGTCGTTTGCGCGAGCCAAGCAAGTGAGCCCGATCGAAGCCTACCACAAATACACCAGTCACCCTGGCACTTTCGCCGAGTTTAATACCTTCGTCACCTCCTACGCCGCCTGGAAGGCCAAGTTTGGCTACAAAGATTTCTCAGATATGCTAGAAGATGGCAGCAAATTGAAGCGCAGCCCCCGCCCAATCCCGATGTTGTTCATAGACGAAGCCCAAGACTTGTCACGTTTGCACTGGGCTGTGGTGGACAATATAATCCGCTTGAACCCCAACATCGAAGTAATCATCGCAGGCGACGATGACCAAGCATTGTACTCATTTGCAGGGGCCGACCCCCACCTTATGGACGACTTCGGTAACCGCCACGGGGCGTCAGTCGAGGTTTTGGGGCAGTCCTACCGGGTGCCGCAGAAAGTGCACGAAGTGGCCACACAAATCATCGAACGAGTCGAGCGCCGCGTCCCGAAGCAATACGCCCCCACCAGTGAGCCGGGCCGCGTGGAGCGCGCCGGTGGTCCGTATGACATCGTCATCACTCCCGGCGCTGATAGCCTTATCCTGTACGGCGACCGGTTTACCCGCGAGGAGGTTGAAGCGGGATTATTGGATATGGTCGTACCCTATACGGCGCTCGGCGGCATGCCCGCGCCCCTTGACACTAAAGCCGGGCGTGCGCTACGCTTAGCTGAGAAATTCGACGGGTCACAGGAGGCGGCTAACCACATCGTGTCATGCTTGAACCCCAAAGGGAAGGCCATATATGACACGATTGGTATTGATGCAATCGTGGATAAGTTACACAGTCGGGAATTGTCGATAGTCAACGTGTTCTGGAAGCATGAGGAGTACTTACATGCCGTAGACGTCAAATCCGAGCCTAAAGTAAGGATAAGTACGATCCACGGCGCTAAAGGCATGGAGGCGGACGAGGTGCACTTGGTTACGGCGCAATCGCAAGCAGCACTACGTGAGGCGTCTATCAACCCTGACTCGCAACATAGAGTTTATTACGTGGGGGCGACGCGAGCCCGCCATAATCTTTTCATTTACGAGGGTGAGCAAAGTTATGAAATTTGATAAGGCGTTGATTATTGACACCGAAACTACCGGCTTTGATCGGCCGGTTGCTATCGAAATAGCCCACGCACCGATCCCGATCGAGAAAATGGACGATATCTGGTGTCGTAGATTCAATCCAGGCAAACCGATTGAGTTCGACGCAATGGCCGCCCACCATATTTTTGATAGCGAGTTGGTAGACGAACCGCCCGCAGCGAGTTTTGAACTACCCCCCAACACTGATTATTTAATAGGGCACAATATTGATTTTGATTGGGAAGTAATAGGAAAGCCCAAAATTAAACGAATTTGCACGTTAGCCCTGGCCCGCCATTTCTGGCCGGACGCCAGCCACAAACTAGGGGCTCTAGCTTATAAATTGCTAGGGCCGATATACGAGGAAAGAAACGATAGCGGGGCTCTGCGGACACTTCTAAAAGAAGCCCATGGAGCCAAAGTCGACGTGATGATTACTTTCATGATTTTCGACATAATCTTACGGGAGTTGCCATCACATATCGATACGCTGGAGAAATTATGGGACTTCTGCGAGATGGCCCGCGTCCCGAGCCGCATCAACTTCGGCAAGCACAAGGGCGAGTTGATCAAAGACCTCCCATACAGTTATAAAACATGGTTACTGCGACAAGAGGACGTGGACCAATACTTGCGGGCGGCACTGCTGGGTAAAACCCGTGTCGAAGACTAGAATGGACCGGCGCACCTTGATAGTATGGGAGCATTGGGATATGTGCTCCGACCATTATGTAGTGTGTTTAGAGGACCCTGGGACGGGGCTGTGTGAGGAGCGTAAAATATCTAGGTTCACATTTAAAGAGTTGATTAATTCATACGAGTGCCGCGACCTTATACAATGGGAAATAGAAAAGATGCTTGTGTGTTTGAAGATCAAGTGTTACGCCCGCGATATTGGGTTTGTAGATGGTTGAGTACCCCAATCTTAACGGCCGCGTAGTAGCAGCCGACGGTGAAACCACCGGGCTATCCTGGCAGCGGGATAAACTATTCGGGGTTGCTATCGCGTTCCGATCGGAAACTGGCGCGCTTGAGTCCGAGTATTTTGACTTGCGTAAGGGTAACAACTTAATATGGGCGCGGCACGCGTTCGCTAGCGTAAAGCTATGGATTAACCACAACATCAAATTCGACGCCCATTTCTTTAGGGAGACCGGTATTGAGTTCCCGATGGGCCGACTAGCTTGCACAATGATCCGTGAAGCTATTATTGAAGAGAACAAATATGAATACGGGCTCGATGCCGTCGCATTTAAATACCTACAACGGCACAAGGAAGAAATCTGGGTTGAGTTGGCCCGTCTTTTTGGTGGCAAGCCAGATAAGGACACACAAATCCGTAACCTTCCCAGGGCACCTGAGTCGGTGGTGGCTAAATACGCCAAGATCGACGCCGAGCTGGCTTACCTCATATGGGAAGAGCAGGAAAAGATAATCGAGTCGGACAACCTTCACCAAGTAAACCGCCTTGAGCATGACTTACTGCCGGTAGTTATCGGGATGGAACGGCGCGGCGTGCGGGTCGACATCCCCGCCGCCGAGGAAGCCCACCGCAAGATGGGTGAAATCATATATGACTTACAGAACAAATTGGAAGAAATCGCGCGCCGACCGATGAACGTCAATTCAGGGCCACAAGTAAAGGACCTACTAGGTTGCCATCAAAAAGAGGATGGCAACTGGCACTTGAAAGACGGCACTAAACTTGAGAAAACGGAAAAAGGAGCGGCATCATTAGACTCGGTGAAATTGCAACAATGCACGCTACCCGAGGCCCAGATGATTGTAGATCTGCGCGGCTACATCAAGGCCCGTGATGTGTTCATCGGTAAATACATCCTACAAATGAATCACAAGGGTTACGTATATGCCAACATCAACCAAACGCGTACCGAAGACGGTAATGGAATCTATACTGGAAGACTTTCTATTACAGAACCAGCGTTACAACAGATTCATAAACGCAACAAAAAAATGGCTGCCATTGTCCGGGCATGTTTTGTTCCTGACGAGGGGGACGACTGGCTATGCTATGATTGGAGCCAGATGGACTTTCGCATATTCGCCCAATACCTCAATGATTACCGTATCAACGAAATGTATGCCCAAGACGACAAGACCGACTTTCATTCGCTCATCGCCAGTCTTACGGGGTTGCCTCGTGACCGTGACCAGAAAACCGGTGGGGCCAACGCTAAACAAATTAACCTTGCATGCGTTTTCGGGATGGGGGCGGGGGAACTCGCAAAGCAATGCGGTCTACCTTATTCACTGCACCCCAGCGGACGCTACTTGGTCGCGGGTCCTGAGGCTAAAGCACTTTTTGCCAAGTATCACGACAATATCAAGGGAGTGCGTAAACTACAAAATAGCGTAGAATCCGTGGCTAAATCGCGTGGCTATATCCTGACGCCAGTAGGTAGGCATATCCGCTTTCCGGACGGGGACGGCGCACACAAAGCAGCTGGCTTGCTGTACCAAAGCACTGCCGCCGACTGTATGAAGGTAAAAATGATAGAGGTGGACAAACTATTAAAACAATCAGGAGAGGCGGAATTGATGGTCGTTGTACATGACGAGTTCGACATTTCAGCCAGAAGGGATAGGCGTAAAGAATTGTCAGAAGAAATAAGAAACGTTCTTCAGAAGTTTGATGGGGTCGACACCCCGATTAAATTTAGGATACCTATACGGGCCGACCTAGGCATAGGAGAAAACTGGTGGGCGGCAAGCAAATGATACGAAAACCGGGTGAACCCAACTTGACTTCGGCCCGAATAATAGGTAAACCTTGCCCTAAATGCGGCCATAGTGTGCGGTATATCAAGACGCGCAGCTGTGTGTGGTGCCATAAAGGCATGATTAACCGGTCGAAGGCCCTAAAGAGGGCCACGGCAGGCCACCCTTATCGCGATAAGATGCTGAACTTGGCTAGGATAAGGATGATCAAACTAAGAGAAAACTCAGAATATCGCAAAAAATCAAATGAGGCTAGGGCCCAATGGCATAGAGATAACTATAATAAAGTTAGAGATAGATATATAACCGCAGCCAGAGAAAGAGAGATAGTAATGACAGCCAGAATACCCCCATGGGCTGATCGGTCCAAGATAGCCGAAATATACGCAGACGCCCGCAGACAAGGTAAAGTAGTAGACCATGAAATACCATTGAGAGGCATTTCAGTGTGTGGGTTGCATGTAGAAACCAACTTGAGAATCACTAGTTTCAAAGAAAACGCCGCTAAAGGCAACAAATTATTAGAGGAATTTATATGACCGAGCGCACAGTTATTGTTGACATGCAATGGGGTTCTTGCGGTAAAGGCCAAATTGCTGGTTCCCTGGCCTCTAAGTCGGGCATGTTTGACACCGCAGCGACCGCCTGGGCACCTAACGCGGGTCACACCTTCCGAGACAGTGACAAGAAATATGTGCACACCATGCTGGCGTCATCGGCGGTGGCCCCCTCAGTGCACACCATCTTGATCGGCCCGGGCTCCGTACTGAACGTCAACGCCCTGCTTAATGAAATCGTAGCTGCCGGTGATGCTATGAAGGGTAAAAATATTATTATCCACCCCAACGCGGCGTTGCTATTGCCGCATCATTCGGAGGAGGAACAAAAGTATGTGCGAATAGGCAGCACCATGAAGGGCAGCGCGGCGGCTGTAATTCAAAAAATGCACCGAGACCCGGGGTGCAACAACATAGTGGGCCACCTTAACCGTGACGTGCTAATGTCGCTGTCTGGGTTAGGCGTTGAAATAATGATCGACGAGGACAGCTACAACCATGCCGTTAAAACATCGCGACACATGTTAGTGGAGGGCGCACAAGGCTCCAGCTTGTCAATCCATTCGCGCTTCTACCCATACACCACATCCCGCGACGTATCGGTAAATCAAATTTTAGCCGACTGCAGACTGCCATGGAGTACACCAACGACAGTGATAGGTGTGTGCCGCACCTTCCCGATCCGCGTTGCTAACCGCTTCGACGCCGACGGTAATCAGATAGGAACGTCGGGCGGTTATTACGAGGACCAAGAGGAATTGGATTGGAAGAAAGACTTGGGCCGCGAACCGGAGTTGACCACGGTAACAAAACTGCCCCGGCGTGTGTTTTCATTAAGCCGCGAACAACTGCACGAATCGGCTTACATCAACAACCCAACAATTATGGCTTTGACTTTTTGCGATTACCTGTTGGAGCCCGGCCAAACCGTGAAGATTGGCGACCCAATTCCTGAATACGTGTTAGCTCAAATGAACATAGTGCAAGGAGCCACCGACGCCTATGTTCGACTGCTGTCGTTCGGTCCGGACACGTCCGACGTGTGCGGCGTCAACATGGAAAACGGGACCTTGACGCCTGTCGACGGTGATATTTTAATGCCGTTTTGAGGTTAAGATGGCTGATTGGAACACTAAACGTAATACTCCCTATACTGCTATCGGGATAGTCAAGTTAAAATGTATCCGGTGTGGTCGTCCCGCAAAATACCAATGGCAGATATGTAGTGACGGGAATAACTATAGACCCTTGTGTGGCAATTGTGACGCAGCTATAAATCGTCTAGTTTTGAGATGGATGAAGCACCCCAACGCCAGTAAATTAATATCGGAATACGATAAGAGAGTACTTAAATGAGACAAGATATCGATTGGAACAACATCCGTGAAGTCCAGCAGGAAATCCACGCGTGGGCCAACCGTACTTTCCCGAAGCGCACCGACTACGGCGCATTCACTAAATTAGTCATGGAGGAAATACCGGAGCTAATTCAACATAAAAAGGAAAAAGGTGTCAAGGACATTGGCCCGGAGCTGGCTGATACTTTCATCCTACTTATGGACTTGGCGATGATGTGGGGGGTTGACATACCATCGGCACTGGCTAACAAAATGGAAGTGAACGACCGGCGCATGTGGAACTTCGACCCGGTGGCTGGGGTGTATCAACACGTAGCCATCAAGCACCCGCCAGTGGAGCAGAAAGAATGAAAGCGGATCTAGTCAAATGCCTACGCGTGGGCGGTGTACCACGTTGGTCTATAGTCGCTGTCAACCGCACGCAATCAGTGGCGGAACACAGCTATAACGTATGGCTGATTACTAGCGTGCTTTACGACATTCTATATCCGACACCACACAACTCGCCAGAGAAACAATTAACGCTTGAGTACGCCCTAACTCATGACCTAGCTGAAACAATAACCGGCGACATACCGACGCCCGCCAAGGCTATGATAGAAAGCATTAACCCAGGCTTGCTAGATAAGTTGGAGGGTATGTCACTACAACTGGTGTACCCCCAAGCTATTAACACCAACCGCGCGGTTGTTAATACCCCCGGTCAGGCTATCGTAAAGCTGGCGGACCATATGGAAGCTCTAACTTACATTAAGAAATATGGTGGTGCCTGTGAGGACGTGGAAGCCGTAATCAAGCGGAGCCTATGGAAACACTTGGATACCACGCAAAAGCGGTATCCACAAATAGAATGGGTCCGGGCGGTCAACTACATAGTTGAGGTGTTCCCAGAGCTGGGCGGCCCGGACCCGATGGATTAAGATACGGTCAAAACGCCAGCCGCTGGCACAGGGTTGACGGTGATTCCGACACTACGCGACACCGATCCGGTGGCAAAAACTTTACTGGCGATGTTTGAACAAGGTCCTTCAACATTATTGAGATTAACCGTGCCGATACAAAAGAACCACGTGCCGACTGCTAGATTGCTAATGGTAGTGGTCAGTGTGGTAGGACTGGGGATTTTCAGTGTCTGTGATAACGCTGTACTTGACGTACCGTAGTGGATGTTGTACCCGTTCGGGTCAGTGAAGGGTGAATTATCGGTATTTTGAGTAGGAGGAACCCAAGTTAAAACAGCTGAAGAGTCGGCAGGCCACGTGCAGGTAAGATTATAAGTCTTACTGCTGGTAACAGCTGATAGGGTTGCGGTGCCCGATGCCGCTTTAGTTCCGGTCCAAGTGGTGTCCCCCGACGCGGTACATGAGGTGGCAGCTGGAGTGGTTGACCACGTTAGAATCGGGACAACCGACCCGTTGCCTGTAGTAGTCTGAGCGGTGAAAGTGAGAGTAGGCGCGGCCTGACCTACGGCAATGTTCTGCAGGGCTAGCAACAGCCCCAACGCGCTTGCAATTAACTTATTCATAAAACCTCATTTATCCTAAAAGTGATGAAACATAATCATCGAATGAAACAGAGCCGCCATCGGCCTTATCAAACGGGGGGTAGTCATCGTTAAAATCAGAATCGATGTCCGCGTCGACCCCATGGTGCCGGGTGGCCCGGCTTCGCATAACCGAGTCTTTAGCTTTAGCTGCTTTAGCTATTACTAACGCCTCCTCGTCGGAATGGCCCAGCGCCTTTAAGCTATCAATCATTTTTTGCGTCCCAGCGGTCACCGCCCCCACCTTGCCACCCTTGGCCAGCATCGGCATAGCGTTAACATTGGAGTCACTTTCTAATATCCTATTTAGGCGCTGAGCTGCCGAGTTTTGCTTGGCTTTCATTAGGTCGCCGATCGCCGCTTTAACATTGGGGTCGGACGCCGCCTCTTTATTAGACTGCAAGGCCGACACCGCTGACTGGTTGTCGCGGTTCGCAAGATGCGACATGGCGTTCTTGATTGCCTTGACAGCCTCAGCTGACTTACCGACTTTACCGCCGTCAGCATATTTATTACGTAATTGCCCTAGAGTCTTGCTCATATAGCCACCTTTGGACCAATGTGTTACGTTCGATTCAGCGCCTTGATCCGGGTCGCCAAGTACCCCTAGCGCACCACCGCCGATTGTACCAGATGAATATGCCCCCACGCTAGGGGTAATGGTCGGCCCAAGATACTCAGGGACAGCACCAAGTACCCTCCGGACACCCTTCGCCGCCGTCCCCGCCTCGCGTACGCCGCCAATCAGCGGTATCTGCCCCGCCATCACACCGAGCGAGTCGGCGGCGTGCTCCCCGAAGCCACGGGGACGGGACAGGCCCATACCCGTGCGGGTGGCGGTGTCTAGGCGACTGTATCGCTCGGCGGCGTCCTTCGACCACTGCGGTGTGTCCCAATTAGCGAGCTTTTCGAACCCAAAGTCAAGGTTCTTGAGCGGCGTGGTCGAAGGCCACTTTTGATCAGCGGCCACCAATAATTGCCCCAAGAGTGGCCCCAACTCGGGCAACGACAGTGCCGAGTCGACCAACCCGGGTTGGTCGACCGACTTACCGTGAATACCGGGTAACGCCGGTTGGCCATCCGGCCCAAGAGTGGCGAATTGAGTCACTAGTGAGCGCAGAGCCCTGGGCAAATACTCGTGTTTCTCATTACCGGTCAGCGTGCCCGCCGCGGCCCGGAGCGCCTTCAACTTTGGCGTGGGGGCACCCTCACTGACCGTGAGTTCATCTTCGGGCGTGGCGGGCTTAGAGCCGCGATAGCGTGTACGCAACTTAGCTAGGCCGCCATCGGCTTTCTTGAATACCCCGGTGCCCTTGTCCGCTTGATTAAACTCATGCGACACTTTAGAGGGCGGGCACGACGAATATTTAGCACCGTGACTGCAGGCAGCCATAAATCGGGCTTGTTTAGCACTACGGGACGGCATCGGCTTCCTCCTGCTCCTCCGGTAGAGCGTCCGGGTGCGGTAATGGCGTCGGACGGGCAAGTGCCCCGGCAGCCGCAGCACCAACCATAGCGGCTTTACCGGATAATTTCTTGCGCTTGGACAGCCGCACGGCAGCGTCTTCCAACTTGGACAAAGCGGCGCTGGCGTCTTTAGGGTCGCCCTTAGATAATACCGTAGCTACCTTATCGGCGGTCTCGTCCGTCATCGGCCACTGATGGCGCAGAATGTTCAAGCTACGGGTAAGCCATGATAAGGCCCCGACGCCAGGGGCCTCACGCAAATGTGGGTCCATGGTCTCCAGGATCGAAGTACCCCCAGCCGCTGTAGTTTTGCGCGCCCGCGCCGCCTCAGTAAGCAACGGTTTAGTGTGCTCAAAGTTTTGCATCTCACGGTCAAGTGCCGCCTTAAACACCTTAAACTCTGCTGGCTTGTCGAACACCGCTTGCAACTTATCGGTGATGTCAGGAGAACCGACTAAGCGGCGCGCGGCGTTGATGTCGGTCGACGGTGAATTAAGCATTGAATATAGGTTTTGGGCCACCCCCGATCGATACGCATCCCGCTCCGAGAAACCCATCTTAGCCACTTTACGGCGCACTTCTTCGGGCGTCATCTGGCTGAATTCCTCGCGGCCCGACTTCAAGGCGTCCACCATCTCAAGGTCACCGGCATACTGCTGACGGGCTTGAACGTAGTCGGGACTGACGGCGTCGAGTTGAGCTACTAAGTTATTGCGCATCTTACGCAGGATGCGGCCTTTATTGGTCGAACCGGTCGCCTCTTCAGCGTTAATCATGTCATCAAGAGCGCGTTTGGTGTAGTCTAGTGTTTGCAAATTAAGCGAAGACACCCCGGCTTTCTTACCGGCCCCCATTACCGCGCCCTTCGACACCGGCACTTGATCGGCCTTCATTAATTTAACCGCGTCTTTGAGGGCCTTGCGACCAAAGTCATTATCAAGGATCGGCCCGACAGTATTAAATGGCACCGGGGGCGCGTTCTTGTACGCAGCGTCATACAATGGTTTGGCGTTAGTATACAAATCGCCCTTCAACTTATCCAACTCGTCGAAATATTCGTTGGGCTTTAAGGATTGGTTAATACGCTCATTAACGCGGCCCCGGGCACCCATCTGGCGCTGGGCCAAATCGGTGGACAACTGTTCACCCTGCGGGGTGCCCTTGGCAATAGCAGCATTGGCCAACGCCCGCGTGTTGGGACCAGCTTCATCAAAAACAGTTGACGGAACCTTTTGGCGCTGTGCGCTACGCAGGGCACCCAACACTGTGGCTGGATCAGTTTTATCGCGCTGCAAAGCCCCGACCATGCGCCGGTCGGCACTAGTGAGTGTTGGCATACCCCGCGCATGGTCGGCCATAGAGAGTGCGCCAGACGTCCCGTATTTAGCAGCTAAACCGCCCAGCACCCCAGCACCCGTGCCCAATGCACCCGACTGCATGGCGGCATACAGACGATCCTCCGGACCCTCACCCCCGCCGACGCCAGAAGCCGCCCCAAAACCCGCGCCCCGGGCCGCCATGCCAGTCAGGCCAGAGCCCCCGGGAACCATAGCTAGCGGCAATGTACCGGCAGTAGCCGAAGCGCCAGACAGCATCGGATACTTTTGCATAAACCGGCGCAACAACTCTCGTTGGCGGGCAAGACTCTCGGCATCACCCGCGCCAAGCATTTCATCGCTCAAGCCCATCGTACCGCCCTGCAAAGCAGACAACAACATACCCTCAGGTATGGAGGGCTCTGAAACTTTACCGCCCCCGGCTTTCTTCTGCACCCCAAAGGCATCAACCGAACGGGCAATTTCCTCTAGAGTCCTCGGTCGTGACCGCATATCAATTTGAGGCGGTTGAGGGGCTAATTCCGGAGAAGTCAATTTCAACGAGGGGCTATTAGTTAAATACAACTCACCTAAATGGTTGAGCAGCGCCTCGCGGGCCACAGATGGGTCTTGACCAGTTGCTTGCGCCTCCTTCATCTGGTAGTACAACGCATTGAGGCGCTCACGGGTTGAAGTTGGCACTCCCTCCATATGTTTTGTGCCCCTCACCATCTCCTCGACATCGGGCTCCGCTCCTTGAACTGTATTGGACAGGCTCTTTAAAGCTTTCACAGCCGAACCCACCTTACCTCCAGCTGCTTTATGCTCAACCGGAACAGCGCCGCTGAAGTATTCCTTATACGACTTACGATCCGGGTTTAATTTTAGCTTACCCTGTGACGCCTTGTCGAAGATGGTGTTATCGTTCAAATACCTACGCCACATCGACTCGGCATGTGACGCCGTACCATTCGGATTAACAGCAAAGTAGTCATCCATATACGATTGTTTATCTAGCACCAACTGCTTTTTTACCTTAAAGGCAGTGGCAATATTATCGTTAGCATCATAATTCTTTGTGCGGCTAAAAGTAGCCTTCAAGAATTGTTTAGCATCATAGTCGGAGGTCTGACCCTCGCCCTTATTGCGCATTTGACGCGATAGGCGTGACGAAATACTGTCCATCTCCTGGGCTGCATCCGATAGCCCAGGCAACATGCCAACTGCCGGTCCGGACCGCTCCTCTTCATTGAGGACCATAAACCGATCGGCGTCGGTAATATCAGTCTGCGCGGCCTCGGCGTCGGTAGCCAGCGCATCCAACTTCTTTTGAGCTTGGCGGGATTCAATCGAACGGCGTGCGGCGCGCTCTTTAGTAGACAATCCTGCCCCTAAATCGGGCGCTACCGGCACGCCATAATCTGCGGCAATTCGTACACGCTCCTGCGTGTCCAACTCTTCCACATCGATACCGGCGCTTGCATTCCTTTGCTTAGTAGCAGTGCCGTATAATTGACGTACGCGATTAGCGAATTGTGGCGTACCCGGCGTAAGGCCCTCGTCCTGCGCCTGCTTGCCATAGGCACTCAACGATTTAGGAACGGTAGTGGTGCTCGCTGTGCTGGTTCCCATGGTGCGCAGTGCTTGAGCCATTAAAGCTGCTTGATTCTTTTGGCGGAGCTGTTCCATTTTCATCTTAGCGTCAAGAACAGGGGCACCGGCACCGATTTCGGCTGTATCCAACCCCAACAAGTCTTTGTTGCGGCCCGCCACATTTTTGTCAGTGGTCGCATTGTAATCGAGCATGCTACTGGCGACGTTACCCATCGTTTGACCAATAGTGTTGGCGGGCTTACCGAAACCCGCCGCCATAGACAACCAACGGCCGCCGGGGTTCATGCGGTGCGCTACCAGTCGGGCGCGTGCTTCTTGTAACGCTTTGCGAGTGGCCTCAGCTGAGTCCTCCATCCCAGTAATAACCACAGGGGTAGTGGTGTCCTTAGCCGCGAGACCCGCGTCTAGAATTTGTTGGGCATAGCGCTTAGCTTCAGGCGTGGTGGTCCGAGCTGACGCCAACACGGCGTCAAGCGCCGATGCGGGCGGCTCGTCATAGCCCAAATCGTCGACTGTCTCTAAATCAGTGTCATCATACGGCATATTTCTCTACTCGCATTGGTTAGGGTTGAGTAATAGCCCAGCCGAAATCCCTGGGTGTAAGCCCGGAAGCTGCCCATTTCTTATTGAAATCATCTCTGATCTGCCTTACTGTATTACGAGTCGATGGTCCTTGCGCGTCTAAAGCCTGCAGTTGCGCGTCTAAAGCCGATTTCTCGGACTGAAAACGGCCCCCCAGCGGAGTCAGCTCAGTTGACGTTCTAGTTAGAGCCCCATCATCCAAAGTTGAACCAGCGGCATAATTAGTAGGGCTCAAGTAATCTGTGGCCCACGTCCATGGTGAATTGTAAAATTCGCTATTCGATATTGGCTTTAGGACACTAGACACTTGGCCTATGCCGCTATTCACCAAATCCTCACCAGTGTCTTGGGCCGTTCTGTAACCTTGATATAGGCCAAGAACCCCTAGAATACCTTGACCCAGATTACCGCCCAACATCTCACCGAGCGATGACCCTAGCCCTGGCTGCGTAGAGGAAGCCTCAAGACCAGCCTCACTAGCAGAAGTCCCGAATTGGCTGCCTAAGTTGGTTGCGGCATTACTATAGCCAGCCCCCAACTCAGCCGCTGTGTTGGCCGCACCTACCCCGGTGGCAGCCCCTAGCCCGGTTGTCGCGCCTAAAGTCGGGGAGGCTATTGAACTAAATCCCGCCGTGCTCCCTGTGTCACCAAACATTTCCTGATATTTATCATAGGCATCCTTGCCATTTTTAGCCAGCTTCATATAGTCCACCAACCCAGGATTTTGGCTTTGCTGCTCGGCAGGGATTTGATCGCCCTGACCGGAGGTAAGTCCGGTCATATCAAACGAATAATTTTTAGGTGCGGCCCATTGGTGTTCCGGCCCCTCACCATAAGTGTTAAACCAATTGGCATCCATAGCCGGGGCCTGCGGTGTAGCAGAGGCGGCCATCATTTGAGGTAGCCCAGAGGAATTTATGAACTTCTTATCTCCTCGATCGACAGCGCCGCCATCAGCATATTCAACGTGGCCCCCATCCCGCGACCCGAATATATCGTAAATACCCTTAGCGCTACTGAGCAAGGAGGCAATATCCGACAATCCGGATGAAGATCCCGTGGCCCCAGCCTGCGGGCCAGTCTGCGTGGTGTTAGTCGTACGCGGAGCATTAGCCGCTTGATTGCCAAGTAACGTTGACAACCAATCAGTCATCTCTTTTGGGTACTGTTGCTGACGTTGCCAGTCGGAGTACGCTAGGTCCAAATTACCCTGATTCTGTGCTTGCTGCTCCTTACCGATCGTTTCAAGCGAGGCGGCATCCTTTAGACCCATTCCTTGCATAGCATTACCAGCATTGATCATGCTCTGGCCGCCCGTCATCTGCAACTGACCGGATTGACCCGCCGTAGTGGTGGCCTGTTTGTACGCATCGGACAGGGCAGCTAAGGACTGCGACTGCAAACCCTCGGTAACGTCACGGCCTGCGCGGTCCGCCTCCTCCGCCATCCGCGACGAACCATATTGGCCCGACGCTGTGAATATATTCTGCAATTGCGGCAGGATTTTCTCACTGTAGTTGCGATTAGCCTCTAGCGCGGCCCGATCGATAACGTTTTGAGTATACGGGTTCATATACTTGTTAATATTAGACGGGTCTAGAGCATTAGCACCGGACGTAATCATGCCTGTGCCCTGAGTAACAGCGGGTTGATACGAACCGATATTGGCACGTGTTAAATCATATGCCTTGTTCTGGTCCGGCGTGGCACTAGCGATGCGCGGCCCGGAATAAAGCGGCGCGGGCTCAGCGGCTATTTGGTTGGCGCGCCCCATCAATGCTTGTGAATAGTCGGACATCCACGCAGGCATTGACGACGTCGAACTACCATAAGTAGTAACGGATGGTGGGGGTTGGTTCCCAAAGAGAAAGTCTAAAACGCTGATAACGCACCCACCCTGTTGCCCTTCGCCGAATTATCGGATCGGGTAGCAAGTCCTAAATTATAATGAACGTGTAAGCCACAAACATTAACCCCGTTTAAAGGGATTTGATGATCAACGGTCAAACCCAACCGCCGTGCTTCCTTATAAACAGCTAATATTTTTTCACGGTCTGCCCAAGGAGGCATCGCCCGCCTGCATTGGGCTGTACGCAATCTTTGTCTGCTGGCGTGTTTAGACTTAACATCCGGGTCAGCAAGCCTAGCCCTATTAACAGCATTTTTACGCTCCCTGTTTTCCGGGATAGCCCTGTTATTGGCGTATCGTTTGCGAATAGCGGGGATCGTTATATACTCCTTGAACTTGCGGGCTTCTTCTGCCCTAAATTCAGGACTTTCGCGTCGTTTAGCCTTCTTTGCTATCATCTTCTCCCGATGACATCCGACACAGCGCGAATTGGCTATATACCGCACCCCTTCACATTCGGGGTGTTTAGAGCATAGCCACCCCTTGAACCGAGAGGTGCCCGGTATTTGTAACGTCATCCGATACGCTTTATTGCGGACCGAGGCTTCACTCATACTTCACCGCCTAGATAATGCTCGGCGTCTTTAGCATCAGGACTTATCTCACCTTTAACGAGCTTTTTGCCTTTCTGCTTGCGAATTCTAGCCCGCAATGAGTCCAGCTTCTTAGCCCCAGTATCCGAGCTGCCGTCACCCAGCAGGGCAACTGTTTCAGCGTCGATTACGTATTCGCCGTCAGATAGTCGGGCCGGAATACTATCAGACCGGCCCGAACCCGGGCCACGCACATAGGGGGTAGTAGAACTAGTTAACTCATCCATAGCCGACCCCAGACCGGACCCGACCGAGCCACCCCCTGCCTTAAAAAAATTGTGTTGGGGGGCTTGCCCGTACGTAAAATAGTCACCTTCATACGGAGTATAAGCCCCCTGCGGGGCAATATCAGATAATGAAGGCACGGGGCCCCGGGCGTAATTGTCGACGGACGGCAGCGACGCCTTAGCAGCTTTCTGCTTATCCTCATAACTACTATACATGCCAGCGCCACCAAGGGCTAACACGGGCCAATACTTACGGATGAACGCGCGCATTGACTCCGCTGAGTCAGGGTCGGCCGGGTCGGCCTCAGCACCCTCACCCCCCATAGTGGTGAGAGCCGTACCCAAGCCAGCAAGGGTAGCGCCGCCTTGCCCACCCACCCCCTTTATTTGATTGCCTGCAATGCCGCCCAACAGGGCATTACCGGCCAATTTTGCCGCTGTAGGGTCTTTGATTACCAAGCTGCCGAGCTGTTCACCGCCGCCGCCCAGCATGGCTCCGAGAGCGCCCCCGGATACCGCTCCGTGGCCGCCGTCGAGCAGGGCACCTAAGCCCGACCCCATGAGCGCAGTCCCCACAGCTTTGGCCCGGTCGCCCTCCAGACCGAACATCTCGCCCAGCTTCTGGCCCCAGTCGGGTATTTTAGTCCAGGATGTGTCGTCAGCCATATTTGTCACCCGAAAATAGCTTGATTAAATCTAGAGGCCCATTGACGCCAATCGTCAAACCCGTCTGGACGAGGCACGTCAAAAGCGGCGATTTGCGGGTTCTGTAGCCACTGCACAGCACACTCCCGCCATGAACCCTCATACCGAGCCAATGGCCCATATTGAACCAGATCGAGGGTGGTGGTGTCAAACCAATCAGGCTCCGGCATGCCGTACGGGATTATCACGATGTAATCCTCGAATCTGCTGGTTCAATATGGCCGATATTTTGACCCATCTGATAGTCACCCCCGACGGTGTTAGAGGCAAATTTAAAACGCATGAGTCGGCGCACTTCTTTAAGCTTTATAGTCTGCTCGTCAGCAGTTGTAGCAGCATCAGGGAAGGTGTGAATGCTAGAAGATTGATCAGGAGCGCGGGCATTTGCGCGGCCCGTCACCGTTAGTGTCATGTCGCCAACTTGCTCAAAATCTTGCTCCAGCCTAGAAATGCGTAAAGAAGCGTCTTGAGCCTGATCACCAACCAACATTGAGAGTTCAGACGTTTCAAAATAAGACTCAATAGGATGAATAACACTGCCATTAATTGAGTCCACACCAGTCTCGTGCTGCCACACAGAATACCCTGAAGTAGTTAAATCTAAGTCCGCCATGAAAGGTTTGTTGTATACCTTAGCAAACACACCAGCTGAACGACCGGCCCCCGGCAATTGCGTATCATACCATGTGCCTTCGCGCACATTGAATATGACGGCATGGGTGCACTCGGTAGCCGTGCCCCGAGGGTAGCACCACCAAATCTCGCCCCATCGCGGCACCTTAAATGCAAATACCTTCTGACGGTGCGTGTAGTTTAGGTTGTCAAAGAAGTAATTCTGGTTCATCGTGTTCGGCACCTCGCGCACGACGCCTGTAAACATCAAGAACCGATCAACCCCCGCCCAATAATACACCCCATCGTACTCAATGACACCCTGTGAAGACAGGATGGATGTTTCGCTAGAGATTGTATCGAAAGCCCAAGTGCTAGTGGAATTAAAGGTCATTCGAATTAGAGAGTCGAGAGACCACAATAACCCGGCGGGCCCAGTGCCGGTGCCGCGCAGAGGAAGACCACGAACGATTTTCTGTCCGGTAACAAAAGCCACCCCTGACAATAACGGAGTAGAAAAATCTAAAGGTTTGTTTGGGGCGCTCCAGCCTACCCTACCCGAATTGCCGAACTTAATCAAATAAGGCGGCAGGGCCACTATCCCGCCACTCTCGGGATCAGTAACAGCCCCGGCCACCAACACTCCAGCAGCATCAACCTGGGCATAATATATGTCTGATGTTGCTGAATTACTGATATCATTTAAGTTAAGACCGGGGTGGGCTAAGAGAGTGTTAACCACTCCCACTGAATCATACATCGTCTCGAATTGCCATAGAATATCGGTGGATGATGGAAAACCAGCCGGAGTACGATTGGACTGACCTATGAATACTCCCTGTGAATCGGCTCGTAGCTGAGTTAAAGTACTGGCCCCGCCCGTATGAAGATACTGTACTCCGCCTGAAGAAAATGAGGTCATTCCACGCACGATTTCAGGCTGGGTAGACGTTAAGCCTTGGTAGCCCCCGATCTTCCTAGGCAGACCACGATTAAATCTACACCACTGGCCGTCGATGTAGTTATCACCTTCAAACTCGGTCCCGTCTCGTTTGATGCCAGGAAGAGACCGAATGATTACTGGAGAGTTTTCCATATTAGTAAATTTCTAAATAACTCATGTATCCACTCTTCCCATACACCTCACCCTCCATATCCAGTAGGACCAATCCGCTAGCTCCCACGGGAAACCCATTAGTAGAATTCAAAGTGCTATCTCCTATCGTTGGGGCGGGAGAAGTGGAGGGAATGAGTCTTAATTCTTTCCTACCAACCCGAGCTGGCACAATTAAAGTCGGGCCTACACCCAGCGTTACAAATCCCGTAGACAGTTGAGTCATTGAAATCTCCCAGTTTAAGTGATGATTTGAGCTGACATGGTGGACCCAATTAAAACAGAAGCATTACTGGCGCTTGATGTTTGCTGCGCCCACTGCAATGATAAATTACCAGCGGAATTAGTCTGGATAACTCCCTTAATCACCACAGTGCCTTGGGGCTGCGTGCCACCGTTAGCGTTGACTGAGTTGACGGTCCCAATCTCGACAGTCGTAGCAAGGAGGCCAACATTGCCGTTGTTAACAGCTAGGAAAGACCCGGTTCTCCCTCCGCTCCGATCATTGCCGTTCTGAATGGTGCCTGAATATGCAGGCAACAATTTAATACCGGGGGTGGCAGTTGTATTACCAATATTGAGTACATACTCGATCAGATATTTTGTATTAGCCAACAGCGCCAAGCCGCTCAACTCGGGATCGTCTGACAGAACGGTCGTACTGGCCCGGTCTGTATCAACTGCCTTGGTCTTTCTAAGTTGCGTTACGAAAGTAGATACGGCAATCTTTTTGTTAGTCGCAGCTGAGGTGTCATAAGTCGGGATGAAGTCAGCCGCTGGATCGGGGGACGCGTCCGTGGTCAAACCGTTGATATCCAACGACAACGTCCGATTAGCCGACAGGTCTCCTCCACCAGAAACCCCGTTAGTCCCAGTAATTGTGGTGGCTGAAGCCGCAGCCCCCAACGTCGACCGACCAGCTGCGGCACTAGCAGCCGTAAACAAGGCATCGCCGGTGGCGGTAGCTCCTAAATTAGTGCGAGCAGTGGTCGCATTATTGGCCCCCGTGCCGCCATTCGCAACAGATATAGGAAAAGATGTTCCGGTTGACTGGGCAATAACAACATCAGTTCCGTCGCAGTACAAAATAGCGGAGGACCCTTGCGTGATGGTGATACCAGTTCCCGCCGCCGTCTTAACTGTAAGTGTGAAAGCGCCAGTAGTGGCGTTATTGACCCAATACTCTTGAACTGCAGTGGGGACTATTACATTCCTGTTTCCTGTTAACACCCCAGTTAGTTTATAGCTGATTTTGTTCAGCTCCGCCCCAGATAGGGTGTAATCGCCAGACCCAGCTACATTAACTGTAGTGTACGCGAATGAAGTACCTGCGCCACCGGAACCCCCAAACCCTAATGAATAATAATTAGCGCCATCTGTTATAACCCAAGCTGAATCGGCCTGTGAAAAAGTCTTAGAGGCCGCGCCGTCAATAAGTCCTGCGGTCGGTGTCACCGTCAAATCACCGGAACCGCTATTCTTAACAATAACAAACCAGTCAGAACCCACAGTGGTGGGGTCGGGCAGCGTAAACGCGCCAGAGCCGCTCGTCCATTGTATAGCTTTAGCCCGGTCCGCCTCGACTATCACATAGTTGATAGTCTTTGCCGAAATAGTGATCTGCTCATTGAGGGTAGTGGTGATAGCCTTTAGGCCCGCCCCAGCGAGCGCCGCCGCATTGGTCACTGACACCGACGCGCCATACTGGAATGTACGCCACGTGCCCGCCGCCGTCGAATTGTCTGTCAAGTAAACTTGCCACGCCGTGCCCGACACCAAAGACACGATAGTGCCGCCAGCTGAGTCCTTAATAGTTACAGTTTGAGCGCCCACATTGTTAAATAAGGAAGTAAAACCGGTGGTGGCTCGCGTAGCATCTGGCATCGTAATCGACAACCCAGGTGTGGACGTGCTCAAGTCGATTATGTCCGCTACGATGTTGCTGCCGCTGACCTGTTGTTCTATCGGCCATGCGAGCGTAACATCAACCGTGAGGGCCAGCGCTAAATAGGTGGTGTCAGACGGGTAAATCGTCGACCCACCAAATACTTGAGTAAATCCTGGCATGATTACGCCGCCTGTCTAGTCGTAGTACGGTCAATGATTTTCTGTAAATCTTGAACATTCACCGCATCTTTGATTGTTGTGTACATCCCTTCCCACGTGCTGATGCGCTTATCATCCTTCAAAAAGGGTGTAGCCTCCAACAAGGCTCGATATAGTAACAAATTTGGTTGGTAGTCTGTCAGCCAGTTGGTCTCGTTGGTCTCGTCTAACAAAGCGGGCTGCTCATAATAATTAACTTCAAGCGGATATACGGCGATTGGTGTGGGTACAACCAACCAATGTGAATAACCATAGTCAGCATAAAACTCTGGGATACCCCGCTCATTCGAATTCGGCCAATACATCCGGCAATACTCATAGTTACGCGGGAACAACGCCACTCTAGCATTACTATCAGTCCCCGTCCCGAAATTCATGCTAACAGTGACGCGCCATCGGTCTGGCTTCTGATATACCGAAGTACCCGCAACTAAATCGGTGGTTACAACATTTAACAATCCAAGTAGTTTTAACTCGGTTACGATGGCCCGTTCGGCTAAGTTAATTAAGGAGGGCAATTGATTGTATACTATAGTATCCGACACCTCGCCGCGCTCCAAATAACCGCGTAGGTCCTGCTGCAAACTAGTAAACGTCATCGCGCTAGGCATCTGTATCTTCCTCAGTCACATGGAATCCGCCTGTCAAATTAACCTTAAGAGCCAACCGCCCCAAAATATTGGAATGTTGGTGCGATCGCTTCCTTAAAATCCTAATTTCGGCTAAATGCTCCTCCTGCCTATCTATCACTCCATCGAATTTTAAAGCCGTAGTAGCCTCCAACTTTCTCATGTCCCCCTTAATTTCGGCAAGCGCTACTCGCATACCCGTATAAACCCCAAGCGCGGGCAAACCAAAAAGGGCCAACACTTGAACCCACGCTGGCAAATACATGGTACCCCTCCTATGAGTTAATAGCGGCTTTAAGCCGAGCTATGGCGTCATTAGTTGATTGAGACGCTAAATCCAATTCGGCTGCGGTAATATCGCGGCCCTCGGCCTGCGCTTGCTGGAGTATCTGTTGGAGTTTAAGGCCCTGGGTAGTCAGGTCAATCAGTATCTGTAGGGCTAAGGCAACATTGCTACTATTCATTTAACGCCTCCGATATATGTCTGTAACGCTCGTAGGGCAACCAGAGCAGCCGCTAACTTTGAATCGCCCAGCTCGGGGGACGTGTCGTGAACAGATCGAGCTATATCTAGGCCAGCCTTGACATTAACAACTTGATCAAGGATATTCTGGGCGTCAGCCTTTGACAACTTGCCGCCGTTATATAACACGGTGGTAGTATTAGCTAAAGTCTCAGCCGTAACGTACCCGACCTCAACCTTGGAGTTAAAGGTAGTGGGTGACGGAACCCCTAATGTAGAGCAGGCTACCATCAGTGATATCAGAACCGTAAGTAAACTTAGTTTTAGTGCTTTCATATATTAACCTTAGTTTTAGCGTGGGAACCATTAAATACCGCTGCAGGCGCTACTTCTTACCCTTAGTAGGGTCTGCTTCTAGTATAGGGGGGTTCAACTGATTGAGGGAGTCGGCCCCCTTTCGTGTAAGCGTTAACGGGGCTATCGGCGACTGCTGCCTACTGACCATAGCCCAAACCCCCGCTCCGATCGTGATTAGTTGCAGGGCATCGGCACTATACACCTGCAACTGCTCATCGGTGATCCCCAAATGGAACCAACGAATAAGAATAGAGGCAACTTGAGACAACCCCGCAATCACCCCGGCTACTTGAGCTGTGGACGTATACCAGGGGGCGTGAGGAACTATTGGCTGTACGGGGTCGCTCATTTTATACCACCATGTTCAATGCTGTAATGATTTCCGTCCGGTTTGGAGTTTCCCTTCTTATCCTTAAAATCACCACCCCAACTGCATAAAGGATGTAGTGACTTCCAATGTTCCCCAAGCGGTTTGTGATGATCTGACGTAGTTAAATACATCCCGTCTTTGAATAGATTTATGTCAGCCGCCAACCCCAACTCATGTAGGCTACCAACGATCCCGTTATTATTACCATTATTGCGGAGCGCCAAGGCCAGCTCACTTGAGATAGGCGTGATAGCCTGGGCCACTTTTTCACGCCCCTGACTACCCAGGGCGTTGATATGTGCCTGTTCATCGGACCTCTTTAACTCGCCCGCAGTTAGCTCGTAGCCGTTAGCATACGCCCAAGCAATCAACTGGCCATACAGTTTCATAAACAGAGATTGTTTCTCGCGGAGAGTCATTTTTGTTCCAGAACCTCATAAATTGGGCCAACCACCGCCACTGGGTATACCTCACCGACGATGGTCTTCAACAACGAAACCTCTTCGACCGTCAGCTCCACCTCAACTTCTGCGGCGTGAATTTTCTGCAGAAGCTTATAGATCTTGTACTTCTCGTCGCCCGAGGCGTGAGCACGAGGATCGCAATTGATACAAGCTCGCTCCAGGGTCAAGCGGACGGTGGCTGCTACTTCAGCCCCAGAAGTAACATCGGTGATGTCCCGACCGTCGAATGCTTTCAATGTTTGAGTCAAATCGTACTTCATTGTAAAATTCTCATCTGTTGTTGCAAATCTTTTATGGCATTAACTAAAGCCGCGATAATAGGTCGATCACTTAAAGATAGATAACCACTAGGGTTGATATCGACAGCCTCGGGTAATACCTCTCTGACATTCTGGGCCGAAAACCCGGCATAGTCAGACCTCGATTGATCTAGATTAGAGTCCGGGGTGTACCCGTACATGATTGGATCTAGCTTCATAAGCTCCGCAATACCGGCGCGATAGGGGCGTATATCCGATTTTAACCGCTCATCAGACACCGATGTTAAATTACCAGAAGCGTCTGAGGTGATCGTACCAGCGCCATACGTCAAGAACCTGATAGCCCCAGAAGAACTTATTAAAATTCTAGCAGTACTACTAGTTCCAAGGGCTAATTGCGTACTAGCTATAGTGCTAATGAACCCAGCATATGCGGGGGCTGATGTTACAACCGTACCACCCGCAGAACTCTCTTGACCCATGACCAACGTCCCACCCGTATTCCCAACTGACATGTATTGATTGTTGGTCCCTGCCCCCGACACTATTATAGTGTTTCCTGAGGCACTGGTTACAGTCAGATTTGTCCCATTCACTGTAGTAGTAGTTACGGAGGAACCAGACCTAGCTATTGAAAAGGCTGTAGTACCAGAACCAAAAGCATCATTGGATGTCTGAATGGATAAAGTCCCTCCGACACACTGTAAAATCCATGCCTTCTCGTTAGCTGCGGCGTTAGCATCATACATCTGGATATCGGGTTGGTTACTGTTGATGTTCAATGCCGCGCCGTTCAAGGCGGTAGTACCGGTGCCGACTCGACTGAGAACAACTGCCCCGGCGCTGGTGACCTCTATACGCGTTACGCTATTAGTGCCGATTACTACCGATGTAGCCCCAGTCGTTCCAAGCATCGTTGCGTAAGCTGGGGAACCACTGAATATCGACGCCCCAGCACTGCTATCAGAACCGAAGATGCTATCAGCACCGGTTGTTGTCGAGCGTAGATATTGGTTATTGGTCGTAGCACCAGACATTAAAATAGCGTTGTTAATAGCTGTCGAAGTTATTAGGCCATTAACCGATAAAGCGGTGCCGCTACTCGGCGCATTGACAGTGACGTTGCCTGCCGCACCAATTTGCACACGGCTGGTGTTGCTAGTACCAAGCACCATGGGCACCGCAGCGTCCGTGTATATCAGACCCGCCTCTGAAGCCGGTGCGCCGGGGATAAAGGATGCGTTTGACGCTGCCGACGTATGTGTTAAATGTAGGCCGTGCCCACTGCTGTTTGTGCTTACCCACTCAGACCAAGTATTAGCAGCAGCGTTTGAGTTTGTGCCTGTTAGGGTCTGTCCTGTGGTGGATCTAGTCCACGCATGCACACCGGTCCACGTTGGCGCAATCGCCTGCGACAACGCCGGAGCGCCATCACTGCGTATGAAAGTAGACGCAACTCCGTTAACAGCAACAAGTCCAATCGCCCCCGTAGGATTAGCGCCCAAACCCGAAACGGCTGCCCATGCCGGAGCGACCCCAACACCACCAGAAGTAAGGTAAGAACCTACGGCAACATCGGAAAGATTGGAATAAGTATTAGCCGCTGAAGCATACAACAGATCACCAGTCGTAGCTGAATTAGGCAGTACAGTAGTGGACCACAATGGTGCAACGCCAACACCACCTGATCTTAGATAGCTCCCCACGGTAACATCAGCCAAATTTGAGT
>Ga0299912_10000184_pt1 | contig 65426 bp, 60 predicted proteins | sample RVTome_2_FD_207667 | JGI IMG/M metagenome (GOLD analysis project Ga0299912, IMG submission 207667) | Soil microbial communities from uranium-contaminated site in the Upper Colorado River Basin, Wyoming, United States - RVT95D214 (version 2) ... | reverse complement strand
TTCTCGGGCATGGTCTTCTTGTTCTTGGTGGTGGTGTAGAAGTGGCCGGTGCCCGCAGTGGACTCCAGCTTGATCTTTTCGCGTCCGCCTTTAGCCATGGTGCTTCTCCTTAAACCGCTTCGCCGCGGGCGCGCAGGTCGGCCAGAACGGAATCAATGCCGTTCTTGTCGATGGTGCGCAGGGCAGCCGTGGACAAACGCAGACGGATCCAGCGGTTTTCGCTTTCGACCCAGAACCGGCGGTACTGCAGGTTGGGCAGAAAACGACGCTTGGTTCTATTGTTGGCGTGGGAAACGTTGTTTCCGACCATGGGCTTCTTGCCCGTTACGACACATACGCGAGCCATGACGCTGCTCCAAAATTGAGGGTTAACCATTGAGGGTTAACGTATAAGGGTTAACCCGAGAACCGCGATTTATATCACAGCTTGCGAGCGCGAGGCAAGTCACCCCGCTTCAAAACTCAAGGTGCCTTGGCAGATTTTGTCTTGCCGCACGCCAGGTTCTGCCAGAGCCACGCCTTCGTGATGCCTCTGATTTTAAAGCTGAAACCTGAAAATTCTCAGAGCTGGCCGGATTCCATGAACGACAGCGAGGAGGCGCCCGCAACGATGAAATGGTCGAGCACACGCACGTCCACCAGCGCCAGCGCATCCGCCAGTTTGCGGGTGAGGAGACGGTCGGCCTGGCTGGGTTCCGCCACCCCGCTGGGATGGTTGTGGGCCAGGATCAGCGCGGCGGCGTTATGCGCCAGTGCACGCTTGATGATCTCGCGCGGATAAACGCTGGTTTGCGTCAGCGTGCCGCGAAACAGCTCCTCCACCGCAAGCACGCGGTTCTGCGCGTCGAGAAAGACGCAGCAGAATACCTCGTATTCCTTGCTGCGCAGGATCAGCCGCAGGTAGTCGCGCACCGCAGTGGGGGACGTCAGCGCGTCGCCCGCCTGCATGTCCTCGGCCAGTGTGCGCCGCGCCATTTCCATCACCGCCTGCAGCAGCGTGTATTTGGCCTCGCCCACGCCGGGCGCCGCACAGGCGGCCTTTCTGTCCGCCCGACACAGGCCGCCCAGCCCGCCAAAGCGCTCGATGAGTTCGCGGCCGAGATCGACGGCGCTTTTGCCGACCATGCCGGTTCGCAAAAATACCGCGACCAGCTCGGCGTCAGTCAGCACGGCGGCGCCCTGTTTCAGCAGCTTTTCGCGCGGACGCGAATCTTCCGGCCAGTCGCGGATCGCCATGCCTGCCTCCCTCCCGTAGAATGCCGCCATTATTCATGGAAAGCGCGTTGGGAACCGAACCGTGTCGCTGGCACACAAAAAAATCATTCTGGGGGTGACAGGCGGAATCGCGGCCTACAAGGCGGCGGAACTGTGTCGCCTGCTGATCAAGGCCGGGGCCGAGGTGCAGGTGGTGATGACGGCTGCCGCGCAGCAGTTCGTCACTCCGCTGACCTTCCAGGCCCTGTCCGGCAAGCCTGTGCTGACGTCCCTGTGGGATGCTGCCAGCGGCGACGGTATGGAGCACATTCACCTGTCGCGCGATGCCGACCTGTTGCTGGTGGCGCCGGCGTCGGCCGATTTTCTCGCCAAGCTCGTGCATGGTCGAGCCGACGATCTGCTGTCGACCCTGTGTCTCGCCCGTACCTGCAAACTCGCCGTCGCCCCTGCGATGAACCGTGAAATGTGGGCCGCCGCGCCGACCCGGCGCAACCTGGAACAACTGTGTGCAGATGGCGTGAGCCTGTTGGGGCCGGCCGCGGGCGAACAGGCCTGCGGTGAAATTGGCCTCGGGCGGATGCTGGAGCCGGCCGATATTCTTGCCGCTTTGCCAAGCGTGCTGGGTGCCGGCCCCCTGGCGGGCAAGCGGGTCCTCATCACCGCCGGGCCGACCTTCGAGGCGATCGATCCGGTGCGCGGGCTGACCAACCGCAGTTCCGGCAAGATGGGCTACGCGCTGGCGCAGGCGGCGGCGGAAGCGGGCGCCGCGGTGTGCCTGGTGTCGGGGCCGACCTGTCTCGCAGCACCGGCAGGCGTGCGCCGCATCGACGTCCAGAGTGCAGCCGAAATGCGCGAGGCGGTGCTGCGCGAACTGCCGAGCGATGTGCTTATCGCGGTGGCAGCTGTGGCGGATTACCGGGTGGATGCGGCGGCGACGCAGAAGATCAAGAAAAACGACGCCGGCCTCACCCTGAATCTGGTCGCCAACCCCGACATCCTGGCCGAGGTGGCCGCCATGCCCGACGCGCCGTTCTGCGTGGGGTTTGCCGCCGAGACCGAGCGCCTGGCCGAGCATGCCGAAGCCAAGCGCCTGAAGAAAAAGCTGCCGCTGCTCATAGGCAACCTGGCGCAGGACACGCTGGGGCAGGATACGGCTGAACTCGTGCTGTTCGATGATCGGGGCCAGCACCCGCTGCCGCGCGCAGACAAGCTCTCCCAGGCGCGCCACCTGATCCACCACCTTGCAACCCTGCTCAACTGACGAAATCCCGACGAATATGAAGATGGATGTGAAGATTCTCGACGCCCGCCTGCGCGATCAGCTGCCGCATTACGCCACCGCGGGTTCCGCCGGGCTTGATCTGCGTGCCTGTCTCGATAGTCCAATCGTACTGGCGCCGGGCGAAACCCGGTTGATTCCGACCGGCATGGCCATCCATCTGGCCGACCCCGGCTATGCCGCGCTGATCCTGCCGCGTTCGGGCCTCGGCCACAAACATGGCATCGTGCTGGGCAATCTGGTGGGGCTGATCGATTCGGATTATCAGGGCCAGCTCATGGTGTCTGCCTGGAACCGCGGGCAACAGGCGTTCGAACTCACGCCGATGGAACGTCTCGCGCAACTGGTCATCGTGCCGGTGGTGCAGGCCGAATTCAATGTGGTGGAGGACTTCGAAACCAGCCAGCGTGGCGAGGGCGGGTTTGGCAGCACCGGCCGCCAGTAGTGTCGGAATTCTTTACAGTTGAATGACCACAGTGCCCGTCAGACCTGTCTGTCGGGTGCTTTTGTGTTGGGGGGCATAAATCTTGCTGTGTAGGACAGCAAGTAGACAGGCGTCCACAGGGAAATGGGCGCCTGTTGTTGCGGAGACAATATACATAAGAGGTTGAAGCCTGCTGGCGCATTCATCATGCCCCACACGTCGATTGTGCGATTCGGTCTGATCCTGTCCATGGCACTTGTGCTGCTGGCAGGCTTGGTCACGTCCACACTTTACCTGTCGCGGCCACATGCCCAGCCTGTGCCGGAGGAATTGGACAAGCCGGTGATGGCCGCGCAGATCGAATTCATGGCCGATGCCATGCAGCGCAGCGCGGCGCACATGGCCGCGCATCCGCAGACGCTGGCATGCTTTGCCAGCGCCGCGCCGGAGGTGTGTCAGGCGCAGGCCACCAACCTGCATGCCCTGAACCAGGACGCCACCGTGTTGTTCGTGACCGACGGCCAGCGGCAACTGCTGCCGGGTTTCCTGCCGGGCGACACCCGGCGTTTGCTGGCGAATGCCGACCAGGCAGGCGCGTCGGCCACCGCCACCTTCAATCTCTCCTTGTCGCACCCGGTGATGGACAGCGACGGCAAGCGGCTGGGCTTCGTCATCGTCGAGCAGAGCGTGCCGCAGTTGCAGTCGCTGTTCGACACCCTGCCGCTGCCGGACGCGGCCGCCTATGCCGAGTTGCAGCAAAGCCAGGCGGGCGATGCCGCGATGGTGCTGATGCGGCGCGGCAACCAGGCGATCAAGCGCAACAATGCGCCCACCTTGATTGAACTGGCGGGTACGCCCTGGAAAATTGCCGTGTGGCGCCCCGTCACGCCTGTGGTTGAAAGCGTGGCACCCTATGTGCTGAGCTGGCTGGTGGCCAGCCTGATGATGGCCATTCTGGTCATGGGCGTGATTCTGGCTGTGCGCAATCGGGTCACCGACAGCTTGCGCACGATGGTCAAGCTCACCAACGACGTGCGCCAGCAGCGGCTGCGCGCCGAGTATCCGGTCAGCCTGTCGGAATTCAGGTCGCCGCTCGAGACCATGCTCAAACTGGGCAAAGTCATGATGGGGCAGCAGAAGGAAATCTCGTCGCAGGCGCGGATGGATCACCTGTCGCAGGTCAACAACCGGCGCAGCTTCGATGAAAAGCAGAAGGAGCTGTTTGCCACCCTGAAAGACGGCTGGTCACACAGCCTGCTGATCCTCGATATCGACAACTTCAAGCAGGTCAACGACACCTTCGGTCACGAAGCCGGCGACCAACTCATCATCAAGTTCGGCAATGCGCTGAAACATTGCCTGCGCAACAGCGACTTCATTGCTCGCTTGGGCGGCGACGAATTCTGCGTGCTGTTTCCCTATACCCCGCTGGATCGCGCGCAGGAGCTTTCCGAACGCCTGCGAACCAACATGCCTGAAAGCGTCGAACTCATTCCCGGTGTGACGCAGAAGCTGTCGTGGAGCGGTGGCCTGTCCGAATACAGTCGCGAGGACAAGGAAGAAAACGAGGCATTGGCGCGCGCCGACGCGGCACTGCTTGAAGCCAAACGCGGCGGCCGCAATCTCACGCGGATCCGTGCCGTCGCCTGAACCCGGCGACAAGCACCCCGATTCCCAACCCCCCCCACAGCGCCAGCACCGGCGCATTGCCCCAGCGCACATAGGGCGTGCTGCCGGCGTAGCCCTGGATTTCGCCGGAGAGACTGCCTGTCGTAAACGGCGGCAGGCTGGCCAGCATCCGGCCTTTTGCATCGATGATCGCGGTGACGCCGGTATTGGTTGCGCGCAGCATCATGCGCCCGGTTTCCAGCGCGCGCATCTGCGACATCTGTGCGTGCTGCCAGGGCGCGAACGAATCGCCGAACCACGCCAGATTGCTGACGTTCACCAGCACGCTGGCCTCGGGCAGCTGGCGGATGATTTCTTCGCCGAAGGCGTCCTCGTAGCAGATGTTGGCCGCCACCCGCTGGCCGCCGATGGCGAGCGGGCGCTGGTCGACGGCGCCGCGCGCGAAGTCCGACAGCGGAATGTGCAGCACCCCGATCACCCAGCCCCAGAGAGCCTTCAGCGGGATGTATTCGCCGAACGGCACCAGGTGCACCTTGTGATAACGCTGGCTGGACGCGCTGCCGAGGCTGATGACGCTGTTGTAGTAGGCGCCCTCAAGTGATCCGGTGGGCAGCCCCGTCAGCACATCGCCGCCGTTCTGCTGGCCGAGGGCTGTCAACCCGTCGCGATAGGCATCGGGAAGATTGGATTCGAACAACGGCAGCGCGGTTTCAGGCAGCACGGTCAGTTGCGCGGGCGAGGCGGCCGCCATGCGCGCGTAGCTTTCCAGCGTGGACAGGGTTTTCTCCGCCTGCCATTTCATGTCCTGCGGGATGTTGCCCTGCAGCAGCGCGACCGTGGTTGGTGCGCCGTCCGGGGTGGTCCAGTCGAGGCTGCGCAAGCCCTGGCCGCCAACGCCCAGCGCCATGATCGCCACCACGGCCCAGGCGCGCTGCGCCATATGGCCGCGCGTGGTCACGCTCCAGGCCAGCAGGGCCGCGATCAGTGCCAGGAGATACGACACGCCATACACGCCGACCAGCGGCGCATAGCCTGCCAGCGGGCTCGCGGGCACCTGCGAATAGCCCGCCACCAGCCACGGGAAGCCGGTAAACAGCCAGCCGCGCACCCATTCCGTCGCGCCCCACGCGAGCGGCATCAACAGCAGCAGACGCAAAGCCGGTGACACGGGCCAGCGCGCCTGCAGCGCACCGACCGCAGCCGGAAACAGCGCCAGCACTGCGCAAAAGAGAAAGGTCGCGAGCGCGGCCAGCCACATCGCCATGCCGCCGTAAACCGACAGGCTGACGAACACCCAGCTCACCCCGGCAATGAAAAATCCCAGTCCCCAGACGAGGCCGATGATGAAACCGGCGCGCACCGAGGACGTGCGCGCCAGCAGCGCAAACAGCACGGCGAGACTCATTGCCGGCAAGGGCCAGAAGCCGAGCGGGGCGAAGCCGCCGACGGCCAGTATTCCGGCAAGCAGGCTCAGCAGCAGTGAAGGGAAGGGCGTGAGGCGCATGACGGAGAATCTATCCGCCATGCGTGACAGTGCGACGCTCAATGCCGGGCTTCAAAATCGATATGGCCGTCGATCAGCGTGTAGCGCACCCGACCCTGCATCGGATGGTTGAGGAAGGGCGTGTTGCCGCCCTGGCTGGCCAGCGTTTTGGGCGTGACGACCCACTCGGCGTTCTCGTCGAAAATGCAGATGTCGGCGCAGCTTCCGACCGACAGGGTGCCGCCTGGGACGCCCAGAATCTGCGCAGGTTTCCACGAAATCAGGTCAATCGCCTTGAGCAGCGGGACGCCCATCTCACGCGCCCACTTCAGTGTCAGCGGCAGCAGCAGCTCGATTCCGGAGGCGCCCGGTTCGGATTCACCGAACGGCACTTGCTTGGCATCCTCGTCGACCGGCGTGTGATCCGAACACAGCGCGTCGATGGATCCGTCGCGCAGCGCCTCGCGGATGGCGTCGCGGTCGCGCAGGCTTCGGAGCGGCGGCACCAGGTGCATGTGAGAATCGAAGCCGATGAGGTCGTTTTCAGACAGGTGCACATGGGTGCTGGCAACGTCGCAGGTGATTGCAAGCCCCTGTGCCTTGGCTGCGCGCACCATGGCAATGCCTTCGTAAGTCGACAGTCGTGCAATATGAATCCGCGCACCGGTCGCGCGCGCCAACTGCAGGATGGTGGCCAGCGCGACCGTTTCGGCCAGCGCCGGAATGCCGGGCAGGCCGAGCCGTGTCGCCACGGCGCCGTCGTGCGCCACCCCGCCGCGTGCCAGCGAGACATCCTGCGGCCGCAGCCACAGGCTGAAGCCGAAGGTGGCGGCGTATTCCATCGCGCGCAGCAGCACCTGGGTGTCGGTCATCGGCGCATCGGCCTGGGTAAATGCGCGGCAGCCCGCTTCGGTCAGCTCGGCCATTTCGGTGAGCATTTTTCCTTCGAGTTTTTGCGTCATCGCACCGATCGGATAGACGCGTGGCCCCGGCAGATTCCTGGCACGGAATTTCAGCATCTCGACCAGTCCTGGCTCGTCGAGCGGCGGGTCGGTGTCGGGCGGGCAGGCCAGCGAGGTGATGCCGCCGGCGGCAGCGGCGAGCATTTCCGATTCGAGCGTGGCGCGGTATTCGAAGCCCGGCTCGCGCAGCCGCACCGACAGGTCGACCAAGCCGGGGCAGACGATGAGCCCGGTGGCGTCGATCGTGCGGTTGGCGTGGAAGTCGCCCGGCGCGTGGCCGTTGCCGACGATCTTGCCTGCCGCGACATAAATGTCGGCGACTTCGTCGCGCGCGTTCATCGGGTCGATCACGCGGCCGTTCTTGATATGGATTTTCATGTCGCCGCCCCCCCCGACAGCAAGGCCATCACCGCCATCCGCACCGCGATGCCGTAGGTTACCTGCGGCAGGATCACCGACTGCGGGCCGTCGGCCACTTCGGATGCAATCTCGACGCCGCGGTTCATCGGACCGGGGTGCATCACGATGGCATCCGGTTTGGCCAGTGCGAGTTTTTCCGGCGTCAGGCCGAAGAACTTGAAGTATTCCTGCGCGCTGGGCAGCCGCGCGCCTTTCATGCGCTCGCTCTGCAAGCGCAGCATGATGACGACATCGCAGCCAGCGAGGCCGGTCTCCATGTCGTGGAACACCTTGACGCCCATCTGCTCGACCCCGGTGGGGAGCAGCGTCTTCGGTCCGATCACCCGCACTTCCGGGACGCCGAGCGTGGTCAGCGCGTGGATCTGCGAGCGCGCCACCCGCGAATGCAGCACGTCGCCGACGATGGCCACGGTGAGGTTGTGGAACTCGCCCTTGTAGCGGCGGATGGTGAACATGTCCAAGAGGCCCTGCGTCGGGTGCGCGTGGCGGCCGTCGCCGGCGTTCACCACCGAGATGTGCGGCGCCACGTGGCGCGCGATGAAGTGTGCCGCGCCCGACTGCCCGTGGCGCACGATGAACATGTCGGCGTGCATCGCGGCGAGGTTGTCCACAGTGTCGAGGATCGCCTCGCCCTTGGTCTGGCTGGAGGTGGCGATGTTGAGATTGACGACGTCGGCGGACAACCGCTTGGCGGCGATCTCAAACGTGGTGCGGGTGCGCGTCGACGGCTCGAAGAACAGGTTGAAGATCGATTTTCCGCGCAGCAGCGGGACCTTTTTCACCTCGCGTTCGCCGACGTCCATGAAGGATTCAGCGGTGTCGAGAATCTGCGTCAGGATGGCGCGCGGCAGGCCGTCGAGCGTGAGCAGGTGGCGCAGCCTGCCGTCTTCAGTGAGTTGTAGGTTCATGCAAGGCTGAGGGTGAGGTGGCCGTCGTCGAGGCGGGACAGGTTGACGTTTTGGTGGGCGGGCACGTCGAGTTCGAGCCCCGTGAAATCGGGTCGGATCGGCAGTTCGCGGCGGCCGCGGTCGACCAGCACGGCCAGCCGGATCGAGGCTGGGCGGCCGTAGTCGAACAGTTCGTTCATCGCCGCGCGCACCGTGCGCCCGCTGTGCAGCACGTCGTCGACCAGCAGGATATCGCGGCCTTCAAGGTCGAATGGCAGGTTGGACGGCTTCACTTGCGGGTGCAGGCCGATGCGTGAAAAGTCGTCGCGATAGAACGAGATGTCGAGCGTGCCAAGCGGTTGTTTGCAGCCGAGCAGCGCATGCAGGCGCTCGGCGACCCAGACGCCGCCGGTGTGGATGCCGACGATGACGGTGTCCGGTGTGAGGGTCGGCGCGATGGCGTCGGCCATTCGCGCTATCAGTGGGTCGACGTCAGGCAATGAGGCGTGCATCAAAAAATCCTTGCAGTATCAGTTGGGCGGCGACGGCGTCCGCCAGCGCCTTGTTCTTCTTGCCATGGATGCCGCGCTCGTGCAATTCGGATTCGGCTGCGGTGCTGGTGTGGCGTTCGTCCACCAGAAACACCGGCAGACCGAAGCGTGATTCTAATTTGCGCGCGAAGTTTTTGGCCACCCGCGTCATTTCATGTTCGCTGCCGTCGGCGTGGGTGGGCAGTCCCAGCACCAGCAACACCGGCTGCCATTCGGCGACCAGCCTGGCGATGGCGGCGAGCCGTTCATCGTTGGAGCCGGCCTGGATCACGGAAAGCGGATGCGCAATCCCGATCGACAACTCGCCCGAGGCCACGCCGGTGCGCTTCAGACCGAGGTCGAAGGCCAGCACCGTGCCGTGTGTCGAATCCGGATTCAAGCGTGCCCGGCTTCTTCGGACAGGCTGGCGAAATCGATACCGAGCAGCTTCATCGCCGCTGGCAGGCGTTCTTCGGGCGCCAGGTCGAAAATCACCTGCGGGTCGGCCGCCACCGACAGCCAGGCGTTCTGCTTGATTTCGTCCTCCAGCTGGCCGGCGCCCCAGCCCGCGTAGCCCAGGGACACCATGAACTTTTCCGGCCCCTCGCCCTGGCTCACGGCTTCCAGCACATCCTTCGAGGTGGTGAGGCTGACCGCGTCGTTGACGGTGAGGGTGGAACCGAAGGTCTGCGGCGGGATGTGCAGCACGAATCCGCGTTCGGTCTGCACCGGGCCGCCGAAATACACCGCTTTCCGTTGCAGGCGCTCGGGCAGGGGCAGCCCGATCTGCTCGAACAGCGTCGACAGATCAAGGTCGATCGGACGGTTGATCACCACGCCCAGCGCACCCTGCTCGCTGTGGTCGCAGATATAGGTCAGCGTGCCGTTGAAATTGGGATCGACCATGCCGGGCATGGCGATCAGGAAATGGTGGGTGAGGTTGACGGTATCCATGATTGCCTTCCCATTGTAATCTGCCTCAATCAGGCAAACACCCTTTTTGCACCCTGTTCTTACTATAGCGGCCCGCATGCCCCATGTCTGAATACGCCCGCGCCCTCGTCTGGTTCCGCCGCGACCTGCGCGACTTCGACCATGCTGCACTCTGCCAGGCGCTCAAGCACTCCCGGCAGGTGGTCTGCGCGTTTGTCTTCGACCGGGAAATCCTGGATGCGCTTCCCGATCCGGCCGACCGACGGGTCGAATTCATCCATGCCAGCGTGGCCGAACTGCAGCAGTCCCTGCAGGCCCAAGGGGGCGGGCTCATCGTTCGCTACGGCGCCGCGCGCGACGAGATCGTGCGGCTAGCCGCCGAACTTGAGGTCGACGCCGTGTTCTTCAATCACGATGACGACCCCGCCGCCCTGGCGCGCGACACCGCCGTCGAAGCCGTGCTGCATGCCCGCGACATTGCCGTCCTCCACGGCAAGGATGCGGTGATTTTCGAGCGTGAGGAAGTGCTCACAGCCGGCGGAACGCCATACAGCGTCTTTACCCCCTACAAGAATGCCTGGCTGAAAAAGCTGACGCCGTATGACCTGCAGGCCTATCCGGTCGAGGCCTATGCCGACCGGCTGGAGGCGCGGTCGACACCGATCCCGGGTTTGCGGGAGATGGGGTTTGTACCCACCAATCTTGCTGAATTGACGCTGCCCACCGGCATGTCGGGCGGGGCACGATTGCTCGACGATTTTCTGGCACGCATCGACCGCTATCAGGACGCCCGGGATTTTCCTGCGCAGAAGGGACCGTCATACCTGTCGGTGCACCTGCGCTTCGGCACGGTGTCGATCCGCCAGCTCGCCGCCGCGGCCTGGCAGCAGGGCGGGCGCGGCGCGCAGACCTGGCTGTCGGAACTGATCTGGCGCGACTTCTATCATCAGATTCTCTGGCACCGTCCCGACGTCGCCGCGGGCCACGCCTTCAAGCCGCAGTACGACGCGCTGCCGTGGCCGAATCCGCCCGGCCATTTCGAGGCGTGGTGCGAGGCGCGCACCGGCTATCCGCTGGTCGACGCCGCGATGCGCCAGTTGAACCAGACCGGCACCATGCACAACCGCCTGCGCATGGTCGCCGCTTCGTTCCTGACCAAGGACCTGCTGGTCGACTGGCGGCGGGGTGAACGCTACTTCGCTGACAAGCTGATCGATTTCGACCTCGCGGCCAACAGCGGCGGCTGGCAGTGGGCGGCCTCGGTCGGCTGCGACGCCCAGCCCTGGTTCCGCATTTTCAATCCGGTGACGCAGTCAGAACGCTTCGATGCGCAGGGGCAATTCATCCGCCGCTACCTGCCCGAACTCGCCAAGGTGCCGGATAAATTCATCCACGCCCCGTGGACGATGCCCGCCGCCGAACAGCAGCGGGCGGGCTGCTTCATCGGCCGCGACACCCCTGCGCCCATCGTCGATCATGCCGTGCAAAGGGGGCTCGCACTGGCACTCTTCAAGCAGGCCGCGCTGCCGGCTCGGGGCATGCGCTAAAGTGGCAAGGCGCGGCGCGATCGCCGCATCCAGCAAGGAGGCTTCATGGCGGCATGGTTGATTCCCACGGTCAAGGCGATTCTGCCTTTTGTCACCCCCATCGTTACGTCGGCGCTGCCGGTGTTTACCACGCGCAAAAGCGACGAGGCGGCTGCGGCCCAGGCCGACGTTTTGCAGAAGCAGATTACCGAGCTGCAGTCGGCGGCCTCGCAGAACGCGCTGCACGTCAAGGAACTGGCCGAGCAGTTGCAGAAAACGGTGACCGCGCTCGAGCAGGCCGCGGCAGTCGCTGAATCGCGCTTCAGGCAGACCGCCGTGCTGTGCGGGGTGGCCGCCGTGCTATCGCTGCTCGCCATCGGTGTTTCGCTGTCCGCTCTTTTTTCCGGCTAGTGTGGGCGGCGATTTTTTCACGGCCCCCGGTCAGCGCGCGCGATTTGGCCGTCAATCAGGAAAAGAATCTGACCCGTCAGGTGCCGACGGAATCCGGGGTGACGAAATGGATCGAGCCGGCCAAGGGACTGCCCCGGATGCTGGAATTCCGATCCGGCAGCAGCAGGCGTTTATGACAGGATCCAGGCATGCGCCTGGGGATTGCCCCCTGGCAACTGTTTTCCAGGGCGGCCGAACTCGAAGGATTGAGTAAAAATACCCACAAAGCGGATTGATTCGCTTCATTTTCTTTCCTGTGGGCCGTAATGATCTTTCAACCAAACCGTTGAGGGCCGTTTTCTTGAATCGATTGCCGGGACAAGACCTCCACCGACTGGGTGGCATTCTGCTGCTGGCCGCAAGCCTTCCGCTGCTGCTGTGGCAGGCGATCCCGGCCAATCAGGTGGCGATCTCGTCCCCGACTTTCCTGGCGGCCCATTCGATCATGGAGATTTTTGCCATCATCGTTGCGGCACTGATCTTCTTCACCGGACATGGCGCGCAGGAAACCGTGCGCTCGATCCGCTCGATGGCGCTGGGTTGCGCGTTTCTGGCGGTGGCGATGTTCGACATCCTGCATTTCCTGTCCTACCTGGGCATGCCGGATCTGCTCAGCCCCAACACCCCGCACAAGGCAATCCTGTTCTGGCTGTGCGGCCGCTATGCCGCCGGGATCGGCCTCCTGGCCTATGTGCTGCTTCCTGAAACCCCCGCCGTGCGCTTCCCGGCGAGCCGCTACGGCTGGATCGGGGTTCTGCTCGTGGCGGGCGCACTTTCTTACGGGCTTCTGGTGTCACCGGACAGCGTGCCGGCGATGTACGTGGCCGGCCAGGGATTGACGCCGCTCAAGGTGACGCTCGAATGGGGGGTCTTCGGCCTTTATCTTGCGGTCGCCGTCCTGCTCTATCTGCGCCGCTCGCAGATTACCCATTGCGATATCGAGAGCCTGATGCTGGCCCTGCTGCTGATGGCGGCGGGCGAGTTGTTCTTTATCGTGTATGTGGAGGTGAGCAGCACGGCCAACTTGCTCGGCCATTTGTACAAGGTGTTTGCCTATTATTTTCTGTACCGTGCGATCTATGCCGAGTCGGTGAGCCGACCGTTCCGCCAGATGCGGCACATGCTCAGCCATGACGACCTGACCGGGCTGCCCAACCGTACGGCATTCAACGACAAGCTTACTCTGGCGATGGCGCGCGCCCGGCAGGATGCGCCTTGCGCCGTCCTGCTGCTGGACCTGGATTACTTCCAGAATGTGAACGACACCTTGGGGCACGAGCAGGGTGACCTGCTGCTGGTTGCCGTTGCCCAGCGCATCCGCGCGAGTCTGCCGGAAAAGGCGTTCATGGCTCGCTTCAGCGGTGACGAGTTCGTGATCCTGCTGGAAAACATGACGGTCGAGCAGGCTAAACAGGTGGGCCAGGATCTGATGCAGGCCATGGCGCGTGAATTCGATCTCGGCAACGACCACTTGGGAATCAGCGCCAGCATCGGCATCGTCACCTACCCCACCGATGGCGAATCCGCCAGTATCCTGATGCGCTACGCCGACCTGGCCCTGCACCGGGCAAAGTCGTCAGGGCGCGACTGTCTCGTGGTATTCAGTCGCGACCTGTCGGAGGAAATCCAGCGTCGCGTGCTGCTGGAGGCACGCCTGAAGCATGCCCTCGATCGCAATGAGCTGGTGGTTCACTACCAGCCCAAGATGGAAATCCTGACGGGTCGACTGAAGGGTTGGGAGGCGCTGCTGCGCTGGCAATCGCCCGAACTCGGCATGATCAGTCCGGAGGAATTCATACCGGTTGCCGAACAGAGCGGGCTTATTCTGCCGATCGGCGAGTGGGTGCTGCGCGAAGCCTGCCGCCAGTTGCGTGCGTGGCAGGATCAGGGCCTGGACGCCGGCACCATGGCGGTCAATCTGTCGACGCGGCAGTTCCGGCAAACCGATCTGGCCGAGGAGATCAGTAACGCACTGCGCGACACGGGACTGGTGCCGGGTGACCTCGAACTGGAACTGACCGAATCGTCGATCATGGACAATCTGGCGTCTGCTGCCAGCGTGCTGGCCGGACTGGAGGCCCTGGGCATCCGCATCGCGGTGGACGATTTCGGCACCGGCTACTCGTCGCTCAGCTACCTGAAGACCTTTTCCATTCACTGCCTGAAAATCGACCGCTCGTTCATCCATGACATCCCGGGCGACGACAACGATACCGCCATCGTGCGCACCATCATTGCGCTGGCCGGCAGCCTTGGCCTGACCGTGGTGGCGGAAGGCGTCGAGACCGACGCCCAGCTGGCGTATCTGCGCGCCAACCATTGCGACCAGGCCCAGGGCTATCTGTTCAGCCGTCCGCTGCCGCCGGGCGAATGCCTCAAGCTGATGCGCGAAGATTCGCGCCGGGCAGTTGCATAGGGCTCGCCATTACCCATGAAAAAGCCGGGCATTGCCCGGCTTTTTCAATCCAGCATTCGGACCTGATTGACAGCGCTCACGCGGCCTTTTCGTGGTGGTAGCCGGTCACGGTGTCCACTTCGCTCTTGGAGCCGAGGATCACCGGCACGCGCTGGTGCAGGCCTTCGGGAGCCAGGTCAAGGATGCGCTCGCGCCCGGTGGTGGCGGCGCCGCCCGCCTGCTCGACGATGAAGGCCATCGGGTTGGCTTCGTACAGCAGGCGCAACTTGCCGGCCTTGGTGGGATCCTTGGTGTCCTTGGGGTACATGAAGATGCCGCCGCGGGTGAGGATGCGGTGCACTTCGGCCACCATGGAGGCAACCCAGCGCATGTTGAAGTCCTTGCCGCGCGGACCGGTCTTGCCGGCCAGGCATTCGTCGACGTAGCGCTGCACCGGCTTTTCCCAGAAACGCATGTTGGACGCGTTGATCGCGAACTCGCGGGTCTCAGTGGGGATGGTCATGTTGGGGTGGGTCAGCACAAATTCGCCGACGTCGCGGTCGAGGGTGAAGCCGTTGGTGCCGTGGCCGAAGGTCAGCACCAGCATGGTCGACGAGCCGTAGATCGCATAGCCGGCGCAGACCTGCTGGGCGCCGGGCTGCAGGAAGTCCTCGGTCTTGGCGGCGCGGCCGGCGACCGGGGCCTTCAGGATCGAGAAAATGGTGCCGACCGAGATGTTGACGTCGACGTTGCTTGATCCGTCGAGCGGATCGAACACCAGCAGGTACTTGCCGAGCGGATACTGGCCGGGAATGGGGTAGAGCTCATCCATCTCCTCGGACGCCATGCCGGCCAGGTGGCCCGCCCACTCGTTGGCGCGGATCATGATGTCGTTGGTGATGACGTCGAGCTTTTTCTGCGTTTCGCCCTGCACGTTTTCGGAATCCAGCGAGCCCATCACGCCCAGCAACGCGCCCTTGTTGACGACGTTGGAAATCGCCTTGCAGGCGATGACGACGTCGTTCAGGAGCGAGGTGAAATCGCCGGTGGCGCCGGCGGTGCGGCGCTGCTCTTCAATGATGAACTGGGTAAGCGTGGTGCCGGTATGCATGGTCTGACTCCGAAATGTATAAGCAAATCATAATATTATACATGAGCAAAGCCGGGCGCTGCTCAGTCCGTGCTCTCCAGCTTGTCGGATCGGGTAAAGGTCCAGGTTCGCGTTATAGACAAAATGTCGGCTTTTTTCCGTATGTCCTCGGGAAAAGGCGCATACGGCGCGGCGAGTTCGACGATCCTGATCGCGGCGGCGTCGAGAATCCGGGAACCGGACGACTGGTCGACCTCGACCGCCTCGATGCGGCCATCGGCGTAGATCGAGACGGTGAGCCTGAGGCTGCCGTAGATGCCCTGGCGGCGCGCGGCTTCCGGGTAATTGACGTTGCCGATGCGCTCGACCTTGGTGACCCAGTCCTCGACGTAGCGCGCAAACGCATATTCGCGCACGTTGGCGCCGATGAATTCGCGCTTGGGGCGTTTCTGGTAGGCGTCCCACTGCTGCGAGATGCGCGCCTGCAGCTGCGCCATTTCACGCGCCTGCTGCTGCGCCATTTCGCGCGCCTGCAGGTTGAGCTGGCTGGCGTCGGTGACGGGTTCGGGCGGCCGCGCCTGCAGCTGGGCGTCGGGTTGCAACTGGCTCAACAGGGCGCGGGCCCGCTGCTCCAGTTCGGCCACGCGCGTCTGCAGAACCTCTTCCTCGCTGCCGGTCTGGGTTTGCGGGCTGGCGGGCAGCGGGCTTTTCAGCCGACGGTCCTCGTCGGTGTTGCCGCCGCCGGCCAGGTTCACCTGCGCCAGCGCGTCGGGGTTGAGCGGCGAGTCGGTGCTCATGGCGTTGACCAGCACCACCTCCAGCGGCAGGTTGGGGTCCTCGAACAGGCGCGGGTTGATCTGCACGAACTGGGTCGACAGCACCATGCCGTGCACCGCGGCCGAGGCCAGCAGGGCCAGCGCCATGCGCGTGCCCTGCTTGGACGGTTCGGCGAGAGGAAGCGGCGGAGCAGACACCATAGGGACCGGAAGTGGAGGCAAGCCTGATTTTACGGAAGGGCGGCGGCGCTGTCAGGCGGCGGCGTCACGGTTTCCAGATATTCGGCGTGAAACTGGATGTCGAGCAGGTCGATGCTGGAGATCGCCAGCCGGACTTTCGACCCCGGTGCGACGCCCATCACCGACGGCGCGCGCGTCACCAGCGGCAGGCTGTCGAAGCGCACCAGGTCTTCACGGATCACATTGGCAGTGATCTCGGTGACGTTTTCCTGAATCAGCCAGCGCAGCATCCAGTAGCGCTCCAGCCGCCGCTGGAATTCGTTGTAGGCGTCGTAGGCCAGCTCGAAATCGCGCACCACCGAAAACAGCGCTTCGCTCCTCGGCGGATACACCGGATCGCTGCCCTGCACCAGACTGATCAGCTGGCGCTGGTTGACCAGGTCGACATAGCGCCGCAGCGGCGACGACGACCAGGCGTACTGGTCGACGCCGAGACCGACGTGCGGGTCGGGCGCGGTGGTCATGCGCGTCTTGCCGTTGGACTGCGCGCGGTAGATGCCCGGCACCTTTTTCTCCGCCAGCCAGCCGCCCCAGTGCGCGTTGGCAAAAATCATCAGTTCGGACACCACCTTGTCGATCGGGCTGCCGCGCTTGCGCGGCACGATGCTGATGCGATCGTTGTCGACCTTGAAGTTGTAGTCGACGCGGTCGACCGTGTCGGCCTTGCCGCGGCCGGCTTCCAGCACCGCGGCAAAGTCGCGCAGCCATTCCAGTTCGCGGCGGTAGGGGTAGTCGGGTGCGTCCGGATTGCGCAGGGTGTCGTCGTTGAACAGCACTTCCAGCGTCTCGTGGCGCAGGTTGTCGGCAATGTGCACCATTTCCAGTTTGGATTCGGTGGCCACTATCCGTAAATCGGAGGCCACGTCCACATACAGCGACAGCGCCGGGCAGTCGTGGGTTTCGCCCAGGGTGTAGTGGTGGATCAGCGCCTCCGGCAGCATGGTGATCTTGTCGCCGGGGAAATACACGGTGGAGAGCCGTTCGCGCGCGACCTTGTCGAGCTCCGAGCCCGGGGTGACGCCGAGCGCGGGCGCCGCGATATGGATGCCGACGCGGACGCTGCCGTCGTCGCGCCACTCGACCGACAACGCGTCGTCGATCTCGGTGGTCGCCTCGTCGTCCATCGAGAAGGCGCGCACATGGCTCTTGGGCAATTCGGGGGGATCGCTTGGATTTAAAGCAGCGGGCTCGGTGACTTCGGCAAACCCAATGCCGCGCGGGAAGTATTCCAGCAGGAAGGTCGCCAGGTGGAAGTCGAGCGTCGAGGGGATCGCGCCGCAGCGCTCGATGAGTCTTAACTGGGACAAGCCGGTGGCCGCTGCCGCGTCCTCCAGTGCCTTGTATTCCAACGTGTTCTTGTCGGGCACGATGAGGATGCGCGGGATCAGCGAGGCGTATTCCTCCGGCAGCCGGAATGCCGCCAGTTCGCCGGCCAGATGCGCCTGCCGCTCCGCCGCCAGGCGTTTTTTCTCCTGCCCGGCCTTGGCCGCGGCCAGGGTTTCAGCAGGCGCCGGGCGGTAGCGGCCACGGCCCTTCTTGTGGAAATAGATCGGCGAGGCGTGCAGTTTCTGCAGCAGCGCCACCGATTCCGGCGCCGTCGGTGCGTGGCCGTAGTATTCCTGCGCCAGCTGTTCGAAGCCGAATTCGTCGGCGCCTGCCGCTTCCCACAGGAAATCGGCGTCGAGATCGGCCGACAGGGTTTCGGCCTGCTGCATCACCTCGGTCGGTGCCGGTGCGGCAAAGCGCAGCAGGATGTTCGCCGTCTTGATCTTGCTGCGCTTGCCCGAGGCGGTTTCCACCTGTGCCGTGGCGTCGGTTTCGGACAGGATGGAACCGGCCTTGAAGTGGCCGTCCTCTTCAAAAATGAGGTACATGAAAAATCAGAAATCCAGAATGGTTTGGTAGTGGCGTTCGAACCCGGCAAAGCCGTGGTCGCCGCCGTCTTCGATGATCTGCGTGGCGCCCGCATAGTAGGCCTCGGCATCGCGGTAATCGAGCACCTCGTCGCCGGTCTGCGCCAGCAAAAGATAACGCTTGGGCAGGGTGATTTCATCGACATCCAGTGCGGCGAGTTCGGCCAGATGCGCCTTGGTAAGTTCCCACTTCTCGCCCGTGTGCCAGTGGGTCTGTGGGCCGAGCGCGCTGCGCAGGAGTTTGTGGGCGTGTACGGCCGGGTTCACCAGCACCGCCTTCCAGCCGTGCTTCTCGGCCAGATGCGTCGCGTAGAAACCGCCCAGCGAACTGCCGATCAGGGTGACCGATCCGGGGCGGCGCCCGGCCAATTCGGCCTCGACGTGCGCGGTGGCTTCGCGCGGGCTGTTGGGCAGCGCCGGGCAGTAGTAGTCCGCCGAACGGCCGAGACGGGCCATGTGCTCAGCGAGCTGCTGGGCCTTACCGGACGCGGGGGAGGAATTGAAGCCGTGGAGATAGACAATCATTCCCGGATTTTACCGGGGTGGGGGGGATTCCTGAAATTTGGCGATAGCCAGTTCTTCACGGGACTGATTGCCGTTGGCCGGGGGTAGCCCGGCAGCTAGTCACTTTTCTTGTCTCGCCAAGAAAAGTAACCAAAAGAAGGCGACCCCGACATCCCCGCCCTTCGGGTGCCCGAAAACCGAGCCTGCCAGGCGGGCGTCGAAGAACTCGCCCCACTTTGCTGTTTTTAATTTGTTTTTTGTGAGCGGAGCTCAAACACCTTCGCCGCTGATCCGCCCGGCAGGCTCGATTTTCGGCGTGGCTGTGAGGGGGTGAAAGCAAAACCAGGACGGCGATGACGGGGCGGTTTGCGCGCGAGTTGTGATGCTTCGCAAATTCGGCGCAATGTGGCCACGCTTATAGACGGCCTGCCCAGCACGTCTTACGCGAGTCAGTCGTCGAAACAGTAGAAGTCGGCCTTGGTCACACCGCAGTCGGGACAGCTCCAGTCGTCGGGGATGGCCGCGTAGCGGGTGCCGGGCGCGAGGCCATGGTCGGGGTCGCCGAGCGCTTCATCGTAGACGTAGTCGCAGACGGCGCAGGTCCATTTGCGGAAGGCGGGCGCGGATTCTGGGGTGAGGGCGGCAGACAGGTTCATGATGGAATTCGCCACGCGTCGAGCGCGGCCAGCAGCTGGTTGAAAATGGCATCAAGATCGCCGCCCAGCACATCGAGCTGAGGGTTGGCGTAGGGCTTGAATATTTCGGTGGCGGGGCGGTACGCAACCCACGTTTTGCCGTCGGCTTCGTACAGGTGGATGCGCAGCGGGATGTCGATGCCGGCCGTCTTGTCCGCCGCCCACACCTTGACGGCGTAGTCGGGGCGGAACACTTCGAGCACCTGGTCGGCCGGCACGGTGATGCCTTTCTTGGCGCAATTGGCCTGGCCATTGGCGTGCGCGACCAGGCCCATCGGGTAGGCGGCGATGGCGGCGATCAGCTTGTCCACCGCTTCGTCCACAGAAAGGGAGACTGCGAAGCGGATCATGCGACCTCCAGTTCAGGCTGGGCCAGTGCGCAGGTGGCAGTGTCGAACTCGTGCAGTTCCTTGCGCAGGTGCTTGATCGCCGGGGTAACGATGGCGATGAAGTAGGCCTCGCGCAACCGGCGCTGCGCGGCATTGTTCGACAGATAGCCCTTGGCGCCCATGTGCATCATTGCGGCGTTGGCGGCCTTGAGACTCAATTCGCTGCCGGCGAGCCGCACTTCCAGGGTTTCCTTCACATGCGGGGCGCTGCCGTCGCGTTCGATCTTTGCTGCCAGCGCGTAGGTGGCGGTGCGCGCGGCGTCGAGTTCGGCCTCCAGCGCGTCGGCTTGCACGTCGAGGAAGCGGTTGACGTGGCCGAACTGCTTGTCGGCGCGCTTCATCATCGCCACGCAAGCATCGACGAGCCCGAGCCCCATGCCCATTTGCAGCAGGATGAACGCCGACTTGGTGCGGTCGCGGAAGGCGGTGAATTCGTCCGCATGGCACACCACGCGGCTGTGGGGCAGGAACACGTCGCGGAACTGGCAGGCGAAGGTGTTGGTGCCTTCCATGCCGATGAAGTGCGCGTTCTGCGTCAGCGTGAGTCCGGGCGTGCTGCCGTGCACCAGGCCGATCACCAGCCCGGGCGTGTCGGGCAGCGTGGCGCCCATGTGGAAGTAGTGATCAAGGCCGATATTCGACACCCAGGGCAGCACGCCGTTGATGAGGTAGCCGCCGTCCACCCGCTTTGCCTTCAGCCGCGCTTCCTCGATGCCGACGCACGACTTCATGCTGTTCGACTGCGCGGTGCCGCCGAGCACTTCGCCGCGCGCCATCTTCGGCAGCATCTCGGCAGCGAGTTCGCGGTTGGAGCTGTTGATCACGTACCACTGCAGCGCGTATTCCGCCCACAGCAGGAAGCCGGTGGAGACGCATTCCTTCGACGCTTCCTCGATCACCTGGATGGCGTGGCCGAGGCCCAGCGCGGTGCCGCCGTGCTCGACCGGCGTCAGGCTGCCCAGCCCGCCGAGCGCGCCGAGCTGTTTGAGAAAATCGCCCGGGTAGAGGCCCTTGAGGTCGATGTCGACCACCTTGGGCGCGAGTTCAGCGGCGATGAGTTCGGCCAGGCCCGGCAGGATTTCAGCGGGCGTGTCCGCAAGGGCGGGGGCAAGTGCAGTTGCAGGCATGATGCGCTCCAAAATCAAGTACAGACGGGTCAGCCGAGTTCGACGCTGACGTTGACCGGGTTGCGCAGCGTGTTGGCGACCGGCGACCAGGCGTTCGAATGCGCGACCATATCCTTCAGCGCTTCCTCGCTGGCGTCGCCTTCCAGGTGCACCTTCACGCGCACGTCGGTGAACCCCAGCTTCTTCAGCGGATCGAGATCGCCTACGCCCCACACGGCGGTGACGTTGATGTCGCCCTCGAGTTCGAGTTCGAGCCTGGTCAGCGTGATGCCGCGCGCCACGGCATTGGCGTGGAGGCCGACCGACAGGCAGGAGCCGAGCGTGGCGAGCACCGCTTCGGAGGGGTTCGGCGCGGTGTCGTCGCCGAGCAGGTGCGGCGGCTCGTCGATCACGTGCGCCGGCAGGTTGCGCACATAGGTCAGGTTGCGGAACTTGCTCTCGCACACGGTCTTGGCTTTCAGCGTGACGACCGATTGCGGGTTGGCGCGGCCTTTGGTGGCGAGGGCCGACAGACCTTCGGCATCGATGGGTTCGAGGACGGTTTGGGTTTTCAGGGCAACGACTTCAGACATGGCATGACTCCTTGAGATGGGTTGATCGGGGATCCGACAAGCTCTGTATTGCGATTCCCGTGCCAGCTCGGTCAAACAATGTCAAGCCATTGATTCGTCAATGAATATTGATCGATGCAGGTTTTTCCGCTGGGTTCTGCGCTAACAAATTGTCAACCATTGTCAGGCCACTTCCAGACGCTTGATGCGGTAGTTCAGCTGCCGCAGGGTCAGCCCCAGCAGCTGCGCGGCACGCGACTTGTTGCCGTGCGTCTGCGCCAGCGCCTGCTCGATCTGCTGGCGGTCGTGCGATTGCGCCGGCAGGTAGGGGCGCACCGCGCCTGCGGTCGGCGTGGCATAGTGCGGCGGCATGTCCGGGGCGTCGGCTGTCTCGCTGCGGATGACGTGTTCCACCTCGCGCGCCGACACCGTCGCGCCTTCGGCCAGCAGCACCAGGCGTTCCAGCACGTTGCGCAGCTGGCGAATGTTTCCCGGCCACGGATAGTCGGCCAGCCGCTCCATCGCGTCCGGCGTCAGTCCCACATTGCGCTGATAGCTCTGGCTGATGAGATTGAGCTGATGCCGCACCAGCGGGCGGATGTCCTCGCGCCGCTCGCGCAGCGCCGGCAGGCGGATCGGAATGATATTGAGCCGGTAATAGAGGTCGAGGCGGAAGCGCCCGGCGCTCACCTGCTGCTGCAGGTCGAGGTTGGTGGCGGCGACGATGCGCACGTCGATCGGCGTTTCGCGGCGGCTGCCGACGCGCTGCAGCGATTTCTCCTGCAGCACTCTCAATAATTTCACCTGCATCGAGAGCGGCAGGTCGCCGATCTCGTCGAGGAACAGGGTGCCGCCGCCGGCCTGCTCGAAGTAGCCGGCGCGCGCGGTGGAGGCGCCGGTGAAGGCGCCTTTTTCGTAGCCGAACAGTTCCGACTCGAACAGGTTTTCCGGGATCGCCCCGCAGTTCACCTTGACGAAAGGCTGGTCGCGCCGCGGGCTGCTCAAATGCAGCGCGCGTGCGAACAGTTCCTTGCCGGTGCCCGATTCGCCGAGCAGCAGCACCGTGGCGTCGGTTGCGGCCACCTGCTCGATCTGGCGCAGCGCATGCCGCAGCGCCGGCGATTCGCCGACGATGCCGAGGCTGGCCTGTTGGGGCGAGCCGCGCTCGAGCGCCCATTTCAGTTCTCGGTTCTCGTTCTCCAGTCGCGCGGTCTGCTCGGCCACGCGATCGTTGAGCTTGAGAACCTGGGTGACCAGCGTGGCGATGATCTCGAGGATGCGCAGATCGTCGGCCAGCGCGCGGGCGCGGCTGCGGATGCGGTGCACCCCCAAGAGGCCCAGCACTCCGCCGTCGCTCATCAGCGGCAGCGCGATGAAGCTCACCGTCTCGTTCGGCAGGCGGTCGCGCTCGACCGCTCGCGCAAGGTAATGCGGATCGTCGTCGATGTCCTGCACGATCGCCGTTTCGCCGCTTTGCAGTACGCGCCCCGATACGCCGTCGCCCGGACGGTAGACGCCGCGTTCGATTTCCGCCTGCGTCAAGCCGTAGGCGTAGCGGATCGCATAGTCGTCGCCGCCGGGCTGCCGCAGCACCACGCGGCCGCGGTTCAAGCCGAGGAATTCCGAGATCAGGTGCAGCATCTCGCGGATCACCGGGCCGGGCTCCAGGCTTTTTCCCATCAGACGCGCCGACTCTCGAATCACCAGCATCTCCTCGTCCTGCAGTCGTTCGGCGGGCAGTGTGGCTATGGGCATGGCGGTCTCCTCAAAACAAAGTGTCAACACTGTGTAATCAAGAAGCGGGCCAGGCCGTCAGCGGAATTGGCTGTGTTTTGAAAAAGCACTTACGCAACAGCGGGTTAAAAATTTTTGCAGGGTTGGCACGCTTCCTGATTACGACAAGAGTGGAAACACTGGAACAGCGTTGCCAAACCCATCGAATCGCCCCAGTTCACGGGGGCGGGGCGGCCAGGGTGCCTGCGGAACGGAGGGCGTGATGTGCACCAATCCGGGGCGCGGGGTAATCAAAACGGTGCGCTGTGAAGCTGCGACTGCAATGCCATTTTTCAATCCGATGAGGAGTACGTTATGTCCGGTTTTGACAATCCGTTTGACCCCGATACCAAACTGCATCGCGCAGGCTGCAGCTGCGGTCGCCACCATAGCCAGGCCGACCACGAGGCCGATATGAAGAACGAGGATGCGCGCGTTTCACGCGTGGTCGAGTCGGCCGTGATGCGCGGGCTCTTCCCCGACGACCAGATGCGCCGCAACTTCCTGCGCGCGGTCGGCACCGGCACCGCGATGGCGGCGATCTCGACGCTGTTCCCGATGGGCGCGGCGAAGGCGCTGGCGCAGGAGCGCGGCAAGCTGGAAAAGACCGATCTGAAGATCGGCTTCATTCCGATCACCTGCGCCACCCCCATCATCATGGCGGGGCCGATGGGCTTCTATGCACGCGAAGGGCTTAACGTCAGCCTGCAGAAAACCGCCGGCTGGGCGGTGATCCGCGACAAGGTGCAGAACAAGGAATACGACGCCTCGCACATGCTCTCCCCGATGCCGCTAGCGATGTCGCTGGGTCTCGGCTCGGCCAAGCAGGCGGTCGACGTGGTGTCGATCCAGAACATCAACGGCCAGGCCATCACCCTGGCGCTCAAGCACAAGGACAAGATGAACCCCAAGGACTGGAAGGGGATGAAGTTCGGCCTGCCGTTCGACTACTCGATCCACAACCTGCTCTTGCGTTACTACCTCGCCGAGGCCGGCCTCGACCCGGACAAGGACGTCGAGCTGCGCATGATGCCGCCGCCCGACATGGTGGCCAACCTGCGCGCCGGAAACATCGACGGCTTCCTCGGCCCCGAGCCCTTCAACCAGCGCGCGGTGTACGAGGAGGTCGGCTTCATCCACACCCTGTCGCGCGACCTGTGGGACGGCCACCCGTGTTGCGCCTTCGGCGTGCAGGAAGGCTTCTACAAGCAGTATCCCAACACCTACGCCGCGCTGTTCCGCGCCATCGCCAGCGCCACCGACTACGCGCACAAGCCGGAAAACCGCAAGGCCATCATCGAGGCGATCGCCCCGGCCAACTACCTCAACCAGCCGATCCCGGTGCTGGAGCAGGTGATGACTGGGCGCTTCGCCGACGGCCTCGGCAAGGTGCGGAACGTGCCCGACCGCGTCGACTTCGATCCCTTCCCCTGGCAGTCGATGGCGGTGTGGATCCTCACGCAGCTGAAGCGCTGGAACTACATCAAGGGCGACATCAACTACCAGATGGTGGCCGAGGAGGTGTTCCGCGCCACCGACGCCCGCGCGCGCATGGCCGAGCTTGGACTCAAGGCGCCGAAGGCGAACTACATGAAGCACACCATCATGGGCAAGGTGTTCGACCCCGCGAAGCCTGCCGAATACCTCAACTCCTTCGCCATCAAACGCACATGAAGACGCGACTCTCACTCAGCCAGAAAGCCGGCCTGTTGTCGCTGGCGCTGTTCGCGGCGATCCTGCTGGTCTGGCAGCTGGCGACGCTGCCGGAAGCCAAGGTCGTCGCGGCCGACGTCGACCCCGAGTACGCCGCGCTGATGGGGGGCGGCACGGCCAGTTCGGCGTCGAGCTTCCCCACCCCGGCGGCGATGGCGCAGACGCTGTGGGACAAGCTGTCCGACCCGTTCTACGACAACGGCCCCAACGACAAGGGCATCGGCATCCAGCTCGCCTATTCGCTGGCGCGCGTGCTTGGCGGTTTCTTCCTGGCCGCCGTGGTGGCGATCCCGCTCGGCTTCGTCATCGGAAACTCGCGCGTGTTCTACCAGGCGATCAACCCCTACGTGCAGCTGCTCAAACCCATCTCGCCGCTGGCGTGGATGCCGCTCGCGCTCTACACCATCAAGGACGCGTCGGCCTCGGCCATCTTCGTCATCTTCATCTGCTCGCTGTGGCCGATGCTGATCAATACCGCGCACGGCGTTGCCAACGTGCGCCGCGACTGGCTCGACGTCTCACGCACGCTGGAGGTGAACCCGCTGCGCAAGGCCTTCCGTGTCATCCTGCCAGCCGCCGCGCCGACGATATTGACCGGCATGCGCATCTCCATGGGCATCGCCTGGCTGGTCATCGTCGCCGCCGAAATGCTGGTCGGCGGCACCGGCATCGGCTACTTCGTGTGGAACGAGTGGAACAACCTGTCGCTCACCAATGTGCTGTTTGCCATCCTCATGATCGGCGTTGTTGGCATGGCGCTCGACAGTGTCTTCGGCGTGCTGAGCAAGCGCGTCGCTTACCAGGAATAAAACCATGACCGACCCCAATCTTTCCTTCCTGCAGGTCGAAAACCTGGCACGCGCCTACCCCAGCCCCACCGGGGGCGAGTCCGTGACTGTGTTCGACCATGTCAACTTCCACATCCACAAGGGCGAGTTCGTCTGCGTCACCGGCCACTCCGGCTGCGGCAAGTCGACCATCCTCAACATCCTCGCCGGACTCGACAGCGCCACCACCGGCAACGTCTTCATGGATGGCCGCGAAGTCTCCGGCCCCAGCCTCGACCGCGGCGTCATCTTCCAGAGCCACGCGCTGATGCCCTGGCTCACCGTGCTGGAGAACGTCTCCTTCGCGGTGAAGTCGCGCTGGGCTTCGTGGAACAAGCAGAAAGTGCGCGACCACGCCATGCGCTACATCGAACTGGTCGGCCTGTTGGGTGCCGAGCACAAGAAGCCGTCGCAATTGTCCGGCGGCATGAAGCAGCGTGTCGGCATCGCACGCGCGTTTTCCATCGAACCGAAAATGCTCTTGATGGACGAGCCCTTCGGCGCGCTGGACGCCTTGACGCGTGGCGTCATCCAGGAGGAGCTGCTGAAAATCTGTGCCGAAACGCAGCAGACCGTGTTCATGATCACCCACGACGTCGACGAAGCCATCCTGCTTTCGGATCGTATCATGCTGATGTCGAACGGCCCGCACGCGCGCATCGCCGAAATAGTCAACAACACTCTGCCGCGTCCGCGCGAGCGCAGTGCCATCCACAAGCATCCGCACTACTACCTGATTCGCAACCACCTGGTCGATTTCTTGGTGAGCCGGTCGAAGCAGTTCGGAGCCTTGCGCGATGCGCCCGACGCCCCCAGTTCGCCCACCGTGTTCGATCCGGCCGACCTGATCGAGCCCGAGCCGAATGTTGTTCCCGCGCCGCCCGTCGGCAAACCCCACATCCACCTCGTCAACGCTTAAGGACCTTTACCATGACCCGCACCGAAGTCACCGACCTCATCCTCGCCGCCAAACACAAGAAAGGCCTCAAGTGGGCCGACATCGCCAAGAAAGTCGGCCAGAGCAAGGAATGGACAACCGCCGCACTCCTGGGCCAGATGACGCTGGACAAGAAGCAGGCCACCACCGTGGGCAAGATGCTGAGTCTGCCGGCCGAGGCGGTCGACCAGCTGCAGATGGTGCCGTACAAGGGCAGCCTGCCGAGTGCGGTGCCGACCGATCCGCTGATCTACCGCTTCTATGAATTGATCATGGTGTATGGCATCACGATCAAGTCGCTGATCCATGAGGAGTTCGGCGATGGGATCATGAGCGCGATCGATTTTTCGATGGATATTTCGCGGGTGGAGGATCCGAAGGGGGATCGGGTGAAGATTGTTTTGAATGGGAAGTTTTTGCCGTACAAGATGTACTGATTCGCGGTTCGCTGCGCTCGCCCCTGTCCGTCATTGCGAGGAGCGCAGCGACGAAGCAATCCAGTTCGTTGATTAGCGCGAAGCACCTTTGACGGGTAACCCTTAGGCAGGACTACTGACCGTTGGCCGGGGGTAGCCCGGCAGCTAGTCACTTTTCTTGTCTCGCCAAGAAAAGTAACCAAAAGAAGGCGACCCCGACATACCCGAATTCCCGAAGATCAAGCGCGCCGGGTGGGCGGCAAAGAACTCGCCCCGCTTTTGCTAGGCTGATTTAATTTTTGTGAGCGGGGCTCAAACACCTTTGCCGCTGATCCACCCGACGCGCTTGATCTTCGGCGGGTCTGTAAGGGGAAGAAAGTCAAAACCAGGGCGGTGATGACTGGGCGGTTTGCGTGCTTGTGTTGCCCATCCGGCGCAATGCCCTTCGGTCATTGCGCCCTACACGAGCTGGTTGTCAACCGAACATGAAGAGGTATACGCCTAGTGGCGTTGCAGAAAACTCTGTAAACAAGGCAACGAATAACGTAAGTCCTGTTACGACTAGGCCCGCAATCATGCTGACGGCTCTAATCTTGTGACGTATCTTGGCTACGCTAAGCTCCTCTCGGTCTCCTTTCCATACGCCATCCACAAAGTATTCAGGTCCAACGCGATCGTTGATACCAAGCAAAATGTTTAATACCCACATGATGGCCATTGAGACCAACATTCCAAGCATGACGGTTCCAATGAGGAAAACTAGGATTTTAAATAACATCATGTCATCAGCTCATTCGCAGAGACGGTCGAATTTTCGAATAAAGGCTTGCTGTAGATTTGGCTCATGCAACAGCCTTTCACTGTAGTTCTTGACGTAAGCAAGTAGAGCCTCTTGGAAATTGTCTCGGTAGACGATACGTTCGGAGACACTTACAACCGCGCCAGCAGGGCTCTTTGCCAATATGCGCCATCCATTCTTGGTGCGCGCTTCATGAAGCAAGCCACACCTCACACCAATATAGAAGTCTTGTGCAGTCGCTTCATCGAACGTTGCAGAGAATGGCGCACGCCCCGTTAGAAATGCGACAAAAATATCTTGACTGGACTTGTACTCGTCGATTCCCAACGTCCCGCCTCTCTGCACATAGCGATAGTTCTTTCCCTGCTCTGTAGATTCCAGAAATTCGATAAGGCTGCACTGGATTGCGACAATTGCAAATCCTTCGCCCTGAAATGTTCCGTTATCTTGAAGCACTTTGATGGGATGAAGGTAACGCAGGCTCAAGCGTGTTTCATAGAAATCTGCAAACGCCTCGCGCCATGCCTCGGTATTGCTAGCCGATAGACGCGGCCGAAGTGCTTGCCAGTCGACTGGTGTCTTCCAGCCTGCGATGCGGTGGTTATGCGCGTAGTTCATGATGCCCAGCTCGCGTAGGGCGCATTAGCCTTAGGCGTAATGCGCCGGATGTGTGAAGCCAAAATAGTAACCACAAACATCAGGTCACCACCATCCTGGTTTTGACTTCCCCCCTTACAGCCCCGCCGGAAATCGAGTCTGCCGGGCGGATCAGCGGCGAAGGTGTTTGAGCTCCGCCCACAAAAAACCAAATTAAAAACAGCAAGGCGGGGCGAGTTCTTCGCCGCCCGTCCGGCAGGCTCGATTTTCGGGAATTCGGGGATGTCGGGGTCGCCTTTTCTTGGGTTACTTTCTTTTGGCGAGACAAAAGAAAGTGACTAGCTGCCGGGCTACCCCCGGCCAACGGTCCTCAGCGCATTGGAGGTTTAACCATCAAAGGTGCTTCGCGCGAATCCACTAACTGGATTGCTTCGTCGCTGCACTCCTCGCAATGACAACACCCCCTTACGCATACCCCCCATACCGATGCATCGGCGTCAGCACGATGTCCTCGTGATAGTGATGATGCAGCGCATCCAGCAGCTTCGCGTGGATGCCGCCGAACCCACCGTTGCTCATCATCAGCACGTGGTCGCCGGAGCGGGTGTCTTGCACCAGCTGGCTCACCAGTTTGTCGAGGTCGTCGAACACGCGCGCCTTGGCCCCAAGCGGGGCCAGCGCTTCGGCTGCGTCCCAGCCGAGGTTGGCGCCGTAGCAGTAGACGAGGTCGGCCTCGGCGAGGCTGTCGGGTAGCGCGGCTTTCATGACACCGAGCTTCATGGTGTTGGAGCGCGGCTCCAGCACGGCGAGGATGCGGGACTTGCCGACCTTCGCCCGCAGGCCTTCGACGGTGGTGGCGATCGCGGTGGGATGGTGGGCGAAGTCGTCGTAGACGGTGATGCCGTGGACTGCGCCGCGGATTTCCATGCGGCGCTTGACGTTCTCGAAGCGGCCCAAGGCGTCGATCGCGACGGCGGCGGGGACGCCGGCGTGGCGTGCGGCGGCGATCGATGCGAGCGCGTTCATGCGGTTGTGCTCGCCGATGAGCGCCCACTTGACGCGGCCCTGCAGGGCGCCGTCGAAGAAGACATCGAAGTGGCCGTTGGCATCGACTTCGCCGGCGGTCCAGCCCGCCGCGCCGTCGGCGCGGCCATTGGGGCTGGCGCCGCCGAAGCGTTCCACCGGTGTCCACAGGCCGCGCTCGAACACGCGGTCGAGGTTGGCGTCGGTGCCGTTGGACACGATGAGGCCGTTGCCGGGGACAGTGCGCACCAGGTGGTGGAACTGGGTTTCGATCGCGGCGAGGTCGGGGAAGATGTCGGCGTGGTCGTATTCGAGGTTGTTGAGGATGACGGTGCGCGGGCGGTAGTGGACGAACTTGGAGCGCTTGTCGAAGAAGGCGGTGTCGTATTCGTCGGCTTCGATGACGAAGAAGGGGCTGTCGGTCAGGCGTGCCGACATGCCGAAGTTCTGCGGGATGCCGCCGACGAGGAAGCCAGGGCGCAGGCGCGCGTCGTCGAGGATCCACGCCAGCATGGCCGCCGTGGTGGTCTTGCCGTGGGTGCCGGCGACGGCCAATACCCATTTGTCGCGCAGCACGTTGTCGGCCAGCCACTGCGGGCCGGAGGTATAGGCCAGCCCGCGTTCAAGGATGGCTTCCATCAGCGGGTTGCCGCGGGTGACGACGTTGCCGACGACGAAGACATCGGGCTTGAGGTTGATCTGGCTGGCGTCCCAGCCTTCGGTCAGCTCGATGCCGAGCGCGCGCAGCTGGTCGGACATCGGGGGGTAGACGTTGGCGTCGCAGCCGGTGACGGTATGGCCTGCGTTACGGGCGATGGCGGCGAGTCCGCCCATGAAGGTGCCGCAGATGCCGAGGATGTGGATGTGCATGGTGGTGAGCAGTGAGTCGAGAGTCGGGAGTCGAGGGAGCGGATTATCCCACGGCGGCGGCGCGTGCCTGCTGGATCAGGTGGGTGAGCAGGGCGCGCAGCTTGGCGGGGCGCAGCGGCTTGTGCAGCAGCGGCAAGCCGGCCTGGCTGATGCGCAGGATGGTGTCGGGCGCAGTGTCGCCGGAGACCAGGATGGCCGGGATGTCGCGCCCGAATTTCTGCCGCAGGCGGGTGATGACCTCGATGCCGTCGGTGTCGTCGGGCAGGCGGTAGTCCGACACAATGACGTCAGGCACGCGGTCAAGGCTGTCGAGCCATTGCACGGCCTCGGCCGCGCTGTGGGCGGTGACGAGGTCGATGTTCCAGTTGTCGAACAGTTCGGCCATGCCGCGCAGGATCGCGCTTTCGTCATCGACCAGCAGCACCAGCGCGTCCTCCGGAATCTGCCCCGGCACGCTGGCGGAGGCGGGCGGCTGGACCAGGCTGGCGTCGCCGCTGGGTACGTCGATGCTGAACACCGAGCCGTGGCCGGGGTGCGAACGCAGGTCGACGCGGTGTCCCAGCAGGCGGCCCAAACGCGACACGATGGCAAGCCCGAGTCCGAGCCCCTTGCTGCGGTCGCGTGCCGGATTGTGCAGCTGGACGAATTCGTGAAACACGCTTTCCTGCTGGTCCGGCGGGATGCCGCGTCCGGTGTCGATCACGCTCAGGCGCACCATGCGGCCGCGGCGGCGGCAGGCCACCAGCACGCCGCCGTCGTCGGTATAGCGGATGGCGTTGGCGATCAGATTGACCAGGATGCGTTCGATCAGCAGCGGGTCGCTGTAGAGCGTGGTGTTGCAGGGGCGAAAGCGCAGCCGCAGCCCCTTTTCATCGGCCAGCGCGCTGAACTGTTGATCGAGATCGCGCAGCATTTTCTGCAGCGGAAAATGCACCGGACGCGCCTCGATGGCGCCGGCATCCAGCCGTGAAATATCGAGCAGGGCGTTGAACAGCAGCTCCATCGCCGCGGTGGAGGCCTCGATATTGTCGATCAAGTTTTGCGTTTCAGGCTGCTGGTTGCGTGCCTTCAGTGCCGCGACAAACAGCGACAGCGCATGCAGCGGCTGCCGCAGATCATGGCTGGCCGCAGCAAAAAATCGCGACTTGGCCTGGTTGGCGCGTTCGGCCATGTCCATTTTGGCGGCAAGGCTGGCGGTCGCTTCGCGGATGCGTTTCTCCAGTTCGCTGCGGTGCGTCTGCAGCGCTTCTGCCATGTTGTTGACGCCGGCGGCCAGTGCGCCGACTTCGCCCTTCGGCGGCAGGTGCGTGCGCACGGAAAGGTCGTCGCAGGCCAGCCGGTTCACCACCTGCCCGACATGGCGCAATTGTCCGGCCAGCCGATTGGACAGGCGCCATGCCAGCACGCCGGTAATCGTCAGCGCCACCAGCATCAGCAGCGCGGCGTGAAACAGCGTGTCGCGCTTGTATGCGTTGATCTGGTCGAGTGCCACCCCCACTTCGACCTGGCCCAGCACGTCCGAAGCCGGCCGGGTTGCGGGGCTGAATGCCGCATCGTCGGGCAGGGCGGCAACAGGCAGTCGAATCACTGCGACCTGGCGATAGGGGTCGCCCGGCGTGCCGGCGTGCTGGGTATTGCCGGTGCTGGAAAGAATATCTCCCCGTGCATCGGTGACCCGTGCCATCGCCAGTTGGCTGCTCGCCATTTCGATGTTGAGCAGCGTGGTGACCTGCGCGGAGTCGCCACTGATCAGCGAATACTGCAGGGCCTCGGCGAGGTGGCGGGCGGCATTGGCGGCGCGCCCGTGCAGCGCGCTTTCGGCGGAGTCGAGTGCCTGCGTGGTGAAGTAGGCCACCAGGCCGAATTCGGTCAGCAGGGCAGGCAGCAGCGCAATCACCAGGATCCGGCTGCGGATGCTGGACAGCGGAAGCCGGCTGAGCAAGGTGGACAGGAATTTCACCGGCGATCAGGGCTTCTGCATCAGCCGCCGAATCTCGAGCACGGCTTCGGTGCGGTTGGTGACGCCGAAGGCCTTGAAGATTGCGGCCATATGGACTTTCACCGTGTTTTCCGACATGGACAGCATGCCGCCGATGGCCTTGTTGGCACAGCCCTGAGCCAGCAGGCGGGCCACATCGAGTTGACGTGCCGTCAGCCCGTGATGCTGAAGTACGCCGAAATCGGCCGCAGCCTGCGTGTGCAGGCCGGCATCGCCCTTGCCCAGGCAATCCGGCACATAGAGATCGCCCGCCAGCACCTGCCGCAACGCGGCCAGCATCGCGGGGGCGGGGACGGACTTGGGGATGTAGCCCAGCGCGCCGGCTTCCAGTGCGCTGCGGATGTCGTGCGCTGATTCCGATGCGGAGAGGACCACCAGCGGGATATCGGGAAAGCGGTTGCGGTACTGGCTGATGCCCTGCATGCCGACGAAGCCGGGCATGTTCAGATCGACCAGCGCCAGGTCGAGGTCGGCATGCAGGGCGGTCTGTGCAAACAGGCTGGGGTAATCGTGGGCGTCGATGATCTCGACGGAGGGCTCCAGCTGCGATAAAACCTGCCGAACCCCCTCGCGCATCAGCGGATGGTCGTCGGCCAGAAGGGTTTTCATGTGGGGGCTCCCTGCATGACAGGGATTCTAGTACGACCAGCCGCGAATGCGCGTGTCGCCGCGCAGGCGGTCCGCTATTTGCCGCGCACCTTGCCCAGGCCTTCGTCGATGGCCGCTTCCAGGTAACCGAAATAGTAGTCGGGGATCAGCAGGCCGACGATGGCTTCGCTGGCGGCCGCGCCCTGGGTGTCGAACACCATCACGGTGGGCACCATGAACACCTTGTGGGCGGCGGCAAATGCGCCTTCGGTGGTGGGCGTGCCGTCGAAACCGGTCAGCGGCGTGGTGGCATTGACGGTGACTTCACGGATGATGACGCGGTCGCGATAGGCTCGATCCTTGTGCATCGGCACCAGGTATTCGCGCTTGACCTGCTCGCAATACGGGCAAGTGGGCGTGGTGAACAGCACCATCACGGGCACCCGGCGCTTGGCGGCGGTCTGCGCGTCGGCCTGGAAATTCTTCGCATGAACCAGGCCGCTTGCCGCGCCGGCCGGGGCGGTCAGCAGCATCCCCCATGCTAAAATCAGCGCCCAGGCTGCGAGTTGCCGCGCAAGGGGAAACCTTTCTGCAGGTGAAAGTGAATACGTCATGATTCTCAGTGTCGCGCCATCCATAGCCAAATCAAACAGTCCATTTTTACCGCCATGCACACCCTGACCATCGCCTCCCGTGAAAGTGCCCTTGCCATGTGGCAGGCGGAGCATATCCGAGACCGCCTCGCCGCGCTGCATCCGGGGTGCACGGTCAACATTCTGGGGATGACGACGCGCGGCGACCAGATCCTCGACGTCACGCTGTCCAAGATCGGCGGCAAGGGCCTCTTCGTCAAGGAGCTCGAAGTCGCGCTGGAAGCCGGCCAGGCCGACCTCGCGGTGCATTCGATGAAGGACGTGCCGATGGAACTGCCGCCGGGATTCGAGCTGGCGGTGATCGGCGAGCGCGAAGACCCGCGCGACGCCTTCGTGTCGAACCGGTTCGAGCGCCTGTCCGACCTGCCGCCGGGCAGCGTGGTCGGCACCTCCAGTCTGCGCCGCGAAGCGCAGCTGCGCGCGCGTTATCCGCACCTCACGGTGAAGCCGCTGCGCGGCAACGTCGGCACGCGGCTGAAAAAACTCGACGAGGGCCAGTTCGACGCGATTCTTCTGGCCGCCGCCGGCTTGAAACGCCTCGGTCTCGGTGAGCGCATCAAAAGCCTGCTCTCGGTGGAAGACAGCATTCCGGCTGCCGGACAGGGTGCGCTCGGCATCGAAATCCGCAGCGGCAGCCGCGAAGTGGCCGCCATGCTCGCCGCGCTCAACCATGCCGAAACCGCCGCCTGCGTGCGCGCCGAGCGCCAGGTCAGCCGGGTGCTCGGCGGCAGCTGCCAGGTGCCGCTCGGCGCGCACGCGGTGCTTGAGGACGGCCGGCTGGTACTGAACGGCTTCGTGGCGAACCCGGACGGCAGCGGCTTCATCCATGACGCAGCGACAGGCGACGCGGCCGACCCCGAAGCGGTCGGCCAGGCGCTCGCCGACAAGCTCTTGGCGCTGGGCGCGCGCGCCATTCTCGACAACCTGCCTGCATGACGCAGCCGCTGGCCGGACGCACCGTGCTGGTGACGCGGCCGGCCCAGCAGGCGGACGCGCTGGCGCAGGCGATCCGGGCGGCGGGCGGCGAGGCGTTCGAGTTTCCGGCGCTTGCCATCGAGGCGGTGCCCATGAGCGATCTGGCCGCACCGCTGGCGCAGCTCGCCAAAGCCGACATTGCGATTTTCATCAGCCCCAATGCCGCGCAGTTCGGTATGGCGGCGATCCGTTCGGAAGGTGGCTTGCCGGCTGCAGCCATGATATTTGCGGTGGGGCCGGGCACCGCACGCGTCCTGCAGGCACAGGGCGTCAGCGGCGTCATCGTGCCGGACGGCCAGGACAGCGAAGCGCTGCTGGCGCTGCCGCAACTGGCGAGGGTGACGGGCAAGCGGGTGGTGATCGTGCGCGGCGTCGGCGGCCGTGCCATGCTGGCCGACACGCTTGTCGCGCGCGGGGCGCTGGTGACATTCATGGAATGCTACCGGCGGGTGCGGCCGCAGGCCGACGCCGCGCCGCTGCTGGCGCGCTGGCAGGCGGGCGGGATCGACGCGGTGACCGTCACCAGCGCCGAGACGCTGGACAACCTGGCGGCGCTGCTGGGTGAGGCGGGCAGGACCTTGCTGTTGCATACTCCGCTTTTCGCCCCGCATGAGAAAATCGCCGAAGCGGCCCGCCGCTTCGGCATTGCCCGCGTGATCGCCACGCCGGGTGGCGATGCCGGCCTGATGGAAGGTCTGCTTAACTGGTTCAGGAATGAGACAGGTTCTAAAAATGAATGACACCCCGGAAACCTCCGTCCCGCAGCCCGCAGCCCAGCCTGCTGCCGCACCGGTTCAAACCCATGCACGTCACCCCGTCTCGCCGGTGGCACTGGTTGCCCTGCTGATCGCTGCGCTGGCGCTGGCTGCTGCAGCCTGGTCGTGGTCCGACAGCCGCGAGCGCATCCGCGACCTGAAGACCGAGCTCGGACGCCGGCTCGCCGAAACCGGCAAGGAGGTGAGCGAAACCCGCCTGCTTGCGCGCAACGCGGACGATGCGATGCGACAGATCGGCGAGAAGGTTGCCCATATCGAAAACCAGATGGCCACCTCGCAGCAGCAGCAGCTGTCGCTCGAGGCGCTTTACAAGGATCTTTCGCAAGGACGTGACCAGTGGGCGCTGGCCGAGATCGAGCAGGTGCTGCTCACCGCCGCGCAGCAGTTGCAGCTGGCAGGCAACGTCAAGGCTGCGATCATTGCGCTGGAAGGCGCCGACACCCGTCTGCAACGCCTCAACAAGCCGCAGTTCACGGCGCTGCGCCGTGCCATCGCAGCGGATCTTGCCAACCTGCGCGCGGTGCCCTCGCTCGACGAAGTGGGCGCCAGCGCACGTATCGAGGCGCTGGTGGCGCGCCATGCCGGCTGGCCGCTGGCGAGCGCGCAGGCTTCTGAAGCGGCCCCGGCGCCGCGTGCCAGCAGCCGCGCCACCGACATCGGCCAGGAGCTGTGGAGCGAACTGAAGCGCCTGGTGCAGATCCGCCGCATCGAGGGTAACGAAGCGGTGCTGCTGCCACCGGATCAGGCCTACTTCCTGCGCGAAAATCTGCGTCTGCGCCTGCTATCGGCGCGCCTGGCCCTGCTGGCGCAGGATCAGGCGGCGTTCCAGGCCGATCTGTACGCGGTGTCGACCCTGTTGAACCGCTACTTCAATACACGCGATGCCGGTGTTGCCGACGCGCTCAAGGAGATCCAGCGCCTGTCCAGTCTGCAAATCGCCTACAAATTGCCCGGCATCGACGCCAGCCTTGCTGCGCTGGAAGCCCACAAGGGGAATCCATGACCCTATATTCCGTAGTTGACCGCTCCAAATCCCATTGGATTCAGCATGAAGACTGATTTTTTCGCCTTCGATAACGCTCGCCGACAGGCGGATTCCGCTACCCGCCCGCTGGTGCGTCTGGTCACGCGCCTGTCTTTGTCGCTCGTCGTTGCAGGCCCCGGCCTGCCGCCTCCTCGCTTCGCGACATCCACGCAACCAGACGCACCATCCGGCGCGTCCAACCACGGGATATAGGATCATGCGCTGGCTCATTTCGCTGCTCATCATCGCGGTGCTGGCCGTCGCGCTGGCGATGGCCGGTCGCTACGACCCAGGGTATGTGGTGCTGGTGTACCCGCCGTGGCGGATGGAAATTTCCTTCATCAGCTTTGTGCTGATCGTGGTTGGGTTGGTGGTGGGCGGGATCGTGCTGCTGCGGCTGGCCATGCTCACGCTCAATCTGCCCAGCATCGTGCGCGAACAGCGCGAACGGCACGCGGCCAAAAAGCGTGACGAAAACTTTGTTGGCGGGCTCAGGGCGTATGCCGAGTATCGTTATCAGGACGCCGAGCAATCGCTGGGGCAATGGCAGGGTGACGAAGTTCGCCTGGGTCTGGCGCGCGTGCTGGCTGCGCGCGCCGCGCAGGAAATGCGTGCCGTCAAGCAGCGCGAGCGGCATCTGCAGGACGCCACCGAACACGGCGCCGAACTGGCCGCCCTGTTGTTTGAGGCCGAGGCGTGTCTCGATGCCAAGGATGCGGCGGCGGCACTGGTGGCGATCAACCGCGCCAAGGAGATCGCGCCGCAGCACACGGCGCTGCTGAGGCTGGAACTGAAGGCGCGCCAGATGACGGGGCAGTGGGATGAGGTCGGTCGCCTGCTCGACGCGTTGATGCGCAGCAACGCGCTGGAGGCGGGTGTCGCCAGCCAGCAGCGACGCATGGCCTATGCTGAAAATCTCAAGCGCCGCGCCGAGGATGACCGCGGTCTGCTGGAATACTGGAAGAAGGTCCCGGCCGATTTCAAGGCCGACCCCTGGGTCGCACGGGCGGCTGCCCGCGCTTTCATGCAGCGCGGCGGCCATGACACTGCACTCGACGTTCTGGAAGCTGCACTCAACCACGAGTGGCGCGAAGATCTGGTGGCGTTGTACGGCGAGGTGCGCGGCAGCAATCCGGCACGGCAGATCGAGCAGGCGGAAAAATGGCTGCACGCCCAGCCGCGCGATGCCCAACTGCTGCTGACGCTGGCGCAGCTTTGCAGCGTGCAGCAGTTGTGGGGCAAGGCGCAGAGCTATCTGGAAGCCAGCCTCGCCATCGCGCCCAGCGCCGACGGCCATATCCGCATGGCAGAACTGAAGACCCAGAGCGGTCAGCCGGGCGAAGCCTGCAAGCATTATCAGAAGGCGCTGGCATTGTGCCGTGCGCAGGAATCTGTGTAGCGCACTTTCCACAGCCTCACGGCAGGTTTGTGCGGGGCCGGCATGACGGGGCATGTATTATTAGGCTTTTCTAATATTGGAAAAGGGGTATTTCCATGCGCACGGCTTCATTTTCCCTGGTCGGTCTCGTGTTGAGCGCCCTGCTGCTGGCCGCACCCCCGAGCTGGGCGGATGCCCCCAAGGTGGAACAGTCGGCCCCGGGCGGGGTGTACAAGGTGGCCATCGACCGCAGCATCAGCATGAGCGATGCGGCCGAATCGCTGAAACTGCGCGCCAACACGCTGAACCTGCAGCTGGTGGCGGAGCTTCCGATGTCGAAGCAGGTGGAGGCGGTCACGGGCAAGCCGCAACGCACCATCATCATCTACCAGTTCTGCGACGCGGTCCTCGCCAGGGACCTGATCGACGTCAACATGGAATTCGCCATCTACATGCCGTGCCGCATTGCCCTGATCGAAGACGCACAAGGCCAGGGCTGGCTGGTGATGATGGATGTCAGCGTCGACGACGTGGCGCAGGAAATGCGCTTGCCGCCGGAACTGAAAGCGCGCATCGAAAAAGTGCGCAATGCGCTGATCGATATCATGGGGGCGAGCGCCCGCGGCGATCTGTAAGGCCGTCTGAAAATGAAAAAGCCCGGGCACCTGCCCGGGCTTTTTCATTGAAGGGCGGCGCGCGTCAGGCGGTGGCTTCGGCGTCGGCCGCGTACACGAAGGAATCGGCGAAGAATTCGTCTTCCGGCAGCCCCCGCGTTTGGGTGAACGCATCGCGCGCGCTGTCGACCATGACCGGCGCACCGCAGGCATACACCTGATAGCCCGACAGGTCGGCGAAATCGGCCAGCACCGCCTCGTGCACGAAGCCGGTGCGCCCCTGCCAGTGGTCGCCCGGCTCGGGGTTGGACAGCACCGGGATGAAGCTGAAGTTCGGCTGCTCGGCCTGCCACTGCTGCGGCAATTCGGCCATGTACAGATCCTTCAGCGAGCGCACGCCCCAGTACAGCACCAGTTCGCGGTCCGTGTGTTCGGCGAAGGCATGCTCCAGCATGCCCTTGATCGGCGCGAAGCCGGTGCCGCCGGCGATGAAGATCATCGGCTTGTCGGAATCCTCGCGGATGAAGAAGCTGCCGAGCGGGCCTTTCAGGCGCAGGATGTCGCGCTCCTTCAGGGTGGAAAACACCTGGCCGGAAAACAGGCCGCCCGGCACGTGCCGGATGTGCAGTTCCAGCAGCGCGTCGTCGTGCGGCGGGTTGGCGAGCGAGTAGCTGCGCGACTTGCCATCCTTCAGCTGGAAATCGATGTATTGCCCGGCAAGGTATTGCAGGCGTTCGTTGGCGGGCAGCTTGATCTTCACCACCATCACGTCGTCGGCGCGCTTCTCCAGTTTTTCCACCCGGCACGGCAGCGTCTTCACCACGATGTCCTTGGCGGCGCCGATTTCCTTGGCTTCGATGACCATGTCGCTCAGGGGTCGGGCGCGACAGAACAAGGCGCGGCCCTGCGCTTTCTCTTCATCCTTCAGCGCGCTGGCCGAATGCACGCCGTAGTCGAGCTGGCCGGACAGGACGCGGCCCTTGCAGGCGCCGCAGGCGCCGTTGCGGCAGCCGTAGGGCAGCGCAAAGCCTTCGCGCAGCGCGGCTTCGAGGATGGTTTCGTCATCCTGGACGGTGAAATGGTGCCCGCTGGGCTGGAGGGTGACTTGGTGCGGCATGATGTGGGCTTAAAATGTCAAACCGACAGATTATCGCCCGGGCGGCAGGGGTTTTGACCCTTGCATGCGTAGGGTTAGAGACAGGCAGCGATGAAAAAAATCTTGATCGTGGGGTTTGGCGATGTCGCGGAGCGGCTGGCGAAGCGTTATGCCGGACAGGCCGGGTTCATCGGCCTGATCCGCCGTCCCGAACGCGCCGCCGAACTGCGCGCGCTGGGGGTGACGCCGTACGTCGGCGACCTCGACCTGCCCGCCACGCTGAAACGGCTGCCGCGCGTCGATGGCGTGCTCCACTTTGCGCCGCCCCCCAACGCGGGCAGCACCGATCCGCGCACCGCGCACCTGCTGCATGCGCTGACTCGACACGGCAAGCCGGGCGCGCTGGTGTACATCAGCACCAGCGGCGTGTACGGCGACTGCGGCGGCAACTGGGTGAGTGAAACGCGCCCGGTGGCGCCGGTGAACGGCCGCGCGGTGCGGCGGGTGGACGCCGAGCGCCAGTTGCGCGCCTGGGGCGAAGCGCTGCGGGTGCAGGTGAGCATCCTGCGCGCGCCGGGCATTTATGCCGCCGACCGCCTGCCGCTGGAACGCATCAAGCGCGGCACCCCGGCGCTGGTGGCAAAGGACGACAGCTACACCAATCACATTCATGCCGACGACTTGGCGCGGCTGGCGTGGGCGGCACTGTTCCGCGGCCGTTCGCAGCGCATCTACCATGCGGTCGATGCGCATCCGCTGAAAATGGGCGACTGGTTCGACAGCTGCGCCGATGCCTTCGACCTGCCGCGCCCGCCGCGGGTGAAGCGCGCCGAAGCGGAGAAGGTGCTGTCCGAGGCCTTGCTGTCATTCCTGCGCGAGTCCCGCCGGCTGTCGAACGCCCGCACCACGCGCGAGTTGCGCCTGAAATACCGCTATCCGACGTCCGACGATCTGCTGCGCGAAATCCGCCAGGCGCGCGGGCAGATGAAGCTGTTTTGATTGCCGTAGCTAGCGCAGCAGGTCGTCGGACTCGCGCTTGAACTCGCCTTCCAGGATATCGTCGTTGGCCGGCCGCAGCGGATCCGGTTTGCGTCGACCCCAGGTGCCGGGAATCAGCAACAGCCCCAGCGCGAGGGCATCGCTGATGAAGCCGGGGAAGACAAGCAGGCCGCCGGCCAGCAGCATGCGGCCGCTGGCGAACAGTGCGGCCAGCGGATGCGCGCCCGACTGCACCGAAAACAGCAGGCGTGCGCCCCAGGCGACACGCTCGACGCGGATCAGCATGACCCCGGCAATGGCCGCGAGCAGCAGCCACAGCAGCACCCAGCCGCCGATGGCGTCGGCCGCCCAGAAAATGCCGATGGCTTCCAGCACCGGAAACGACAGCAGCAGTAGAACAATCCAACCAAAGCGCATGTGATGGAACCTTTGTTAGTCTTGACGAATTTACCCGATGTCGCGAGCGCCGAGAAACTGGCGCACGCGTTGATCGAAAACCGGGCGGCGGCGTGCGTGAACGTTTTGGCGCCGTGCCGCTCCATTTACCGTTGGGAGGGGGCGGTGGAGACGGCGGAGGAAATCCCGCTGCTGATCAAAACCACGCGCGCGGCGTATCCGCTGGTTGAAGAAATCGTCCGCGTGCATCATCCTTACGACGTTCCAGAACTGATTGCCACACCCATAACACACGGACTGCCCGCTTATCTCGACTGGCTGGCCACGGAGACTGATAAACATGATTAAAACCGGATGGATTCGTTTGCTCGGCGCATTGCCTCTACTTTGGGGTGCGCTGACGCTCTTTCCAGTGGCCCACGCCGAAGAATTTCTTGACCCCGAAATCGCCTTCAAGTTCTCGGCGCGTGCGCTCGATGCGAATACGCTCGAAGCGCGCTGGCAAATCGCCGACGGCTATTACATGTACCGCGACAAGCTCAAGTTCGCGGTCGAGGGCGCCTCGCTCGGCGCGCCGAAACTGCCGGCCGGAAAGATCAAGGAGGACGAGAACTTCGGCAGGGTCGAAACCTACCGCAAGGACGTGCGCATTGCGCTGCCGATCCAGCGCACGGCGGGCGCCACGTCGGTCACCCTGAAAACCGTTTCGCAGGGCTGCGCCGACGCCGGGCTGTGCTACACCCCGCAGGAAGCGAGCGTGTCGATCAAGCTGCCGGATGTGGTGGCCGCTGTCGTGGCCGCGCCCGCTTCTTCCGTATCCGCGTTGGATGGTCTGCGCAGCCTGGCGGGCGATGTCGGCATGCAGAAACTGCTGCCGCCGGACGATGCCTTCCTGGTCGCCGCAGCGATGCCGGATGCGCAGACGGTCAAGATCGACTACACGCTGACCCCCGACACCTACCTGTACCGCGACAAGCTTGCCTTCCTCGTCAAATCACCTGCCGACGTGAAGGTGGCGAAGGTCGATACGCCGGCGGGCGACGTCAAGGAAGACCCGACTTTCGGCCGCACCGAGGTGTACCACCAGAATTTTTCAGCCAGCGTGACCCTGTCGCGCGCGCTTGCCGCGGGTGAACAGCTGGTGCTGGAGGCGACCTGGCAGGGCTGCAACGGGGCGGTCGGCGTCTGTTATCCGCCGATCAAGCGCGAGTTTCCCCTGGTTTCGGCTGGCGGTGCGGTAGCGGCGACAGCGGTTGCGGCCAGCGGCGAGTCGCCGACTGAACCTGCCATCGAATCCGATACCTCCCGGATCGAGCGCGTGCTGAAAGGCGGCAGTTTCTGGCCGGTGATCCTGACCTTCTTTGGCCTTGGCTTGCTTCTGGCGCTCACGCCCTGCGTGTTTCCGATGATCCCGATCCTGTCCGGCATCATCGCCGGGCAGAAGAAGGACCTGACCAAGATGAGCGGCTTCCTGCTGTCGCTGGCCTATGTGATGGGCATGGCGATCACCTATGCGCTGGCCGGCGTGGCAGCGGCGCTCTCAGGCACGCTGCTGTCGAACGCGCTGCAGAATCCGGTGGCGCTCGGCATCGGCGCGGGCATCTTCGTGCTGCTGGCGATGTCGATGTTCGGCTTCTTCGAAATCCAGTTGCCGAGTTTCATCCAGAGCAAGTTTTCCGATGCGTCGAACAAGATGAAGGGCGGCAATTTCATCGGCGTCTTCTTCATGGGCGCGCTCTCCGCCGTGATCCTCGGCCCCTGCGTCGCGCCGCCGCTGGCCGCCGCGCTCGCCTTCATCGCGCAGACCGGCAACACCACCCTGGGTGGCGTGGCACTGTTCGTGCTGGCGCTCGGCATGGGGGTTCCGCTCCTGCTGGTGGGCCTGTCGGCGGGCGCCCTGCTGCCGAAGGCGGGCGGCTGGATGAACGCGGTGAAGTATTTCTTCGGCGTGATGATGCTGGCGATCGCCATCTACCTGATCTCGCCGGTCGTGCCGGGCTGGGTCGGCATGCTGCTGTGGGCGCTGCTGCTGATCGCTTCTGCCGTCTACCTGCATGCACTCGACCCACTGCCGGCCCACGCGACCGGCTGGTCGCGCCTGTGGAAGGGCCTGGGCGTGGTGCTGCTGATCGGCGGCCTGGCAATCCTGCTCGGCATGCTGGCGGGCAGCCGCAACCTGCTGCAGCCGCTTGATGTCTTCAAGGGCGGCGCGGTTGGCGGCGTGGCGATGGCGGCCGAACAGAAGGGCCTGGCATTCGAGAAGGTCAAGGATGTGGCCGAACTCGACGCGCGTCTCGCCGCAGCCAAGGCCGACGGCCGCGCGGTGATGCTGGACTTCTATGCCGACTGGTGCGTGTCGTGCAAGGAAATGGAAAGCTTCACCTTCAGCGATCCCAAGGTGCAGGCGCGCTTGTCGGACGTGGTGCTCCTGAAGGCCGACGTCACCGCCAACACCGAGGCCGAAAAGGCGCTGTTGAAGCGCTTCAACCTGTTCGGCCCGCCCGGGCTGATATTCTGGAACAGCGCCGGTGCGCAGTCGGACTACAAAGTGATCGGTTTCGAGAAAGCCGACAAGTTCCTGGCCAGCATCGACTCGGCGCTCGGTAAATAATCCGCGTCGGACCGACGAACCCCTGCGTGCGCAAGCCCGCAGGGGTTCGTCGTTTCAGGCGGTGCGATTTCAGGGCATACGATTCCACATGGGCTTCAGCCCATAGTGGATCGGAGTCCTTTAGGGCTGGCGTCGCAGCACCGCGATGGCGTCGAGCAGCGGCATGACGATGGGCTGGAGCTTGCGCCGCATCAGCGAGCCGATGGCGGTGGTCTTGAGGAAGATTGGGCGCACGGTGTCGGCGTCCACAGCGGCCAGCGCGTCGAGCGCGGTGCAATCCGTTTCAAACTGCGGCGCAGCCTGCAACAGGGCCTCGCGCGCAGCTTGGCGCACGGCCTCGTCTGCCTGACGCAGCGGTGTGCACCAGTTGGCCAGCGCGTTCAGCGTGTGGTTCACCACTTCCTGGTTTTCCGGCCGTTCGAGGATGGTCGCAGCAGTGGCGATGAAGGTCTGGCCCTGCCCCGACAGCGCCTTGTCCAGCATCGCGCTGTAGGGATTGCCGGCGAGATGCGGCACGTCCGCGTGGTCGGCGCGCGCCGCGCGCGGGCTGGGCAGATTGTCCGGCTGCAGTTCGAGGAAGGCGACGTAATAGGAGTTGCGGCTGTTGCCGCGCTTCCAGATCGACAGCCGCTCGGCGTCGGTGAGCACGCCCGAGTACAGCATCACCGCCACGGTATCGAGAATGCCGACGTCGTCCTCGTGCAGGAACGCCAGATGGTCGACCAGGAATTCGGCCAGCGTGCGGCCCATGCTGCCCTGGCACACCACGTCGCGCATCAGCATCAGCCGCGCATTCTCGATGGTCGGCATGCACCACCAGGCATAGCGCGCCAGCTCGTCGGTCAACGCGGGCGAGTGCACCACCGCGACCACCGCCTCTTCTTCGGCAATCAACAGCAACTGCGCCAGATGCTGGTTCGACAACCCGGCCTGCGACTGCCGCGTCCAGCGCGTGAGATGCACCGGATAGCCGCCGGGCGAACCGAGCGCATGGCCGGACAGCATCTCGCGCACCCGTTTCAGATAGCGGTCGGAACGCTCGTTGGGCTTCAGCGGCACGCTCGCTTCGCCCTGCGGCGTCAGCGCCCACAGGGTCATGTTCGATTCGTCGATGCGTACGGCCTTGAGATCGGTGTTGAAGAGGACGTTGAGGCGCAGCTCGTCCTCGGGGGACAGTTCATCGTTCATGCGGGGAAACCTTTATTTATCCGCGAAGGACGCGAAGAAACGCGAAGGTGGATTCACCTTTCGCGAACTTCGCGTCCTTCGCGGACAAAGCCTTTTCAAAGCGTCTTGAAGACCTCGCGCGCCGCGCTGACGGTGGCGTCGATGTCGGCGTCGCTGTGCGCGGCGGAGACGAAGCCCGCTTCATACGCCGAGGGCGCGAGATAGATGCCGTGGTCGAGCATGGCGTGGAAGAAGCGGTTGAACTTCTCTTTGTCGCACTGCATGACTTCGGCGAAGCTCGTCGGCGGCGTGTGTGCGAAGTACAGGCCGAACATGCCGCCGACCGAGTCGGCGCAGAAGGTGACGCCGGCATCCTGCGCGGCGGCAGTCAAGCCCTTGACCAGCCGCTCGGTGCGGGCAGTGAGCGCCGCGTGGAAGCCGGGTTCGGAAATCGCAGCGAGCGTGGCGAGCCCCGCCGCCACCGCCACCGGGTTGCCCGACAGCGTGCCGGCCTGGTACACCGGGCCGGTCGGCGCGAGCTTGTCCATCACGTCGGCGCGGCCGCCGAAGGCGCCCACCGGCATGCCACCGCCGATCACCTTGCCGAGCGTGGTGAGGTCGGGCTTGATGCCCAAGAGTTTCTGCGCGCCGCCGAGGTCGACGCGGAAGCCGGTCATGACCTCGTCGAAGATCAAAAGCGCACCGTGCTGGTCGCACAGGCGGCGCATCGCCGCCATGAATGCGGGGCTCGGCTTCACCAGGTTCATGTTGCCGGCGAAGGGCTCGACGATGATGCAGGCGATTTCATTGCCGATTTCGGCGAAGGTGCGTTCCAGCCCGGCGACGTCGTTGTAGTCCAGAACAATCGTCTGCGCCGCGACTTCGGGCGGCACGCCGGCCGAGGTGGGGTTGCCGAAGGTGAGCGCGCCGGAGCCGGCCTTCACCAGCAGGAAATCGGCGTGGCCGTGGTAGCAGCCCTCGAACTTGATGAACTTGCTGCGGCCCGTAAATCCTCTGGCGAGACGGATCGCGCTCATGGTCGCCTCGGTGCCGCTTGATACAAGGCGGACCTTTTCGATGCTCGGCACCAGTTCGATGATGCGGCGGGCGATGGTGAGTTCGGCCTCGCTTGGCGCGCCGAACGACAGGCCGTTGGCGGCGGCGTCCTGCACCGCCTTCACTGTGCCGGGGTGGGCGTGGCCGAGGATGGCCGGGCCCCACGAGCCGACGTAGTCGATGTATTCGCGGCCGTCGGCGTCCCACACGCGCGAGCCCTTGGCGCGGCTGAAGAACACCGGGGTGCCGCCGACGCTCTTGAAGGCGCGCACCGGCGAATTCACGCCGCCGGGGATGACTTGTAGCGATTGTTCGAAGAGTTGTTCGTTGCGGGTCATTGTTCGGATTCCGTTTCAAATAATTGATTCAGGTCGCGCGCGGCGGCGCGGATGTCGGGGGCGTCGAACAGGGCCGACAGCACGGCCAGGCTGTCGGCGCCGGCATCCAGCAAATGCGGCGCGTTTTCCAGCGTAATGCCGCCGATGGCAACCAGCGGCACGTGGATGACGGGCGCGGCGGCGCGCAGCAGGGCGGTGTCGGCGCGCCCGGCTGCTGGCTTGGTCGGCGACGGAAAAAAGCTGCCGAACGCCACGTAGTCGGCACCCGCCGCCTGCGCGGTCAGCGCGATCTCCAGGCTCTGATAGCACGTGGTGCCGATGAACTTGTCGCAGCCGAGGATGATGCGCGCCTCCCTGATGCTGCTGTCGTCGCGCCCCAGGTGCACGCCGTCGGCGTCGCACAAATCGGCCAGCCGCAGGTCGTCGTTGACGATCAGCGGTACGTGGAAGCGGCGGCACAGCGCGACCAGTTCGCTGGCCTGTTCGTGGCGGCGTGCGACGTCGCCGGACTTGTCGCGGTACTGCACCGCGGCGACGCCGCCCGTCAATGCCGCTTCGACCTGCGCCAGCAGCTTTTCCGTGTCCGCAGTCTCGAAGGTGATGGCGTAGATGCCGCCCGGAAATTCAAGCATGGCGTTGCTCAGGCATTGCCTTCGGTCGGCACATCCTGCGCCCAGAAAAAGCGCTCGGGGATGTATTGCCCCATGCCGGGGCGGAAGGCGGCCTTCAGCGTTTCGTAGGTGAAATTCTGGGCTTCGCGCACCGCAGTCGGCACGTCCTGGCCGTACGCCAGGGCGGCCGCGATGGCCGAAGCGAGGGTGCAGCCTGAGCCGTGATAACTGCCGGGCAGGCGGTCCCAGGCGTCGGTCTGTACATGTCCGTCGGCGTCGTAGAGGCTGTTCAGCACGCGCGGCGTGGCTTCGTGGGTGCCGGTGATCAGCACGTATTCGCAGCCGAGGTCGGTCAGGTGCCTGGCGCAGGCGGCCAGATCCATGTCGTCCTCGTCCGACTCGAACAGCGCCAGCCGCCGCGCTTCGTGGCTGTTGGGCGTGAGGATACTGGTCTGCGGGATCAGCAGGTCGCGCATGGCGGAGATCATGTCTTCGGTGGCCATTTCGTCGCCGCGTCCTGACGCCAGCACCGGGTCGAGGATGACCGGAATGTCAGGGTAGTCGGCGAGGATCTCGGCGATGACCGCGATCGACTCGGGGCTGCCCATCAGGCCGAGCTTGAACGCGGCCACCGGCACGTCCTCCAGCAGCATGCGCGCCTGATCCCCCACCCATTCGGCATCGATGGCAAGGATTTCGTCGACGCGGGCCGTGTCCTGCACCGTAATCGCGGTGATCACCGACAGCGGGTGGCAGCCCATGCTGGCCAGCGTCAGCAGGTCGGCCTGGATGCCGGCGCCACCGGTCGGGTCGGACGCTGCAAAGCTGAGCACCATCGGCGGCGCGGGTTTGGGGGAGAAAATGGAAGGCATGGCGTCACTGCTTTAGAATCAAGCCCCAATTTTAGCCGATTCCCCTTGTTCCCATGCCTGAGACCCCCGAATACAAAAGCTGGATGTGCCTGATCTGCGGCTACATCTATCACGAGGAAACCGGTGCGCCCGACGACGGGATTCCGCCCGGCACGCGCTGGGAAGACGTGCCGATCAACTGGACCTGCCCGGATTGCGGGGCGCGCAAGGACGATTTCGAGATGGTGGCGTTTTAACGCCTGTTTCAAGCGCGCCGGGAACGCGGGGCGCAGATGCCAGACCGGGGTTTTGAGCCCCAGGCCTCTCCTGTAGAATGAATGTACCCTGTCAATGGAACGATGGGACCACAGTCTAATAATTTTTAATCCAGGAGATGGTGATGGTTTGGAAGCCGATTGCAGCTTGGGCCCTGCTTGTTTTTTCGTCAAGCGCATGGGCGATTACGCCTTATGTTCAGGGTGATTCCGTCGCAGGCGGCAATGTGCAGGCCGTGGCGTCGGCAGTCGAGGGCAAGCTCAAAAGCGGCGGTTTCAAGGTGGTCGGCAAGTATTTTCCCAAGAACCTGGCGGGTTATGGGGTGGTGATTGCCACCGATGAGGCCATGCTCGACGAGGTGGGCTCGGTGGGTGGCCATGCCGTGCTGGGCGCGGCCCTCCGCGTGGGGGTGAAGGCTGACGGCAGCGTGGCCTACACCAATCCGGACTACTGGTACCGTGCCTACTTCCGCAAGAGCTTCGACAAGAAGGAAGAGGCGGTCAAGGCGCTGCAGGGGCGATTGCGGAATGCGCTGGGCGCAGGAAAGGGGCAGGGCGGGGACGAAACAGCGGGCAATCTTTCCAGTTACCGTTACATGATCGGCATGGAACGCCTCGATTCACACAAGAACAAGCTGGCCGAGTACGGCAGTTTTGCCGAAGCGCTGAAGACGGTGCGCGAGAATCTCGCCAAGGGCGTGGGAAAAACCGCCCGGGTCTATGAAATCGTCCTGCCTGACCGAAAACTCGCTGTGTTCGGGGTGGCGATGAACGACAGCGGCAACAGCGACGGCGAATGGATCAGCAAAATCGACATGCAGAACAACGTGGCGGGCCTGCCCTACGAGATTTACGTGATCGACAACGAGGTGGGCGCGCCGCACGGCCGATTCCGCATTGCCCTGGCCTTTCCCGACGTGGGAATGGGGCAGTTCATGCGGATTTCTTCGCTGCCGAACGTCATCATTGAGACCCTGAGTGCCGTTGCCGGCGCGGAAAAGACGTCCAGCGGGGACGCCTGGCAGTAAACCGGGCGGGTGTGGTCGGGAGGGGCGTCGCGTGCGGCGCCCTTTTTGTTGCCACTCGATCGGTCAGTGCGCGATGGCGGCCACAAACACTAAAGAAGCCAGAACCGCTGCCGTAATGGTAAGCACGAAGGGTAAGTGCGGGTGCCGCGCGCCCGGATTCTGGCGGAGAAAGCGTGTGGACATGGAAGCATTGAAAGGCATCAAAGTGATGGTCATCGATGACAGCAACACCATCCGGCGCAGTGCGGAGATATTTCTGAATCAGGCGGGCTGCGAGGTCATTCTGGCGCAGGATGGATTCGATGCGCTGTCGAAGATCACCGACCACGATCCGGATGTGGTGTTCGTCGACATCATGATGCCGCGACTCGATGGCTACCAGACCTGCTCGCTCATCAAGCGCAATGCCAAATATCGCACCACGCCGGTGATCATGCTTTCATCCAAGGATGGGCTGTTCGATCGTGCGCGCGGCCGCATGGTGGGGTCGGACCAGTACCTGACCAAGCCCTTTACCAAAGATACGCTGCTGACTGCCGTGCGCGAGCACGCGTGCGCAGGCGCTTAATTTTTTTCAAGGAGTACACCTATGGCAATCAGCCGAATTCTGGTCGTGGACGATTCACCCACCGAACGTTTTTTCCTGTCCGAACTGCTGGTCAAGAACGGTTATCTGGTCAGCATGGCTGAAAGCGGCGAGGAAGCCGTGGCACAGGCCAAGCAGACGTTGCCCGATCTGATCGTGATGGACGTCGTGATGCCGGGCATGAATGGCTATCAGGCAACGCGCATGATCACGAAGGAAGAAGCGACCAAGCATATCCCGGTGATCATGTGCACCACCAAGGGCCAGGAAACCGACAAGGTGTGGGGCATGCGCCAGGGTGCGAAAGCTTACCTGGTAAAGCCGGTGAAGCCGGAAGACCTGCTGACCCAAATCAAGGCACTGGGCTGAGCAAACCGACATGGCCAAGAAATTCAACCTGCGCGAATTTCAGACCACGCTTTCGCATCAGTTGCAGGCTGCGGCCAACCGCGACAACACCGGATCCCGCCTGGGTTTCCGCGTAGCCGATGTGAACTGGCTGGTGAGCCTCTCGGACACCGAGGAGGTGATCCCGGTCCCGCCCATCGTCCGGGTGCCCGGCTCGCGCCGCTGGTTTCGCGGCGTCGCCAACATCCGCGGCAATCTGTTTGCAGTCAGCGATTTTGCTGACTTCATGGGGCAGGGTGTCACGCCTGAGCACGCCGATTGCCGTTTGCTGATTCCGCATCACGATTTTGGGGTGAATTCGGCCCTGCTGGTGAGCAGCACGCTGGGCCTGAAAAACGTCAAGCATTTTGCGTTGCAAAACGAGCCTGCGGCTCACCCGTGGATTGCGCGTCAATACGCGGACGATGCGGGCACTGGCTGGTGTGACATGGATTTCGGGCAGTTGCTTGGTGACGCCGATTTTCTCAAGGTTGAAGCGCAGTTCGGTAACTGATTGAACGTAGACAACAGGGCGCACGGGCGCCGATGAGTGAAGGGATTGGATCCATGAATAAGGCGACAACAATGAATGGCCTCAGAGGGCTGGCTGGCCGCATGACGGAAAAGGTCACGGGAAAGTCCGGCGGAGAACACACCGCCATGATCATGCAGAAGGTCCGCAAGCTGGCCGACAAGGAGCCGGGCAAGGCACCGCTGATCGGCCACATGACCATCGAAAAGCAATATCTCTACGCGGGGGGCACGCTGATCATCTCGCTGTTGCTGGCGGCAGGCTTCACCATCTACGGTCTGGTTCAGCTGAATAACAAGGCCGGTTATGAAGCCCGCTCGGGCGAACTGAAGGTGCTTTCGCAGCGGCTGCCGCTGACGGCCCAGCAGTCTGTGCTGGGTAATGCCGAGGCCTTCAAGAAGCTCGCCGAAGGCAAGGCCTCTTTTGAGCGGACGCTGACCGGCCTGACCGAAGGCGATAGCGAAGTGCCCGCCACCGGTGGCGCAGCGGCCGACTCGCTGGCAAAAATTACGGAACAATGGAAACGAAGCGAACCGCAGGTCAGGCAGATTCTGTTGCAGCAAAAAAACCTGGTGGCACTGAACGAAAACGTCAAACGCATTAACGCCCTGAGTATCGATCTGCAGGAGGTTGCCGAACAGCTCGCCAGTCAGCTGGTCGATTCGGGCGGGTCTGTGCGCGAGGTGTCGCGTGCCAACCATCTGGTCATGCTGAGCCAGCGCCTGCCGAAAAACGCCAACCTGCTGTTGTCGGCCGACCTCATCGACCCGGAAGTGGTGCTGCAGTTGGAGAAGGACACGACCTCGTTCCGCGACACGGTGCAGTCGCTGATGGTCGGTTCGGCCAGTCGCAATGAGGACAGCCTGATGACCCTGGAAGATCTGGGCGGGAACATGGGCGACATGGTGGAGGCGGTGGGCGAGGTGCTCGCCAACACGCAGCCGCTGTTGCAATCCAAGGCAGCGGCGAACAATCTGTTCGTCAGCAGCGACGCGCTGCTGGCGGACACCGAGCAGCTGTCGCAGGAATACCAGTCGGTCGGCGGCTTGTCGTATCTGCTGGCTGCCTCTTTCGGCCTGCTGGCGGTCGCCTCGCTGGTGCTGCTTGGGCTGGTCAACATCAACGAAACCAAATCACGGGCACGCAAGAGCGAAGAGGAAAACAGCCGCAACCAGGAAGCGATTCTGCGCTTGATGGACGAACTGGGTGAACTGGCCGAAGGCAACCTCACCATCAACGCCAGTGTGACCGAGGACATTACCGGTGCGGTGGCCGACTCGATCAACTACACGGTTGAAGAGTTGCGAAGCCTGGTGCGCGGGATCAACAACGCCACCGTGCAGATGGATAAAGCCGCCAGCGAGGCCGGTCAGGTCTCCGAGACGCTGCAGGAGGCCTCACGCCGTCAGACCGAGGAAATCGAGGAAACTTCGTCTGCGGTGGTGAACCTGGCGCAGTCGGTGCAGAAGGTGTCCAGCAACGCAGCCGAGTCCGCTCGCGTGGCAGAACAGTCCCTGGCGGCCGCAGAAAAAGGCCAGCAGGCGGTGGCCAACGCCATTTCCAGCATGAACACCCTGCGCGAACAGATCCAGGAAACCTCGAAGCGAATCAAGCGTCTCGGCGAATCGTCGCAGGAGATTGGCGAAATCGTTGAACTGATTTCGGACATTACCGAACAGACCAACGTGCTGGCGCTCAACGCGGCCATTCAGGCAGCGTCCGCAGGTGAAGCCGGACGAGGCTTCTCGGTGGTGGCGGAAGAAGTGCAGCGGCTGGCGGAACGTTCGGCCGATGCGACCAAGCAGATTGCGGCGATCGTGAAGACCATTCAGTCGGATACCCACGATACCGTAGCGGCAATGGAAATCTCGACCCAGGGCGTGGTCGAGGGCGCCAAGCTGTCGGATGCGGCAGGCCAGACGCTGGCGGAGATCGGCAGCGTGTCGAAAACGCTGGCTGAGCTGATCGCCGACATTTCTTCAGCCACGCAAAGCCAGGCGGAATCGACGGCCAAGGTGGCCGAGACCATGCAGGACATCAAGGCGATTTCGGCGCAGACCAGCACGGGCACCCAGCAGACGGCCGACTCGATTGGCGGCATGAAGCAACTGGCGCAAGACCTCAAGAACTCGGTTGCGGGCTTCAAGCTCGCCTGACCTGACCTGACCCGCTGCAACGGAATATGGTCACGGCCACTGCAATCAACCTCGGGAACTACACAGCATGAGCGCCTTACTCGATTACGATACCGGCCCGTTGAACTGGGTGCGCGGAGACATCGATGCCGCCCTCGAAGCCGCCTTGGGGCGGATCCAGGCCTACAGCGTCGATGCCGACCTGACCAATGCCCTGCGGCTGGCGCGCGACGACGCCCACCAGGCCACCGGCGCGCTACGCATGGTGGGACTGGAAGGCGCGGCCACGCTGGCCGGCACGATCGAATCCTGTCTGGCCGATGTCAGCGAAAACCGCCTGCAGGCGGGTGACGAGGTCGTGCGCGCCATCAGAAACGCCATCGAGGGCCTGCAGCGCTGGGTCAAGGATCTGGCCGACGGGCGCGGCAGCGGCGAACTGGCGTTGTTCCCGCTCTACAAGCGTCTGCGCGAGCTGCAGGGTGCCGAGCGGGTGTTCGAAGGCGAATTGTTTTTCCCGGATCTGCGCACGCGGATGAAGGGCAAGCCTCTCGGCGAAGGAATGACGCAGGAAGCGCTGGCGGCAGAAGTCAAAGCCACGCGTGCCCAGTTCCAGCGCGGGCTGCTGGCGTTTTTGCGCAATGTCGAGGCGGACCAGGGGCTGCAGCGCATGCGCGATGCCCTGGCTACGATCGAGCGCATCGCGCCGTCTGAAGCCTCGCAAACCTTCTGGTGGGCCTGTGTCGGCTTTGTCGACAGTCTGATTGCGCATGGCGTCGAGGCTGACTTCCACGTCAAGCAGCTGCTCGCCCGCGTCGACCTGCAAATGCGCCGTCTGATGGAAGGCTCGCCGCAGGTTGCCGAACGGCTGATGCGCGATGCGCTGTTCTTCGTGGCAAAAAGCCAGGCGCTGGATGGCCGCGCCGCAGAAATCCGTTCAACCATGGGCCTGGACCGATATCTGCCGGGCCGCGGCATGCTCGACCCCGAAGCGCTGGCGCGCATGCGCCCGGTACTAGACGCCTTGCAAACCGGTCTCAAGGCCGCGCATGAGAACTGGCGTGCCTACGTCGAAGGCGATGCCGCGCAACTGGAGCAGTTTCAGATTCAGTTGGCGCGCATGCAGCCGCAGGCGCAGATTCTCGAAAGCAGCGGCTTGCTGCCCCTGCTGGACGAACTCGGCGCGGCGTCGCTTGCCACTGCCGGCCGCGAAGGCGACGCGCGTGAACAGGCGAATCTTGAAGTGGCGTCCACCCTGCTGTTCATGCAGAACGGCGTCGAGCAGGAAGATGTCCTGCATGCCGATTTTGCCGTACGCGCTGCAGGCCAACAGGCACGCTTGCGTGCCCTGATCGAAGGCCGCGAGATGCCGGCCAATGTTGTGGAGGCCGCCAGCCAGCGTGAAGCCGAGCGCGACATGCTGGTGCACATGGCGCAGGAGGTCGGGCAGAACCTGCGGCAGATGGAGGAGGCGCTGGACGCCTTCTTCCGTGATGCCAACGAGCGTGAGGCGCTGGGCAACCTGCCTTCCCTGGCGCAGCAGGCGCAGGGCGCGCTGACCATGCTTGAATTGCCCGATGCCGCCAGTTTGCTTGCCGCGGCTACTGCCGCGGTGCAACCGTACGTCGAAGCAGGTCATCCCGACGAGGCAGCCCAGAATCGTCTGGCAGATGCCTTCTCCAGTCTCGGGCTGTTTATCGAATCCTATTGCGCCGGCCGCGCCGATGCCGCCACCATTTTGCGTCCGGCCCTGATCGAGTTTGGCGTGATCAACCCCAACAGCGTCGATGAAAGCGGGCTGGGTGATACGGTCGAGGCCGGTTTGCCGGGCCGCAAAGCCGAGGTGCAGGCAGACTATCTGGAGTGGCGCGATCAACCCGACGACGCCACAAAAAAAAAATTCCTTGATGCGCTGATCGAACTCGGCCGCGACGCCGAACTGATCGACGACGCCACCCTGAAACAGCAGACGCGTGCGGTGCTCGACGCGAGCCGCGACGCGGCGGAGGCGCCGCCGACGCTCGACGCCGACATTGCGGCCATGACTGGGCTGTCGTTGCCTGAACGGTCCGCCAGTGAAATCCATCTGCTGGAGCAGGAGACTGCCGAACCGGGTTTCGCCGAGCCGATTGAAGCCGAAGCGCCTGCTGCCGATGCGGCCGTCGAGTTCGAATCCGCGCGTGAGGCCGCATTGACTGAAGCGACCGACATTCCATCCGAGGGCCGCTCACTTGAAGCCCCGGCCGATCCGTCTGCCGGGGCCACGCTTCAGGTCGCGATCCCGGAAGAGGTCGAGCCGGAGTTGCTGGAAATCTTCCTGGAAGAGGCCAACGAAGTGCTGGCGACCATGGGAGAGGCCGTCAATGCGTGCCGCAGCAATCCCGAAGACCAGGATTCCCTGACAGTCATCCGCCGGGGCTTCCATACGCTCAAGGGCAGCGGCCGCATGGTTGGTCTGGCTGAACTGGGTGAAACCGCATGGCGCCATGAACAGCTGCTGAACGGCTGGCTGTCCGAAAACAGGCCGGCCAGCAGCGATTTGCTGCGCCTGGTCGATCGTTCCTGCGGGGTGTTCCAGGACTGGGTGAATGCGTTGCAGGCCAACGAACCGGTGACGCTACCGGTTGCCGCATTGCTGGCGACAGTCGACCGCGTGGCGCAGGGGCAGCCGCTGGATGCCCCTGAGGTCGTGGACATGCCACAGAATCAGCCCGTCATCGAGGCGACGGTGCCCGATGCAGAAGCCGAATGGCAGCCGTTGCCGGTTGCCGAAGTCGAGTTCCTTTCCGGGTACGACGAAGACGCGGGCGGGTCCGAACATGAAGCGATTGCGGAAGGAGAAGGCGAAACCACCGCACCCACGATGGCCATGGATGAGACTCGGGCCGTTGAAGCGGCGCCGGCTCAGGCAGATGACGTGGCGGAAAACCCGACCGAGGTTTCCGCGCTGGACGTGGCCGCCATCGTCGAATATGCGGCAGCGGAGCCGGCCCCCGTCGAGGCCGCAGAACCGGCTGCCCTGGATGATGCCGAGGCGCCACACGCAGAAGCACAGGCTGAGCCGAATGTCCCGCAAGGGGACGCCGATCCACTGTGGGCGGAAGCCCCTGTGGAGTCGTATGTGTCTGACGAGATCTGCATAGGTTCGGTTTGCCTTTCCGCCGGCCTTTACGAAATTTTCATAACCGAAGCGCACCAGCGCCTGGCCGTATTGCAGGAAGAAACCGAACGCCACGCAGAAGTCGCCCACAGCCCCGTCAGCGAACACGCACGCCGCGCCGTACATACCCTGGGCGGCATTGCCGGCACGGCGGGCATTGCGGCGCTGTCCGAGCTGTCGCATGCATTCGAGCAGTACTGGAACCGCTTTGTGCAGGTGCCGCTGCCGGTCTCGCATGTCTCGCTGGTGCAGGATACGGTGGCGCGTCTGCATGAAATGGTTGCAACCATCGAAAGCGGCCATCTGCCCGAAGCGGCAAACGATCTGATCGCAACCCTGGGCGAACTGGAAGACGAGCAGGCCATGCCTGCGGCCGAGCCTGCTCCCCTGCCGGAGGATGAAATCCAGGCTGAAACGGACGTGTCGTTAGCCGATGGCGGCGGGCCTGCCGAATCCGGCCAGGACAATTGGGCTCACGGTTTGCTGGATGTCAGCGCGATGGTGTCCGAGATCAAACCCGCCACGCCGTCGCCGGTATTCGAACGACGCGAAGTGGCCGATGAAATCGATGAGCAACTGTTGCCGATTTTCCTCGAGGAAGCCGAAGCGCTGGTGCCGGAAACCAGCGCGCAACTGCGCGCCTGGATTGCCGCGCCCGGCGAGGCGGCCACGAGTGACGCCCTGCGCCGGAATCTGCACACCATCAAGGGCAGTGCGCGCATGGTGGGTGCAATGCGCCTGGGTGAACTGACCCACGTGATGGAATCACGCGTGATCGCGGTGATCGAAGGCCATCTGCTGGCGAGCAGCGATGTCTTCCACAAACTGGAAGCCCAGTTCGACCACATGGCCGAGGCGGTAGAGCGCCTGAAGCGGGGCGACCTCGCGCCGATGGCGGACGAAGCGGCTGCGCCGCTGGAAGCGCCGGTCGAGCCGGTCCTGGGCCAGGCCGAGACCGCTTCAGCCGTGACGGCAACGGTGGCCGAGCGAGCGCCTGCACAGCCGGCCACGCGCGAAAGCAATGCCCTGACCCTGCGGGTGCGTGCCGACTGGGTCGACCGCATGGTCAACCAGGCCGGCGAGGTGGCGATTGCCCGTTCGCGGATCGAAAGCGAAGTGTTCGCTTTCAAGCGTCACGTCAATGAACTGTCGGAAGCCCTGATGCGCCTGCGCGGCCATATCCGCGAAGTCGAAATCCAGGCCGAATCGCAGATGCAGGCCACCTTCCTCAGCCAGGGCAGTGCCGAGAAGTTCGATCCGCTGGAGTTCGACCGCTTCACCCGCTTCCAGGAAGTCACCCGCTTCCTGGCTGAAAGCGTCAACGACATTTCCACCGTGCAGCACATCCTGCTGGCCCGCCTGGGCGAGGCGGATGCCGCGCTGATCCAGCAGACCCGCCTTAACCGCGAACTGCAGCAGGGTCTGCTGCGGGTCCGCATGGTGCCGCTGAATTCGGTGGCCGAGCGGCTCTATCGCACGGTGCGCCAGACTGCACGCGACGTGGACAAGCGCGCCCAACTCGACATTCAGGGCGGCGAACTTGAAATTGACCGCTCGGTGCTGGAAAAAGTCACCGCGCCGCTCGAACACCTGCTGCGCAACGCCCTGGCGCATGGCATCGAATCACCCGAGGAGCGCCGCGCTGCGGGCAAGCCCGAGTTCGGCGAGATCGTGCTTTCGGCACGCCAATCCGGCAACGAAATGATGCTGACCGTGAAGGACGACGGCGCCGGCCTCAACTACGCGCGCATCCGCGAAAAAGCCGAAGCTAACGGGCTGCTGCTGCCGGGCGCCGAGCCGACCGAAACCCTGCTGGCGCAGATGATCTTTGCGGCCGGCTTCTCCACCGCCGAAACCGTCAGCCAGGTCTCCGGCCGCGGCGTCGGCATGGACGTGGTGAAGAGCGAGATCTCCGCGCTGGGCGGCCGCATCGATATCAGCTCGGTAGCGGGCGCCGGCACCAGCTTCCATATCTATCTTCCGCTGACGCTGGCGATGACGCAGGCGGTGATGATCCAGGCCGCCAAGCATGACTATGCCCTGCCGACCCCGCTGGTGCAGCAGGTGCTGGAACTCAAGCCGGTGGAACTCGAACAGGCCATGCTGACAGGCGAAGTGGAGTGGCGCGGCGCGCGTTATCCCTTCTCCTATCTGCCGCACCTGCTGGGCGACACCGAGGCGGTGCACGAAGTGCAGCGCTACAACCCGGTGGTGCTGCTGAAAAGCGGTACCAGCCAGGCCGCCGTGCTGGTGGACCTGATCGAGGGCACGCGCGAAATCGTGGTCAAGAACATCGGCCCGCAGATGGCGCGTATTACCGGCGTGGCCGGCGCCACCGTGCGCGGCGACGGGCGCGTGATGCTGATCCTCAACCCGGTGCCGCTGGCGCTGCGCTGGGCCAGTCAGCCGCGCAGCGCAGTGGAGCGCGCGGCCCCTGCCGAAGCACTCGTGCTCAGCGCCGCCCTGCAGCCGCCGATGGTGCTGGTGGTGGACGATTCGCTCACCGTGCGCAAGATCACCACCCGCCTGCTGACCCGCGAGGGTTTCCGCGTGGACAGCGCCAAGGACGGCGTCGATGCCCTGGAAAAAATGCACGACCTGATCCCCGACGTGGTGCTGCTCGACGTCGAAATGCCGCGCATGGACGGCTTCGAGCTGGCCCGGGTGATGCGCAGCGACGAACGCCTGAAATCGGTGCCGATCATCATGATCACCTCGCGCACGGCGGACAAGCACCGCAATCACGCCTTTGAAATCGGCGTCAACGTGTACCTGGGCAAGCCGTATCAGGAACAGCAACTGCTCGATGCCATTGCCGAACAGTTGGGTCAGGAAGCAACGCTGCCGGCCTGAACCGTTCTGGGGCGGGAAGAAAAAACGGGCGTTGATCGCCCGTTTTTTTTTCGCCTAAAAACTCAGCCCGGCGAGGTCGCCGCCGGCCAGCGCGTTGAGCGCAGCATCGCCCCGGGCCGGATTGCGATGATAGGCAGCGACCAGCTGCCGCGCCGTGTTGAGCCAGTGCGCTTCGGCCCTGGATACGAGATCGGCGAGCGGGGCCGGGTCGCGATGGTCGAGCCAGCCCTCGTAGGCCCTGGGCAGCGCCGGGAACAGGGCGCGGCGCAGGCCGGACAGGTTCGCCAGATAAAAATGCAGCGAGCCGATGGCCTCGCGTTCGAGCAGGGTCGGCAGCGTCACCAGGCAATCGGCCAGGTGGTCGCGCACCGCCCGCGCCAGCAGTTCGGCGTGCCTGGAGGTGAGCTGGCCGAGCATGGCGTTCCAGTCTTCGCCCAGCAGCGATTCCGCGCGCGCCTCGCCGATCTCGTGCAGGATCATCGCCTCGCTCTCGGCCTCGGCCATGCGGTCGAGCCCGCGTTCGATGTCGCGCTCGCAGCCGTAATGGGCGAACGCACGCCCCAGCGCAGTGTCCTTTTCCTTCCACTGCCATTCCTCGTACTTGTTCCACAGCAGGCGGCGCACCGCGTCCATGCGCAGGAAAATGGCGCCGCCGCGCATCGCCGCGGGCGGGGCGATCAGGTCGCGCGCGTATTCGCAGCCGGCCACCAGCACTTGCACGCCGTCCCTGACCTCGGCGCGCTTGAGCTCAGCCAGCACGAAGTGCGGCTTGCGGAAATGCCCCAAGCCGCTGCTGTAGACCAGCCCCAGCGGGATCAGCGCGCGGTTGATATCGTCGGCCTCGAACGGGTCGATGCCGGTTTCGTTCAGTGGCAGCGGCGCGAAGTCCTCTTCCTCCACCGTATCCCACAGGCTCTCGCGCGCGTTCAGCCAGTCGCCCAGATCGTCCTTGGGCAGGCGCGCGCCGTAGGGGATTTCCATTTCCCAGCGGTAGTACTCGCGCATTTCAAGCAGGAAAGTGCACATCGTCATGTCGCGCGCGTGGCGGGCATCGGCGATGGTGCAGTTCTTCTGCACGGTGTCGATGAGGGCGGAGAGATTTTCAACCATGGAGCACTCCTGTCAGCAGCTTCACTCCAAAGTGTACAAAGAAAAACAGCCCGGCATACGATCTTGCATGGGCTTTAGCCCATAGCAAGTCGGAGTCCCCTTGTGGGACAACCGGGCTGTTTTCAGGGGTATTGCAAGGCGCTTAGTGCTGCATGGCCAAACGACCCAGCCGCTGCCTAGTGGCGACGTGCGGAGCCGAAGTAATTGAGGTCGGCGCGCGAGCGGCGGGAAAGCTCGAAACGCGCCGCATCGGCGCCGCTGAACTGACCGGCAAGCTGGCCATAGACCTCGGTCGCCCAGGCCTTGTCGTTCAGCGCATCGGCGATGCCCTCGGCCCAGCGCAGCTTGTCGGCAGGTTTGCTGAGATGCGTGCCGCATGCGGCGTACCACTTCTTCAGCGCCTCGGCAGGCAGGGCAAAGCCCTTCAGGCGGTCGATGAACTGGATGCAGGCATCGCCGTTGGGGCAGGCCGCGGCCGCGGCGGCATAGAGTTCGTCGGCGCGGGCCTGATCACCCATGGAGGCGGACAGGCGGCCGAGATGGGTCAGCGCAAAGTGATCCCCGGCCTTGGCGCGCGCGGATTCCAGCAGCCGACCCGCTTCGGCGGCGTCCTGGGTGGTGGCAAAGTTCGCTTCCGCCAGTTTGGCGAGGTCGTATACCGTGGCGTGGGCGTCCGCTGCCAGCGCCGCCTCGCGCGCAGCCAGGTAGGCGCGGGCCTTGGAGACGCCGAGTTCGCGGTGCTGCAGGCGTGCCGCAGTGACCACCAGATCCTTGAAGGCGATAAAGTCGGTGGCGTTTTCCGCCGCACGGTCGAGCAGGCGGCCGAGCCAGGCGGTGTCGTCGAGGTTCTTGTCCACCGCCAGCAGAATCGGCTTGTAGCGCGAGAACTGATAGCCGGTACCGTCGAGCAGGGTTTCGGCCGACTCGATCAGCTTGGCGGAATAGAACGGGTCTTCCAGCTCCAGCCGCACGCGCTCGGCCAGGGCGAGGAACTGCTTGACGCTGACCGCTTCCTTTTCCAGTTGCTGGAATTCCATGTAGCGCGCGTGGTTGGCCTGGCGTTTTTCCAGCTTGGCCTTGACCCGGGTCAGACGTTCGGCGTCGTCCGCCAGATGCGCTTCCACCGCCGTCACCAGCTTCTGCATTTCGTCGAGACCGGCCACCGCGTCTTCGGCCTTGTCCAGCAGCGCCGTCGCGCCCGGCTTGTCGCCCACGCTGGCCAGCCCCTCGGCCAGCTCGATGTATTCGCCGGTGGCGGTCGCCAGGTCGCCGGCCTTCTTCAGCGCCGACTGCATGAAGGCGGTGTCGCCGGCCTGCCTGGCCGATTCGATCAGCGTCTTGGCAGCGGTGAAGTCGGTCGCGCCTTCCAGGGCGCGCTGATACAGCGCCTTGGCCTTGGCAGGGTCGCCCAGGGTCTTGGTCACTTCGCCCGCCAACGAGAGCAGGTCGGGCACGCTGGAGAGTTTTTCTCCCGCCTTGTGGAAAATCTGGGCTGCGTAGTCCTTGTCCAGCAGGTGCTCGGCCGAAACGGCGGCCAGCTTGCTGTATTCCACCGCGCGGGAGATTTTCGACTCGGCCTTTTCCAGCACCTTCTTGGCGAAGGCGCTGTCGGCGATCACCGCCATCACGTTCTTCGCCAGGTCGATCAGCGGGTCGAGGTTGCCGGTTTCCTTCAGCGCCTTTTCGTAGGCGCCTACCGCTGCCGCCTTGTCGCCCAGCACCTTGAACTTGGCTTCGGCCAGCGCGATCTGCTCCTCGCCGCTCATGCAGTAGTCCTCGGCGGTCTGCAGCAGTTCCTCGGCGCGGCCCTGCTCGCCCAGGGCCTTGTAGGCGATGGCGCAGGCAGCCAGGTCCTTGGTGAACTGGCAGTCGTCCGCCACGCGGTCCATCAACTCCTTGGCGTAGGCGGCGTCAGCGGGTTCCTGCAGGGCTTCCAGCGCCAGTGCGGCGTAATCGGCGCCGCCGCTGCATTGCGCTTCTTTGGGGGTGAGGGTGTCGCGGGTAGCCATGGATGTCTCCAGATAAAGTTTGCTTAACCGGGCAATTTTCCGCCTGCAGGGGTGGACAGCCAAATAAGTAATGTCGATGGCGGTATTAGTGCATTGCAAGGTGGGGTGGTTTCGCGCTTCCTGCAATCAATGCTTCGCCGGATGCGGCATCAGCCTGTCGATGTACGCAATCGAGATGGCCGAGAGGACAAAGGTCATGTGGATGACGGTCTGCCACAGCAGCACCTTGTCGGTCAGGTTGGGCGCGTTGATGAAGGTCTTCAGCAGGTGGATCGACGAGATGCCGATGATGGCGGTAGCGAGCTTGACCTTCAGCACGTTGGCGTTGACGTGCGACAGCCACTCGGGCTCGTCGGGGTGGCCTTCGAGGTTGAGGCGCGAGACGAAGGTTTCATAGCCGCCGACGATGACCATGATGAGCAGGTTGGAGATCATCACGACGTCGATCAGGCCCAGCACGATGAGCATGATGGCTTCTTCGGACAGGGTGAGCGTGCCAACGACCAGGTGCTCCAGTTCGACCATGAAATGGACGACGTAGACCAGCTGGGCGCCGATCAGGCCGAGGTAGAGCGGCACCTGTAGCCAGCGGCTGCCGAACAGGACAGTGGAGAGGAATTTGCCGCGCACTTCGACGGGCTGGTTGGTTTCGGGTTTCATGGGTCAGGGGTCAGGGTCAAAAAAGAATTACAGGACGTAGCGCGATGGATTAAATGACGCGCTACAAGACATAACGTGCGAGGTCTTCGCTGGCGGCGAGTGCGGCCAGGCGCGAAGTGACCGTGTCGGCATTGATCACGTGTTCACCGGTGACGCTGCCGGCGTCAAAGGAAATATCCTCCAGCAGCTTTTCCATCACCGTGTGCAGGCGGCGCGCGCCGATGTTTTCGGTGCGCTCGTTGACCTCAAAGGCGATCTCGGCGATGCGGCGGATGCCGTCGCCGGTGAATTTAAGCGTCACGCCTTCGGTTGCCAGCAAGGCTTCGTACTGACGGGTCAGGCAGGCGTCGGTGGAGGTCAGAATCTGCTCGAAGTCTTTTACCGAGAGTGCCTGCAGTTCAACGCGAATCGGCAGCCGGCCCTGCAGCTCGGGGATGAGGTCGGACGGCTTGGACAGGTGGAACGCGCCGCTGGCGATGAACAGGATGTGGTCGGTTTTCACCATGCCGTACTTGGTCGACACGGTGGTGCCCTCGATCAGCGGCAAGAGGTCGCGCTGCACGCCCTGGCGCGAGACGTCGCTGCCGTGGGCGTCGCTGCGGGTGGCGATCTTGTCGATCTCGTCCAGGAAAACGATCCCGTTCTGCTCGACTGCTTCGAGCGCCTGCTGCTTGGTTTCCTCGTCGTTGATGAGCCGTCCGGCTTCCTCCTCGGTCAGCAGCTTCATGGCCTCGCGCACTCTCAGCTTGCGTGCCTGCCGGCGGCTTTGCCCAAGGTTGGCGAACATGCCCTGCAGCTGCTGCGACAGGTCCTCCATTCCCGGCGGGGTGAAGATTTCCATGCTGGGGCTGATCGCGGCGAGCTCGATCTCGATTTCCTTGTCGTCGAGCTGGCCTTCGCGCAGCATCTTGCGGAAGCGCTGGCGCGCCGCGCCTTCCTCGCGCTGAGGTTCAGGCTCATTGAAACCGACGCTGCGCGGCGGTGGCAAGAGCGCGTCGAGGACGCGTTCCTCGGCGGCTTCCTCGGCGCGGAACTGCACCTTGGCGGTGGCCTGCTCGCGCGTCTGCTTGACCGCGGTTTCCATCAGGTCGCGGATGATGGTGTCGACGTCGCGGCCGACGTAGCCGACCTCGGTGAACTTGGTCGCCTCGATCTTGATGAAGGGCGCGTTGGCGAGCCGTGCCAGGCGCCGCGCGATTTCGGTCTTGCCGACGCCGGTGGGGCCGATCATCAGAATGTTCTTCGGCGTGATTTCCTGGCGCAACGGTTCGTCGACCTGCTGGCGGCGCCAGCGGTTGCGCAGGGCGACCGCGACCGCGCGCTTGGCGGCCGCCTGGCCGACGATGTGCTTGTCGAGTTCGTGGACGATTTCTTTGGGGGTCATTAGGGGGTGGGCAGAGAGTCGAGAGCGGAGACCGCGCTCACAGGGTTTCGATCACGTGGTTCTGGTTCGAGTAAATGCAGATGTCCCCCGCAATGGTGAGGCTCTTTTTGACGATTTCAAGCGGAGGCAGGTCGGTGTTCTGCAGCAGCGCCACCGCGGCGGCCTGGGCGAATGCGCCGCCGGAGCCGATGGCGGCGATGCCGAGTTCGGGTTCCAGCACGTCGCCGTTGCCGGTGATGATGAGCGAATGCTCGCGGTCGGCCACCGCCAGCATGGCTTCGAGCCGCCGCAGCATGCGGTCGGTGCGCCAGTCCTTGGCGAGTTCGACCGCGCTGCGCATCAGATGCCCCGAGTGCTTGTCGAGCTTGGCCTCGAAGCGCTCGAACAGGGTGAAGGCGTCGGCGGTGCCGCCGGCGAACCCGGCCAGCACCTTGTCCTGATGCAGCCGCCGGATCTTGCGCGCGGTGGACTTGATGACGATGTTGCCGAGGGTCACCTGGCCGTCGCCGCCGAGGGCGACCTCGGAGCCCCGGCGGACGGAGAGAATGGTGGTGCCGCGATATTGTTCCATCGGGCCATTATAAATGACGCTCAGGTTGGCGCAGGCGGCGGCCTGGCCTGGCGCAGCCAGCGCCACAGGCGGCGCAGCATCCACAGCGTGACGAGCATGAAAACCGCCAGCGCGGCCAGGAAGGCCAGCGGATAAAAGAAGGCCAGCCACAGGCCGCCGATCAGCAGGCCCTCTTCGCTGAACGAGGCGATGACATTGCTGACCGGTTCCGGCGAGGTGTTGATGAGCGCACGCGAGCCGGCCTTGGCGACATGGCTGCCTGCGGCAAACGTGCCGCCCAGGAGCGCCGCGACAATCTGCATGGCGGCGCCGCTGTCGCCGAAAAAAGCGGCGGCCAGCGCGGCGCCGGCGGGAATGCGGATGAAGGTATGGATCGAGTCCGAGACGCTGTCGAGCAGGGGAATCTTGTCGCCGACGAATTCGGCCAGCGCCAGGAGGCCGCTGATGCCCATGACCAGGGGGTGTGACAGCATATGCAGCGAGGCCGGCAGTTCAAGCGCGCCGAACCAGCCCAGCAGGCCCAGCGCCAGCACCACGGCATACAGGCGGAAGCCGGCGCCCCACGCCACGGCAGCGGCAAGCGCGGCCTGGGCAATCAGGGCATCGGACATGGCAAAACGGGGTCAGTCGGGATGACGCGGTACCAGCTGTGCCAGCTGGTCGATGCCCATGACGCGGAAGAGTTCGTGTATCAGTGCGTTGTGGCCGCGCAGGGTGATGGCCTTGCCGCTGCCCAGACATTGCATCAAGACGCTGATGAACTGGCTGACGCTGCCGTAATCGACGCGGGTAACCTGGGACAGGTCGACCAGCACTTCATTGTGGGTGGCGGCATAGCTGCTGAACTGCTGCAGCGCGCTGTCATTGGCGGGCGTGATTTCTCCGGATAGCCGCAGGGCGTCGTCCAGCTTCTCAGCGGGTGCGGCTTTCACCACTTCGGCAGCCTGCACCTCGCTCCATGACGGCGGCGACACTTCAAATCGCACGGCGTAGTCGACCGCCAGGTCCTCAAAATTGTCCTGCTGTCCCAGCGTCTGGTAGAGCTCCAGCAGCAGCAGCCAGTGCACCGCGCGGCTGTGGGTGGCACGGTTGAGATCCTGCAGCAAGGCGATCAGCGTATCGACGCCGCTGACCTGCAGCTTGCGCTTGGCCTTGCGCGCGGCGGCGAGGATCTTGGCGCACTCGTCCGCGCCTGTTTCGTCGATCATGGCGATGCGCGAAAAGTCGATCCGCA
>Ga0299912_10000183_pt1 | contig 65460 bp, 53 predicted proteins | sample RVTome_2_FD_207667 | JGI IMG/M metagenome (GOLD analysis project Ga0299912, IMG submission 207667) | Soil microbial communities from uranium-contaminated site in the Upper Colorado River Basin, Wyoming, United States - RVT95D214 (version 2) ... | reverse complement strand
CCAGCATCTTCGAACCGCAGGAGGTGCGCACGCCGTTGGTGCAGAAGATGTCCTTCTGCGCCAGCGGAATACCGGTCAGCGGACCGGCCTCGCCGCGGGCACAGCGCTCGTCGGCGGCGCGCGCCTGGGCCAGTGCCTGCTCGGCGGTCACGGTGATGAAGCTGTTGAGCCGGCCGTCGAAACACTCGATGCGGCCGAGAAAGTGGCCGGTCAGCTCCACACTGGAGAACTGGCCGGCGGAAAGTCCGGCGGACAGCTCGGCGAGGGTCTTGTTGTGCATGGTCAATCCAGTTGTAGGTCGGACTTCAGTCCGACAATGCGCGGTGTGTCGGACTGAAGTCCGACCTACAATTCACTCGATTACTTTGGGAACCAGGTACAGCCCGGCCTCCACGGCGGGGGCGATGGCCTGGAAGTGTTCGCGCTGGTCGGTTTCGGTCACCGCATCCTCGCGCAGGCGCTGCACGGCATCCAGCGGGTGGGCCATGGGGGCCACGCCGGCGGTGTCCACGGCGCTCATCTGCTCCACCAGGGCCAGGATGCTGGACAGGTTGCGGGCGTACTCGGGGATATCCGCCTCGCTGATGGCCAGGCGGGCCAGGTGGGCGATGTTCTCGACGTCTTTGCGTTCCAGGGCCACGGCTTGCTCCTGATTTTACCGGGAGAAATAAAAGGCGAAACTTATCACAGATAGCCTCCCGCCCACAGCCCCGCCCATTGCGAAACCCCTAGGCCGTTGCTAGAGTACCGGGGATTTTTCAAGGAACCCCGCCCACCGCCACCCCGGGCACGCATAATAAAGCTGGATCTACTCTATGTTCGGACGTTTGAAGGGCCTTTTCTCCTACGACATCTCCATCGACCTGGGTACCGCCAACACCCTCATCTACGTGCGGGACGAGGGGATCATCCTCAACGAGCCGTCGGTGGTGGCCATCCGCCAGGAATCCGGACCGAACAGCCCCAAGCGCATCGCCGCCGTGGGCATCGAGGCCAAGCGCATGCTGGGCCGCACCCCGGGCAACATCACGGCCATCCGCCCCATGAAGGACGGCGTCATCGCCGACTTCACCGTCACCGAGAAGATGCTGCAGCACTTCATCCGCAAGGTGCACGAAAACAAGTTCAAGTTCTTCAAGCCCAGCCCGCGCGTGCTGATCTGCGTGCCCTGCGGCGCCACCCAGGTGGAACGGCGCGCGATCAAGGAATCGGCCGCCGGCGCCGGCGCGCGCGAGGTGTACCTGATTGAGGAACCCATGGCCGCAGCCATCGGCGCCGGCCTGCCCATTTCCGAGGCCAGCGGCTCCATGGTGCTGGACATCGGCGGCGGCACCACCGAGGTGGCCGTGCTGTCCCTCAACGGCATCGTTTACTCCTCCTCGGTACGCATCGGCGGCGACCGCTTCGACGAGGCCATCGTCAGCTACGTGCGCCGCAACTACGGCACCCTCATCGGCGAATCCACCGCCGAACGCATCAAGCAGGAGATCGGCACCGCCTATCCCAGCACCGAACTGCGCGAGATCGAGGTGCGCGGCCGCAACCTGGCCGAGGGCATCCCCCGCAGCTTCACCCTGAACAGCAACGAGATCCTTGAGGCCATCCAGGAACCGCTGTCCGGCATCATCGACGCGGTCAAGACCGCCCTGGAGCAGACCCCGCCGGAACTGGGCTCGGACATCGCCGAGCGCGGCATGGTCCTCACCGGCGGCGGCGCCCTGCTGCGCGACCTGGACCGCCTGCTGATGGAAGAGACCGGCCTGCCGGTGATCATCGCCGACGACCCGCTGTCCTGCGTCGCCCGCGGCGGTGGCCGCGCCCTGGAACTGCTGGACGAACACGGCCACGAGATCTTCTCGCTGGAGTGAGCCGCTGCGCGGCAGAGGAGAAGTATGAAGGTAGAAGGAAGAAGCAAAGACAGGTACGTCGCCCACCTCAACTTCCGCCTTCTGCCTTCCGCCTTCTACCTTTAAGAGGGGTTTTGGTATCAAACGCCTGTTCATCCAGGGGCCACCCGTCACCATCCGTCTGCTGCTGCTGATGCTCGCGTCGCTGGCACTGATGACGGTGGACCACCGCCAGCACCACCTGGATACCATCCGCGACGGCCTCTCCCTGGTGGTCTATCCCCTGCAATATCTGGTCAACCTGCCCAGCGCCGCCGGCAACTGGGCCAGCGAAAACATGAGCGCCCGCCGCACGCTGCTGGAGGAAAACCAGCAACTGCGCGCCCGCCAGCTGCTGCAGGAAGTGCGTCTGCAGAAGCTCTATGCCATGGAGGCGGAAAACACCCGCCTGCGCGAACTGCTCAACTCCTCCAGCAAGGTGGGCGAGCAGGTGCTCATCGGCGAACTGCTGGCGGTGGACCAGGACCCCTTCCGCCGCCGCGTCCTGATCAACAAGGGCGCCAATGCCGGCGTGTTCGAGGGCCAGCCCCTGCTCGATGCCTACGGCGTCATGGGCCAGGTGGTGGAGGTCACGCCGTTCACCAGCGGGGCCCTGCTCATCACCGATCCCAGCCACGCCATCCCGATACAGGTGAACCGCAACGGCCTGCGCGCCATCGCCCTGGGCACCGGCGAAGCCGACCGGCTGGAAATCCCCCACATCCCCAACAACGCCGACATCCAGGTGGGCGACCTGCTCATCGCCTCCGGCCTCGGCCAGCGCTTCCCCCCGGGCTACCCGGTCGCCACCGTCATCGAGTTTGAAAAGGACCCGACCCAGCCCTATGCCCGCGTCGTCGCCGAGCCCACCGGGCATCTGGAGCGCAGCCGCGAGGTGTTGCTGGTTTCGCAGCAGCTGCCCCGACCGCAGGCGGTCAAGCCATGAGCCTGGTACGGCATCACGGTGGCTGGGCCATCGGTTTTTCCTTCGTGGTGGCGCTGATGCTCACCATGCTGCCGCTGCCCGACTGGGCCGCCCTGTTCCGCCCGGAGTGGGTGGCGATGGTACTGGTTTACTGGTGCCTGGCCCTGCCCGACCGCGTCGGCGTCGGCATCGGCTGGGGCGTGGGACTGCTGCTGGACGTGGCCAAGGGCGCGCTGCTGGGCCAGAATGCGCTGGCCCTGGCCCTGGTGGCCTACCTTACCCTGCATCTGCACCAGCGCATCCGCGTCTTCCCGGTCTGGCAGCAGTCACTGTTCGTACTGCTGATGGTGGCGCTCAACCAGCTGTTGGTGCTGTGGGTGAAAGGCGTCATCGGCCAGCCGCCGGGTAGCTGGCTGTACTGGCTGCCGTCCATCACCAGCATGCTGCTATGGCCCTGGGTGTTCCTGATCCTGCGCGACCTGCGCCGTCATTTCCAGGTGCGCTGAGATGTTCCGCGGCGCGCCGCTCCGAAATCCGCAGTGGGAAAACTACCTGTTCAAGCGCCGCGTCATCGTCGCGGCGCTGTTCAGCATCGCCCTGATTGCCTTCGTCATCATCCGCCTGTTCTTCCTCCAGGTGGTCAACCACGAGCACTACACCACGCTGTCGCGCAACAACCGCGTCGACATCCAGCCCATTGCCCCCACCCGCGGCCTGATCTACGACCGCAACGGCGTGATCCTGGCGGAGAACCAGCCCACCTTCAGCCTGGAAATCGTGCCCGAGCGGGTCGACGACATGGAGGCGACGCTCACCGCCATCCGCGAACTGATCGCCGTCAGCGACAGCGACATGGAGCGCTTCCGCCAGATCCTGCTCCGCAAGCGCCGCTTCGAGGAAACGCCGCTGCGTCTGCGCCTGTCCGACGAGGAAGTGGCGCGCATCGCCGTCAACCGCTACCGCCTACCCGGCGTTGAAATCAAGTCGCGCCTCGCCCGCGACTATCCCCTCGGCGCCCTGCTGGCCCACACCCTGGGCTACGTCGGCCGCATCGACGAGCGCGAACTGCAGCAGCTGGACACCTCGAACTACGCCGCCACCGCCCACATCGGCAAGACCGGCGTGGAGAAGACCTATGAAAACGAGCTGCACGGCAAGGTGGGCTACCAGCAGGTGGAAACCAACGCCCGCGGCCGCGTGCTGCGCGTGCTGGAGCGTACGCCGCCGGTGCCCGGCCGCAACCTGCACCTCAACATCGACGTACGCCTGCAGCAGGCGGCGCAGGCGGCGCTCGGCAACGAGCACGGCGCACTGGTGGCCATCGACCCGTCCGACGGTGCCGTGCTGGCCCTGGTCAGTCTGCCCAGCTTCGATCCCAACCTGTTCGTCAACGGCATCGACTCCGCCAGCTACGACGCCCTGGCCAATTCCAAGGAACAGCCGCTGTTCAACCGTGCCCTCAACGGCCAGTACCCGCCCGGCTCGACCATCAAACCGTTGTACGGCCTGCTCGGCCTGGAGTCGGGCGAAATCCGCCCCGACACCCAGATCTGGGACGAAGGCTTCTACGTGCTCAAGGGCGACGAACGCCGGTACCGCGATTGGAAGAAGGAAGGCCACGGCTGGGTCGACCTCAACAAATCCATCGTCGAGTCCTGCGACGTGTATTACTACGAGCTGGCTCTCACCCTCGGCATCGATCGCATGTCGGACTTCATGCGCGCCTTCGGCTTCGGCCGTCCCACCGGCGTCGATCTCACCGGCGAATCCAGCGGCCTGATGCCCTCGCGCGAGTGGAAGCGCCGCGTCCACCGCCAGCCCTGGTTCCCCGGTGAAACCCTGATCACCGGCATCGGCCAGGGCTTTACCCTGACCACGCCCCTGCAACTGGCCTCGTCCATCGCCACCCTGGCCCGCTTCGGCCGCCACCTGAGCCCGAACGTGGTCGCCGCGCTGGAGGAATCGGGCAGCGGCGTCCGCACGCCGCTGCCTGCCAGGGAATTGCCGCCGGTGCGGATAGTGGACAACAACAACTGGCAGCGCATCCACCGCGCCATGACCGCCGTGGTGCACAGCCCCACCGGCACGGCACGCAGCATCAACCGCAATCTGGCCTACACTGTGGCCGGCAAGACCGGCACTGCGCAGGTGTTCGGCATCAAGCAGGACGAGGAGTACGTGGCGGAAGACATTGCCAAGCACCTGCGCGACCACGCCCTGTTCGTCGCCTTCGCCCCCACCGACCGGCCACGCATCGCGGTGGCGGTGATCGTGGAGAACGGCGGCGGCGGCGGCGCCGTCGCCGCCCCCATCGCCCGCAAGGTGATGGATACCTATCTGCTCGACGGCGAAGGCCGGCTGCGGGAGGACCTGAAGTGATACTGCTGGACGCACCGCAACAGTCACGCCGCAGCCTGCTGCCGCATCTGCACCTGGACTGGCCGCTGTTCACCGGCCTGCTGCTGCTGGCCGCAGGCGGCCTGGCGGTGCTCTATTCCGCCTCCGGCGAAAGCAACGAAATGGTGCTGCGTCAGGTGACCCGTCTCAGCGTCGCCTTTCTGCTGATGTTCGTGTTCGCCCAGATCACGCCTGATACCCTGCGCCGCTGGACGCCGCTGGTGTTCGGCAGCGGCCTGCTGCTGCTGTTGGCCGTGCTGGTGATGGGCGAAATCGGCAAGGGCGCCCAGCGCTGGCTCGATCTGGGCGTGTTCCGCTTCCAGCCCTCGGAAATGATGAAGATGGCGGTGCCACTGATGGTGGCCTGGTACCTCGCGGAAACGCCGCTGCCGCCGCCGCTGCGCCGCATCCTGATTGGCGTGGTGATCTTCCTGGTGCCGGCCCTGCTCATCGCCAAGCAGCCGGATCTGGGCACCGCGCTGCTGATCCTCAGCGCCGGCGCCTTCGTGCTGCTGTTCGCCGGCCTGCCCTGGCGCCTGGTGAGCTTCACCGCCCTGCTCGCCGTTCCCGCCACACTGATCCTGTGGCACTACGGCATGCACGACTACCAGCGCCGCCGCGTGCTCACCTTCCTCAACCCGGAAAGCGATCCGCTGGGCTCCGGCTACCACATCATCCAGTCCACCATCGCCATCGGCTCCGGCGGCCTCTACGGCAAGGGCTGGCTCAACGGCACCCAGTCGCACCTGGAATTCCTGCCCGAACGCCATACCGACTTCATCTTCGCGGTGATCGGCGAGGAGTTCGGCCTGCTCGGCATCCTGCTGCTGCTGGCTCTGTACCTGTTCATCATCCTGCGCTGCCTCTACATCGCCAGCCGTGCCCAGGACACCTTCACCCGTCTGCTGGGCGGAGGCCTCACCATGACCTTCCTGGTGTACGTATTCGTCAACATCGGCATGGTCACCGGACTGTTGCCGGTGGTCGGGGTACCGCTGCCGCTGGTAAGCTATGGCGGCAGCTCGATGGTGACCCTGATGGCATCGTTCGGTATGCTGATGTCCATACACACGCACCGCAAACTGCTGAAAACCTGATGTCATGACCCTGCACCGCCTCCTCACCGCCCTGTTGCTGTCCACCGCGGCCTTCTCCTGCCACGGCCATACCGATCTCAATGAACGCACCGAGGTGCGGGAGTTCATCGATGAAATGGTGCAACAGCACGCCTTCTCCCGCGGCGAACTGGAAAAGCTGTTCCGCGAGGTGGAACTGCGTCCGGACATCATTGCCACCATCACGCGCCCGGCGGAGAGCAAACCCTGGCACGCCTACCGCCCGATCTTCCTCACCGACGAGCGCATCCGCGGCGGCGTCGCCTTCTGGCAGGAGCACGAGGCGATCCTGGCCGAGGCACAGCAGCGCTACGGCGTGGCGCCGCAATACATCGTCGCCATCCTCGGTGTGGAAACCCGCTACGGCCGCTTCCGCGGCCGCCATCGCATCATGGATGCCCTCGCCACCCTCGCCTTCGACTACGAGCCGCGCGGCGCCTTTTTCCGCTCGGAACTGCAACACTACCTGCTGATGACGCGTGAGGAATCCATCGAGCCGCTCAGCCTCACCGGCTCCTACGCCGGCGCCATGGGCACGCCGCAGTTCATTCCCTCCAGTTTCCGCGCCTATGCCGTGGACTTCGATCACGACGGCCGGCGCGATCTGTTCGGCAGCGTGCACGACATCATCGGCAGCGTCGCCAACTACTTCAAAACCCACGGCTGGATCAACGGCGCCACCATTGCCGTGCCCGCCAAGGTGAACGGTGTAGCCTACCGCCCGCTGCTCGATGCCGGCCTCAAGCCGCACATCAACGCCGGCGAGCTGGCCGGCTACGGCGTCACTCCGCGTTGGGGCATCACCGCCACCGCACCGGTGGCGCTGCTGGAGCTGGAAGGGGAACGCAGCCCGGAACACTGGGTCACCTTCAACAACTTCTACGTCATCACCCGCTACAACCGCAGCCCGCTCTACGCCATGGCGGTGCACCAGTTGAGCGAGGAAATCCGCAAGGCCAGGGAAAGCCGCAATGCACTGGCACGGCACGATGCGGCTGAGTAGGCGCCTGCTGCCGCTGGCCGCCGCACTCCTGCTCGGCGGCTGCGGCGTGTTGGGCGGGCGCGACGGCGGACCGTCCCACTCCGCCGACCTGTCCCACGTGCCGGACCCGGTGCCGCGCAACGAACCGCGCAGCCGCTATGGCAACCCGGACTCCTACGTGGTGAACGGCCGCCGCTACGTGGTCATGAACAGCGCCGCCGGCTACGTCGAGCGCGGCATCGCCTCCTGGTACGGCACCAAGTTCCACGGCCGGCGCACCTCCAGCGGCGAAATCTACGACATGAACGCCATGACCGCGGCGCACACCTCGCTGCCGTTACCCAGCTATGTGCGCGTCACCAACCTCAACAACGGTCGCAGCACCGTCGTGCGGGTCAACGATCGCGGGCCGTTCCACGACAACCGCCTCATCGATCTCTCCTATGCCGCCGCCAGCAAGTTGGGCATCGTCGAAACCGGCACCGGCCTGGTGGAAATACGCGCCGTCACCCCCGGCCAGCCGGCGCCGCCGCCGGTCACGCCGACGGCGGCGCAACCCGCCGTGGCGGTACCCAGCGCCGCGACGCTGCCGCCGGCCGCCGCCGTGGCGCGCCCGGTCGGCCTCTACCTGCAGGTGGGCGCCTTCGTCAGCCGCAGCAACGCCGAACAGCTGCGCAGCCGCCTCAGCAGCGAGCCGCTGCCGCCGGTGCAGGTGCAACAGGGCGCCGACGCCGCCAATACCCCCATATACCGTGTACGCATCGGCCCCATCCCCAGCGTGGACGAGGCCGATCGCCTGGCGAGCCGTCTCGGCGGTCTCGGCGTCGGCACGCCGCACGTCGTCATCGACTGAACTTCCCCGCTCGATACCGGACTAATTGCGCGACAGCCCGCGCCCGAAGCGCAGGGCCGGAACAGCTTTTTGGCGCTTTTTTCAGGTAAAATGGCTGTATTTCTTCCCACACCGACTATCGCCGCGAGCCCATGAACCGTCTGTTGCCCCTCCTCTTCGTCATCCTGCTGGCCCCGCTGCACGCCGCCCAGGCCATGCCGCGCCTGATCCCCGACGCTCCGGCGGTGGACGCCCGCGGCTACGTGCTGCTCGATTACCACAGCGGCCATCTCCTCGCCGAACGCAATTCCGGCGAACGCCTGGAACCGGCCAGCCTGACCAAGATGATGACCGCCTACGCCGTGTTCCACGAACTGCGCGCCGGCCAGATCAAGCTCGGCGACATGGTGCGCGTCAGCAAGAAGGCCTGGCGCATGCCCGGCTCGCGCATGTTCATCGAGGTGGGCAGCAGCGTGTCGGTGGAGGAACTGCTCAAGGGCATGATCATCCAGTCCGGCAATGACGCCAGCGTGGCCCTGGCCGAACACGTCGCCGGCAGCGAGGAGACCTTCGCCACCCTGATGAACGAGCATGCGCGCAACATCGGCATGAGCGGCACCCGTTTCGTCAACGCCACCGGCCTGCCCGATGCGGAGCACTACAGCACCGCGCGCGATCTGGCGCGCCTGGCGGCGGTGCTGATCCGCGAGTTCCCCGAGTACTACACTTGGTACTCGGAAAAGGAATACACCTACGGCGGCATCACGCAGCAGAACCGCAACCTGCTGCTGTACCGCGACAACACCGTCGACGGCTTCAAGACCGGTCATACCGAGAGCGCCGGCTTCTGCCTGGTGGCTTCGGCCAAGCGCGGCGAGATGCGCCTCATCTCCGTGGTGATGGGCACCAAGAGCGAAAGTGCGCGGGCCAATGAAAGCCAGAAGCTGCTCAATTACGGCTTCCGCTTTTTCGAAACCCACAAGCTGTACGACGCAGGACAGCCGCTCAAGGCCATGCGCGTATGGAAAGGCGCCAGCGACACCGTGCAGCTGGGCCTGGACGAATCGCTCTACATCACCGTGCCGCGCGGACAGTACAGCAAGCTCAGTGCCTCCCTCAGCGTCGAGAACGCCATCATCGCACCGACCAGCAAGGGCCAGAACCTCGGCTCGGTCAATGTCCGCCTCGGCGACGAAGTCCTCGCCGAACGGCCACTCATCGCCCTGGAAGAAGTGGCGGAGGGCAGCCTGTGGCAGCGGTTGTTCGACAACGTGCGCATGCTGCTGCAGTAATGTCCCGCGACATCGTCTATCTCAACGGCAGCTTTCTGCCGGTACACGAAGCGACGGTGTCGGTCATGGACCGCGGCTTCCTGTTCGGTGACGGCGTCTACGAAGTGATCCCGGTGTACGGCGGCCGCGCCTTCCGCCTGGAACATCACCTGCAACGGCTCGACCTCAGCCTGCAGGGCGTGCGCATCGCCAATCCGCTCGACCACGTGCAGTGGAGCGACATCCTCACCGCCCTGATCCGCCACAACGGCGGCGGCGATCAGTCCATTTATCTGCAGGTCACCCGCGGCGCGGCGCCGACGCGCGACCATGCCTTCCCCGCCGGCGTGCAACCCACGGTATTCGCCATGGGCACACCGCTGAGCGAACCCGCCGCCGCCGTGCGCGCCGGTCTCGCCGCAGTCACCATCGACGACATCCGCTGGAAGCATTGCAACATCAAGGCCATCACCCTGCTGCCCAATGTGCTGATGCGCCAGCAGGCGCTCGACGCCGGTGCCGCCGAGGCCATCCTGCTGCGCGACGGTTACGCCACCGAGGGTTCGGCGAGTAACGTATTCATCGTGCGCGACGGCGTGGTAATCACGCCCCCCAAGAGCAACCTGCTGCTGCCCGGCATCACGCGCGACCTGACGGTGGAACTGTGCCACGCCAACGACATTCCCTGCCGCGAGGCCGACATCAGCGCGGACGAACTGCGCCGCGCCGACGAGGTGTGGATCAGCAGCTCCACGCGTGAAGTAGTGCCGATCATCCGCCTCGACGAGCAGCCGGTAGGCGATGGTCACCCCGGCCCGCTATGGCAGCGCGTCAGTGCGCTGTACAGCGCTTACAAGCAGGACTTCCGTGCCGGCAAGGTGCATTGATAACGACCATGCCGCTACCTGACACCCATCTCGAATTTCCCTGCACCTTCCCCATCAAGGCCATGGGGCTGTCCGATACCGACTTCGATCTGCTGGTGGTGGAGATCGTCACCCGTCACACCGGGCCGCTGAGCGAAGGCGCCGTCACCCTGCGCCCGAGCAGCAACGGCAAGTACGTCTCCGTTACCGTGACCATCCGCGCCGAGAGCAAACAGCAACTCGATGCGGTGTACCGCGAACTGACCGCCCATGAGCGGGTATTGATGGCGCTTTAAGGCAGATACAAGTGACAAGTTGCAAGATACAAGTGCAGGAGTGCGCTGCGTGCACCTGCCTATCTTGAATCTTGAATTCAAGAGCGGATACCAGCCACAAGATGACACCATCCCCCATCATTCGCCGCCTTGGCCTGCAAGCATACGCGCCGGTATGGCGTGACATGCAGCGTTTCACCGAGGAGCGCGGCGCGGATACGCCGGACGAGCTGTGGTTGGTGGAGCACCCGCCGGTATTCACCGTGGGCCTCAACGGCAAGCCCGAACACTTGCTGGCTCCGGGCGACATCGACGTGGTGAAGGTGGATCGCGGCGGCCAGGTGACCTATCACGGTCCGGGCCAGATCGTGCTGTATCTGCTCATCGATCTGCGTCGCCGCGGCCTCGGCGTGCGCGCGCTGGTCTCATTGATGGAACAGGCGGTGATTGAACTGCTGGCCGGTTACGGCATTCAATCCGTGGCACGACAGGATGCGCCGGGCGTGTACGTCGACGGCGCCAAGATCGCCTCACTGGGACTGCGCGTGCGCCGCGGTTGCAGCTACCATGGCCTGGCGCTGAACGTGGACCTGGATCTGGCCCCGTTTCAGCGCATCAATCCCTGCGGCTACCCCGGTCTGGCCGTCACCCGGCTGCGCGACCTGGGCGTCACCGACGGCCGGGAAGAGGTCGCGACGCGGCTCGTCGCCATCGTCCGGCACCGCCTGGAGCAGGCGGCATCACCGAAGTGAAGCGGCGGCGGCGCCCGGCGCCGCCGCTTCGTGTCGCTAGGCCTTGGGCTCGTCGCTCTTGCAGGTGGAAATACCGAAGGGAACGTAGGACGGGCACCAGCCGATCAGGCTGGTCGCGATGAAGGCGATGGCGACCACGCCCAGGACGATGGCGGCCGTTCCCGTGATCTGGCCGGTGAAATACAGCACCGCGATGATGGCTGCCACGGCAACCCGGATGATCTTGTCGATGGTACCCATGTTCTTTTTCATGCTGCCTGCTCTCCTCATTGCTGATTGTTATTGATCCCCGCCGCCATGGCGGAGGGCACCGTGCGCCACAGAGACGCCGGCATCAAGAAGGATAGGTCAGAACAGCCGTTGGGCAAGCAGCACCAGGCCGGCGATGACGGCGAGGCAGATCAGGCAGGCGAGAAACAGCTTCACGAAGGTCGGCATGGCATTGCGCCGCGCGCTGCGGCCCTCCCGTCGGAAAGGATTGCGTAACTACAGCCTAGCGCATGGAAAACGGCCTGGAGCAGCCGCGCTGCCGGTATTACTTCCTTTTGGACGAGGAAAGGGGGCTGCCCTATTCCTCCGCCTCAGTCCCTGCGGCTACCCGAGGCTTGCCGTGACGAAGGTGCGCACCTGTCCCTGATGGACATTATAGAGACGGTAGACGAAAAACTGGCGGCGAACTAGATCAGTATGGGTCGAATGACGTGGCGCCCGAGGAGCGGACTCCGGACAACCGAAGTTATTTTTCCTCGGCCAACGCATCTAGGGTGCGGAATATATCAAACGGCACCTTCATCGCGTCTATCGCTTCGAGCTTTTCCCTAATCCTTGCATCAAGCCTCAGGTAGGCCGCCTCATATTCCATGCGCTGCCACTGCCTGACAAACAGCAAATCACCGGCATAATCCACCGCATCTTTCGCGTCTATCCGATAGTGGCCGGCAACAGCGACGTGGGCGCTGGCGGTGAAAAACAGCTTTTCCCTCGCCCCCCCCTCGCAGCCCGCCTCCGCGCGACTGTTAAGAACAAACAAGGCGGTTTTCAGTTGCTGCTGCGACAAACCGAGGCTGGAAAGTACAGTTGAAGAAACAGGTTCTCGGTTCTTGTCGCACCGTTCAATCACGGCCTCAAGTTCAGACTTACTCCGATCGAATGCGCTGTACGAGATTTCCACTGCATCCCGGCTGAGCCCTGACATATCTTCGCTTGCACACAACGGGCCGACCGCCACCAACCACAATGTCAAAATGATAGTCAACCTACCGAATGTCGCAGCCATCGTATACCCCCTGCCAAAACTGGGATTCCTTTCCTGTGCGAGACAACGCCTGCATCGCCGCTATGTCTCGTATAACTTTCCGCTGAATTGCCGGCAGCGACGACATTGCTCTTGTAAATGTCACGAAATCCGTTTGCGTAATATTGTAGTTTGCGATCAAAGGCTTATTGCCAACAAAAATAGTCGCCATCACACCTGCCGGCAACAAGATCGACAATACGCGACCCGCCTCCATGCGCCGTCGAATATCATCGATTGCGTCACGGCTTTGCGGACTGAACTGAACATTATTAATGGGTATGCACGCCATCGGGAATCTCCTTTTCCATTCCTTCTCTGTAAATTGAATTGTATTCAGGTAACTGGCGTGATGCGATCATCGCCAAACATATCTGCCAGAGATCGCTTAGCCACAAAGAGATTTGCGGAGTACTGAGAAAAAGCGTGAAAAATGCAGTGTGACCACTATGGTGATGGTACGGCTCCCTGTCTCTTGGCCCTATCAGGGCTGTTCCCTTTAACGACGCCGTTGCGAAAGCAACAGCTGTGGGATCCTAGCGACACATTCCGCTGACTGTCAAGAATGCGTTGGCACAGGAAGCAGAGAAGCTCCTACCACAGGTGCTGCTATTTCTTGGCGGCAGTAATGAACACGCCGGGAATGATGGTCTTGCGTATCACCTTGGTTTCCGCCGGGTCGCCCTGTTCGTGGAGGGAGAAGCGCAGAAAGGTCTGTCCCAGGCGGATCACGTCGCCGTCGTTGAGCGCCTGCTCGCTGATCTGCTTGTGATTGACGAAGGTGCCGTTGGTGCTGCCCAGATCGCGGATGATGTAGCGCACGGCAGCGTCCTTGCCCAGCACCGCGACGCGTTCGATCAGCGCATGTTCGCGGCTGGCGAGGTCGTCGTTGACGACGATGTCGTTGTCGTCGCCGCGGCCGAGGCTGTAGCTGTCCCCGCTCAGGAACACCTTCACCCCTTCCACGTTGTTGCGAATCTGGATCAATGCCGCCATGCCCTGCTCCCCCGGTGCCGCCGCAATTCAATCTGCGAGCGCCGCAATATACTGCAAACCGCGCGGAGAGCAAAACCGGCCGCCGCCCGTTACGGGCGGCGGCGTCCGCACTACTTCATCGGGACGATGCGGCTTTCCTGCAGATAGGCCTCTTCCGCCGGGGTCAGGTCCACCTCGTCGTAGCCGGTGACCATCGGCTTGACGTGGGCGACGAAAGAGTGGCCGGTGGTCAGCAGATAGACGTGGACGATGACGAAGGCCAGGATGGCATAGGCCGCACCGACGTGGATCCAAACCACCGGCTCCAGCCAGCCCGGTGCCTGCTCCCGCCACACGTTGTACAGCAGGTAGGGGATGCCGGTGATCCAGATGGCCGGGAACAGCACCACCTTGAGCAGCATGTAGGCCAGGGCCTGCAACGGGTTGTGCTTGCGCCAGAACAACTTGTGGTAGGGATGCTCCTCGCCGCGGAAGATGCCCCAGGCGTAGTAGCGCGCCACCTGCAGCAGGCCCTCCCGCTTCGGCAGGTAGTGGCGCCAGTCGCCGGTGGTGAACAGCCAGAAGGTGGCGAACAACCACAGCACCATCAGGCACAGGGCCGCCAGGGTGTGCACGCTGACGGCACTGCGGAAATCGACCAGGTGGTGGATACCGCGCACGGCGAAGCCGCTCACCAGCAGGGTCATGATCAGGGCCATCTGGCACCAGTGCCAGATACGCTCGAAGCGCTTGTAGACCATTACGGTGCGCATAGTCATCAGGCGTGGCCTCTCTTAGCCTTGTTGCAGCAAACGCGGATGAAGGCGTGCCCCAGCACGCCCAGGAATGTCAGCATGACCAGGGAGATGCCCAGCACGTCCAGCAGGTTGCCGCTGTCGCGGCCCGGCAGATAGACGCCGCCGATGCCCTCCAGACGGCCGTCCTTGCTGTGGCACTCGGCGCAGCGCACGGCGTCGTGCTTCGGCGCCACCATATGGGTGATCGGCCAGTAGGAATAGGTCTCGACGAAACCGTATTCACCGCTGTAGGGCAGATTGTTTTTTTCCATCCCGGTACGGATCGCCCGGCCGAAATCGTAATTGCCCCAGTAGGAGTTGTCGTCTTCTCCCCACAGGTGCATGTAGACCAGGGTGTTGTTGCCCTTGTCGTAGGGCTGCACGGTCTGCATGCGCTTGAACGGCCAGATGCGCGCATCGGCGGCGCCGGGCTCGCCCACCAGCCTGTTCACCTCGACCGGGCCCTTGGCCGGGTCGAACTTGCTGTCGATGGTGGTGTAGTCCATCACGCCGTTGAACCAGGCGTAGTGGGGCGTGAGATTCTCGCCCCACTGGAAGCTGCCCTTGATGGACTTGTAGACGGCGCGGTCTTCGCCGTTGCCCTGGATGTAGCCGTGCTCCTTGTAGCCTTCGCCGTTTTTGGTCTTGCCGGCGGTACGCCAGTCCCAGGAAGTCTTGGTGGCGACGCCGCCGCGGGCGAAGCTGGGAATGTGGCAGGTCTGGCAGGCGACCTTGGCCACGTGGTCATTGAGCTTGAGGCCGGTCAGGTCCATGTCGTGCGGCCCGTTGCCGTGGCAGGACTCGCAGGACGCGGCATGGCGCTGCTCGCCGGGCTTGCCGGTACCCGCCGTGTCCTTCGCCTGCATGTCGTAACGGCTGCCGGCGATGTCGTGCTTGTCGCTCTTGTGGCACTCGGTGCAGGCGAAGTTGAGGCCTTCGGCGTCCATGTGCACGTCCAGCGCCTTTTTCGGCAGGCGTAACGAGGAGTCCAGGTCACCATGCTTGACGCCGTCGCCGCCGCCGCCGTAGAAGTGGCAGGCACCGCAGTTCTCGCGCCCGGGCAGGCCGACGTTCTGCGCCACATGCTGCCAGTCGATGGCCTTCTTGCCCTCGAACATCACCGCGCAGGCCTTGTTGCCGGCCGAGTTGGGGGTCTTGTAATAGGTGCCGGTGCGGTCGTGACACACCAGGCAGTCGATGTTTTCCTCCTTGGAAAAATCGAAGCTCTCGTCCTTCCAGCCGTACCCCACATGGCACTGGGCACACATGCCCTCATTACCGCGCGCGTTGGTGCAGAAGGTGTTGACCAGGTGCTTCTTGCCCAGCGTCTGGCCGGTCTTGGGGTTCTTGAACTCCCAGGTCCAGTGCTTGGTCGCCATCACGTGCTTGCCGGCCTCGGTATGGCAGGACAGGCAGGCCTTGGTGACCTCGGGACCGCTGTCGAAGGCGTGTTTCAGCTCCTTGAACTTGGAGTGGTCGGCGGTGGAATCGGACTTGACCACCGTTAGCGGCATGATCGCCGGCAACGCATGGGCGTCTTCCGCCGCAGCCTCTTCATGGACCTCTGTCGTGGCACCGGCCGCGCCCGCCAGGCACAGGAGCAAGCCCATGAGCGGCAGCAGGCTGCGGAAACTTCGTCTTGCTTGCAATAACATCAAATCCTCCTGGCACACGGAAACTGCACACGCACTCAGCGCGCAGGCAGCCACCGCCGCTGCAGCGGTCCATCGCAAGTGAATTCATCGGAAAAAAAAACGCTCAATCTACGGCCGGCGGTCTTTGCGCCGGCATCCCCCAACACACGCCGCGGCACGATACCGCAGCGCGCAGGCCGGACGCATTGAAAATAATCAATGGGTACTTGGTGATTTACTTATTAATCATGTGGATGCACAGACGCCGTTAGGTCTCCGTGCACCCCATGGCTTAGAATCGGCACATGCACAACGACGACATCCCGGTCACACCGCCCAACCCGCTCAAGGGGGAAAGCAAGGTTTCGCGCATCCCGGTCAAGGTGGTGCAGAAGGAAACGCCGCTGCGCAAGCCGGCATGGATCCGCGCCCGCTCGCCCAACAGCCCCGAGGTGCTGCGCATCAAGGCCATCCTGCGCGAGCAGAAGCTGCACACGGTGTGCGAGGAAGCGGCCTGTCCCAACCTGGGCGAGTGTTTCGGCCACGGCACGGCGACCTTCATGATCATGGGCGGGATCTGCACGCGGCGCTGCCCGTTCTGCGACGTGGCCCACGGCCGCCCCGAACCGCTCGATGCCGACGAGCCGCAGCACCTGGCGGCCACCGTCGCCGCCATGGGCCTGCGCTTCGTGGTGATCACCTCTGTGGATCGCGACGATCTGCGCGACGGCGGCGCGGCCCACTTCGCCGCCTGCATCCGCGCGGTACGGGAAGCCGCGCCCACCACCGGCATCGAGATCCTGGTGCCCGATTTCCGCGGCCGCGAGGACGTTGCGCTGGCCGCCTTCGACGCCGCCCTGCCCGAGGTGTTCAACCACAACCTGGAAACGGTGCCGCGCCTGTACCGCGAGGCCCGTCCCGGCGCCGACTATCAAGGCTCGCTGTACCTGTTGCAGCGATTTCACCAACGCCATCCGCAGGTGCCCGCCAAGTCGGGCCTGATGCTGGGCCTGGGCGAGAGCAACGCAGAGATCATCGCGGTGCTGAAGGATCTGCGCGCCCACGGCTGCACCCACCTCACCCTGGGGCAATACCTGCAACCCTCGCCGCACCACCTGCCGGTGCAGCGCTACGTGCCGCCGGAAGAGTTCAAGGATCTGGGAGGCATCGCCCGCGACCTGGGCTTCAGCAACGTCGCCAGTGGGCCGATGGTGCGTTCGTCCTACCAGGCGGAGCGGCAGGCGCGGGGGGAAGAGGTGTCTTGAAGGCAGAGGCAGGAAGCATTGTTGCCCTGGCGAGAGTGGCACTATAGTATCACTCCATGCGCACCGAACTCGTCACCCACCTCAAGCGGCACGCCACCGAACTCCTTTCCGAACTGGAGCGGGATCGCGAGCCCATCCTCATCACCCAGCACGGCGTGCCCAGCGCCTATCTGGTAGATGTGGAAAGCTTTGACCGTTTGCAGCGGCGCATGGCGATCCTGGAAGGCATCGCCCGCGGCGAAATGGCTACCGCCGAAGGCCGCATCCTCACCCACGACCAGGCGAAGGAACGCATGGGCAGATGGTTCAAATAATCTGGACCGAACCGGCGCTCAACGATCTGGACGCCATCGCCGATTACATCGCACTGGAAAACCCGCAAGCCGCCGCCGCCCTGGTGCAGCGCGTGTTCCGCCATGTGGAACGACTCCAGCAACACCCCGAAAGCGGCAGCCACCCGCCCGAATTGAAGCACTTACGCTATCGACAAATTGTCGAACCTCCGTGCCGGGTGTTTTACCGTTTTGATGGCGAGCACGTCGTCATCCTTCACGTGATGCGTGCGGAGCAACTGCTCAGGAAATATCGCCTCGCAGGCCGCGAGCACGACTGACGTTCAGGCACCGCCCTCGTACAACACCCGCCAGCGCCCGTCTTCACGGGTCAGGTACAGGCGCTTGCCCAGATCGGCATTGAAGTTGTTGGAGCGGTAATGCTGGCGGAAGCTGGCGACGACGAGGTCGCGGCCGTCACCGGCCGCTTGCGGATAGGCGAACAGCGACAGATTGGACAGTTCCACCTGCTGGAAGGTCTTGCCCTGCGCCACCGCGCGTTTGCGCGCCTGCCAGCGCTGCAGGTCGTAGCCGGGGCTCCAGAAGTCGGCGGCGTAATGCGCCAGGTAGCGTTCCACATCGCCGCTGGTCCAGTCCTCCAGCCATAGATTCAACGCGTCGAGCAGTTCCTGCCGCTCGCGCCGCCAGGCCCCCTCGTCCACCCAGTCCACCCGCGCGGTAATCACCAGCGGCGTCACGCCGGGACGGATAAAGGCGGCGGCCTGATCCAGGTCGATGTTGGGCAGCACCACGCAGCCTTCGCTGTCCAGCGGCGGACGACTGTAGAAGGCGTTCTCGGTGCCGTGCAGCCAGATGCCGTCGCCGGTCTTGCCCAGGCGGCGATCCAGTTCGTTGGGATAGTTGAGCGGAAAGGCGCCGCTGCCGTACTTGTCGGGCAGTTCGCTGGACGGGATGTGGCCAGTGATGAAGTACACGCCCTCCGGCGTGCGCAGATCGCCGCGCAGGTTCTTGTTGCCGTTGGCGCGCCCGGTGCTGACGTAATAATCACGCACCAGCCGCGGCGGCCCGCCCTCGTCGCCGCGCTCGTAGATGTACAGGCGGTGGGATTCCTTGTCGACCACGATGGCCGTCTGCACCTCCTCGCCCAGGGTGAGCAGGGTGCGCGGCAGGCGGTCCTGCGGCAGGGCGTCGAGGTAGGACTTGAGCCGCACCTCGGCCTCGGCACGCAACTGGGCCAGGGCCTCCTCCTCGGCCTGCAGCCCGGCCAGCAGCGGCGTGGCGCCGATGTCGGTCACGGTCTGGGTCTGCGCCAGCAACAGGTCGCCCTGCACCAGGTGGGCGAGGTGAAACTTGGGTGCACGGCGGGTGAGCTGGGCCAGCTCCTGCCGCGCCTCCTCCAGCCGCCCGGAGCGGAACAGGATCAGCCCCTTGAGGAGGTTGGCTTCGTAGTCGTCCGGATAATGGGCCAGGCGCTCCTCCAGCCGGGCCAGGGCGCGCGGGTACAGCGCCATGTCGCCGCCGGGGGACAGCTCCAGGGTGCGCAGCCCTTCCAGCGCGGCGCCCTCGCCGTCCTGGAAACGATGGGCCGCGTACAGGCCCACCGACAGCGACAGCAGTGCGGCCGTGAGCAGGAGTCTTCCGACGCGTGGGCGCATAGGGGCTTAACGCAGAACCTTGAGGCTGGTTTCCATGGTGATCATCCAGTTGCCGTCCCGCAGCGCCAGGGTCAGGCGCTTGAGGGTCATGTCCTGGTAGCCGGGAGAAGCGTAGCGCTGGCGCAGGGCGACCGTCACCGTACCGTCCGCCGCCTCCTCCATGGTCACGTCCTCCAGCCCCACCTTGATCCAGGCGGGCCGGCTGAGCCGGGACCGGCGCTCGGCCTCCCAGGCATGGCGCTCCATCCCCTCCGGGGCGAACCCGGCCTCATAGTACGCCAGATAGGCATCGACGTTCTGCTGCGACCAGGCGCGGGCCCAGCCGTTGAGGGCATTGAGCACGGCCAGCCGCGTGGCCTCGGGCACCGTCACCGCAGGTTCAGCCACAGGTTCCGGTGCCAGCGCCACCTGCGCCGACGCGGCCACCGGGGCGGGTTCGGCCACCGGGGCGGGCTCGGCCGCCGGGGCGGGTTCGGCCACTGGGGCGGGTTCAGCCACCGGGACGGGCTCGGCCGCCGGGGCGGGTTCGGCCGCCGGGGCGGGTTCAGCCACCGGGGCGGGTTCGGCCACCGGGGCGGGTTCGGCCGCCGGGGCGGGCTCGGCCGCCGGGGCAGGCTCGGCCGCCGGGGCGGGCTCGGCCACCGGGGCGGGCTCGGCCACCGGGGCGGGCTCGGCCGCCGGGGCGGGCTCGGCCGCCGGGGCAGGCTTGGCCGCCGGGGCAGGCTTGGCCGCCGGGGCAGGCTTGGCCGCCGGGGCAGGCTTGGCCGCCGGAGCAGGCTTGGCCGCCGGAGCAGGCAACTCGGCCGGGGCGGCGGCCACCTGCTGTGCCGGCAGAGCGACCGGCGTCGTGGTCAGCGCGGCCAGCACCGCCAGCCGGGGTGACTGCGTCCCGCCGTCGAGACGCAGGGCCTTGGCATAGGAGCTGCGGGCCATCTCCACATAGATGGCACTGAGGTTTTCATATACGGTGGCGTAGCGCTCGTCGGTGCGCAGGGCGCGCTCCAGCAGCTCCTTGGCCTCGGCCAGCTGCCCCTGCCGCGCCCGCAGGGCTGCCAGGTTGTTGTAGGCCTCGGGCAGGCCGGGGTGCTCGGCGATCAGGCGTTCCAGCAGCAGTGCCGCCTCGTCCAGGCGGCCGCTGCCGGCCAGGGCCGAGGCGCGCAGAAAGAGGGCCGAGGCGTCATCGGCCGCGCTGACCTTGTCGAGGGACGCGAGGGCGGCGCCGTAATCCCCCGCCGCCACCTGATCGGCCGCCCGGGACAGCATGTCGGCGGCGATCGCCGGGCCGCCTGCCATCAACATAAGCCCCAGCACCGCCTTAAGCCCAACCCGCATCATCTATCCTTATCGTTGACCCGAAAATCCCCCCGCCCTCACATCGCCTGGGGGATTTTTCGGGTTGAGTAGGTAAACCGGCAGCGATTATATCAGTCTGGCGCTCCGTGTCATGAACACGTCAGAATCGGGGATACAATGGCGACGCAAAGCCATGACAGGACGGAAGACATGGGCGAGACAGAACACCTGCTCGAGCGCATCGAGAAACTCATCGACATCGGCATCGCCCTCTCGGCGGAAAGCAATATCGCCCGCCTGCTGGAGATGATCCTGCTCGGCGCCAAGGAAATCACCAATGCCGACGGCGGCACCCTGTACTCGGTGCAGGAAAACCAGTCGGTGAAGATGGAAATCCTGCGCACCGACTCGCTCAATTTCGCCATGGGCGGCACTACCGATGCCGACGTCCCCTTCGCGCCCATCCCGCTGCACGGCAGCGACGGTCGTCCCAACCACCGCAACGTGGTAACCCACGCGGTGCTCAACGACTGCACCATCAACATTCCCGACGCCTACGGCGCGGAGGGGTTCGATTTCGCCGGCACGCGCGAATTCGACCGCACCACCGGCTACCGCTCCACCTCCTTCCTCACCGTGCCGCTGAAGAACCACGAGGGCGACATCATCGGCGTACTGCAATTGCTCAACGCCCAGGACGATGCCGGCAAGGTGGTGCCGTTCAGCGCCGAGGCGCAGCGCATGACCGAGGCCCTGGCCTCGCAGGCGGCGGTGGCCCTCACCAACCGACGCCTGATCGCCGACCTGCAGCAGCTGTTCGAATCCTTCATCAAGCTCATCGCCGACGCCATCGACGAAAAGTCGCCCTACACCGGTGGCCACTGCCGTCGCGTGCCGGTGATCACCATGCTGCTGGCCGATGCGGTGGCCAGGGTCACGGACGGTCCGCTGCGCGACTTCAGCATGAGCGAGGCCGACCGCTACGAACTGGAGGTGGCAGCGTGGCTGCACGACTGCGGCAAAGTCACCACGCCGGAATACGTGGTCGACAAGTCCACCAAGCTGGAGACCATTTACGACCGCGTGCACGAGGTGGACGCCCGCTTCGAAATCCTGCGCCGTGACGCCGAAATCGCCCTGCTGCGCCGCCGCCTGGACAACCCGGCCCAGGCCGACCAATTGCTCAAGGAATACCAGGACACGGTGCGCCAGCTGGAGGACGATCGCGACTTCATCCACCGCTGCAACCAGGGCGGCGAATTCATGCGTCCCGAGGATCAGGCCCGGGTCGAAGCCGTGGGCCGGCGCACCTGGATCGACGCCGCAGGCACCGTGAAGCCCCTGCTCACCGACAACGAAATCCTCAACCTCAACATCGCCAAGGGCACCCTCACCGACGACGAGCGCCAGGTGATCAACAACCACATCGTCGCCACCATCAACATGCTGGAGGCGCTGTCCTTCCCCAAGCACCTCAAACGCGTGCCGGAATTCGCCGGCGGCCACCACGAACGCAGCGACGGCCATGGCTACCCGCGCGGCCTCAGCCGAGAGCAGATGTCGGTGCAGGCGCGCATCATGGCCATCGCCGACGTGTTCGAGGCGCTCACCGCCCGCGACCGCCCCTACAAGCCGGGTAAGAAACTGTCTGACACCCTGCGCATCATGGCCCACATGAAACTGGACGGGCACCTCGACCCCGACCTGTTCGACGTCTTCATCCGCGAAGGGGTCTACCAGCAGTACGCCAGCCAGTACCTCGATCCGGAGCAGATCGATCACGTCGATATTGCACAGTTGCCGGGATTTGGCGACTAAGCGAGCGGCGCGGCACAGGCTAAGTTACGCCTGCCTCCCGCGCCCGCGCCGGCTTTTACCCCCACTGTTTATGATGTATTGTGTGGCGGCATAAATGTCCGCTGCAGGCGGGCGTACAACGATAAATCCGGCAGGCGACGATGAACGATTTTTCCAACCGCCCGGTCACTGCGGTGATGAACCGCGACGTGGCCCGAGTCGAACCGCATACCCCGTTGCGGCAGGCGCTGGAGCTGATGAGTTCACGCCGCATCAGCTCCATGATCGTCGCCACCGACGGGATTCCCGTCGGCATCCTCACCGAACGCGATCTGCTCGGCGCCTTGGCCACCCTGCAACAGCAACTGGACGCCCCCTGCCACCACCTCATGCGCGGCCCGGTGCTCACCATCACCGGCGATGCCGGTTATCTCGACGCCTATCACCGCATGCTGGAACACGACATCCGTCATCTCGTCGTGCTCGATGAACACGGCCACGTCGCCGGCATGGTCAGCGAAAGCGACATCGTGCGCGAACTGGGGCCGGAATATTTCATCCAGTTCAAGAATGTGGGCAGCGTCATGTCGGCGCACCTGTGCAACCTGGCGCCGACCGCCTCCGTGGCCGACGCTGCCGCACGCATGGCCCAGGAGGGCCACGGCTGCATCCTGGTCACCGACGCGCAACAGTGCCCCATCGGCATCCTCACCGAACGCGACGTCGTCGGCATCGGCCTGGCCCATACTGACCCGCACATGCTGACGCTGGAACAGGTCATGACCCGGCCGGTCCTCACCATCACCGCCGACGTTCCCCTGCACGCCGCCATGGAGCGCATGAGCAAAAGCGGCATCCGCCGCCTGGTGGTGGTGGACGATGCAGGCCGTGTCAGCGGCCTGCTCGGCCACCGCGACGTGACGCGGGGCCTGGAAGGCCATTATGCCGCCTTTCTGCGCCGCGTAATCGACCGGCAGAACGAAGCCATGCAGCAGCAGCGCTTCCGCACCATCTTCAACTCGGTCAGCGACGCCATCTTCGTCCATGACGCGGAAAGCGGCGCCATCATCGACGCCAACCACCGCGTCAGCGAAATGTTCGGCTATCCCGTCGAACAGATCTGCACTCTCAACGTCGAGCAGCTTTCCTCCGGCGTCCCGCCTTACACCCAGCAGGTCGCGGCGCAATACCTGCAACGCGCAGCCGCCGGCGAACAACAGACCTTCGAATGGCAGGCGCGCCACCGCAGCGGCCAGCTTTTCTGGGTCGAGGTCATCATGAGTGTCGCCACGGTGGACGGCAAGAAACGCATCCTGGTATCGGTGCGCGACATCGGCGAACGCAAGAAGAACGAAGAGAAGATGCGCCGTCTCAACTGGGCGCTGTCGGCGCTGAGCCGCGGCAATGCCGCGCTGGTTCATGCCGCCACCATCCAGGAATTGTACGACACCGCCTGCGACGCCATTACCGATCAGGATGCATACGCCCTGGCCTACGTCTGCATGCCGCAGCACGATACGGATAAAAGCGTGGAGATCGTCGCCCACGCCGGCAGCGCCCGCGGCTATCTGGACGGCTTCAAGGTTTCCTGGGCCGACATCCCGCTGGGCCAGGGACCGGTAGGGCGCGCCCTGCGCGACAACACCACCGTGGTCTACAACGACATGCTGCACGAGACAAGTTTCAAGCCGTGGAGCGAGCGGGCACGCAGGCACGGTCTGGCCTCGGTCATTGCCGTGCCGCTACGCAGCCATGGCGATGTTATCGGCGTACTCGCCGTCTACGCCAACGTCACCGATGCCTTCGGCACGGACGAAGTGCGCCTGTTCGAGGAACTGGCCGACGATATCGGTTTCGGCCTCGACAGCCGCCGCATGCAGGCAGCCTACGAGCAGTCGCTGCTGGATCGCGAGCGCCACGCCGAACAGCTGCGCGACACCCTGGAGCAGGCCATCGGCGCCCTGGCCGCCACCCTGGAAAAACGCGACCCCTACACCGCCGGCCACGAGCGCCGCGTCGCCGATCTCGCCGTCGCCATCGGCCGCCGCGTCGGCCTCGACGAACACCGCCTGCACGGCCTGCGCCTGGCCGGCTACATCCACGACATCGGCAAAGTACAGGTACCCTCCGAGCTGCTTAGCAAGCCGTCCAAGCTGAGCCCGGTGGAATTCGAACTTATCAAAGTTCACGCCGAAGCCGGCCACGACATCCTCAAGGACATTGCCTTTCCCTGGCCCATAGCCGACATGGTCTGGCAGCACCACGAATGCCTCGACGGCAGCGGCTACCCGCGCGGCCTCAAGGCCGACGAGCTGCTGCTCGAATCGAGGATCCTCGCCGTCGCCGACATCGTCGAGGCCATGTCCTCGCATCGTCCCTACCGTCCCGCCCTCGGTGCGGGACCGGCGTTGGCGCAAATCGAAGAACTGCGCGGAACCAAACTCGACCCCGACGCAGTGGACGCCTGCCTCGCCGTCTTCCGCGAAGAGGGATATCAGTTTCCGGAGTAAGGAACGGATGGCGTTCGCACACGCCGCCGCGAGTCAAAGGACAGCCATGAAATCTTTCGTCGCCGCATTGTGTCTTGCCGCATTGCTCTCCCCCGCCGCTCATGCCGAGAGCGGCGCCGTCACAGCCGAAACGCTGACGCAGTCAACCCACAGCTGGGATGGCACTACTCTGCCCGGCTATCCCGCCACCACACCACAGATCAGCGTATTGCGCATAGAGGTCCCGCCCGGCGCGCAGTTGCCGCTGCACCGGCATCCCGTGATCAACGCCGGTTATGTGATCAGCGGCGAGCTGACCGTGATCACCGAGCAGAACGAGACTCTGCACCTCAAGGCCGGAGAGGCCGTGGTCGAGGTGGTGCACAAATGGCATCGGGGCAGGAATGAGGGCAGCGTGCCGGCGGTGATTGTGGTGTTTTATGCGGGGGCGGTGGGGGTGCCGCTTAGTGAGCTGAAAGAGTAAAGCTGGGTTGTGCGCTGTCGCGTGCTGATTTGGCGGGGGATTCCGGCTCTTCTACTCCGGTGGTACGCGCTGTCGCGCGGTTGTATTGGGTCGGGGTTCCGCCCCCGTACGACGTGTTACTTTCTTTTGCGCGGCCAAAAGAAACTAACGAAAGAAAAGGCCGCCCCGATGTCTCGCCGCTATCGCGGTTCCCTGCGCTACTCGCCCGGGACGGGTTCCTCCGACGGCACGTCCCTGTGCCGACGGAGGAATGCGCGCCATCCATGGCGCGCCCCCTGCGGGCTATTCCGCCCCGGGCTGCGTTGCTCGGCGAGACAGAGGGGTTGAACGTCAAAGGCAGGCTCGCCTGACGGCATCGCGCTGGAGGGTGTGCGCTTCGCGCACACGATGTGACTTCTTGCCTTTACTCCTCCCCCACTCATGTGGGGGAGGCTGGGAGGGGGAGCTTGGGATGGTGCCTGCTCTAACGCCCCTCCCCAACCCTCCCCACATTGGTGGGGAGGGAGTTACCTCTACGCTTGCTTTCGCCTTTCGCCTTTCGCCTTTCGGTTTTCGGTTTCCGATTTTGACTTTCCGCTTTCCCCCCCGTCTGCCGCGCCGAGCATCGCAGCCCGAATCGGGAGAAGCCCGAAGGGGACCCGCCAAGGATGGCGGGTCCTCGCCTTCGCGCCAGGGACGGCGCGTAGGCGAGCGCCGATTCGGGCGAGAAGCGCAGGGTACCCGCAGGGCGCGGCAATCGGGGCCGCCTTTCTTTGGTTACTTTCTTTGGCGGAGCAAAGAAAGTAACCCGGAGTAGGGGGACGGAATCCCCCGTCAAAACACACCGCGCGACAGCGCACTGCTTGCGCAGCATACTTGATTTGCTTCCACTTTTGCGCGTTAATCGGGAAAGTCACTCTCGTACCAAATGGAAATAATATAAATATCAAGAGAACACACGGAGGGTTCAAATGGGATGGAAGGGCGCAGTACGTTCGATAGGGGCAGCGGTTCGTGCAGCAGAACGGGATGCAAAAAAACGTCAACGCGAATTACAACGGCTAAACAAGCAATATGAAAAGATGCAGGAATTGGAGCAAGCTGCATATGAAGTTGAGTTATACGAAAACAGTATCGAAATAATCCAATCAGTTCACAAAGAATGTGGCGAACGCATCAATTGGAAAGAAATCTCTGCATCTCCTGAACCAGATAAGCCAGAAAACACAAAGAAGCATGAGAGCGCAGCAATTTTTGCAGCCAATAGTTACAAACCAGGATTAATAGATAGGATTCTGAAACGGGAAAACAAAATAAGACAAAAACTTAAAAACGATACAGTAACTGCTATCGAGAAGGACACGCTTGAATACAACACAAGACTGTCCGATTGGGAAAAGCAAGTGGTTGACTGGAAGGAGAGCGTCGACCTTGCAAAACTTTTGCTTGACGGCGACGGAGAGGCCAAACTTCAAACGATCAAGGAACTCGATCCATTCTCTGAAATCTCAACCCTTGGCTCCAATTTGTCATTTTCAATAGACGACAAAGGAACAGTCGAGGCGACAATTCACATTCATGGTGACGACATTGTCCCAAAGGAAATCAAAAGCTTGCTAAAAAGCGGAAAATTATCCGTAAAAAAGATGCCAACAATTCAATTTAATGAGTTCTATCAAGACTACGTATGCAGTTGCGTATTAAGAGTTGCAAATGAACTATTTTCGATACTGCCCGACGACGCCGTAGTTGTAACAGCCATCGACGAGCTATTGAACACAACAACCGGTCACTTGGACAGAGCACCGATATTATCAGCATACATATCACGTAATACACTGATGTCACTTAAGATGGATAGCATTGACCCATCCGACTCCATGGGCAATTTCATCCACAATATGTCTTTCAAGAAAACAAAGGGATTCGAGTCTGTAACCAGAGTAGAACACCCATAGTATGGCGAGAATAAGCATCACTCCGAAACAGAAGTTGGCCACACTAGTGCAGGCCCTACTTCTGGTCACAGTTATAATTGCAGGACTACCAACGATAGTGTTAACCACATGAAAGAACCAACCGCACTAGAGAAATTAGCAGGTAGCGGACTCACACAAAGCGGGCTTACGGCACTAGCTGCGTCGCTGGGTACACCTTTAGCGGCATTGCTGCCTGTGTTAGCCGAAACGTTAGCTGCTGGAAGGCACCGAAAACGTGTGGAAGAGGAACTAGACAAGATAAATACGATCCTTTCCGCCCATAGGCACAGGTTGAATACTCTAACCGACCCCCAATACAAGCTAATGAATGAGATTGTATTGGCCATCTTACAAAACACAGAAGACGAAAAAGTTAAATATCTCCGCCGTGCGGTAGCCGCAGGCTTAGAGTGCACTGAAATCAACCATACAATTGCTGCCCAAGTTTCTCGTGCTTTGCGCGATATGACCGCCGGAGAATTAGCCTTCGCAGTAGAAAACGTTCATAAAACAATAATTATCGGACCAGTATCTAACGGAGATGGAGCGAATGAAAAGATAGTCGATAGATATTCTGATGAAATGGTCTATGTGTCAGGACTGCTTGGGTTAGGTGTTCTTAGTCCAGCAGGAAGTACTTTCGATGATGCAGGAAGATACGTTTTTCCTCGGTTCTGCGAAACCTTAAAAAGGTTGATTGCTGAATGACCTATCGGACCCATAAGGCAAATTTCAGCCTGGTGGATGCGCTACGCTCATCCACCCTACGAACTACGATCCACATGATCGGGGCATGCCGCCCCTGAAGATAACCGGCGCCTGATTGAGAACAATCAGGCGCCGATCAATTTGAAGCAGCGCTGATCAGCGCTTGCCCTTGGTGCCGGTCTTCTTTTCTTCCTCTGCATCCACCTTCTCGATGCCTTCCAGCATCACGGTGTTCAGCGGCGGCACGGCGGCGAGGCTCTTGGCGTCTTCCACCAGCGGCTTGAGCTGGGCATGCAGATCGGTGCACAGGGTATGCAGCTCACGGTACTGCGCGGCGAGCTTGGCGGCGTTGTCCTGCGCGGCCTGCATGTCCTTGATGCGCTGTTCCAGCTTCTGCATGTCCTTGCGCAGGGCGGCGTTGGCGGCAACGACTTCCTTGCGCGCGTCGGCCTCGTCCATCTTTTCCTTCTTCAGCGCCTTCATCTTCTTGAGCACGTTTTCCGGCGTGTCGGCCAGGGCGGCGTTGATCGCCTTGAGGGCGCGCTCGGATTCTGCCATGCGCTCCTTGACCTTCTTCACCTCGTTGGCGGTGTTGATGCGCTCGGCGGCGATCTGCTGCTCCACCTTCTGCTGCTGGGCCAGGGTCTCGGCGCGCGCGGCTTCGGCGATGTTGCGCGCCTTTTCGCTGTCGGCCACTTTCTTTTCCATGGTGGAGATGGCCACCTTGGCCTGTTCCTGTGCCTTGCTGACGCTGATGTCGGCTTCGATGTAACGCTTGATGGCGTTATCGAGCGCGCTCTTGAGTTCTTCCTGGGAACAATTCGGGTCCAGCTTGAGGGCGTCGGTCGCGGCCCGCATCAATACCTGCTTGCTGATCGCAAGGTCTTTCCAAACTTTTAACTGCAGTTCCATTTCTGTTTCGGACACATGGTTCTCCTTGGGGAGCCTTGATTTACTGGGGGGAGATAATTTTTGAGGGGGGAGATATTAGTCGAATTCGCGACAAAATGCTGATATTTCCGTGGCCTACGGGGCGCCGGACGCGGACGGCCGGGGCCGGCGGGGGGCGGGAACGGGTCGCACCGACCCGACGGGGGCGCCACACCTGAAAGCTTATTCTTTTTATATCAATAGGATATGCGGTCCCCAGGATGTCGCACCGGCAGAGGCGGAAGACCGTGCCGCCACGGGAGCTCCCTCCCCACGGGGGGGCGAGGGAGCTCCCGCATGAGGGGCGGCGGGAGGGGAATCAGGCGAACCGGTAGCCCTTGGGCACCACCACGATGCCCTGTTCACTCACTGTGAAGCGCTCGCGGTCACGCTTGCTGTCGTAGCCGATCTGCTCGCGCGGCGGAATTTCCACCCCCTTGTCGACGATGCAGCGGCGCAGGCGCGCGCCGGCGCCGACGCTGACGCCCTGGAACAGGATGGCGTCCTCGACGAAGGCGCCGTCGTCGATGAAGGCCTGGGGAAACAGGATGGAGTGTTGCACGCTGCCGCCGGCGATGACCACGCCTCCGGCGACGATGGAGTTGATGAAGATGCCCTCGGTGCCCGAGGTGCCGGGCACGGTGCGGGCCGGCGGGGTCTGCATCTGGTAGGAGCGGATGGGCCAGTCCTCCTGGTACAGGTCCAGCGGCGGCACCGGCTTGAGCAGGTCCATGTTGGCCTGGTAGTAGGCATCGATGGTGCCCACGTCGCGCCAGTAGCGGTCGGGGGTGACGCGGCCGGTGTCGCCGCCGAAGCGGTAGGCCATCACCTTCTTGCTGCCGATGAGGCGCGGCAGGATGTCCTTGCCGAAGTCGTGGCTGGACTTCTCGTCGCTGTGGTCGGCCTCCAGCTCGTCCAGCAGCAGACGGCTGGAGAAGACGTAGATGCCCATGGACGCCAGCGCCTGATCCGGCTGGCCCGGTATGGGCTGCGGCTGCTCCGGCTTTTCCTCGAAGCCGGTGATGCAGTCACCATCATCCACAGCCATCACGCCGAAGGCGCACGCCTCGGCCAGGGGCACCTCCATGGCCGCCACGGTGACGTCGGCGCCGTTTTCCTTGTGGGCGGTGAGCATGGCCTCGTAGTCCATGCGGTAGATGTGGTCGGCGGAGAGGATCAGCACGGCCTCGGCCTCGCTGCGCTCCACCAGGTACAGGTTCTGGTAGATGGCGTCGGCGGTGCCCTGATACCAGCGCTCGCCGGTGCGCATCTGCGGCGGCACCGGGGTGATGTACTCGCCCAGTTCCGGGTTGAAAATGGACCAGCCGTCGCGCAGGTGTTTCTGCAACGAATGCGACTTGTACTGGGTCAGCACCAGCACCCGGCGCAGGCCGGAGTGCAGGCAGTTGGCCAGCACGAAGTCGATGATGCGGTACTTGCCACCGAAGGGCACGGCCGGCTTGGCACGATCGGCCGTGAGCGGCTTGAGCCGGGTGCCGGTGCCGCCGGCGAGAACTACGGCTAGGGTCTGGTCCAGCATGATGCACACACCTCTACGGGGTTGGTTTAGTCCCCATGGAGCAAGAAGCGCACCAGGACGAGGCATGGGGCGTTCGGGGCGGATTACGGCCGGTGGTACGAGTCAATTTGGTGCAGGCCGTGGGGCGGGCGCACCAACAAGTTGCAAGTGACAAGAAAAAGCTTTTCCACTTGGAACTTGGAACTTATTTACCGTGCCAGGTGAATCCCTTTTCGCGGAACAGCCTGAGGCAGGCGTCCACCACCACCGGGTCGAAGCGGGTGCCGCGGTAACGCTCGATCTCCCCCAGCGCTTCCTCCAGCGGCAGGGCCGCGCGGTAGGGCCGGTGCGAGGCCATGGCCTCGACCACGTCGGCGACGGAGAGGATGCGTGCCTCCAGCAGGATTTCACCGTCCTTGAGGCCCTTGGGATAGCCCGAGCCGTCCAGGCGCTCGTGGTGCTGCACCACCATGTCGGCCACCGGCCAGGGGAATTCGATACCCTTGACGATGTCGTTGCCCATCACCGGGTGGGACTGGATGATTTCGAACTCGGTGTCGCTGAGGTGGCCGGGACGGTTGAGGAATTCGGCCGGCACGTAGATCTTGCCGATGTCGTGGATCAGGGCGCCCAGGCGCAGCCCTTCGGTGCGCTCCTCGCCCAGGCCCATTTCGGCGCCGATGGCCGTGGCCAGTTCCGCCACGCGCTGCTGATGGCCGGCGGTGTAGGGATCGCGCTTTTCGATGGTGATGGCGATGGCCTGGATGGTCTGCACCAGGGCGTGCTGCAGGCGGGCGCCGATGTGCTTGCGCTCCTCGTCCACCAGCTTGCGCGCGGTGATGTCGGTCAGGCTGGAGCGGCTTTCCACCACCACGCCGCGCTGGTCGAACACCGGTTCCACCGACAGGCTGACCCAGATCACCTGGCCGTCCTTGCGCTGCATCTGCAGCTCGGCGCCGTGCACCTTTCCGCCCTGGCGGAACTGTTCGAATACCTCCTGCGCCCGCGACCTGCCCTCGGCGGTGTCGGCGTAGAACTGAAACACCTTCATCTGCGCCAACTCCTCGCGGTCGTAGCCGAGCAGGCGCACCATGCCCTCGTTGAACTGCACCACGGCGCCGTCCGCGGCGCGCACCGAGCAATAGGCGGTGGGAGCGTACTCGTACAGCTGGTGATAGCGTTCCTCGCTGCGGGCCAGTTCCTGCTCCGCCTGCTCGCGTCGCAGGCGGCTGCGCTGGCTGACGATGCCGAAGGCGAGGTCGTTGGACAGTTCGGTGAGCAGGGCCACCTCTTCCTTGTCGAAGGCATCGGGATCGGCGGCGTCGATGGTGAGCACGCCGACGGTTTCACTGCCGTGGCGCAGCGGCAGGGCGATGAGCGAGGCATAGCCGCGCGTATCTGCCGCCTCACGCCAGGGCGTATAGGCGGGCTCATTGAGCAGGTCGTGGGCAACGAAGGTCTCGCCGCTGCGCAACGCGGTGCCGGTAGGCCCGCCGCCCCATTCATCCTCGCCCCAGCCGAAGCGCATGGTTTCCAGGTAGCCGGCGTCGTGGCCGGCCCAGGCCACGGGCAGGATGCTCTTTTCCGCGTCCTGCTGCGGATAGCCCACCCAGGCCAGGCGATGGCCGCCCACCTCCACCAGCACGGTGCAGATGTCCTGCACCAGCTGCTCCTCGCTCTCGGCGCGCACCAGGGTTTCGTTGCCGCGACTCAGGGTGCGCAGGGCGCGGTTGAGGCGCTGCAGCTCGCGCTCCGCGCGGCGCGTCTCGGTGACATCCTGCACGGTGCCGATCATGCGTTGCGGCTTGCGCTGCGCATCGAACACCACCTGCCCCTTCTCGTGCACCACCTTCACAGCTTCATCGGGCAGCACGATGCGGTGATCGATTTCGTAGGGCGCCTCTTCGCGCAGCGTGGCGTTCACGGCATCCTGCACCGCCTGCCGGTCGTCGGGGTGGACGTAGCCCAGGAAGGCTTCGTAGGTGGCGCCAAAGGCCTGCGGCTCGACACCGAAGATGCGGTAGATTTCGTCGGACCAGTACAGCGAGCCGGCCACGATGTCCCAGTCCCAGTTGCCCAGGCGCGCGATCTGCTGCGCCTCCTTCAGGCGCGCCTCGCTGCGCCGCACCCGCTCCTCGGCCTGCAGGCGCTTGAGGGCGTTGCTGAGGATCTCGCCCGCGGCGCGCAGCATGCGCACATCCTCTTTCGCCCAGCTGCGCGGCTGCGTCACCACGTCGAAGCCGATGTAACCCTGGGTGTGATCGCCGAAGGCCATGGGCACCACCAGCAGCGAACGGATGCCCTCGGCCAGGAACTCGTCGCGCTCCGCCGCCGCCTCGGGCGGCAGGGCCATGACATCGGCGACGGACACCAGTTCGTTGTGCAGCAGCCGTTCCTGCAACCAGGGCAGCGCCTGCATCGACAGGGTGGCCAGGCGCCCGGCCTGCGGCACCACGCCGTCGGCGCACCATTCATGGATCTCGCCCAGGAGCCCGGTGTCCGGGTCGAGGCTGAAGATGTAGGCGCGATCGGCGCCGACGAACTGCCCGATCAGTTGCAGGGCCTTGCGGATTTCACGGCCGATGGAGCCGCTGTCGGCGGTGACGAAATGGCCGGCGATGCCGCCCACCACCGACTCGAAGGCGAGGCGGTACTTGAGTGCCTCTTCCGCCTCCTTCACCGAGCTCAGATCCATCAGGGTGAAGACATAGCCGGAGTGTTCGTTGCGTTCGTTGCGCAGGGCGCTGGCGGTGAGGAACACCGGCAGCTGCCGCCCGTTACGCGCCGTCAGCACTGACTCGCCCATCCAGCCCTCGGGTTTGATGGCGTGGGTGAAGATGGCCTCCACCGGGGCGTGCTGGTCCGGCGCGAACAACTCGAACATGGAGCGGCCCTCCAGCTCCGCATGGCTGGTACCAAGCAGGCCGCACAGGGCGGGATTGCAGTAGGTGATGACGCGCCCGGTGTCGATGACCAGGATGCCCTCGCCGGCCTGGGCCACGGCGTGACTCAGGGTGCGGCGCTGGGCCTCGGCCTGCCGCTCGGCGGTGACGTCCTCCAGGATGTGAATGGCGTGGCGGATGCTGCCGTCGATGTGGCGGATGCCGAAGGACTGCGACACGAATATCTCGCCCGAGGGCAGCACCACTTCGTCGCCGTGGGCCTGCAGCCGATCGGGAAACTGGCGGCAGGCGGGCAAGGGCCCTGCACCGCGCGGAAACACCTCCCAATAAGGCTTGCCGAGTATTTGCGCCGCGTCCATGCCGGCCCGCGCGATGTAGGCCGGGTTGCCGTGGACGATGCGCATATCCTTGTCGTGGATGAAGATGGGATGGGGGATGGCGTCGAAGGCGTCGTGCCAGTCGCGCTGGCTCAGTTCGATGCGGCGGCGGCTGTCGTCCAGGTCGCCAAGGGCACGGCTCAGTTCCGCGGTGCGCTCCGCCACTCGCTGCTCCAGTTCGTCGCGCGCGCGGCACAGCTCGGCGTCGGTCACGCGCAGGCGGCGGTTGATGCGGCCGATATAGATGATGCCGCCCAGCAGCACCACCACCACCAGCGCCCCGGCCAGCAGCCAGTACCAATACTGGCGCAAGGCGTCCTCCAGCCGCACCTTGCCCAGTTCGGCGTAGGGGCCGAGGTGCAGTTCGCGCAGCAGGTCGTGTACCGGCTGGTAGTCGGCCGGGATGGTCCAGCCGGCGGTATTGCCCTGCAACGCCGCTTCGCTGTCGGGCGGCATCTGCATCAGGGCCAGCGCCACGCTATGGCCCAGCGCCTGGGGCGTATGCCTCACCCGCGCCATGGGCCATTCCGGGTACAGCCGGGTGCTGCTCAGAAACACGAACTCGGGATGGCTGGCAGGCTGGATGACGCGATAGTCGTTCAGGTTGATCTTGCCTTCCTTGGCCATGCGTTCGAGGGTGTCGCTGCGCACGGTGCCGGCATCCACCGTGCCGTCGCGCACGGCGTAGACCACCGCATCGTGGGTGCCGCCGAAACGCATGGGCCGGAAATCGCGGTAGGGGTCGATGCCGGCCTGCTTCAGTTCGCGCCAGGCGGCATGAAACCCGCCGAGGGAAAGCTCGTCCACCGCCATGAATGACTGGCCAACAAGGTCGGTGAATTCGCGCAGATCGTCGCGCCCGGCGCGGGCGAAGACCACGCCACCGAAGTGGGTATAGGACTGCCCCTCGTCGCGGTTGCGCAGGGTGGCGATGCGGCTGGCGCCGTAGAGCAGTTCCATCTCCACGTAATAGGACGAGTTGGCCAGGACGAAATCCACGGTGCCGTCGCGTACCGCCGGCAGCAGTTCGTCGAAATCCAGGGGAACGATGACGAAACGATAGCCCGGAATGTGGCGGGTCAGGTGCGCGGCGGTGGCAGACCACATGCGCATGGTCTGCTCCGGGCCGCGCCACGCCAGCACGCCGATCTCCACCTCCACCGGGGCGGCGGCCACGGCGCTGCCCAGCCACAACAACAGCGCGAGCGCCGCCAGGCCGCGGCGAGCGGCAGCGAGTATGGCACGAATTGGCGGTCTGGACTGGTACAGCGCGGCGACCCTCTTTGCTTATTCGTTAGTGTAGGTGTCCACGCAGAACGCGCAAAAAAGCATACGTTAATCGTGGTCTTTATAGAAGCAGTAGCGGTTGCGTCCGCTCGCCTTGGCGCGGTACATCGCCCCATCGGCGTGCTGCAACAGGGCATCGATGGTATCGCCGTCCGCGGGATAGAGCACGATGCCGATGGAAGCCGACAGGACCACCTCGCGCTCCTGTATTTCGAATGGTTGCTGCAGCACGTGCAGCACCTTCTGCGCGACGATGCCGGCGCCGTCCAGGCCGTGGACCTGCGCCAGCACCATGGCGAATTCGTCGCCGCCGAGGCGGGCCACGGTATCACTGTCGCGCATGCAGCCGAGCAGCCGTTGCGCCGCCTGCTGCAGCAATTCGTCACCGGCGGCATGGCCCAGGCTGTCGTTGACCTGCTTGAAGCCGTCGAGGTCGATGTACAGCAGTCCGGCCTCGCGCCCACCGGCATCGGCCAGGTTCAGCGCCTGCTCCAGGCGCACGGCGAACAGGTCGCGGTTGGGCAGACCGGTGAGGCCGTCGTAGTGGGCCTGGCGCCAGATGGCTTCCTCCTGCGCCTTGCGTTCGGTGATGTCCTCCTTCACCGCCACGAAGTGGGTGACCCGGCCCTGTTCGTCCTTGATGGGCGATATCTGCGCGCTCTCCCAGAACAGGTGCCCGTCCTTGGCCTTGTTCAGCACCTCGCCGTGCCACACCTCGCCGCCCTTGATGGTGGCCCACAACCGTTCGTAGGTCTTGAGCGGCGTGGTGCCCGACTGCCACATACGCGGATTTTCACCTATCACCTCTTCGGGCTGGTAGCCGGTCATCTCGACGAAGCGCGGATTGACGTACTCGATGGTGCCCTCACTGTCGGTGATGATGGCCGAGGCCGGGCTGTGCTCCACCGCGGAAGACAGCTTGCGCAACTGCGCCTCGGCCTGCTTGCGCGCGGTGATGTCGCTGAAGGTGAGCACGGCGCCGAGCAGCTGGCCGTCGGTGTGCAATGGGTGGGAACGGTACTCCACCGGGAAGCTGCTGCCGTCGGCGCGCCAGAACACGTCATTGTCGTCGTGCACCACGCGGCCGTCGCGCAGGGTGGTGTGCAGCGCGCATTCGGCCAGGGGACGGGGCTGGCCGTCGGCATAGCTGTGGTGGACCAGTTCGTGCACCGGCAGGCCCAGCAGCTGCTCCGGGCGCTCCAGTCCCAACAGGCGCAGCGCCTCGGGATTGACCAGGGTGCAGGTGCCCTCCAGGTTCATGCCGACGATGCCCTCGCCCGACGACTCGATGAACAGGCGCAGCTGCGCCTCCGCCTGGCGGCGTTCGGCCACTTCGTCCCGCAGCTCGGCGGTGCGCTGTTGCACCAGCACCTCGGTCTGCGCCCGGGCTCCTTCCAGCGCCAGCATCTGGCGGCGGAAGCGCGACAGGGCGAACAGGGTCAGGCCGGACAGCAGCAGCCATACCGCCAGGTGGGTCAGGGCGACGTTGCGCAGCTGTACCGCCTCCGGCGCCAGCAGCGGCGTTGCGGCGAAGGAAACGCTCACCCCGCCGCGGATGTCACCCAGCTTGTAGCCCTGGTGCAGATGGCATTTCAGGCAGGGCTGCTGCACCCGCAATGGCGCGATGAAGCGGAACACGGCGTCGCCGCCCTGCTCCACCAGTTCGCTCACCTCGCCCGTCCCCTGCTCGAAGCGCTCCAGCTGGGTGCGCTCCCAGGGGTCCGGGGCATTGTGGGGATTGAGCGGCTTGAGACTGGTGAGGTGCAGGCGCAGCTGGCTCAGCTCCATCACCACGTCGGTGAGCTGGCGCGTCATATAGGCCGGGTTGATCATGGTGAGATGGGTGCCCGAGGGCGTGGTGATCTCGCGCTCCGGCACTTCCAGGTAGGGATTGGGCCGGGTGTACTCGTCGATGGGGGCATAGACGCCGCCGTGGCGCGCGTTCCACAGCCGTACCGACTCCACCATCTTGAACACGAACTGGGCTCGATCGTTGGCCAGCTGGTAGGCCTTGCGCTCCATCTCGGCCTGGTTCCACAGAAACGAGGCCAACACCACCAGGGTCCAGATCAGGATCGGCAGCGGCCAGTAGCGGTATTGGAGTATGACTTTGCTCATCGGACACTCTGCTTGGGAATAGCGCCTTCCGATGGCCGGGGCGCGGCGTGTGGCGCGTCCTGAATAGTAGGGATGGAGGCCGGCCCCTGCGTGACCGGGTTCACATTATGGGAGGAGCCGCAGGGAATAGGCAAATGGGAGCCGCCGACCCCGGCCAAAGGCCCCGTTCGTCCCCTTGGCATGGCGCTTGCTGAACAACCATGGATTTCAGTCTGGATAGATAGACCATGCCGCAGCAGGACCCCAAGCCCGGATTACGCGTGTTGCTGTGCGACGAGGACCGCGGCCGGGCGGCGCTCCTGGAACAGGCCCTGGCCGACGCCGGCTACAGCGTCATCGCCCGGCTGGCGGGCGCGGAGAACCTCAGCGCCGAGGTGGCGCGCCACCAGCCCGACGTGATCATCATCGACCTCGACTCTCCCGACCGCGACACCCTGGAGCAGATGCGCTCCATCAGCCGCGAGCAGCCGCGGCCCATCGTCATGTTCGCCGAGGACGACGACAGCGGCACCATCAACCAGGCCATCAAGGCCGGGGTCAGCGCCTACGTGGTCGACGGCCTGAGCGGCAAGCGGGTGCGGCCGGTGATGGAAGTGGCCATTGCCCGCTTCCGCGAATACCAGGCGCTGCGCGAGGAACTGGCGCGCACCCGCAGCTCGCTGGAGGAACGCAAGATCATCGACCAGGCCAAGGGCCTGCTGATGCAGCACCGCAAGATGAACGAGAACGAGGCCTATCAGGCCCTGCGCAAGCTGGCCATGGACCAGGGCAAGAAACTGCCCGAAGTGGCGCGCAACGTCATCGCCATCATGCAGTTGCTCGGATAACGGCAGATACAAGATGCAAGTTGCAAGATACAAGTGAATGTACTCGCTGCGCTCGTGTTGTTTTGAATCGAAACAATGGTGCGCGCAGCGCATCTACCGGCCGCACACCGGTCGCGAATGCGATTCGCCCCTACCCGGTACATCGTGGGTCGGGCTTCAGCCCGACAACGGCGCATGAGCGGTCGCAATCGCCGAACCGACGCCCGCCCCGCATCGATGCACCGTAAACAGGCAACACGCCTCGCCTTGGTGCAGCGCAACCCTCGCGCACAAGCCCCGTCAAAGCGCATCGCGCACCCTGATTCCTTATTACTGCTGGCCTCCCGGGCCGGTGCACCACCTCTGGCACGACGGTTGCAAAACACCTGACAAGCACCGGCAACGAAGCCGGTCTCACCCGAACGCACAGTGCCCAATGGCGGGCCCGCGGCGGGTGACGGCACCAGGCTGAACAGGACAAAGGCGTCCATGCGTGTGGATTTCGATCTGCACGGATGGACGCCTTTTTTATTTCCCGCAATTCCGCAATCAGGGGAGAGAGGCAATGACGCAACACCGACACACCAAGGGCACCACGCGCCGCGGGTTCATCAAACACTCGGCACTGGCGCTGGCCGCCACGCTGCTGCTGGGCGGCGCCGCGCAGGCCGCCAAGCTGGAAAAGGAAGAGCTGAAGTTCGGCTTCATCAAGCTCACCGACATGGCGCCGCTGGCCATCGCCTACGAGAAGCGCTACTTCGAGGACGAAGGGCTGTACGTCACCCTGGAGGCGCAGGCCAACTGGAAGGTGTTGCTGGATCGCGTCATCACCGGCGAGCTGGACGGCGCGCACATGCTGGCCGGCCAGCCTCTGGGGGCCACCATCGGCTTCGGCACCCAGGCCCACATCATCACCGCCTTCTCCATGGATCTGAACGGCAACGGCATCACCGTTTCCAATGCGGTGTGGGAAGAGATGAAGCCGCACATCCCCAAGGACAAGGACGGCAAGCTGATCCATCCGATCAAGGCCGACGCGCTCAAGCCGGTGGTGGAGAAGTACAAGAAGGAAGGCAAGCCCTTCAACATGGGCATGGTGTTCCCGGTATCCACCCACAACTACGAGCTGCGCTACTGGCTCGCCGCCGGCGGCATCAACCCCGGCTATTACGCGCCGCACAAAGGCGACACCTCGGGCCAGATCAAGGCCGACGCCCTGCTCTCCGTGACGCCGCCGCCGCAAATGCCCTCGACGCTGGAAGCCGGCACCATCTACGGCTACTGCGTGGGCGAGCCGTGGAACCAGCAGGCGGTGTTCAAGGGCATCGGCGTGCCGGTGATCACCGACTTCGAAATCTGGAAGAACAATCCGGAAAAGGTGTTCGGCGTCTCCGCCGCCTGGGCCGAGAAGAACCCCAACACCCACAAGGCCGTGGTGAAGGCGCTGATCCGCGCCGCCAAGTGGCTGGATGAAAACGACAACGCCAACCGTGCCGAAGCCGTCAGCATCCTGGCCAAGCCGCAGTACGTCGGCGCCGACGCCAAGGTCATCGCCAACTCCATGACCGGCACCTTCGAGTACGAGAAGGGTGACAAGCGCGCGGTACCGGACTTCAACGTCTTCTTCCGCTACAACGCCACCTACCCCTACTACTCCGACGCGGTGTGGTACCTGACGCAGATGCGCCGCTGGGGCCAGATCAGCGAGGCCAAGCCGGACAGCTGGTACATGGACATGGCGAAGAAGGTATACCGCCCGGACATCTACGCCGCCGCCGCCGCCGAACTGATTGCCGAAGGCAAGATGAAGGCGGACGAGTTCCCCGACTTCGCCAGGGAGAGCGGCTTCCGTGCACCGCAAAGCGAGTTCATCGATGGCATCACCTACGACGGCCGCACGCCCAACGCCTACCTGAAGCAATTCAAGATCGGCCTGAAGGACAAGGAGCAAATCTGACGTGCCGGCCGCCGCGGCAGCGATGCCGCGGCGGCCGCCTCCGACACAGCGCAAGGGTGAAACCATGAACGCATACATCACCGCCACCAAGAACCTGCTCAAGCCTGCGACGCTGGCGCGCCTGCGCGGCGCCCTCAGCTGGAAGCTGCTGCCGAAGCTGGTGACCGCCGCCGCCCGCGGCCTGCTGGTGCCGCTGATCGCCATCGCACTGTTTCTCGGCCTGTGGGCGGCAACGGCGAAGACCATACAGACTTCCCTCGGCGAACTGCCCGGCCCGGTGCAGGTCTGGGGCCAAGCGGTGTCGCTGTTGCAGGAACATCAGGCCGAGCGCCGCAAGGCGGATGAATTCCATGCCCGCCAGGAACAGCGCAACGCAGAGAAGCTGGCGGCAGACCCCACGGCCGAAGTGAAGATCCGGCCCTATACCGGCAAACCGACCTTCATCGATCAAATCGGCACCAGCCTGCTCACGGTGGCCACCGGCTTCATCATCGCCTCGCTCATCGCCATCCCCGTCGGCATCATCTGCGGCATGAGCGCCACGCTGTATACCGCACTCAACCCGCTGATCCAGATCTTCAAGCCGGTGTCGCCGCTGGCCTGGCTGCCGCTGGTGACCATGGTGGTCAGCGCGCTCTACATCAGCGACGACCCGCTGTTCGCCAAGTCCTTCGTCACCTCGGCCATCACCGTCACCCTGTGCTGCCTGTGGCCGACCATCATCAACACCACCGTGGGCGTGTCGTCGGTGAGCAAGGATTTGCTCAACGTCAGCCGCGTGCTGCGCCTGGGCTGGTTCACCAAGACGGTGAAGATCGTTCTGCCCTCCGCCATTCCGATGATGTTCACCGGCATGCGTCTTTCCCTCGGCATCGGCTGGATGGTGCTGATCGCGGCGGAGATGCTGGCGCAGAACCCCGGCCTCGGAAAATTCGTCTGGGACGAGTTCCAGAACGGCAGCTCCAATTCACTGGCCCGCATCATGGTCGCCGTGTTCACCATCGGACTGGTCGGCTTCGCCCTCGACCGCGGCATGCTGCTGCTGCAACGCCGGGTGAGCTGGGACCGCAATGCGGTGCTGCGGTGACATCGGTAATAAACCCGTCGCGGAGACGCCGAGGCACAGAGGAATGAATGGCGAAACACTTTCTTATCAATACGGCACGACAACAGTGATCGTGCCGGAACATTCGAAACTCTGCGTCTCCGCGTCTCTGCGACAGATTGTTTTATAGGAGCCTACCCCATGACCTACCTGAGTCTGGAAAATCTGAGCATTACCTTCAACACCGACAGCGGCCCGCTCAACGTGCTGGACGACGTGTCGGTGAAGATGGACAAGGGCGAATTCGTCTCCCTCATCGGCCACTCCGGCTGCGGCAAATCGACGGTGCTCAACATCGTCGCCGGCCTGCTCAAGGCCAGCAAGGGCGGCGTGCTGCTGGAGAACCGCGAAGTGGACGAGCCCGGCCCCGACCGCGCCGTGGTATTCCAGAACCATTCGCTGCTGCCCTGGCTCAGCGTGTACGACAACGTGCGCCTCGCCGTGGATACCGTGTTCAAGCACAGCAAGAGCAGGCAGGAACGCCATGACTGGACCCTGCACAACCTGGAACTGGTGCACATGTCCCACGCCCTTAATCGCCGCCCCGACGAAATCTCCGGCGGCATGAAGCAGCGCGTCGGCATCGCCCGCGCCCTGGCCATGGAGCCCAAGGTGCTGCTGATGGACGAACCCTTCGGCGCGCTGGACTCGCTCACCCGCACCCACATGCAGGATTCGCTGATGGAGATCCAGGCGCGGCTCAACAACACCGTGATCATGATCACCCACGATGTCGACGAGGCGGTGCTGCTGTCCGATCGCATCGTGATGATGAGCAATGGCCCCAGCGCCACCGTGGGCGAGATCCTGCACATCGATCTGCCGCGCCCGCGCCACCGCCTGTCCCTGGCCGACGATCCCAAGTACAACCACTATCGCGCCGCCGTGCTCAAGTTCCTGCACGAGCGCCATGCGCAGCCGGACGTTCCGGTAGCGCAGGCGGCCAGCCCGCGTCCGGCGCTGAAACTGGCCGCAGGTTGAGGAGAAGATCATGACTGCCCCGGCACATCTCGAAAAGACCGCGCTCACCCTCGGCTTCATCCCGCTCACCGACTGCGCCCCGCTGGTGGTGGCGAAGGAACACGGGCTGTTCGCCAAATACGGCCTGGACGTCACCCTGTCCAAGGAAACCTCCTGGGCCAATATCCGCGACAAGGTCGCCCTCGGCATCCTCGACGGCGCGCAGATGCTGGCGCCGATGCCGCTGGCCATGAGCCTCGGCATCGGCCCGATCCACAAGCCCATGGTGACCGCCTTCACCATGGATCTGAACGGCAACGCCATCACCGTCTCCAACGCCCTGTATGAACGCATGCAGCGCGCCGACGCCGCGGCCATGGCCGAGCGTCCCCTCGGCGCCCGCGCCCTCAAGGCGGTGCTCGACGCCGATCGCAACGCGGGCCGGCCGCCGCTCACCTTCGCCATGGTGTTCCCGGAGTCCACCCACAACTACGAACTGCGCTACTGGATGGCGGCGGCGGGCATCGATCCCGATCGCGATGTGCGCCTGGTGGTGGTGCCGCCGCCGCAGATGGTGGGCCAGCTGGAACGCGGCAGCATCGACGGCTACTGCGTCGGCGAGCCGTGGAACGCGCAGGCGGTGCAGGCGGGTATCGGCCGCACCCTGATCACCAAATACGAAATCTGGAACAACAGCCCGGAGAAGGTGCTCGGCGTGACGCAGGAATGGGCCGAGCAGTATCCCAACACCCATCACGCCCTGCTGCTGGCGCTGCTGGAAGCCGGCCGCTGGCTGGACGAACCGGATCACCGCATCGAGGCGGCGGCGCTTATTGCCCGCGGCGTGTACGTCAACGCGCCGGAACACGTGGTGCGCATGTCGATGACCGGCACCTTCCAGTACGCCGCCGATGAAATGCCGCGCGCCCTGCCCGACTTCAACGTATTCCACCGCTATGCGGCCAACTTCCCCTGGCGCTCCCACGCCCTGTGGTTCATCAGCCAGATGATCCGCTGGGGCCAGCTGGGACGCGCCGTCGACATGCAGGCGGTGGCGGAGGAGGTCTATCGCCCCGACCTCTATCGCCGTGCCGCCGCGGAACTGTCCCTGCCCTGCCCCGGCATCGACTACAAGACCGAAGGCAAGCACGACGCCGGCTGGAAGCTGTACGAAGGCGAAGCCAGCCTGCCCATGGGCGCCGATCGTTTTCTCGACGGCCGCCTGTTCGATCCGTCGGCGCCGCTGGACTACCTGCGCAGCTTCGCGGTGCAGCACATGAATGTCGATGCGGACCAACTCGCGGCCCTCAACCCGGCCGACCGCACGCACCTGCAACCGTCGGCATAACGCACAACACTATTGTCGCAGAGACGCAGAGACGCGGAGATTTACGTGATTATCTACAACGTGAAACAGCTATTTCACATGTTTTCTCTGCGCCTCTGCGTCTCAGCGGCAGATTTGAAGTGAAGGAGGAGATCGCCCCCATGAAAGAAAAACTGGTTTTGATCGGCAACGGCATGGCCGGCATGCGCACAGTGGAGGAACTGCTCAAGCTGGGCAGCGACCTCTATGACATCACCGTGTTCGGCGCCGAGCCCCACGGCAACTACAACCGCATCCTGCTGTCGCCGGTGCTGTCCGGCGAGGCGCAGTTCGACGACATCGTGCTCAACAGGCGCGAGTGGTATGCCGAACACGGCATCACCCTGCATGCCGGCAGCAAGGTGGTGAAAATCGATCGCACGCGCCGCCAGGTCGTTGCCGAAGACGGCACCACGGCGCCCTACGACCGCCTGCTCATCGCCACCGGCTCCAAGCCCTTCATCCTGCCGGTGCCGGGCCACACCCTGCCCGGCGTGGTCGGCTTTCGCGACATCGCCGACGTGCAGGCCATGCTCGACAGCGCCGCCAGCCATCGCCATGCGGTGGTCATCGGCGGCGGCCTGCTCGGCCTGGAGGCGGCGGTCGGCCTGGTCAAGCGCGGCATGAAGGTGCGCGTGGTGCACCTGTCCGACACGCTGATGGAGCGCCAGCTGGATGCCGCCGCCGGCACCCTGCTGCAAAAGGAGTTGGAAGGGCGCGGCGTCGAATTCCTGATGGGCGCCAAGACCAGGGAGATCATCGGCCGCCAGCGGGTACAGGGTGTCGTGTTCGAGGACGGCCGCGAGATCAGCGCCGACCTGGTGGTGATGGCCGCCGGCATCCGTCCCGACATCGAACTGGCCAAGGGTGCGGGCATCCATTGCGAGCGCGGCATCGTGGTCAACGACACCATGCAGACCTACGACCCGCGTATCTACGCCGTGGGCGAATGCGTGCAGCATCGCGGCCAGACCTACGGCCTGGTGGCGCCGCTGTTCGAGCAGGCCAAGGTGTGCGCCAACCACCTCGCCAAATTCGGCATCGGCCGTTATCAGGGCTCGGTGACTTCCACCAAGCTCAAGGTGAGCGGCGTCGACGTGTTCTCCGCCGGCGATTTCCTCGGCGGACCGGAGAGCGAGCAGATCGTCTATCGCGATCCGGGCGCCGGCATCTACAAGAAGGTGGTCTTGCAGGACAACCGCATCCAGGGCGCGGTGCTGTACGGCAACACCCTGGACGGCGCCTGGTATTTCCAGCTGATGCGCGACGGCGCCGACGTCTCCGCCTTCCGCGATCAGCTGCTGTTCGGCCAGGCGCATCTCGGCGACGCCGGCCACGGCGGCAATTCGCCGGTGGCGATGATGGCCGACAGCGCCGAGGTGTGCGGTTGCAACGGCATCACCAAGGGCGCCATCGTCGAGGCGATCCGCGCCAAGGGCCTGTTCACCCTGGACGAAGTGCGCGCCCACACCAAGGCCTCCGCCTCCTGCGGCGGCTGCACCGGCCTGGTGGAACAGATCCTCGCCTCGGTGGTGGGCTCCGACGCCTCGCAGGGCGAGCGTACCCGCCCCATGTGTCCCTGCACCGAACATTCCCATGACGAGGTGCGCGATGCCATACGCACGCGTCACCTCACCTCGCTGGAGCAGACCATGCGCGAGCTGGATTGGCGCACGCCCGACGGCTGCCCCAGCTGCCGCCCGGCACTCAATTACTACCTGCTCAGCACCTGGCCCGCGGAGGCACAGGACGAATCCGCCTCCCGTTTCGTCAACGAACGCCTGCACGCCAACATCCAGAAGGACCGCAGCTACACCGTGGTGCCGCGCATCTGGGGCGGCGTCACCACCCCGGCGGAACTGCGCGCCATCGCCGACGCGGCGGAAAAATACAACGTGCCCATGGTGAAGATCACCGGCGGCCAGCGCATCGACCTGGTGGGCGTGCAGAAAGAACAGCTGCCGGCCATGTGGGCCGACCTCAATGCCGCCGGCATGGTCTCGGGCCATGCCTACGGCAAGGCGCTGCGCACGGTGAAGACCTGCATCGGCAGCCAGTTCTGCCGCTTCGGCACCCAGGACTCGGTGCAGATGGGCATCGACCTGGAGAAATTCAGCTGGGGCTCGTGGACGCCGCACAAATTCAAGATGGCAGTGTCCGGCTGCCCGCGCAACTGTGCCGAGGCGACCATCAAGGACTTCGGCGTGGTTGCGGTGGACTCCGGCTGGGAGCTGCACGTCGGCGGCAACGGCGGCGTCAAGGTGCGCGTCACCGACCTGCTGTGCCGGGTGAACACGTCCGCCGAGGTGCTGGAATACTGCGGCGCCTTCATGCAGCTCTACCGCGAACAGGCCCACTACCTGGAACGCACCGCGCCATGGATCGAGCGCGTCGGCCTCGACTACGTGAAGAAGCAGATGGTCGACGACGCCGCCAACCGCACGGCGCTGTATCAGCGTTTCATCGAGTCGCAGCGCATTGCGCAGAACGATCCCTGGGCCGAACGCACCACCGCCGCACGGCGCGCCGAGTTCATGCCGCTGACTGTTACAAAAGTCGGCCGGGTTAGCGCAGCGTAACCCGACAACGATATCCCAAGTTTATTGTGGGTCGGGCTTCAGCCCGATATCTCGGACTGAAGTCCGACCCACAGCGTGATTAGAGGAGTGATGCATCATGAACGACTGGATCACCATAGGAAAACTGGAAGACATTCCACCCCAGGGCGCGCGCGTGGTGCAGACCGCGGCCGGAGAGATCGCCGTCTTCCGCGCCAGAAGCGGCGCCGTGTTCGCCCTCGACAACCGCTGCCCGCACAAGGGCGGGCCGCTGTCCGAAGGCATCGTGTTCGATCACCACGTCGCCTGCCCGCTGCACAACTGGAAGATCAGCCTGGAGAGCGGCGAGGCGGTGGCGCCTGACCAGGGCTGTGCGCGACGTTACGCGGTACGGGTAGACAACGGCGTTATACAACTGCAGCTATAAACCCGCCGCGGAGACGCAGCGGCGCAGAGATAAGCCTTTTTGACCAGTTACCGAGCCGATGTCTTGCCTGATCAACTGTCCATGGAGTGCTCTGCGCCTCCGCGTCTCTGCGACAAAGTGTTCTGGGGTGTTTTCATGATCAAAACCACCTGTCCCTACTGCGGCACCGGTTGCGGCCTCATCGCCGAGGTCGGCACCGACGGCGTCGCATCGGTCAAGGGTGACATCGAGCATCCGGCCAATTACGGCCGCCTGTGCTCCAAGGGCGCCGCGCTGGGCGAAACCCTCGATCTCGAAGGCCGTCTGTTGCAGCCGCAGGTCGACGGTGCGGCAGTCGACTGGGACACGGCACTCAGCGCCGTCGCCGACGGCCTGCGCGACACCCTTGAGCGGCACGGCCCCGAGGCCGTCGCCTTCTATGTTTCCGGCCAGCTGCTCACCGAGGACTACTACGTCGCCAACAAGTTGATGAAGGGCTATCTCGGCAGCGCCAACATCGACACCAACTCGCGCCTGTGCATGGCCTCCTCCGTCGCCGGGCACAAGCGCGCCTTCGGCAGCGACAGCGTGCCGTGCAGCTATGAGGATCTGGAACGCGCCAAGCTGATCGTGCTGGTGGGCTCCAACGCCGCCTGGTGCCACCCGGTGCTGTACCAGCGCATCGCGCAGGCGCGGCGCGACCATCCCGATCTGCAACTGGTGGTGGTCGATCCGCGCCACACCGCCACGTGCGAAGGCGCCGACATGCACCTGCCGCTGGCGCCGGGCTCGGACGCCGTGCTGTTCAACGGACTTCTGACCTACCTGCACGCGCAGGGCGAGCAGAACCAGCTGTTCACCACCCAGCACACTCAGGGGATGGATGCCGCCCTCGCCGCCGCGCACGCAGGCAGCGTCGACATCGCCGCCGTCGCCGCGGCCTGTGATCTGGAGCCGGACGCGGTGCGCGCGTTCTACAGCCTGTTCGCCCGTACTGAACGCGTCGTCACTGTCTACTCGCAGGGCGTCAACCAATCGTCCAGCGGCACCGACAAGGTCAACGCCATCATCAACTGCCATCTCTACACCGGGCGCATCGGCCGTCCCGGCATGGGCCCGTTCTCCTTCACCGGCCAGCCCAACGCCATGGGCGGGCGCGAAGTGGGCGGCCTGGCCAACCAGCTTGCCGCGCACATGAACATCGAGAACGAAGATCACCGTGCGCTGGTGCAACAGTTCTGGAACGCGCCGCGCATGGCGACGCAGGCCGGGCGCAAGGCGGTGGATCTGTTCCACGCCATCGAAACGGGCGCCATCAAGGCAGTGTGGATCATGGGCACCAATCCGGTGGTCAGCCTGCCCGATGCGGATCGCGCGCGTGCCGCGCTGCAGAACTGCCCGCTGGTAATCGTTTCCGACTGCATGGAAGACACCGACACCATGCGCCTGGCCCACATCCGCCTGCCGGCGCTGGCCTGGGGTGAAAAGGACGGCACCGTCACCAATTCGGAGCGGCGCATCTCGCGCCAGCGCGCCTTTCTTCCCGCGCCCGGCGCGGCGCGGCCGGACTGGTGGATCGTCGCCCAGGCGGCGCAGCGCCTCGGCCATGGCGCCGCCTTCGCCTGGGACACACCCGCCGCCATCTTCCGCGAACACGCTGCGCTGTCCGGCCTTGCCAACGACGGCAGTCGCGGCTTCGATATCGGAGCCCTGCGCGACATCGACGACGACACCTACGCCCGACTCAAGCCGGTGCAATGGCCGGTCACGGCGAGTGCCCCCAACGGCACGGCGCGTCTGTTCGGCGACGGCCGCTTCCACACCGCCGACGGCCGTGCACGTTTCATCGCCGTCACGCCGCAGGCGCCCAAAGCCGCCGTCGATGCCGACTTCCCGCTGCGCCTCAACACCGGCCGCCTGCGTGATCAATGGCACACCATGACCCGCACGGGGAAATCCATCCGCCTCTCCAGCCACGACCCGGAACCCTGCGCGACGCTGCATCCGCGCGATGCCGCCGACCTCGGCATCGCCGACGGCGCCCTGGTGCGCATCGCCAATCCCCTGGGTGGGGTGATCATGCGTGCCGCGCTGAGCGACGCGCAGCGCCGGGGTGAAGTGTTCGCGCCCATGCACTGGAACGATCGCTACAGCGGCCAGGCCCGCATCAACGCCCTGGTGCCTGCCCACACCGATCCCCACTCCGGCCAGCCCGAATCCAAGCACGCCGTTGCCGCCGTCACGCCGTTTGCCGCTGCCTGGCACGGCCTGCTGCTCACCCGCCGCCGCCTCGCCCCCGGCACCGAGTACTGGAGCTGCGCGCGCAGTGCCGGCGCCTGGCGCTACCGGCTGGCCGGCGCGACCATGCCGGCGGAATGGGCGGCGCAGGCGCGCGCCCTGCTCTGCGCACCGGACCAGGACGTCGGCTGGATCGAGTACCTGGACAGCGCCGGCGGCCGCTACCGCGCCGCACGCCTGGTCAACGGCCGGATCGAAAGTTGCCTGTTCATTGCGCCGACGGCGGAGCTGCCCGACAGCGACTGGCTGGAGACCCTGTTCGCGGAGCCGATCCTGAACCCGCAGCAGCGGCAAAGCCTGCTCACCGGGCGTGCGCCGCAGGGCGTTGATCACGGCGGCAACATCGTCTGCGCCTGCCACGGCGTGCGCGCCGGTACCATCCGCGACGCCATCGCCGCGGGGGCCGCGACGGTGGACGCGATCGGCGCCTTGTCGAAGGCCGGCACCGGCTGCGGCTCGTGCGTGCCGGAGATCAGGCAGATGCTGCACGGGTGAGCGTTTCCGGTGCGCAGTGCGCACCCTACAATTACGCCGGGCATGAGACGATGGCCTAGGTACGTTCCCTCGTAGGAGTGGATCATATCCGCGATAAGACGTTCGACGGAGCCGCCACCCTTGCGAATACGATTCGTTGCAAGCCGTGCCGGCCCGTAGGGTGCGCACCGCGCACCATCCTCGCCGCCGGGTTATCATGCGCCCATGTCCGCCGCCCCGCCCCTCGTCTCCGTCCTGCTGCCGTTCTACAACGCGGCGGCCACGTTGGACGAAACCCTGTGTTCCATCCGGCTCCAGACGCTCACCGACTTCGAACTGATCGCCGTCGACGACGGCAGCACCGATGCTTCGGCAGAGATCGTGCAGGCCCACGCCCGCGACGATGCCCGCATCCGCCTGTTGCAGCCCGGACGGCAAGGCGTGGTGGGCGCCATGAACAGCGCGCTGGCGGCGTCGTGTGCGCCCGTTGCGGCGCGCATGGACGCCGACGACCTGATGGCGCCCGAACGCCTGGAGCTGCAATACCGCATGCTGTGCGAGCATCCGCAACTCGCCGCCGTCGGCAGCCAGGTGCAACTGTTTCCGGAGGATCTGGTGCAGGGTGGCTTTCACGAATACATCCGCTGGCAGAACGCCTGCCTCAGCGCACACGATATCGCCGACGAGATTTACGTCGAACTGCCCATCGCCAATCCCTCGCTGATGTTCCGCCGCGACATCGTCCTGGCCCTGGGCGGCTACCGCGACGGCCCCTTTCCCGAGGACTACGACATGCTGCTGCGCCTGCATCACGCCGGCCATGCCATGGCCAAGGTGGCGCAGGTGCTGCTGCACTGGCGCGAAAGCGCGGGCCGCCTCACCCGTACCGACGCCCGCTACAGCCGCGAGGCCTTCGCCCGTCTGCGCAGCGAATACCTGGCACGCGATCCCCGCCTGCACTCGGGCCGCCCCCTAGTCATCTGCGGCGCCGGCCGCCGCACGCGGCAGCGGGCGCAACTGCTGCTGGATCACGGCTTCTGCCCCGTCGCCTGGATCGACATCGACCCGCGCAAGATCGGCAACAGCGTGCACGGCGTGCCGGTGCACGCGCCGCAGTGGCTCGACCAGGCGGACAAACCCTTCGTGCTGAGTTACGTGACCAACCACGGCGCGCGCGACGTCATCGCCGCACAGTTGCAGGCGATGGGATACCGGCGGGGACGGGATTACCTGATGGTGGGATGAGTGTGCTGTGCTCCTGCAAAGCCTGACTCTCGCCAAGACGCCAAGTGCGCCAAGAAAGACGCCCGGAGATCATTCCTTTGCGTTCTTGGCGATACACGCCCTCCCGCAGGAGCGGCTCCGCCGCGACCGGGTGCGCGGCGAGACTCGGCGCCGAATCGCGCCGGAGACGCTCCTGCCGATTGCGCAGGCCCGATATAGCGTTCCGCTACACGTCTTTGGGCTCGGTCAGCACATAGCCCTGTTCGCGGAACAGGCGCAGACAGACTTCCACCACGGACGGGTCGTAGCGATCGCCCTGGTGCTGCTCGATTTCGTTCAGCGCCAGCTTCAACGGCAATGCGGCACGATAGGGACGGTGCGAGGCCATGGCCTCCACCACGTCGGCCACGGCGAGGATGCGCGCCTCCAGGCAGATGTCGTTGCCGTGCAGCCCCTGCGGATAGCCCGAGCCGTCCAGGCGTTCGTGGTGCTGCAGGATCATGTCGGCCACCGGCCAGGGAAAGGAGATGCCGCTGACGATGTCGTAACCCACCTGGGGATGGGTCTTGATCAGATCGAACTCCACCCCGGACAGCCGGCCCGGACGATTGAGGATTTCCGCCGGAATGTAGATCTTGCCGATGTCGTGGATCAGCGACCCCATCTGCAAGCCGGTGAGGCGGCCTTCCGGCAATCCCAGCTCGCGGCCGATGGCCACCGCCAGACCGGCCACCCGCTGCATGTGACCGGCAGTATAGGGATCGCGCTTTTCCACCGTGAGCGCGATGACGCTCACCGTCTTGATCAGAATCGACGACAGTTCGGCCTGGGCCCAGTCGCGCTCCCCCGCGGTACGGCGCATGCGGATGCCGTAGGCCAGGTCGTCGGCCAGCTCCTGCAACAATTCCACTTCCGCCGGTGTGAACGGCTCCGCCTGTTGCGCACAGACGTACAGCACGCCCAGGGCCGAGTCGTTATCCGGCAACGGCAATGCGATGACGCTGGCCGCGCCCTGGCGGCCCGAACACATCGGACAGACATCGTTCTCGGCCAACATGCCGCGTTGTATTTCACAACGTTCCAGCGCGGTACACACGATTTGACTGACGATGTCGTTGTCGCGGCAGGCGATATTCTCCATTCCGTCCGTGACATCACCACAGTGGGCAACGGTGTGCAGGTCGCCGCCTTCATCGCGATGGCCGATCCAGGCGGCGCGATAACCCGCCTCGCGCACCAGCACGTCGCAAATCTCCTGCTCGAACTCCGCCTCGCTGTGGGCGTAGACCAGGGCACGGTTGCTCAGGCTGAGCGTACGCAGCACGCGGTTCAGCCGCGCCAGGGTCTGCTGGCTCAGGCGCAGCACGATGATCTGTCCCAGCTGGTCGGCCACCGCCTCGATCAGGGCGCGCTCCTCCTGGAGGAACGGCCCATCGTCCTGCTGCGGGCGATCGGCGGTATAGAACACCTCCACGCCGCCCATTTCCGCGCCGTCCACCTGGATCAGCGCCGCCTGTGTGTGGCGGCCCTCGCTGAATTGCGGTGACACGTACGCCTGGCCCTGATAGCGGATACGCGCCGTCGCCACCTCGGGATACTGCCAGGCTTCCGGGAGAATATTCGCCGCCCGTTGCAGCAGCAGCGACAGCGATGCGTCCTTTTCCTCGGCCAGCTGGGCCACGCGGTACAGGCACTGGCTCTCCTTCAGCCGCTTCTGCAACTGATGGGCCAGGGTTTTCGCCCGCTCCTCCGCCTCGCGCCGCGCGGTGACGTCCTCGTGCGTGCCCACCATGCGCGCCGGCTTGCCGGCCGCGTTGCGCACCACATGGCCGCGATTCTGGATCCACACCCAGTGCCCGGCCTTGTGGCGCATGCGAAACTCCATCTGCAGCTGCTCGTCCGTCCCCTTCATCACCGCATCCAGCTCCGCCAGTGCCGCGGGCAGGTCGTCGGGATGGACACGGTTTTGCCATTCGTCGAGGCTGTCGCCGACCTCATCCTCGTCAAGACCAAGCAACGACTTCCAGCGCGGCGAGTAATACACCGTGCCGGTGGCCACGTCCCAGTCCCACAGGCCGTCGTCGCTGCCCTGCAAGGCCAGGGCCAGCTGCTCCTCGCGCGAACGCAGCGCCGCTTCCATGGCGCGGCGCGCGGTGGTGTCGTGGAACATGCCGAGCAGACAGGGCCGTCCGTCCAATTGCACCGGCACGGAGTTCACGTCGGCGTAGAACACGCTGCCGTCACGGCGCAGCACGGGAAGGTCGCGTGCCAGGGTGAACTCGCCGCGCGCCTGGCGCGCGAACTGGTCACGCACGTAGTCCAGCCCCTCCTTGGGATGAAGGTCGTCGACCCCGAGCCAGTACAGTTCCGCCTCGCTGTATTGCAGCATCTCGGCCATGGCGCGGTTGGCCAGTACGAATTTGCGGTCGGCGAGATCGGCGACGAGGATGCCGTCACTCGCGGCATCGAACACGCTTTGCAGACGCAGCTGCGATTCGCGCAGCGCCTGTTCCAGCCGGTGCCGTTCGGTGATGTCCATGCCCGACGACAGGGTGCCGGTGACCTCGCCCGCCGCGTTGCGCAGCACGGTGTTGTGCCAGGCGATGAGGCGGCGCTCGCCGCTGCGCGGCACGATCCAGTTTTCCGCATACTCCGTCGGCTGGCCCGCAATGTGTGCGGCGAACAGATCCTGCACCTCGCCCCGGCTGCTCTGCGGAATGAAACGCTCCAGCCAGTTCTGCCCCAGCAGCTCCTCCTCGCTGTAGCCGAGGATCTCGCAGCCCTTGCGGTTGATCATCTTGATGCGACCGTCGCCATCCAGCGCCAGCAGCATGACCGCGGCGATGTCCAGATAGCGCCGGGCGCGCTGCTGCTCGTCCTGCAAGCGCTGCTCGGTATCACGCTGCTGGGTCACGTCGCGCAGGATGTGGATCGAATAGCGATAGTTGCCGGCGTCGTCGCGGATGGCGAAAAAGCGGGAGGCGAAGACGTGGCCGTCGGCGCCGGCTATCTCTTCCTCATCCATGCGCCGTTCCTGCCGCGCCAGCACGCAGGCGGCGGTGGGGCCGGGGCCGGGTGGAAACATCTCCCAGTAATGCCGGCCGATGATGTCGGCATAGTCGACCCCGGCGCAGGCGGCATAGGCACGGTTGGCGCGCATCACCCGCCCGTCGGCGTCGTGCAGGAAGATGGGATCGGATACCGCGTCGAAGGCGTCCATCCATTCGCGGTGGGCATGCTCGATCAGTTCCTGGCTCGCCGCCAGGGCGCTGTTGGCCTGTTCCAGATGTCCCGCCCGCCGCGACGCGCTGTACAGGTGGTAGCCCACCAGCAGGGTGATCAGGATGCCCAGGGCCAGGGCCACCCAGGCGGTCCAGTCGTGATGTCTGGCCAGAAACTGCGGCGTGGGCGTGAACACCACCCGCCACGCACGTCCGGGCAGGAACACCTCGCCTTCCCACCTGAGGGCGGATTCGGCGGCGGCCTCTTGCAGGGAACGGAACAGCGGCTGGCCGTCGGCGGCGTCGAACAGTTCAAAGGTGATCTGCTCGGCGCCGGCTATGCGCTGGGTCGAGGCCACCAGCTCGGCAATGCGAAACACGCCGATAGCATGGCCGCGCAGCTGCTCGCGCCGGGTGCCGGTATCCGGCGGGATGTCCATGTTCTGATAGACGGGACGGAAGAGGAGAAAGCCCAGCCGCCCGCCCTGGGGCCGCAATAGGGTGACCGCGCCACTGGCGGTCATTGCGCCGCTGTCGCGGGCCAGTTCCATGGCCGCACGTCGCACCGGGTTTGCAGCGAGGTCGACGCCGAGCACCGGCCGGTTGGCAGCCAGCGGCGCAACGAAGTGCACCGGGAAGTACTCCGCCCGCGCCACCGCCGGCTGTACGCTGCCGTCGGGACCAACCGCGGTGATGGCATAGCCCGCCAGGCCCTCCGCCCGCACCGCTGCCTCGTAGCCGTCCCGCTCCGCCGCTTTGACCCGCGGCAGCCAAGCCAGGGCCTGGACCTCGCCGTGGCGATCCAGCTGCACACCCGCAAAGCGCTGGAACTCGCTGCGGCCTACATTCGCCGACGCGTCGTACAGCGCCCCCAGGCTGTCCACCAGCTCCCCTGCCAGATCCATCTGGCGTTGCATGCTCTCCAGCAGGCTGGCGGAATGGTGCTGAAAATCGTAGACCGCCTGCTGCCCCTCATACCGATACAGCAGGCCGAACAGGGATGCAGACAGCAAGGCCCCCAGCAGCAGGGTAAACAGGACGGAACGTGGCACTAAGCGCTCACCTTGCAACACAGACATGGATCTTCCCTGACATAGGTGTTTTTCCCATGTGTCAGTGTAGACAGTAAATGACCATGGCAAGTTGTACCCCGGCACGGCCGCCGGCGAATATAGGCTTGTTGCTTACTTTTGCGCCGGGTATCTCCTGATGCCGGCGGGGACCGGACGTAGGGTGCGCACCGCGCACCATTGCCCACGTCCGGCTCCGGCCGGTGCGCAGTGCGCACCCTGCCAGTGCCGGATTTTGCGGCGACGGGTTTCGCGCCCGGCGCACTCAGGTAGTACGTAGGGTGCGCACCGCGCACCATTGCCCACGCCCAACCCCGGCTGCTGTGCAGTGCGCACCCTGCCAGTGCCGGATTTTGCATTTGTCGCGGCGGTGGGTTTCCCGCGCTCAGCGGTAGCGATAGTTCTCCTCCACCGCCTCGCGCGTCAGCACGCCGTAGATACGCTGAATCAGCGGCGCGGTGGGGCGCTGCACGTAGAGCACCTCGGCACGGCTGCTCTGCAGGGTCTCCAGCGCCTCTTGCAGGGTAGCCTGGAGATGGATGGGCGCCAGGTCGCGGCGCCGCGCCGGAATGGCCAACAAATCGAATTCGCCCGCCTCGCTCTCGGCAAGTGCCCGTGCCAGATCGGCGGCAGGCAGCAGGGTGAGCGGCGGGCCGTCGTCGCGCACCAGCAGCCAGTGCGGGTTTTCCGCCAGCAGCTGTTCGGCCGCGGCACGCTCCAGCTGCGACGGACATTCGATATAGCGGCGGTCCATCACCGCCGCCACGCCGACGCGGCGCAGCGACTGGGCCACCGGGTCGTTGCGGTAGTCCAGGCCGCGGGCCCGCATCAGCGCCAGATACACCGATTCCTGTTTGAACACCTCGCGCGCCACCATATTGGCGATGACCACCACCAGCATGCCGGGCAGGATGATGTTGGGATTGCCGGTGAGTTCGAGCAGGGCCATCAGCGCCGCCAGCGGCGCTTGCAGGGTGGCGCTCATCATCGCCCCCATGCCCACCATGGCGTAAAAACCCGGCGACGAGGCATGCAGCGGATTGAGCATGCCACCCAGCACGCCGAGCGCACCGCCGGCCGCCGCACCGATCACCAGCGTCGGACCGATGAGCCCGCCCGGCAGACCGAGCCCCAGCCCCACCGTCGTCGCCAGCAGCTTGAACACGGCGATGGCCAGCAGCAGCCCCAGTCCCACCTGGCCCAGCAACACGCCGCTCACCGTGTCGTAGCCCACGCCCATGATCTGCGGCACCACCATGGCCAGCAGGCCGACAAGAGCGCCGGCCAGCGTGGTGCGCAGCCACAGCGGTACCTTGGGCAGGGCGGCGGAACTGAAGCGCAGCAGACGGATGAACGCCGCCGACAGCGCGCCCAGCACCAGTCCGATCACCACCAGCCAGGGCAGGTCCCACAGCGACTGCATGTCCAGCGCCGGCACGCTGAAGGCGGTATCGGCACCGAACACCGCACGGGTCAGCACCGCACCGCTCACCGCGGCGAGAATCACCGGCGTGAAGCCGGTGATGGTGTACTCCATCATCACCACTTCCATGGCGAAGATGACGCCGGCGATGGGCGTGTTGAACGAGGCGGCGATGGCTGCCGCGGTGCCGCAGGCCACCAGGGTGCGGATGCTGTTGTTGGGCAGGCCCAGCCGCTGGCCCACCTGGCTACCGCTGGCCGCACCCAGATGGATGCTCGGCCCTTCGCGCCCTACCGAATGGCCGCTCACCAGGCAGATTGCCGCGCCCGCGAACTGCACCAGCAGGTTGCGCAGCGGCAGGTGGCCCTGGTGATAGGTGAGCCGCTCCATCACGTGCACCACGCCGACCAGGCGCTGCGCCGGCGGCAAGGCCTGCAACAACAGGCCCACCAGCAGCCCGCCCGCGGTGGCGGCGGCGAAGCGCAGCCACGGCGCGACGGACTCGAATGCCTCCGGCTGCGCGCCCGGCAGCCAGAACGCCTGCCCCAGATCAACGACCAGTCGGAACGCGACAATCACCGCCCCGGCCAGCAGGCCGCTGATCATGCCGAGCACGGCGAGCTGCGGCAGCGCCTCCATGGCGGCGAGGCGTTCGGTGAGATGGTCGAGACGGGCGCGGAGATCGATACGGAAATTTTTCATCCCGCGATTATGCCAGACGCGCCAGGAGCGCAGTCACCGCCTGCGCCACGCCCTCCGCCGCACGGGGCGCCGGTTTCGGCGCCTGCCACAGGGAGTGCAGGCGCGGCAAAAAACCGCCCTGCGCCAATTCATCACGCGGCACCGCGGCGCAGGGCAACTGCCGCTCCAGCCAGCGCACCAGCCACGGCTCCTCCGGCCAGTCCACCCGCGGCACGTACAACAGCGGCACCCCGGCGCAGGCCGCCTCGGCAAAGGTGCCGTAGCCGGGCTTGGTCAACACCGCATCGCAGGAGGCGAGCACGTCGGAAAACGATATATCCATGCCATCCAGCACCAGCGTATCGCTCCGCGCCGCATGCCAGTCGCGTTGCATCACATAACGCACGCCGGAGACCACGGGCCAGTTCTCCAGCGGCGGCCGGAAGGCGATGCCGCCCATGGCCACCAGCACCAGCCGCTCGCCCGCGACGAGGTGCATGCGTTCGTCGATGGCCGCCCGCTGCGAGCGCCCCACCATGGCCAGCGGCCCGATGTCCTCCGCATTGTCCAGATCCGCCATGGGCATCGCCGGTTCGCTGCGCAGGAACACCTGCGCACTGTTGTAGGCCGCGAGCATGTCGTCATGGATGCGCGCCGCCTCCGGCAATGCGCCGCAAAAATAGCGGTAGATGTCCGCCCAGTTGAGACAGCACATGGCCACGGCGGGAATGCCGACGCGCGCCGCCGCAGCCAGGGTGAGATAGGGAATGTCGGCCAGGATCAAATCCGGCGCCGTCCGCTCCAGCTCCCGTGCCACGCCGTCGACACGCCGCGTCCAGTCGGCATGAAACGCCCCGTAGCGCGCCGCACTCGCCGCCGTGTCCACCTCCAGCGCGCTGTGCATCACCATGCCGAAATCGTCCGCCACCGCCTGGTGCACGAACGGCTCGGCGATGCGCCGCGCCAGCACCTCGCGCGGCAGGCCGCAGCGCACGGTGAGTTGCAGCTCGGGTATGTGCTCACGCAAGGCGTTCAGCACCGGCGCGGTTTGCGCCAGGTGGCCGTAACCATGGGCGGAGATGGCGGCGAGAAGATGAGGCATGGAGTGATTCTGACCGTTATGAACAAGACTGCACACAGCACTCAGGCGCACAGGGTAATTTGCCGAACACCTATGGTATCCACCCCTGGCACGAATAGGCATCCAGCTTACACTCGAATCCCCTGTTGTGCAGGCGACTCGGACAACCTGCAGCTACGGCGATCGCATGAACAAATAATGAATACGGGCATCAACTAATTTTGGTAATAATGTGTCATGGCACTCGACAAGCAAACCCGAAACCTGGGCCTGATCTTCCTGCTGCTGAGCGTAGCTATCCTCGCCATCGGCTGGCAGGCCTATCGTGCGCAGGCCTCCCATCTGAAGGAGATTCACCTTCAGGATCTGGCGGCAGTCGCTGAACTCAAGGTCGACCTCATCGCCGACTGGCTGGCGGAACGCCGGGCCAACGTCGTTTCCGCCAGCGGCAACCCCACTATCGCCAACGCGGCCGCCGAATGGCTGGCCAACGGCAATGACACAGCGCGCGAACGGCTGGCCGGCTTCCTGCGCAATTTCCGCCAGGCCTACGATTTCGCCAGCGCCGAACTGCGCGATACCGATGGCCGCCTCCTCCTCGGCGAGGGATCGCTGATGCCGGAGATGGAAGAAATGCCCCTGCTGGTGCGCGAAGCCGTACATAGCGGGAAAACGGTAATGCTCGACTTGCATCGCCACGACGGCGATACCTCGGTGCGCCTGGGTCACATCGCCCCCATCCATGTCGGAACCGGCGACAAACGCCGCGTCGTTGCCGTGCTCTTCGTGGGTCTGCACGCGGAAACCTATCTCTATCCTCACATCCAGCGCTGGCCACGCCCCAGCGCCACCGGAGAGCTGGTTCTGGTACGACGCGACGACAACGGGATCACCTTCCTCAACGACCTGCGCCACCGGCAGGATGCCGCATTCCACCTGCGTCTGCCGCTGGCGACGCCGGACCTGCCTGCCGCCCTTGCCATCCGCGCCGGCGAGCAGCCCATCATGACGGAAGGCCGCGACTACCGCGGTGTAAAGACCCTGGCCGCGGCGAGGCCGGTACCGGGCACGACCTGGTATCTCATCGCCAAGATGGACGAAACGGAAGCCCTGGCGGCGCTCAACCACATGGCGTTCACCACCGGCAGCCTGGTGGCGCTGGCCCTGGCCGTCACCATAGCCCTTCTCATCGCCCTGTGGCACCGCCAGCGCCTGAGCGCCGCCGAGGCCGAGGCGGCGCTCGGGCGGGCGCTCAAGGCGAGCGAGGAGCATTACCGCGTGGTGTTCGAGAGATCGCGCGTCCCGATGCTGCTCATCGATCCGAAGGGCGGCGCCATCGTGTCCGCCAATCAGGCTGCCCGCGAATTCTACGGCTACGATGCCGAACAGCTGGGACGCATGCGGATCACCGATATCAACACCCTGTCGCAGGAGGAAGTCGAAGCGGAAATGGCACAGGCCGACCGGGAGAGCCGCAATCATTTCTTCTTCCGCCACCGGCTCGCCAACGGCGACGTCCGCGACGTGGAGGTCCACTCCGGCCCGCTCGATATCGACGGCCGCCGTCTGCTCTACTCCATCGTCCTCGACATCTCCGAACGCAAACACATGGAGCGCGAGCTACAGGCCCTGAACCGCGATTTCGTCACCCTGCTGGAGAACACCACCGACTTCATTTACTTCAAGGATCAGAACAGCCGCTTCCGCTTTTGCAGCCAGACCCTGGCCGCCATCACCGGCCACCGCAGCTGGCGCGAGATGATCGGCAAGCACGACCTCGAAGTCTTCCCCACGGACCTGGCACAGATCTATTTCGAGGAGGAACACCCGCTGTTCCAGAGCGGCACCCCGCTCCTCGATAAAATCGACCCCTATGTGGACGAGCAAGGAAAACCCGGCTGGGTCAGCACCAATAAATGGCCGGTGTTCGATGGGAACGGCAATGTGATCGGACTGTTCGGCATCAGCCGCAACGTCACGGAACAAATGCGGCTGCAAGCCGAATTGCGCGACATGGCCACCACCGACTCCCTGACCGGCCTGCCCAACCGGCGTCATTTCCTCGTCCGCCTGGAAGAACAGATGGCGCACGTCGATCGCGCCATCACCCCGCAGGCGGCCGTGATGATGCTCGACCTGGATTACTTCAAGAAAGTCAACGACACCTACGGCCACGCGGTGGGTGACGCTGTCCTGAAACACGTGGCCAGGTGTATCCGCGGCACCTTGCGCAGGATAGACACCGCCGGCCGCGTGGGTGGCGAAGAGTTTGCCATCGTGTTGCCCGGCGCCGACCTGGTGGCGGCCCGCGTATCCGCCGAACGCTTGCGCAAGGCCATCGCCGAAAATCCCCTGGTGCTGGAAGACGGACGCACCATCCCCCTGACCATAAGCATCGGCATCACCGAACTGAGGCCGACGGACAAGGGCGTCGACGCCCCTTTGGTGCGCGCCGACGAGGCCCTCTACCGCGCCAAGGACAGCGGACGCAACCGGGTGGTGATCGACGAAGAAGGATAGTGCTGCATCGGAAACATCCCATCGACAACTTGGGCAGAACGTCCCGACGCAAGGCCCGTCATGAACGGCGGGCTGCGTTCAGGTTGAGTTGGCGTTGACTACATCAGCCACGCACGCCCCCCGAAGAAGGTCATCATTCCGGCAAATAGCAGCGCGGCCACGACGCTGCGCCAGAGCCTCGCCGGCGAACGCTCGGCGTCCGTCAGGTAGCGATAAAAGTGCAACGCCGCGGCCTGAAACAGATAGAACGCATAGCCGAGAATGACGACCGCCTGTACCTTCGTGCCGAGCGGCGCGAGGCCCGCGGCCAGACCCATGGCGCCAAAGGCGAAATTCGCAAAGCCAACCTCGAACACCCAGTCCGGCCGATCGGTCTGCCAACCGAGACGTGCAGTGTCCGAGCGGAAGAAGATGACATGGCGCACGAAGGCGAGCACGCCGACAATACCCACGGTTGTGACCGTGACGATGGTGAATGCCGTTTCCGGAGCATCGGCCAGGAAGTAGAAACCAAGGAACAGCCCGATGGTTCCAACGAGCATGCCGAGGATGTTCACGATGCTTGCCATTTGAGTTCCTTTCGTCATAGTTCCTAAACGAAACCTGCGGGCAGCGTAAACTGAAATTCGCAGATCTGGAACTGGAGTGTTCCGAAATAGTAACCAGGCATAGGGCGCCCCGTGGGCGCCTATTGAATGCGTGCGGCAACCAACGTCAGGCACCGACGATGAGAACGACGCCGACGGTGAACATCACGCCGGCGGCCAGCACGTTGAGCGTCCGCCCGACAGCGGAGGAAGTCCGTCCGCCCAGGCGAGCCGCGAGACAGGCGTAGACCAGTTTGACGCCGCCGACGGCCAGTACGGCAATGAGTATTACATGGACGGCATCGGCATAGGTGACCGCCGCCAGGTTGACGAAAGCCGGCAGGAAGCCGAGATAGAAAGCCACCGCCTTTTGATCAGCCAGCGTGATGAGGAGCCCGGTCGTGAAGCTGGAAAACAACGATCCGCCGTCCGCTTCCCGGGCGGCGGCCGCGACGCTGCCCCGGCGCCACAAGGCAACGGCCAGCCAGATCAGATACACGCCGCCGAGATACCTTACCAGGAAGAACAGGTCGCCCATCGCCTCGACAAGCAGCGCCAGCCCGAACAGGGCCAGCAGGATGAACAGCACGTCCCCCGCCACCACGCCCAGGGCCGTGCATGCGCCGTGGACAAATCCGGACGACGCCGCGCGGGCGGTAACCGCCAGCACGCTGACGCTCGGCACCGCGGCCAATACCGCCATGGCGCCGAAGAGGGCCACGGCATCAACAAAGGTCAGGCTTGCTTCCATGGAAATACCCGGTTCGGCGGGATCGATCGCAGCGCACGTGGCACCGCTGCACGCCCGGCGTGCTTCTGCTACACCCGTCCCCGCTTCTCCATGAGCTTGGCGTCGAACCGCTCCCGCACAATGACGAAGCGCTCATGCCGCCCCCGGGAAATGACGTCCACGCCGTCATGGGCCTCCACCGCGAACACCAGCTTTCGCCCGCTCACTTCGATGAGCTCGACCTTCGCCGTCACCTCCAGCCCCGGCGGTGTCGCCGCCTCGTGACTGACGTCGATATGCGTGCCCACCGTCTGCTCCGCCGGCCAGTCGAGATACGGATTGATGGCCTTGATGCAGGCCCATTCCAGAAAGCCGACCAGGAAACCGGTGGCGAACACTTCCGGCATCGCCAGGAATTCCTCCGCCTCCGGGTACAGGGCGGGCACGGTCTTGGATGAAGGCACCACAAAGCGGTGCTCGTAGGTGATGCCGGGCCTGAGAGTGTCTTTCACGATTGATTCCCAGTCGATTTCAATGCTCTGGCTCCGGTCGCGGGCGCCTGTCTACTCCCGCCAATGCCGGGGATCGTTCAAGGTGTCGGCGCACTGCACCGTGCCGTGTACCCGGCCGATGACGCCCGGCTTCAACTCCATCACCATCCAGGCGTCATCATGCCCGGCGGGGATCGCATACGGCGCATCAAATCCCAGCGCCCGCGCCGGCCTGAACCCGAAGCGTGAATAGTAGTCAGGATACCCAAGGACAAAGACCAGATCGACACCCGCCGCCGCAAGGCGCCGCATCCCTTCATTGATCAGGGCACTGCCTATGCCCTTGCCCTGCTGCCCCGGCAAGACCGCCAGCGGCGCCAGAATCTGCGCGGCAATGCCTTGCCCTTTGGGTTGAATCTGTGCGGCGGTGAAAAGTACATGCCCCACGACCCTGCCGTCCATCTCCGCCGCCAATGAGTACAGCGGCCTGGCACTCTCGTCGGCGAGCAAGTCCTCCACCAGGCCGACGATCTCCGGTCCCTGTGTGCTGCCGAAGGCTCCCTCATGGACCGCCGCAATGGCGGCCCGGTCTTCCGACGTAACGAATCTGACCTTCACCATAGTTTGGTGTGGAGAATCACCACGTCTCATTCGCCATCCTTTGCCGCCGGGCCAACTCCCTTTCACTCGGCTCTACACTCGCGAATGAACCGGGCCGGACATCGCCACTTGGTACATAGGTACTCATCACAACGCCGGTGGTCGAAACCTGGGAATGAACGAGCCGCAGTGCGAACGGCTTGACGGCGTCGTCAAAGAGGCGCTTACCCCGCCCAAGCACCAGCGGAAAAGTCCACACGTTGTATTCGTCTACCAGCGAGGCAGCCTGCAGCGTCTGAATCAGATTGCCGCTGCCTATAACTTGCAGGTCAGGGCCCGGCTGGGCCTTGAGAGCGTTGACTGCCGGAACCACATCACCCTGGAGCAGGGTCGAGTTATTCCAGTGGAGGGTCGTCAACGTACGCGAAGCAACATGCTTTTTCGCGGCATTGAGCGTCCTCGCAATCGGGTCGTCTTCGGGCTGGTATGGCCAGTAAGCCTCGAATATCTCATAGGTCCTGCGACCGAGCACCAGCTCCCGATCCTTGCCGTCGAAACCCGCCGCCGAGATGTTCATGGCTTCGTCCCAGTAGTTGAACGTCCAGCCGCCAAGGGTGAAACCGCCAGTCGGATCTTCTTCCGGCCCGCCGGGCGCCTGCATGACGCCATCCAGCGACACAAACGTGGATACGATGAGCCTTCTCATGGCAACACTCCTGTAGTGCGGTCCTGCGCCGCGGCAGCCATGGAAAAATATAGATGCAACATTGTCCGAAAACACCATAGGAGGCAAAGCGCCGTTCAGGAGCGTTGTCGCCCCCTCCCCCCAGTGGGGTCAATTGCCCCCCGCGTCGCTTTTCTGCTTTGCCGTTCTGCGCCGCCACCAGGCATGCAGCACTTTGAGCAATGCCGGGACGGCAAGAAAAAGGCCGACCAGCAGCACGGTCGTCATTGCGCCGCTCAGTTCCGTCAGTGCCAGTTCGCCGCCGAAGTGGGCAAGCAGGAAGCTGGCGGGTATCAGCCCGAGCAGGGTGGCCAGGGCGAAGCGCCAGGTCTTCAGCGGCGTCAGGCCGGCGCCGTAGCTCACCAGGTCGAAGGAGACGAACGGCAGCAGCCGGGAGGCGAACACCATCCAGGTGAGGGCATTCTGCGAGCCCAGCCAGCCCAGTGCGACACGATCGCCGAACAGTTTGCGCAGCAGTTCGTGGCCGAACAGGCGCGCGATGCCGAAGGCGATGAGCGCGCCGATCTCCGCGCCGATGACGATGTAGAGGGTGCCCCAGGTGTGGCCGTACACGGCACCGGCGGCGAGGGCGATGGGAGCGCTGGGGATGGGATTGAGCACGATGGCCAGCGCCATCAGGCCGATGATGAGAAAGGGTCCCCAGGCGCCGAGCGCCAGCGCCTGCCCGCGCAGCCATTGCACGTCCATGACCTGTTCCAGGACGCCGCGGGTATCCAGCAGGACATAGACCGCGATCAGGCCGGCCAGGATGAGCAGTGCAAGCAGCCAGCGCCGCGGCATGCGGGGGTCAGCGCTGTTCACCGCGGGGAAAGTCTTTCAGGCAGCAGCGCCCCGAGGGATTGCGCGTGTCGCAGGAACACAGGCCGAGCCGCGTCTTCTCAACCGCGAATTCCCGCAGCGACGAGTCCGCTGCGGCGTCCTGCTGCGAGATGCCGAAGCAATAGCAAAGAAGCGAGTCAGGCGACATTTCTTTGATACCGACCATGCCGCGTAGGTCCGCCCGCAGGAGGGTCGAGCCATTCTCACCGAAGTAGACGACATTGCACGCCGGATCTTCGCAGAAAAAATAGCGCTGTTCTTCTTCCTTCCATTCCCACGGGCGCTTGAGGTGATGGAGGATGGTCTTCGCCGGGACTTCCGCATACTCGATGCCGTTGACCGGGCACTTGTGCTTGAGCGGCGGCGCCTCCCCCAGGGACGATGAGCAACAATCTGACATGGTGGGTAACACTCCTTCCAAGCTGCTGCCCTGAACCGCATGCCGGACAGCGTCTGCTACATTGTAGGTCGGGCATCACCATCGGACTGGATGCCCGCCACCGCATGAACTAGTGAGCCGAAGCCGCTACGTCAAATGCCAATTGTCAAAATTCTCATGTGAATCGTAATGGAACTTGCATATTTGCACTTCGTCCGTTAGTTCTTCTAGGGCTGCTCTGATCGGGTCTATTCCGGAATCCCCAGATCACACACATCCCTGTGCCGCGCCCCCCCTGAACTTGTTCAGGGCTTGCCTGATTCTGCACCGCACAGCGCGCCCCCTATAAAAACAGTGGAGGAGTCAATAATGTCGATGAACTACACCGTACGCGCAGCTGCAATCTGCGGCCTGCTCGCGCTGGCCAGCGTGACACCGGCAGCCGCGTGGAGCGACAAGCTCGACGATACGCCCATGAACACCACCTGCAAACCGGAACCCCTGGCCCAATGTTCCTGGGCCCGCATGCAGGGCGCAAAATGGGCCGGCGTGGACATTAGCGATGGCGCCTTGCAGGCGGTGCGGCTTGATGGCGCCGATCTGAGCCGTGCCAACCTCGCCCGTGCCAATTTTCAGATCGCCAACCTGGCCGGCGCCAATCTGATGGCGTCCAATCTTGAAGATGCGCACCTGCACGCAGCCAACCTGCAAAACGCCAACCTCATGCTGGCCAACATGACGGGCGTCAATCTGCTGGATGCCGATTTGCGCGGCGCTAACCTGCGCGGCGCCAAACTGCAGCGGGCGATTCTGATCGCCGCCAAGCTGGAGGGCGCAACCTGGGTAGACGGCCGCGTGTGTGCCGCGGGCTCGGTAGGCGAG
>Ga0299912_10000181_pt1 | contig 65859 bp, 57 predicted proteins | sample RVTome_2_FD_207667 | JGI IMG/M metagenome (GOLD analysis project Ga0299912, IMG submission 207667) | Soil microbial communities from uranium-contaminated site in the Upper Colorado River Basin, Wyoming, United States - RVT95D214 (version 2) ... | reverse complement strand
CATGTCGATGCCGGTGCCGATGACTCCGTAATCGCGTGCCCAGGTGCACAGCATCTCCCCCGAACCGCTGCCGAGGTCGAGCACTCGGGTCCCCGTTTCCAGACGCAGCGCCGCGCCGAGAGTGGCAAGCTTTTCGGGTGTGAACGGGTTATGGATGCGGTGAGCACTTTCGGTGATGTTGAAGATCCGTGGAATGTCCATTTCGGGAAATCTCCTTATGGGTGTGAATAGATTCGGTCACGGCCTAACAATGTTTAAAGATTGGGGTCAGAGCTTCACATGAAACTTAACTCAGTTATCTTCCAAGTGAAGCTCTGACCCCAAGCGGGTCTAGGCCGGGCAAGGGGGTTCCCTGCACCGAGTCCGGGATTGGATAACCTTCCAGGCGATACAAGGTGGGGGCCACGTCCGAAGGGTGGGTTTGTCCCGGCTCGACGGCTCCGCGGGGAATTCCCGGGCCCTTGATCCCCAGCAGAGCCGGTCGGGTCGAGGGTCCGCCGTGCCCTCCCACATAAACGGTAAAGGGCGGGACATCAAAGGGCAGGACGCCCAGCCCGATGTTTCCAAACCCGGCGCCGATGGAAGGAAATTGCAGGTGCGCTTTGGGAAAGATGAACAGATCCGGGTAGCGAAGCCCGCCCGCCGGCGGGCGCTCGATATAGTATTCGCTGTAGAGCTCCCTGGGCAGGGTCACGGTTTGGCCGGTCGCCTCATCTTTCCCGGTCCGCATTTCCTCCCGGTTCAGGACCAGGACCGGGCATTCCCGCTCCCCGGTGATGGGACTTGGCCAGCGAAAGTCTTCCAGGGTCTTTTCCACCGCGGCTAACACCGCGGGGTCGTCCCGGCGGAGGAACACGACCCCCAACTGAGATCCGGTGAAGACATAATAGTCCTTTTTCTTGGAATACCCGGAGGCCGGCAAAATCTTGTGCAGCGGCGGGCCGATAAAGGAATTGGTCTCCATATTGTGGTCCGATTCGATCACGAGGTAGGCCTCCTCATAGGTGCCGCGCTCTTGCAGGAACCGAAGCAGTCGGCCGACTTGCTCATCCGCGTTCCGCACGGTCTTGAGGATGCCCAGGCGATTGGCGCTCGGGTTGATCCGCGAGGTATCGTCGGAAAGGTCTTCGGGGGTTCCACGGTCGTCCCATTCGGCCGGGTCTTTTCCGCTCCCGAAGAAATGGCCGGCCTCGTCCACCCCGCCCAGGAGGATGTAGCAGACGTCCGGATCCTCATTCTCGATCACTTGGATGGCCTGGTCCATGGTATAGACGTCTTCCCACAGCGCCAAATCCGGTTGATTGATCTTATGGAACCGGGCCTCCAGCATATACCGAATGGACTCGGCGGGCTTGATCTGATGGGTGCTAGGCGTCACATAGTCGGGATAATCCGTGACCGTAACGATGCGGTCCAGGCCGTAGACCGGGTTGCGGTAATGCTCCGGGACCCAGTCCTTGCCTGAAACATACGCGGTGAAAGCGTTGGGATTGCCCCCGCCAGCCGGGTCCTTGACCACGTTGAAGATGGTGGTCACCGGCTGGCCCTTGGGACCCCAATACATGAGGTCATGCGGGGTGGAGCGCCAGATGGCCCAACCCTGAGCGTCAAACCCGAACATATACACTTGCACCGAGTAAAGACCCAACCGGCCGGGATAGGCTCCGCTCAGGTAAGAAGCATGGTTCATGTCCGTCGCCGAAATTAAATGCGCCTGATGCCGCGGATAAAACACCCCCTCCTGAAGAAAGGCCTGGAGTTCTGGCATGAGCCAGTCGCGGTCTTTTCCCGGCCCGGTGCCGGTCGCGTTCAGCTTCAGGTATTCCGGGCCCAGCGAATCGAGGGAGAGGTAATAGATCTTATGCTTGAGCGTCGTTTCGGCCTCCAGGGTGATTTCCTCGACTTCGCCCGAAGAGAACCGGGCCCGCACCCGGATCGCGGCCACGCGGCCCGCGGGGACCGAGGCGCCGGGTCGGACCGAGAGCTTCACATCTTGCGGCTCCCCCGGGGAAAGCTCGACCTCCGGTCTCGCTAACTCCACCCGCCAGCCCGGCGGCTCGCCAATGGCCTCCAGGTCCGCGACGACCTTTGCTTTTCCCGGAGGATCAAGACGGAGCAGGTAGGTAGTGATCGCGCCGGGCCGAACCAGGTGCCGATGATAGGCCGGCGCTCCCACAGCGCTGGCCGCGTCCAAAAGCCTGCCCGAGCGCAGGCTCGGCACCACGGCGTAGAAGCTCTGGCCCAAAAGGGAATTCTCCGGCTTTCCCTTTTCTTTACCTCCCCGGCTTTCCGCAGACCCAGCCGCCAGAAATGTTACCAGCACCAGAAACCTTATCCGCCACCGTGTCGTGTTCATGTTCATGCTTTTTCCTGATTGGGGTCAGAACTCCCTTGAAACTTAACGAATTTCAACCCCCGGTTGCATTTTTCCCCGCCGTTCTTCCCGGTCAAAGGATAATGGCCCCCTTTCTCATACGCGCGCCCCATCATCCTTTCGATCCGGCCGGCTCACCGCCTTTTCCTGCTTTTCTTTTTCGAGGGCGATGCCCGCTCCATCTCCAGGCTGCGGCCGTTCAGCCGCACCCTTTTCACCCGGGACTGCGGGGGCAGGTCCACTTCGATGACCCGAGCGGGCAGGCGGGCCGTGACCGCCAATTCCCCTCGGAGGAGCGCGGCGCGGAGCTTGACCGCCCGGCCCGGTTCCTCGACCAATTCCCCTCGCGCCCTTCCCCGGGCATCGGGAAAAACCTTGAGCGTGAGCGGGTCCAGCGGTTTCTCCCCGGTGTGCTGCATGACCGGTCCGAGCGGAATCACCGTCCCTTCCCGGTAGAAGAACGGGACCCGCGAGAGCGGGCAGCGGTAGCTGATCCATTGTTTGCCCGGGTAGCGCCGGCCGGTCCAGTGGTCGTGCCAGGCGCCTTCGGGAAAATAAATCCGGCGCTGGTCGTCCTCGGTCAGGATCGGCGCCACCAGGATCGACCGCCCGAACAGGAACTGGTCTTCGATGTTCCAGGTGGTGGGATCATCCTGGAACTCCAGGCACAGCGGGGCCATGACCGGAAGGCCGTTCCCGGCCGCATGGGCTGCCTCCGTATAAAGGTAGGGAAGCAATCGGTAGCGGAGCTCGAGCATCCGGCGCACGATGGCCTGCGTCTCCGGCGAAAAGTTCCAAGGCTCCCGGAATTTCGGCGGGCAGCCGTGCAGGCGCATGTGGGAGTTGAAGATCCCGAACTGGACCCAGCGGGTGTAAAGCTTGTCGTCGGGGACGCCGATGAAGCCGCCCACGTCGTTGGACCAGAAGGAAAAGCCGCACAGGCCCAGGCTCAAGCCGCCCCGCAGCGAGCAGAGCATGTTCTCGAAGCTGGAGGAGTTGTCCCCGGACCAGTGCAGCGGGTAGCGCTGCGAGCCGGCATAGGCGGAGCGGGCCCAGATCACCGGCTGGGGGAAGAACTCCGCGGTCACCTCGAAGGCGGCTTTGTTATACAACAGAGGATAAAGGTTGTGCATGGTCCGGCCGTCGCCGCGGGCGAAGGTCATCCGGTCCATCGCCCACTCGCCGAAATCGGCCTTGATGCAGGCCGCGCCCAGTTGGAAGAGCTTGCGCCAGCGCTCCTGATACCACTCCACGCCCTCGGGCTTGGAAAAATCAATCATGGCCATGGGCTTGAAGGTGAAAGCCAAGCCCTGGTCGTTCCCGGCAAAAGCGCCCCGCCGAAGCCCGTCCTGGTAGAGCGGCAGCTTTTTCATCACGTAAGGGAATTGCCAGAGCGAGACGCGGAAGCCCTGGTCCCGGCACTGGCGGAACATGGCCGCCGGGTCCGGAAACCGGTCCGGCGCAAACTCCCAGTCGCACTCCCAGTCGGTCTTGAACCAGTTGGTGTCAAGGTGGATCACGTCGCTCGGCCATTTTTCCTCCCGCAGGCGCTTGGCCACTCCCAGCACTTCCTCCTGGCTCCCGTAACTGATCCGGCTCACCCAGAGCCCGAACGACCACTTCGGCGGCACCGGGCCCCGGCCGGTCAGGTCGGTGTAGAGCCGGAGAATCTTTTTGAACGAAGGTCCGTAGAAAAAATAGTAATCCAGCAAGCGGCCTTCCACCGCCATGATCATATGGGGAAAGTGGCGGCTGCCCACCCAGAAGTTCATGGGCAGGCTCTCGTTAACAAAGATCCCGTAGCCCTGGGTGGAGAGGAAAAAGGGAATGGGCTTGTAGGTGCGGCCCATGGTGTTGCCCATGCCTTCCTTGGTCCACAGCCCGAGGGTCTGACCGCGGCGGTTCAGCGAAGCGAAGCGCTCACCCAAACCATAGGTCGCCTCGCCCGGATTCAGGGTCCAATTCTCCACCGCGAAACTCATCCCCGAGCCCTGGTCGGCGACAAAACCCGTGGGCCAGGAATCCTGGGCATTGGGAAACGCGTTCTTCATCCGGCCGCCGGACTCGGTCAGGCGCCGGCCCCGGCGGTCAAAGATCTCGATCCGAAAATCCTGCTTGAACAGCGTGAGCTTGAGCTTCGGGCTTTTCAAGATGAACCGGTCCGGCGTCTCCTGGAACACGACCGTGAGCCGGGGGTCGGCCAGGTCGCCGATGACCATGTCAGTGGCATGTTCCGGCACGGTCTCGCCCTCGACCGCGCGCAGGCGGAAAGCGTCCGCCCGAAGAAAGTCGAGGCAAAGCGTGATCCTTTGCCAGGGCGAGCCTTGGGTCTGGTATTCCAGAAAAAACTGGATCTTGCGCTGGGTATAGACCTGAAAGCCGCGGGCGGCAAAGAAAAATGAGTTGCCCTCGCGCCGGGCGGATTCCAGCTCCACGATGCAGTTGGCGGTCTTGTCGAACTGCTTGAAAATATTGGGACCGTCCAGGTCGCCTTCCGCATCGAGCGGGTGATCGCCCAAACCCACGTAAGAGTTGGGCACCCAGCCTTCGCTGGTCTTTCCCATGTTTCTTTCGCCTCCCGATTCCAGCGAAATGTTAGCTTTATTGGCGAGGCTTTGTCAAAGAAAATTCCCAGAAACCGAGCGAGAGCAGGAGAGTGAAAAGCGAAGCCAGGCTCGACCACAGCCCGATCCGAAAACTCCCGGGCACGAAGCGCAAAATAATGGCGCCGCCCCTGCCCGCGGTCAGGCGCCGGAAACCCAACTGATCGGGTTCGATCTTGATTTCCCGGCCGGACCTCCTCGCTTCCCAACCCGGATACCAGGACTCGGCCAGGCGCACGGTCAGCTCGGAGCCCAGGACCCGGATTCCCCAGCGCCACCAGAGGGAAGCGGGATCGAGCTCGACCCGGTCCGGGGCCGGGTGGCGGACGGTCATCTCGACCGGCTGGCCCCAGACCTCGGCCGTGGCCCGGGGCCGGGCGTTTTCATTTTTGTATAGATAGAGATCGGGATAGACCACGACCGGCGTCAGCTTCAAGGCCCCCTGGCTTCCGCTCCAGGGAGAGCGCGAGACGATCCAGGTCACGTTCATCTCGTTGAGAAAATCGAGGCGGTTGCGCGCCAGGTTTTGCGGGTCGCGCAGCGACCTCGGGTCGGCTCGGACCGGCCGGTTTTTGACCCGGTGCAGCCAGGACGGATAAAGCAGAGCCAGGCGCCGGGCCGCCCGTGCCGGGACGGTGCGGGTGAAGGCGTCAATGGTATCGGCCTGGAGGCGAAGGCCCAGGTGAAAAGGCAGCCCGGAATCCGAAGAGTCGTGAATGGCCGGGACCTGATAGCGCTCATTGCCGGCCGTGTCTCCCAGGAAAGAGAGGAGGCGGGGATCGAGTTCGAAGGCCGTGGGGTCGGTCCGGGGCAGGTGGGTGAGCGCGAGCCCGTAAAGGTCCAGGACCACCAGCGCGATCGCCAGCGCGCTCTTGCCTCGAAAGGAGAGCCGGGTCAAAACCGATTGGCTGGGCAGCGCGATCACGCCGACGGCGACCAGGATCATGGAAAAAATCAGTCGCACATCCATTCCCCGGCGAAACCAGTAAAGGGAGACTGCCGTCGCTGCGCCGAAAACTACCAGGTAGAAGGCCCCGGCCCGGCCGGCCGGCAAAGGCGCTGACGGCGCGGCGGCGTCCCTGCCCTGGGCCCACTGGTCCAAGGCGAAAGTCGCCCCGAGCAGGAAAAAGATCTCGAGCACGGGCCAAAGTTCAAGCGGCTCGGCCAGCATCCTGAGCCCGGGGAGGCTGGAATTCGCCAGGTTAAAAGGGGGCGCGTAGAGCAGGATGAGATAGATCGCCGCGGCCGGAAAGATGAACATGCGCCGGCGGACGTAGCTGAAGCGCCGGAGGCCATCGGCAGCCGGCAGGATGAGAAAGGCGCCGAGGAACCACGGGTCCAGGCCGGAGTTGGGGAAGGCGTAGGAAGCAGGGACGGGAATTGGGAACAGGGCCAGGAGCGGCACGGCGGCCAGAAGGCCGGGAAGATGCATCCGGGAAAACGTCTCGCCGGCCCAGAGAGAATGGCGGCTGAGCTCCAGGGCCGGGAGCAGTTGGGAAAAAGCCATCAAGGCCCCGATCCCGGCCGAGGCCGCGAGCGCGAGCAGGGGGGAGCGGCCCAGGGGTTTTTCTCTCTGGCGCAGGATCAGCTCAAAGCCGAGGCCGAGGACCGCGTAAAGCAAGAGCTCCAGGTCGCCACCCAAGACCATGGCCGCGAGCGAGACCGCGGCCAGGGTGAAGGACCAGGCGCGGGGCCGTTTGAGCAGGGCGAAAGCCGCGGCATACCAGCACGGCAGCCAGGCGCCGGTGTGGAGCGAGGGCGGGGAGTTGATGTGGCCGAACAGGAACCCGGAGAAGGCATACGCTGCCGCGCCGATCAAAGCGGCCGGAGCCGACCGCCCGGCCACTCTCAAGAGCGCGAAAGCGGAGATCGCGGCCAGGGCGAGGTGAAAAAAGATATCGAAGCTTGCGGCTTGGCTGTAAAGGGCGAAGCGGATTTGGAGCAGGACCCCGGGCAGGTAGAGCGAGCCGGTCTGGGCGACGGCGAGGAAAGGCATGCCGCAGAGGTCGTGCGGGTCCCAGAGCGGGAAGTGGCCGGAGAGGTAGCAGCGCCGGATAAAGGCGGCAAAGGGAATCCACAGGTTGCCGATGTCCAGGACTTTTGGTTGGTCCACCACGCTCAGGCCGAAAAGTGAGGGTAAGAAGGCAAGCAGGCCGGCCAAGGCCAACAAGGCCGCGACCCAGGGCAAGTGGGAAAAAAATCGAATGGGGCCTGTGGTCTTCTCTTCCAGCTTAATCCCCGAACGGCTGGATGACCACTTTCATCGAGTCCCCGGCCGCGGCCACCAGTTGGAAGCCTTGGCCGGTCTCTTCCAGGGGCAGGCGGTGGGTGATCATCTCCGCGATCGGAAATTTCCCGGCCCGGATCAACTCGATCGCAATCCGGATCTCGGCCGGGTTGCAGGCATAGCTGGGAAGCAGGGTTACCCCGTTGCGCCAGAAGGCGTTGATCGGCACCGGCAGGTCAACCCCCGGCTCGGTGGTCGCAAAACACAGCACCGTGCCCCCGCGGTCCACCGACTCAAGCGCCTGCTCAAAAGCGGGAAATGCGCCGGTGCACACGATCACCAGGTCCGCCGGCCGGCCTTCGTTGATCTCCTTGACCCGCGCCGGGATATCGTCCCTGGCCGAGACTGCGGCGGTAGCGCCGAAGCGCCGGGCGAGCTCCAGGCGAAACTCGTTCACGTCGGTGGCGACGATGCGGGTGATGCCCGAGACTTTAGCGAGGACGAGGTGGAGCAGCCCGGACAGGCCGGCGCCGAGGATGAGCAAGGTCTGGCCCTGGCGCACCCCGGCCTTGCGCTGGCCCCGGACCACGCAGGCCAACGGCTCGATGAACACGCCCGCTTCGTAGCTCATCCCTGCGGGCAGGAGGAAGGTGCCCCGGTCCACGTTGATCCGGGGGATGCGGATGAACTCGGCAAACCCGCCGGGGTCGTAGTTGGTGGTGTGCAGGGTTTCACAGACGGTATGGTTATCGTTCAGGCAATAATGGCAGGTATTGCAAGGCACGTGGTGGGAGACAAAGACCCGGTCGCCGACCTGGTAACCCTTGACCCCTTCGCCCAGCTCCACGATCTCGCCCGCGATCTCGTGGCCCAGCACCCGGGGCGCTTGCTTGATCCGGTACCACTCGAGCACGTCGGAACCGCAGATGCCGCTCGCCCGCACCTTGACCAAAAGCTCGCCCGGGCCGATCCTGGGGGTAGGGATCTCTTGCAACCGGACGTCCCGGTTGCTGTAATACATGGCCACACGCATGGCAGCGGTCCCGGCGGAATCCAACCCGCGGGTTAGCGCTTCTTCTTGTCCTTTTTATGCTCTTTATGCTGTTTATGTTTCCCGCCTCCCTCGCCCCACTCGTCCTCTTTCCCCTTCTCCTCCGCCGGCCGATCGTAGTAGCCCTGCCCGACTTTGATCTCTTTCGGGCTTTTGCCTCCGCCCAGCGCGATCCGCTTTTTCTCGGCGATTTTCCTTTTTTGGCTGCCCTCTTCCTTGAGTTCGAGGAAGATTTCTAAGGCCTGCTTGGGCGTCTTATTCTCGTGCAATAAAGCGCGCACCGCCCGGATCATGGCCACCGGGTCTTCCGACTGGAAGATGTTGCGGCCCATGTCCACCCCGACCGCGCCGTCCGAGATCGCCTGGTAGGCCATCTCCAGCGCCTCCGGCTCCGGCAGCTTTTTGCCGCCCGCGATCACGATCGGCACCGGGCAGCCCTGGACCACCTTGGGGAAGCCGTCGCAGTAATAGGTCTTCACCATGCGCGCACCCAGCTCCGCGGCGATCCGCGAGGCCAAGCCCAGGTAGCGGGCGTCCCGGGCCATGTCCTTGCCCACCGCGGTCACCGCCAGGGTGGGGATGCCGTATTCCTCGGCCTCGTTGATCAGGTTGGAAAGCCCGAGCAGGGTCTCCTTCTCGTGCTCCGCGCCCACGAAGATGGAGAGGGACACCGCGGCCGCGTTGAGCCGGATCGCCTCCCGGATGGTGGTGGTGATGCCCTCGTTGTCCAGGTCGCGCAAGATGCTGGTCCCGCCCGAGACCCGGAGCACGATCGGCGTCGAAGTCGTGCCGGTGACCGAGGTGCGCAGAATCCCCCGGGTCAGCATCAGCGCGTCCGCATACGGCGCCAGCGGACCGATGGTTTCCGCCGGCACCTCCAGGCCGCTGGTCGGGCCCAAAAAGTAGCCGTGGTCCACCGCCAGCATCAGCGAGCGGCCGGTCTCCGGCCGGATGATCCGCGCCAACCGGTTTTGCATGCCCCATTCCATGATCTCAAACCCCCTTTGCGAAGAAAATCAGTCGGTCGGTTAAAAATAGAAACTGCCTTTTCGTCTCATGAAAGTAACCGCGCCTGGCCAAATCGAAAAAATCTCAGGGATGGCTTTAGGTTATGGAATCAGGCCGTAATTGTCAAGCATGGGGTCCCTGCCTAAATCTCCGGCTAAGAATTTATCACCTTGATTTTTAGGCAATTGCCCTTTTCGTCAGGGTGCGTTAGGCAAAGCCGTGGCTGTGGCCTGGTAGGGGCACGGCATGCCGTGCCCCTACTTCTTAGCCGGAGATTGAGGACCTCTTGCCCTCCCTCAGTTTGTGACCGCGCCGCGTATTTTCGGTCTTCGTAGAGGCGCAATTGATTGCGCCCACCTCCCGGCAAGGGCGCGATAAATCGCGCCCCTACCCCCGGTTTCCGGAAAAATGAGGGAGGGCAAGTGGGGTCCCTGCCACCCGCCCGCCTTCCCCCACCCAATCCTCACCGCGGCTTGACTTTTCCTCCAGAACCCTCTAAAACTGGGCCAAAACCTGGTCGGGGGTCCTCGATGTCGGAACGGGTCGCCATTGTCGGCGTCAAGCAGTCGCGCTACCAAGCGGAAAAAAAATCCCAGCACATCACCGAGCTGGTCTATGAAGTAGTGAATGGACTGTTCGCCGGCCTCGGCATCACCCCGGCCGGGGTGGACACCATCGCCTCCTGCTCCCAGGACTTCATTGACGGCCGCACCATCTCCAACCGCACCATCCCCGAGGTCGAGGGCGCTTATCTCAAGAGCGAGGCCAAGGTGGCCGGCGACGGCGCCATGGCCGTCTTCTTCGGGATGATGCGCATCCTCTCCGGCAAATACCAGACCTGTCTGGCGCTGGCCCATGCCAAGATGAGCGAGGGCGCGCCCAACGTGATCGCCAACGCCCAGTTCGATCCTTTTTACCAGCAAGCACTGGGCCTGGACGAGCTTAACGCCGGCGCGCTCCAGGCCCGCCGCTATTTGCACCGCTACAAACTCGCCGAATCGCTCCTGGCCGAAGCCGCGGCCAAGGCGCTCTCCATCGCCGCTCAAAACCCGCTCGCCTTCCGGGGCCGCGAGACTACTCCGGCCGAAGTGCTGGCCTCGCCCATGCTCGCCAGCCCGATCCGCGAGCTGATGGCATTCGCGCCGGCCGACGGCTGCTGCGCTTTGCTCCTGGCGAATGAATCGGTCGCTGCCAAATTTACGGATAAGCCGGTCTGGATCGCCGGCGCCGGCCAGGCGGTGGACGCCTATTATCTCGGCGACCGCGATCTTTCCGAAGTGAAAGCGCTGCAAAGCGCGGCCAGGAAGGCCTACAAGATGGCCGGAATCAAGGACCCCAGGCAGGAACTCGACCTGGTGGAGCTGACCGACTTTTATTCTTATCAGGAGCTGATGTGGATGGAGGGCCTGGGCCTGTGCAGGCGAGGCAAGGCGGGGGAGATGCTGTCTTCCGGGAGGACAGCTCCGGACGGAGAGATTCCGGTGAACCCTTCCGGCGGAGTGCTCGGCGGCAACCCGCTCTGCGTGGCCGGCCTGGCCCGCGTCATCGAGTGCTTCCTCCAAATCCGGGGCGAGGCCGGCGAGCATCAACTCCCGAAACCGGTCCAGACCGCCGCGGCCCAAGGCTGCTACGGCCCGGCCGGCCAAAGCCATTGCGTGATCGTATTAAAAAGTGATTGATCTCTTTGTCAAGAAAGCTTTTGCATAGTAAAGGGGTAATTTGAAAGATCCTTGTCAGACAGGGATCTTGTTATGTATTATGTGAAGCTCTGACCCCGATCTTCCTTTTTAATCTTGTCCATTTCTTCCTGAAAGCGTTTTCTTGATATGTCTTGGAGGCCGATTGCTTTTCCGAATTCTATTTCGATCGTCCATGAGTAATGCCTGGTGCAGGTTACCTCCCGCACGTTCTTCAGGAGCGAGCAGATTCCTTCAAGTTCCGCTTTTTCGGCTTCGTCCAGCAAAAACTTGCCGGACGCCGCGGGCCAGTCCTGCTGTTTGAACTCGTTTGTGTACCGCCTGCGGGGAAATTCCTTCAGGCCGTCGTACTTTTCCCCGTCCGATGGATTCAGCTTCGAGAGGCCCCTAAATACTGCGCTCTTGCCGGCTTCGTTTTTCCCGACAAAAACGGTGAGGTCCTTCACTGAAACCCAACCCGTATCACGGACCTTCTTGTAGTTTTGGACTCGAAACTCTTTCAGTTTCATTGTATCCCTCCTACTTCAAGGCGTTGAGCGCCTTGTCTTGCGTCTCCATTTCCGCCAGGAGTTCTTTGGGAAATTTGGGGACACCATACTTAATTCCCGGCTATCGCGCCCGGTAGTCCACGGTCATTTCCCGGGAGTGGAGGACTTTTTCCAGGTCCAGGTAGATCAAGAGCACCTTTTTGGCCTGGCCTTCGATCACGGCCTCTTCTTCGTAATAGCCCTTGACGAACTCGGCGCGGACCTGGGTGGACCCGGTCGCCGGGGGCTTAAGCTCCGCCGCCGGCCGGTTGGTAATTTCCACCACCCGCTCGGTGATGATGGCCGTGCTCAGCTCCCCGACCTCCACCACGATCAGCCGGGCCTGCTCGGTGAGCGGATTGAGCTTGAGCTGGAACAGCCGGCGCAAGTCCACCACCGAGGTGATCCGGCCCCGGAGGTTGACCACGCCCAGCACGTACTCCGGCACCTGGGGCACCCGCACGATGCCCGGCACCTTGATGATGCTCTTGCACAGCGGCGCGTCCACCGCGTAAAACTCGTCAGCCAGCCAGAAGGTGACCAGCTGCAGTTGCGCCTCCTGGGTGTCGGCCTCGGCCTCGCTCAGGCCGTGCCAATACTCCTCTTTCATCTGCTCCAGGATCTTCTGGGTATCGTAGGTCGCGAGCTTGCTTTTCTCCGCCATGTCTCACTCCAATCCCAGCACATTCTCCACTATAGCGAGAATCTTTTTCTCGGTAAAGGGCTTCTCGATGTAGAGGTCGGCGCCCTCGCGGAAGCCGGCGCCGTGGTCCTCATGCAACTCCTTCACGGTCAGCATCACCACCGGGATGGTGCGGGTGGCGTCGTCGCGCTTGAGCCGGCGGCAGACCTCGTAGCCGTCCATCCGGGGCATCAACAAATCCAGGAAGATCAAGTCGGGCCGGGCATCGCGCACCCGGACCAGCGCCTCGTAGCCGTCCTGGGCCGAGATCACCCGGAACCCGTTCGCGGTCAGGACATCTTCCAGGATCTCGCGCACCGTGGGGCTGTCGTCCACCACCAGCACCGTGCCCCGCACCTCGGTCTTGTCCGCCCGGCGCAGCGCCGTGCCCGCGGCCAGGAGCGCCCGGGGCTCGAAACTGTCCGTGAGCCAGTGCAGGTAATCGTTCTGCTTGGGCGTGTCGGTGAAGATCACGTTGACAAAATAGCGCAGCTCCTTGAGATACCGGACCAGGGCCAGGCAAGTCTCCCCTCCCCTGCCCTCCCGGGTCTGCCGGAAATCAAGGATGTTGCCCCGGATAAGATCGCGGCAGGCCCGCTCGAACTCCGGACCGGCAAACCACTCCCCGGCCAGCGCCGGGCCTTCCTGCGTCTGCATCCGGTCAAAGCTGAAAACCGCCTCGCCCTTGGCGTTGCGCAGCTCCAGGTAAAAGCCGCCCTCCATCTCCGCGACCAGGCCGAGCGCGATCTTCTCCAGCTCGGCCCGATACTGGCGCTGGAAATCCTCCCAGGCGATGTCCACGGTCTGGATTTCCGGCTCGATGTCGCGCCGCAGCCGGAACACCCCGTTGCGCCAGGAGATGAGATGGTAGGCCGACTCCTTGCCCTTCAGGCTCTTGGTGGCCGCGTGCACCATGCGGCCGTCCTGGAAATAAAAGTGGCCCTCCTCCCCGCCGTAGCGGATCCAGAGGTAAGCGCTCGTCCCGGTCTTGCACACCGGCTCGATCAGCTCGAGCAGGCTCTCCTCTTCCAGCCGGCCCAACAGGTCGCGGCCGTCCTTGCTGGTCACGGTCTTGACCATGCTTAAAACCGCTCCTCGACCGAGCGCGAAGCCCGCTCCGACTCCGTCACCAACCGGGCCACCAGGTCGGCCACCTCTTGCGGCACAAACGGCTTGCTCAGGTAAGCTTTCACCCAGACGTTGTAAGTAAAAGCCATCTCCGGGTCTTTCTCTTTGAAGGTCAGGATCACCACCGGGATTGCTTCCAGCGCCGGCTGGCTCTTCAGCCACTGCAGGAACCGGTAAGCGCTCAGCCGGCTGTGGAGCACGTCCAGGATCACGCCGGCCGGCGGCGATCCGCGGGTGAGAAGACTCTTGGCCTCCGCCTCGTTTTCCGCAAACTCGGCTCGCAAGCCCCGGCCGGCCAGGTTCAGCTTGAGCGTGTCCTGGATAAACGGCTCCTCATCCAGGATCAGCACTCGCCTGGCCGGCTCCTCCTTCGACGCCGCCCGGTTCATGCCCGGCTCCGCGCCAGCCCGACCTGGCTCCGGTGGATCTCGCAAATCTGGATCAGCGATTCGCGCGAAAGCCCGCCGCTGAACTGGAGCGAGGGGTTCTTCGGGTCGCGCTCCAGGATGGTAAGCGTGTTGGCAAACTCGCGCCGCGCGTCCCGGGGCCGGTCCAGCCGCAGGTAGAGGTTGGCCAGGTTGAAGCGGGCCATAGCAAAATCCCGGTCGAGCAGGAGCACGCGCTGGTAGTAGTCCACCGCCGAGTCCAGCCGGCTGCCTTTCTCATCCAGGAGCGCGAGCAAAAAGTAAATTCCCGGCAGGAGATCATCGCAGCCCCGGGCCCGCTCGCACTGCTCCCGCGAAGCCTCGTCCGAACCCTGGTTCGCGAGCAGAAGCCCCAGGCCCAGGTGCGCCCGGGCCGAGCGGGGATAGTGCGTGAGCATCTCCTCGAACCGGGCCCGCGCCGCCTCGAACTTTTCCTCGGCGAAACAACTCATCCCCGCCTCCCACAGCGCCGCCTCAGCCGGCACCGGCTCCGGCAAGGCCGTTCGGGGAGCGGCAGCTTCCGCCCGGACCGCGGAGAGAGGCGAGGCGGCCGGCGCGGGTGGCGCCGGGAAAGGCTTGCTGTCCAAAGCCTCCAGCAAGTGCTCGCGCTGGAGGGGGCGGTGCAGATGGGGAAGGTCCTTGACGCGGGGCTTCTTAGGCTCGCGCGCCTTGGTGTAGAAAAAGGTCTCCGGGGTGTGGACGCTGCAATAGTCCTCGCTGATCCGGAACAGGGTCTCCGAGTAGCCCAGGATCAGGTAGCCGTCCTCCGCCAGGAGCTCGTGCAGCCGGGCCACCACCCGCCGCATCGCGTCCTGCCGGAAATAGATGAGCACGTTGCGGCACAGGATCACGTCGAAGATCTCGCCCGCGGCCAGGTGCGAATAATCTTCTTCGGAAAGGTTGAAGTGGAGGAATTCCACTTGCCGGCGCAGTTCCGGGACCACCCGGAAGTGCTTGCCCTCGGGCCGGAAATAGTTGCGGAGCTCTTCGGCCGACACCAGCCGGAGCTTCCGTTCCGAATAGACGCCGGCCTCGGCCCGCTCCAAGAAGTCGCGGTTGATATCGCAGGCCCGGACCCGGAAGTCCCAGGTCGCCGGCGCCGGCGCCACCCGGTGAAAACTCATCACCAGGGAGTAGGCCTCTTCGCCGGTGGCGCAGCCGGCGGAAAGGACCCGCAGCCGGCGGCTGGTTGCGCCCCGCGCCTCCAAGAGCCGCGGCAGGATGTATTGCTCCAGCGCCACGAACTGGTCCGGCGTCCGGTAAAACTGGGTCTCGCCCACGGTCAGCGAGACCACCAGCTGGTTCAGCTCTTCCCGGCCCTCCCGGTGCACCGTGAGAAAATGGTAGTATTCCTCGAAGGAACTGTGGCCCAGCTCGATCATGCGGCCGGCCACCGCCCGCTCCAGGTCCGCGAGCCTCCGGTCCTCGAACATCAGCCCGCACGATTCCATCAGGAACTCCTGGAACCGCTCGGCTTCCTCCGGAAGCATCCGCATGGAATAAATCGTGGTCACACGGTCACCCTGATACTAAGTTTTGAATTTTACCACCCCATCTGAAAAATGCCAAGACTCGGAGAAAGCCCGTTTCAGGCCAGGGAGATGGGTGAGGCATCATCCCCTGCTCGGGGTCAGGCGAATTTTTTCTCGATCGCGCTGATGGCGTCGTCAAGGATGGCGGTGATCCGGTCGAGGTCGGCCGCACTCACGATGTAGGGCGGCGCCAGCAGGACATGGTCGCCGGCAATGCCGGAGACCGAATAGCCGCCGGGATAGACGTAAAGCCCGCGCTCCATGCACTCGCTTTGGAAGTGCATCCTCACGTTCAGGGTCGGGTCAAAGGGCGCGTTGCCCTGGCTGCGGTCGCGGACGAACTCGATGCCCAGGAGCAACCCCTTGCCGCGCACGTCGCCCACGATCCGGTGGCTTTCCTTGAGCGCCTCCAGCCGGGGCAGCCAGTAATCGCCCATCTCGGCCACGCGCTCGATCAGCTTGTCTTCGCGTAGAATATTCAGCACCTCCAGGCCCACGGCCGCGCTCGCCGGGTGCCCGCCAAAGGTGTGGCCGTGGATAAAGGCATGGCTGGAGGACTCCCGCAGGACCTTGAGGATCCCTTCTTCCACCAGCACCGCGCCCAAGGGCGCATAGCCGGAAGAAAGCCCCTTGGAAAGGCAGATCATTTGCGGCCGAGCCTTGTAATGCTGGGAGGCCAGGAACTTGCCGGTCCGGCCGGTGCCGCTCATGACCTCGTCGCCGATCAGGAGCACGTCGTGGGTCTCGCAGATTTCCCGGATGCGCTGGAGGTAGCCCAGCGGCGGGGCCACGCCCGGAGCCGACGCGCCGACGATCGGCTCGAAGATAAAGGCCGAGATCAACTCCTCGCCCTCGGCGATGATCGCCCGCTCCAGGTCTTCAGCGCATTCCAGGTGGCAGCGATCCGGGGTGAGGTGGAAGGCGCAACGATAGCAATAGGGCGGGCTGATGCGGGGAAAGCTGAAAAGCATGGGGGAGAACTTGTGGCGGCGATAGTGGTGGCCGGTCAGGGAGAGCGCGCCCAGGGTGGAGCCGTGATAAGAGATGGAACGGGCGATCACCTTGTGCCGCTCGGGCCGGCCCTTTTCCAGGTGGTATTGGCGCGCCAGCTTGATCGCGGTCTCCACCGCCTCGGAGCCGCCCGAGGTGAAATAGACCCGGTAAGGTCCATCGTCCATCATTTTGACCAGCGCCTCGGACAGCCGCAGGATCGGCTCGTTGGTAAAAGCGCTCATGTGCGTGAAGGCCACCTTCTCCGCCTGCCGCATCCAGGCCTCCATCACCCGCCGGTTGCGGTGGCCCAGGCAGACCACCGCGGCGCCGGAAGCGCCGTCAATGATCTCGCGGCCCTGGTCGTCGTAGAGGTAGATGCCTTCGGCGCGCACGATCAGGGGGTAACGCTTTTTCAGGTCGCGGTAGAAAATGAAGTCTTCGGTCAAGGTCGGGTTCATGATCCGGGATGGTCCTTTCGGGGCGGGTGGAAGACGTTGAGCGAGACCACCGGCTCGCTGTCCTTGGGGACTTCCGCGGAGTGGAGTGCGCCGCCCGGGATATAAAGGGTCTCGCCCAAGGCGAGTTCGAGGGCGTGGCCATCAACCGAGAAGCGGATGCGGCCGGCGAGGATCACCGTGAGCTGGGCCGCCTCGTGCTGGTGCGGGGGAAAAACCGCGCCCGGCGCATAACGGTAACGCACCACGGTGAAGGGGCCGGCGTGCCAGACGCCCCGCTCCACGCCCGGCCGGACCGCTTCTTCCACAAACCTCAGCTTTTGCGCTTGCTCGGATTTCACGAGAACACCGGCTTTTTTTCAGTATAACCGATTCGGCCGGGATCGCAACTTTTTCCTCCCTGGGGTCAGGTCTTTAGTTTTTAGTTAATTCATTTATGAATATAGTTGAAGGGGCGGGAGAGCTCTCGTTCCGCCAAGGGACACCGCAAGAAACCGGTGGCCCCATGCTCGTGGATTCTCAAATCCGGTTGATCTTATTGGCAAAAGCCGCGGCTTCTTCCGGGCTCGCCGGAAAGATAAAGAACCGCAGCCGCACCGGGACCGCCTTGGCGTTCTGGATATCAAAGCTCACCGTCTGCTTCCGCGAGTCCACCCCGCCGGCCAGCACGCCCATCCGGTTCTCCCGCACCAGCCACCAGCCCTGGCCTAGACCAATCAAGCCGTTGGGCAAGCCAAGATGAATTTGGAAAGGCTTCATCTCCGAAAACGGGATCTCGCGCACCTCGGTCTCCAGCCCGGCCGGAGAATAGGCCACCACCGGCTCGGAAAGCGGCAAGGAAACCGAAATCAACCCCGAGGCGACCGCCGGCGTCTTAAATGTAACCTCCGCTACAAAAAGATTTTCCCGGTCCTGGGCCTTTTCCCAGATCACCTGGCTGTGTTTGGCCCGGCCGGAGATGGTGATCATCACCGGCGGCTCTGAGGCCGGCTGCCAGGCGTAGCCCAGGAACTCCTTGGCCGAAAGGCGCGGCGGCTCGGTCAGGTCCAGGGCCAAGAGCGCGGCCGCGTGGTGGTTCTTGGAGAAGCGGATCTCCACCGGCAAGGGGTACCAGCCGGTCGGGTCCGAGACTTCCGCATTGAGCAGGTGGCCCCAGGCCTTCTTCAAGCTAGCCTGGTCCCGGCCCTGCTCCTCCGCGGTGAGCAGCGCGTCCCGCACCAGCCAGTCCCCGGTCCGCAGCTCGTAATCCTCTTCCCAGTGCGCAAACCCGTAATAGCCCATCCACTGGAACACGCCCGAGCCGTCCTCCGGCCGCCAGGGGCTGTCCAGCTGCGGCTTCAGTGCCACCGGTTTGAAACCTGTATCGCTTAACGCCTGCCGGTATTCGCTCACCGTCGCGATCTTGTAACCGTCCGCCTCCGCGGCCTGCAAGTCCTTTTCCAGCTTCTTCATGGCATGGCCCGTGGCCCGGATGATCGCCGAAAAATACGGGTCCGAGCCGCCGGTGGCCGCGACCTCCCCGTCGCCCAAGAAAAGCCAGCGCACCCGGATCGGGCCGTTGGGGTCGGTCACGTCGCGCTTCTCGATCACGTCCAGGCCGCGCACGCTGTAATAAGGGAAGCGGTCGTCATCCTGGAACCACGCATATTGGTCATGGTTCAGCACGAACACGCTGTAGCCATGCTCGCGGCCGAAATCCGCCAACCCCTCGCCGAACTGGGCCTCCTGGGTGAAGATCACCCCGCTGCGCTTGAACCCGTAGCGCTGAAAAATCTCCTCGTTCAACTGGAAAGACCACTCGCGGTCGCGGCGGGGATAAGCCAGGATCAGCTCGTCGCCGTAGTGAAACGAGACCAGCTCGGCTTGGCCGCCCTCCACCAGGGTCTTGAAATTTCTGAGCACCTCCGGGTAATTCTGGTCCAGGTATTCGAGGTATTGGCCCTGCATCTCAAAGTCCGCGTGCCATTGCGGGTGGGCCAGGTAAAAGTCCACCAGCGGCACCAAGCCCTGCTCCACGCACCGCCGCATCGCTTTTTCACTGCCGGCGATGTATTGGATATTGAAATGATACATGTTCAGGAGATAGCCGGGCGCTTTGGTCCCCGCGGAGCGGCCGGACCCGACCAGGAGACAGCCCAAGAGGACCCCTACCATCAAAACCCGTTTGCTCATCGCTTTGCTCCCCTCCTGCCTGATTTCCTCGCCCAGCTTAAACCTCCCGGCTCCCACTGTCAACGCCGGCTGATCCTTACCCACCCTCATTTTTCCGGGAACCGGGGGCAGGAATTGTGATTGGGGTCAGAGCTAAACTTTAAACTTTTCAATTCTGCATAATGAAGAATGTGAAAGGTGAAGATCTGCCCCCGAAGTGCACCGTGCACTGTCCACTCTTTTCGTTCACGTTCACGGTCCTAAAGACCCGTCTGAGGGCGGATGGGTAAGGTTTGAGGGCGCATGGATAAGCTTTGAGGTAGTATCGGGATGCGATGAGGGCGTAATGGTAACCCTTGAGGTCGTAACGGCATTCGTGCTGGTTTTGGCCTTTTCGGCCGGGTTGTTTCGAGAATGGCTCTGGTCTGGCAGGAAATTAGTTTTATAATTACAGCACTTGCTTGAACAGGAAAAAGCCGGGTTAAAGACCAGCTGGCTTTGCCGGCATAAACCCGAGGAGTGCGATAGGTTTTCCTGCAAGCCGGCCGGGCTTGATCCGGAAATTGACAAAAAAGAGTTTGAAAACAAAAGGTTAAGACCGTGAGGACCGGCACTGTCTTTGCTGCTATCCAAGCCATCCAGTCATCCTTCTATGCTCATAGAAAAATGTTGCAGTTTTGGGGACATTATTAGCCGTAACCCATTGTAATGACAATAGTTATTGGCTGATTGGACCGGCCAGGCAAGAAAGAGCAAAGCTCCGTCAGATTTAATAACCCTGCAAAGCTCGCTTGCGTTTCAGGCGGAATATGTGCTATTTTATATTCGCCTCTCTTGGGTAGTTCATCTCACGCGAGAAGCCGTAAAATCGGACAAGGAGTTTTTCCATGGCGAAATCTGTGATTGTTTCCGCGGCAAGGACGGCGGTGGGATCGTTCCAGGGCGCGCTGGCTTCCATTCCGGCGATTAAGCTGGGCAGCATCGTGATCCAGGAAGCGCTCAAGCGGGCGGGCGTGGACGCGGCGCTGGTGGACGAGGTGATCATGGGCTGCGTGCTCCCGGCCGGGTTGGGCCAGGCGCCGGCGCGGCAGGCGGCGCTGGGGGCCGGCTGCCCGGTCTCGGTGAGCGCGACCACCATCAACAAGGTCTGCGGCTCGGGGCTCAAGGCGGTGATGCTGGCCGACAGCATGATCCGGGCCGGCGACGCCCAGATCGTGGTGGCCGGCGGCATGGAGAACATGAGCCGGGCGCCCTACCTCTTGCCCGGCGCGCGCGACGGCTGGCGGATGGGCCCGCAGACCGCGGTGGACTCGATGATCAACGACGGGCTGTGGGACCCCTACAACAACTGCCACATGGGCTCGTGCGCGGACCTGTGCGGCAAAAAGTATGAGATCAGCCGCGAGGAGCAGGACGCGTTTGCCATCGCCTCGTATAAGAAAGCGCTGGCGGCTCAGGAAGCGGGCAAGTATAAGGCCGAGATCGTAGCGGTGGAGATCCCGCAGAAGAAGGGCGCGCCGGTGGTGGTGGACCGGGACGAGGAGCCGGGCCGGGCCAACTTCGAGAAAATTCCGAAACTGCCGCCGGCGTTTAACAAGGACGGCACCGTGACCGCGGCCAATGCCTCGAGCCTCAACGACGGGGCGGCGGCGATGGTGGTGATGAGCGAGGCCAAAGCCAAGGAACTCGGGCTGAAGCCCATGGTCGAAATCGTGGGACACGCCCAGTTTGCCCGGGAGCCGGAGTGGTTCACGATCGCGCCGAGCGGCTCGATCGAGCGGGTGCTCAAGAAGACCGGGATCAAGCTCAAGGAGATTGACCTGTTCGAGTTGAACGAGGCCTTTTCGGTGCAGGTGATGGCGGTGGCCAAGGACATGAAGGAGCTGGGCGGGCTTGACATGAGCAAGGTCAACGTCAACGGCGGGGCCGCGGCCATCGGCCACCCGATCGGCGCGAGCGGGGCGCGGATTTTAACTACCCTGCTTTTTGCCATGAAGGACCGCCAGGCCAGGACCGGGTTGGCCAGCCTGTGCATCGGCGGGGGCGAGGCGGTGGCCATGATCGTTCGTTCGTTATGTTAACATTTGGGGTCTGACCCCAATGTTAAGTAAGGAGGGGAAAGATGCCGGATGCGAGCCTGGTGCTGCTGAGCGTGGAGGACGGGATCGGGCTGATGACGATCAACCGTCCCAAGGCCCTGAACGCGCTGAACGTGGAGACCCTCTTGCGGCTGGAAGAGGTGATCGAGGAGTGCGGCCGGCGGCCGGAGGTGAAGGTGCTGATTGTGACCGGCGCGGGCGAGAAGTCTTTCGTGGCCGGGGCGGACATAGGGGGGATGCTGGGGATGGGAGTGGCCGAGGGCCGGGCCTTTTCCGAGCTGGGCCAGCGGGTGTTCGGAAGACTGGAGAAGCTGCCCAAGCCGGTGATCGCCGCGGTCAACGGCTACGCGCTGGGCGCGGGCACCGAGTTGGCGGTGGCCTGCGACATCGTGCTCGCCTCGGAGAAAGCGCGCTTCGGCCAGCCGGAGGTGAACCTGGGGGTGTTCCCCGGGTTCGGCGGCACCCAGCGGCTGCCCCGGCTGTTGGGCAAGGCGCGGGCCAAGGAGATCATCTTCAGCGGCGAGCAATTCGACGCGGCGCGGGCGCTGGCGATCGGGCTGATCAACCGGATCTGCAAGCCGGAGGAATTGCTGGACGAGGCGAAGGAGCTGGCCCGGACCATGCTGAGCAAGGGCATGGCCGCGATCGGCCTGGCCAAGCAGGCGATCGAGGCGGGCAGCGAAGTGGATTTCGAGAACGGCCTGATCATCGAGCGGCACTGTTTTGCCCAGTGCTTTGACACCAAGGACCAGAAAGAGGGCATGACCGCCTTCCTGGATAAGCGGGAGCCGAAATTTATCGGGAAATAGTGCACAGTGGATAGTGCACAGTTTAAGATCAAGAGATGAGCCGCAAGTTTCAAAAAGGTGAACGGGTCCAGTTTTACCAGGACGGGAAATGGATCAAGGGCAAGGTCACCGCGGTGCTGGGACCTTCGCGCCGGATCCTGACCGACCAAGGCCCGAGCGATAGAGTCTCGGTCAGCCGGCTAATCAAGGCCAAGGACTCGGTGCTGCTGCTGGAGACGCGGCTGGAGCAAGCGCTGAACAAGCCGGACCGCAACTACACCGAGCTGTTTGTCCGGGCGCTGCGGGCCAACCTGGTGGACATCCACCACGAGAAGGTCCATACCCGCCAGGATCTGCGCAACTTTTTGAAAGAGCAGACGCCGGGAAAGGACATCCGCTTCATCCATATTATCGGTCACGGGAAAGAGGCCGATGATAAAGGCCCCACCCGGATCTCGTTGACCTTTGAGGACGTGGACCTGAAAAAGAACGCCAACCTCTTCCGCGGTCTGGACGGTAAGATCATCATCTTCTCCTCCTGCGAGATCGGCCGCGACCGCGAGGCTTTGCTCAAGATCCTGGAGAAGAGCAGCGCCCAGTGCATCTATGCCTACAACCGGGAAGTGGACGACTGGTATTCGATCATTGTCGAGCTTTTGCTCTACGACCGCTTGATCAACCAGCCGGACTGGCCGCCGGAGCGGGTGGGCCGCGAAGTGCAGAAGTCGTTGAACCTGCTGGGGGTCAAGCCGGATGGGCTCCGGCGCTGGGGCCTCAAGAGCTCGGCTTTGGTCTGGGTGACACAAAAGGACTTGAAGGCAGAGAACGGGAAGAACGAGACCAACGGCCGGGAAAAGACTTGAACGAGGTCGGCGCGGACCAGAGAGTAAAAAGCCGCTGGCTATTGGTCGCGACCGAGTGCCGGGGGTGAGGGAGTGAGCGATGTTTGATCTGAGCGAAGAGCAAAAGATGATTCAGGACATGGTCCGGGACTTTGCCCAGAACGAGGTGCGGCCCCGGGCCGAGCAGATTGATCGGACCCACGAGTTCCCGGCCGACCTGGTGAAGAAGATGGCGGAGCTGGGCTTGATGGGGGTGGAGGTGCCGGAGCAATGGGGCGGCGCCGGGATGGACCCGATCTGCTACGCCATCGCGGTGGAAGAAGTCAGCGCGGCCTGCGGGTCCACCGGGGTGATCCTCTCCGCCCACAACTCTTTAGCCTGCGCGCCCATCGCCAAGTTCGGCACCGATGCGCAAAAGGAGAAGCACCTGAAGCCGTTAGCCTCGGGCCAGGCCGTGGGGTGCTTCGGCCTGACCGAGCCCAGCGCCGGCTCGGACGCCGGGGCCATCAAGACCCGGGCCGAGCTCAAGGGCAAGGAGTGGATCATTAACGGCACCAAGATCTTCATCACCAACGGCAAGGAGGCCAAGACCTGCGTGCTCTTCGCGCGGAGCGAGGATGCGCCCGGGCATCGCGGGATGAGCGCCTTTATCGTGCCCACCGACGCGCCGGGGTTTGCGGTGGGGAAGCTGGAAGAGAAGCTCGGGATCGTGGGCTCGAGCACCGCGGAGCTGGTGCTGGAAGACTGCCGCATCCCCGGGGAGAACCTGCTGGGCGAGCGCGGCCAGGGCTTCAAGGTGGCCATGTTCACGCTCGACGGCGGCCGGATCGGGATCGCGGCCCAGGCCGTGGGCATCGCCCGCGGGGCGCTGGAGGCCGCCGTCGCTTTTTCCAAGGAGCGGGTCCAGTTCGGCAAGCCCATTGCCGAGTTCCAGGCCATCCAGTGGATGCTGGCCGACATGGCTACCGAGATTGACGCGGCGCGGCTCTTGCTCTGGCGGGCCGCGGCCATGAAAAAGGCGGGCGTGCGCTACTCCAAGGAGTCGGCCATGTGCAAGCTCTACGCGGCGGAGGCGGCCGAGCGCGCCACCACCAAGGCGGTGCAGATCCACGGCGGCTACGGCTACGTCAAAGATTACCCGGTCGAGCGCTTCTTCCGCGACGCCCGGATCACCTCCATCTACGAAGGCACCTCCGAAATCCAGCGCCTCGTGATTGCCAACAGTCTCCTGAAAGAGTAAAAGGACACAGGTTGAAAACCTGTGCCACTATGCCATTATAAAAAGCATGCCTAAGTCCTTCGATTCATAAGTTCAATGACGAACTTATTTACTCAGGACTTAGTGCTGAGTGAGCAAATAAATCTTTACGAGTAAAAAATACGTCATTCTATCAGCGAATCGAAGCACTAAGCTAAGAGCGCTTTTTTTGTGCGCCGGCAACGCCGCCCGCTCGCAGATGGCCGAGGGCCTGGCCCATGCGCTCCGGGGTGAGAAGGTGGAGGCCTTTTCCGCCGGGAGCGAGCCGGCCGGCCAAGTGAGCTCGCGGGCGATTGAAGTCATGCAGGAGCTCGGCATTGACATCTCCTCGCAGCGGAGCAAGCACGTGGACGAGTTCCAGGGCCAGGAGTTCGACTACGTGATCACGCTCTGTGAAGGCGCGCGCGAAGCCTGCCCCTACTACCCGGCAAAAATCAAGAACCTCCACTTCGGGCTGCCCGACCCCGGCGCCGCGGCCGGCGAGCGGGAAGAAACTCTAGAACTCTTCCGCCAGGTCCGCGACCGCCTCCGCGACCTCATCCTCGAGCTTTTCCCGTGAGCGGCCCCCGCCCACCGAGAGCGCCCGGCCCTCGCCGCGACCTCACCCAGGGGCCGATCGCGGCCACCCTCTTGTGGTTCTCGCTCCCGATCGTGCTCCAGATGTCCATCCAGCCCCTCTACGGCGTGATTGACCGCATCTTCATCGGCCACATTTCCAAGGAAGCTTTGGCCGCGGTCACCCTGGCCGGGGTGCTCCAGTTTTTGATCATCGCGCTGGGCGCGGCGCTCGGCAACGGCGCCACCAGCTACATCGCCCGGCTGACTGGCGCCGGCGACCAAAAAGAGGCGGACAACGCGGCCCAGCACGCGATCCTGCTCATGCTCCTCTGCATGGGGCTGATCCTGGCCATCGTCCCGTTCGACCGCTGGATCTTCCAGACCCTGGGCGCGGATGAAGTCATGCTCCCGATCGCGCTCCGCTACATCCGGATCCTGCTCTACGGCAACGCGGCCATCCTCTTCAACATGGTGGGCGCCAACATCCTGCGCGGCGAGGGCAACTCCCGCACGCCCTTGACCATCGCGGTGGTGACCGTGCTCTTCAACCTGGTCCTGGCCCCGCCCCTGATCTTCGGCCGCAACGAGGAGGTGTTCTGGGGGCTCAAGCTCGGCTACTTCGGTCTCGACGTCTTCGGCGCGGCCCTGGCCACCTTGATCGCCCGGGTCCTGGGCTGCATCATGCTCCTGGCTTACGTCGGGCAGGGCCGGAGCGTGTGGACGCTGTCCTGGAAAAATTTCTGCTGGTGCCCGCGCCACTTCTTCGAGATCCTCCGGATCAGCGCGCCCATGCTGGTGGTCAACTTCACGAGCTTATCCGTGACCATGGTCTTTATGCGCGTGCTCACCCGCTTCGGCGCGGCCGCGGTCGCGGTCTACGGCGTGGGCGCCCAGCTCGACACCCTGGCGGTGCTGCCCATGATCGGCCTGATGATCGGGGTGATCGGCATGGTCGGCCAGAACTTCGGCGCCGGCCGGCTTGACCGGGTCAAGCGCACGGTCTGGGTCGCCGGCCTGATCACCGCCGGCTTCTCCGGCCTCTTCGGGTTGATCTTCATCCTGGCGCCCAAATTCTGGATCGGGCTTTTCAACCACGACCCCGACATTTTGGCCCTGGGCCGCAACTACCTTTACATCGTTTCCGGCACCTACGTCCCGGTGGGAATCGGCTTCGTGATCGGCGGCGTCTTCCAGGGCCTGGGCAAGGGCATGCCCTGGCTCTGGATTACGGCGATCCGGTTCCTGGGCGTGAGCATCCCCCTCGCCTTGATCCTGTCCCATTACCTCGGCGCCAACGGGGTCTGGGTCGCCATCGCCTCGGCCCAGGTGGTGGCCGGCATCCTCTCCGCCCTCTGGATCCTCCGCGAATTCCGCCAGCCGCAATTCCTATCCAGCACCTAGTGCTCTGTCAAGGCAAATTTGCGGAATGGGAATGTAGGGGCACGGCTTGCCCTGCCCAGGATCAGGGCGGGGCAAGCCCCGCCCCTACCAAGAATTTATTCCACATTTATCGTTTGACAGAGCACTAGCCATAATTAGATAATCAAGAGAGCTTTCAGCCGAGAGAGCTTTAAGATGAAACGAATCCTTTATCCTCGCGGGACGATCCTGGTCGTCGCGATGGTGTTGCTTTCCGCCTGCGGCCAGATAGACCCCATCTCCCTCGCCGCCCGCTTTAAGGGCGAAAACGCCGAGCGCTTCAGCCGGCTGCTCGGCCGGGTCATCGGGATCCCGGCCGGGGAGCATCGGGGCCAATTCACCCAGAGCATCATGGTGCCCATGCGCGACGGGCTGAGGCTCGCGACCGATATCTACGAGCCTCTGCCTCCGGGCAAGTATCCGGCCATCACCTGCCGGCTGCCCTATGAAAAGAAGAACCTGACCGCCATCGGCTACATCATCGCCAGCCACGGCTACGTGTTCGTGATCCAGGACACCCGGGCCACCGGCGAGAGCGAGGGCAAGAACTTCATCCCGGTGCTGAGCGATTACGTGGACGGCCACGACCTGATCGTCTGGATCAAACAACAGCCCTGGTTCAACGGCAAGATCGGCGCCTGGGGCGCGAGCTTCCTCGGCCGCACCCAGTGGCTGGTCTCCGACTCGCCGGACATGACCTGCCTCTACCCCCAGTTCACTTCCATGGACTTCGCCGCCGGCCACCGCGGCGGGGCCAACCTGCACGAGGCGGTGGTCACCTGGGCCAGCCGCACCGGGCATCACGCCGGCCGGATCGAGGGAAGATCGCGCAAAGAGGTGGAGGAACTTTTGCAGGAAAGGATCATGACCACCGGCTATTACAACGCGTCCCTGGAGGAACCCTGGCGGGTGCGACCGGAGGAATTGGTGGGGCAAGACCTGGACGGAATCCTCCGGGTGCTGAGCCAGAAGGTCGGCGAGGAGCTGAGCTGGAACGGGCCGCCGTATTCGGTGGACGTGCTGGAAAAATTCCGGGACGTGATGTTCACGCCGGGCATCGCCGAGGCGACCATGGGCTATGCCGATCCGCGGGAGCGCTACCGCGACCTGAAATCGCCGGTGCTGCTGGTCAGCGGCTGGTATGACGTGCACAATGCCGCGACCATGGAGGACTTTGTCAACATCAAGAAATACGCGGCCGGCCCGGCGCGGGACGCTTCCCGCCTCATTGTCGGGCCCTGGGCGCATATCATGCCCGGCCGGCACGACGCGCCGAGCGGAGGAGAGAACGCGGCCCGGAGCTTCGCGGTCTACCGGTCGTTATTCAATTTTGACTGGTGGGACTACTGGCTCCAGGGCCGCGACAACGCCTTTGTCCAAAGCCCGCCGCTCCGCCTCTACGTGATGGGCAAGAACGTCTGGCGCGACGAGAACGAATGGCCGCTCCTCCGCACCCAATGGACCCGTTATTATCTCCACTCCGGCGGGCAGGCGAACTCCTGCTCAGGCGACGGCGCCTTCTCCACCGAGCCGCCGGGCGAGGAGCCGCCGGACCGGTATGATTACGATCCGCATGACCCGGTGCCGACCCGGGGCGGGAACAAGCTCTTGCCGCCCTCCGGCTCCATGGACCAGCGCGAGGTGGAAGAGCGCCGGGATGTCCTGGTCTATACCTCCGAGGTTTTGCCGGAAGACCTTGAGATCACCGGCCCGCTCCGCGCCGTTATTTATGCGGCCTCTTCCGCGAAGGATACCGACTTCACGGTGAAGCTGGTGGACGTGTATCTCAACGGCGAGGCGATTAACATTAATGACGGCATCATCCGGGCGCGGTTCCGCGAGGGTCGCGACCGCCCTTCCCTGCTCGATCCCGGCCGGATCTACGCCTTGGCAGTGGACCTCTGGTGCACGAGCAACGTGTTTCTCAAGGGCCACCGCCTGCGGGTGGAAGTCAGCTCGTCCAACTTCCCCCGCTACGACCGCAACGCCAACCTCGGCGGAGCGGCGGGCGAGCCGATCGCGGCCCGCCAGACGATTTACCACGACCGCGAGCATCCGTCGCACCTGCTGCTCCCGGTAATTCCATGACCGAAGACAAGCGACCGGCGATCAATCGGCGGCACTTTCTGATCGGCTCCGCAGTCGGCGCGGCCGCGGTCGCGGCGTCTCCCCAAGCCTGCTCCCGGCCGGCTGCGGCGGAGGTGCCGCACCGCTGGATTGATCCTTCCCGCTGCATCGGCTGCGGAAGCTGCGTGCCCTTGTGCCCGATGGGCGCTATCCGGCTGGACGAAGTCGCCCGGACCGATCCGGAGGAGTGCGCCGAATGCGGGGTGTGCCAGCGCTCGCGGGTCTGCCCGGGAGACGCCATCCAACCCGGCAAGCTGGAATGGCCGCGCACCCTGCGCGAGGCTTTTTCCAATCCGTTAGTCGAGCATAAGTCCACCGGCGTGCCCGGCCGCGGCACCGAGGGCATCAAGACCAACGACACCACGCACCGCTACCAGCCGGGCTTCATGGGAGTCTTTGTCGAGCTGGGCCGGCCGGCCCTGGGCGCCCGGCTGCGCGAGGTCGAGCGGGTGGTCAGGAAATTCACGGAACACGGTTATCCGGCGGTCGCGGATAATCCCGTGGCGGAGTTGATCGCGGACTCGAAGACCGGCGCGTTCAAACCCGAGGTATTGGACGAAAAGGTAATCTCGGCCCTGGTCGAGTTCATCCTGCCGCGAAGCGCGTTCGCGGAATTGCGCGCTCTGCTGGCCGAGCTGTCCGAGGAAGTGGAGACCGTGTTCAATGTCAGCATCGCCTTGCGGGCCGTGCCGGACGGCGCCTCGCCGCTGGATCCGCTCTTCGGGCCGGAAGTTTTTCGCCTGCCCAACGGCAAGGTCAACCTGGGCCTGGCCGAGGGCATCGCTCGGCAAGAGGGCTAGTCGTGTCGCACACCTCCCAGCGTCGCGGCTTAAGCCCGGAGCATCCGGGCGAGGAGATCATCGTCCTGGCCATGATCCCGGGGAAGTATAAGCGGAAGCAAGGGATTGGCGCGGCCATGGCGGAACTGGCCGAGAAGATTCTGGCCCACGGTCCGAGCAACTGGCTCTCGCGCAACTTCCCGGACCTGGACATTCCCCAGCTCGGCTCCAAGCAGGCCCTGGTGCGGCTGATGTCGCGCTTCCGACCCGAAGCCACCCGGGCGTTGCTCTTGCTCCTGGTGGCCGAACGCTCGAGCGTGCTCACCGCCATTTACACCGACCCGGAAAAGGTGATCGCCCTGCTCCAGGACTTGCAAGGAGAATGGTTGAAGCGAAACCGGGAAAAGGGTTACCCCATCTCGATCGTGCTTTCCGGCTTGTTCGGCGATATCCACCAGTGCTGCGGCGCGACCGGGTTGCGCGAGCATACTTACCTTCACAACCTGGGATTCCGCGGCCGCACCGAGCGCTTGCCCGCGGCCGGCGAGCTGGAACTCCTTACCATGTGCGGCCACGGTCTGATCTCGGTGCACCTGGTCCAGCACCTGGTGAAGAGCGTCCGGCAAAAACAGCTCACCGCCCGCCAGGCCGCGGAAGAAATCGCCCAGCCTTGCATCTGCGGCATCGTCAATCAGGACCGGGCCGAAAAGGTCTTCCTCCGTCTCGCCCAATTTGCTTAAGCGAGTAGGGGCATGGCATGCCATGCCCCTACCTTGGCCACGAGTAAAGCTGGCCCATCTTTATGCCAATATGAATCAGTGCGCGAGCAGGGAGTAGATCACGCAGGCGACCACCGAGGACGCGATGATGGCGCCGAGGTTGGGCCCCATGGCGTGCATGATCAGGAAGTTGTCGGGGTTGGCCTTGCGCCCCTCAATCTGGACCACGCGGGGCGAATGGGGCACCGCGGCCAGACCGGCGGCGCCGATCAGGGGGTTCACTTGTCCGCGGCTGAAGTAGTTGAGGACCTTGGCCATGAGGATGCCAAAGGCGGTGGCGGAGGCAAAACCGAGGAGTCCCAGTCCGAGGATGAGCAGGGTCTGGCGGTGGAGGAACTGGTCCGCGGCCAGGGTGTAAGAAAGGCCGAAGACCAGGCAGAGGATAAAAATGTTGGTGATCTCGTTGGCCGCGGCGCCGGCGAGGCGGTCGGTGCGGCCGGACTCGCGGAGCAGGTTGCCGGCCATGAAGAAAGCGAAGAGCGGGGTCCCGACGGGCAGGAGCAGGCAGGCGAGCACGGTGACCGCCAGGATGAAGCCGATGCGCTCCTGGCGCGAGACCTGGCGGAGCTGGGCCATCGCGATCTTGCGCTCCTCCGCGGTCGTGAGCAGGCGCATGATCGGCGGCTGGATCAGGTGCACCAGCGCCATGTAGAGGTAGGCGGTGACCACGATCGGGCCGAGAAGCTCGGGCGCCAGGTGGGTGGCCATGAACACGGTGACCGGGCCGTTGGCGCCGGCGATGATGCCGATGGCCGCGGCCTGCTTGAGCCCGAAGCCGAGGACTAGGGCGAGGAGCAGGACCAGGAACTGGCCGGCCTGGGCCAGGGCGGAGATGAGGAAGAGGGAGGGTCGGGCGAGGAGCGGGCCGAGGTCGGTCATGGCGCCGACGCCGAAGAAGAGGAAGATGGGCGCGAAGTTGTTGAGGATGGTATATTGGAAGAGGTAGTAGAAGATGCCGCCGGGTGCCGGGTCAAGGAGCCCGGAGAGGGGGATGTTGGCGAGCACGATTCCGAAGCCGAGCGGGATCAGCAGCAGGGGCTCGAGGTCGCGGGAAATGGAGAGAATGACCAGGACCAGGCCGACCGCGATCATGACCGCCTGGCCCGGGCTGAGCTGGGCGAAGCCGGAGTCGGCAAGGAGCTGGAAAACGGCGCTCATGGGAGAGGAAGTTTCACGCTCAGCCGGCCGGGGCCGAGCGGCAGAGGAGATTTTACCACCAAGTCACCAAGGCACCAAGTAAAATGATCTGACATTCCATTGCTTATCGCCCCGACCAACATTGTGCCAGGAAAAAATAGGGTCAGGACTCGAACTCGGCCTTGTGTTTTTTGTAAAGAAAGAGCAGCCGCTTCTGGTGGCGCTGCACCTCGCGGAAAATTTCGACAAACACTTTGCTCAGCTCGGGCCGGTCCTCGGTCAGCTTGATGGCTTCGCTATACATGCGTTCGCCCTGCTTCTCGTGGTCTATGGCCGCGCGGAAAATGTAGAACAGTTCCAATTTATCCATGGCCGCAACCTCCGTTCCCTGTGGGCCATCCCGGCTCTCAATTTATAATAGCGGGAAGCGGAGGCGAGTTCAAGAGTCTGTATAGGTTCAATACATTGTAAACACTTTGTGCCCTCCCGATCCCAGCAAACTCGGGGTTTAGCTGAAAGAAAAGAAGAAGAAAGAAGAAGGTGGTTAAAGGGGCGAAGCCGCCAAGAAAAGAAGGCGTCGAGCGCCTTTGGGTGTTTGCGCTCAGACGGCGCGCGCCTCCCCCTAGGGCGCGCTCGTTGGCGCGCCAGGAAGAAAGGCAGGGTGTTTACCATGTATCCTCTGCCTGGACAGAGTCATCGGACGAGCGGGGGCGCGGCCGCGGGGCTTTCCCGCGCTCGCCCACGGGGCAGGCTTTCATGCATTCAATACAGAAATCCACGTCGGTGATCATGGTCTGGCCCATCTCGATGAACCAGTCTCGCCGGCGCTGATGCTGAAGGAGCATGCGGAGATAGGCCGGCCATTCCCGGAGCCGCCGCGGCCGCATCCGCTCGAAGCCGGTGGACCAGTAGGTGAAGCAAGGGTCCACATCATATTTCCCCTCTTTGAGCGCGGCCACCGGGCAGGCCTTTTCGCAGAGAGTGCAACCCGGGAGGCAAAGGTCCCATTCGCGCCGCGGGTCGGGCGCGAGCGGGGCGGAGGTGATGATCCCGCCCAGGCGCTGATGCGGGCCGAAGGCCTCGGTCAAGAGCAGGTTGGAGCGCCCGATCTGCCCCAGCCCGGCGCTCACCGCCGCGTGCTTGAGCGAGAGGTGGCCAAGGACCTTGGTGTGAAAAAATGGCTTGCCGGTGGCCGGGTCGAGCTTGTGGATCTCCACCGGCTTGTCCGCGGAGACGGGCAGGGAGAGGCAGCCTTGACGCTCGAGCAAGCGGCCGACTTTTTCCGCCACCTGGTCGAGCAGCCGGGAGGTCTGCATCTTGTTGCGGGTCCAGAGCCGGAGGTCCGGGGCAAAGGTCGCGCCCAGGCTGTGGGCCACGGCCATCACGATCACGCTTTGGGCCGAAGGCAGGAGCGCGGTCGCCGGCCGGGGCGGATGGGCCAGGATCAGCTCGCGCGCTTCCGCGATGCCGACCAGGTCAATCCCTTCCGCCAGGATCAGGTCCTTGATCGCGGCCGCGTTGATTTCCACTTAGTGCTTCGATTCGCAAATAGAATCACGTATTAATTTACTCGCAAAGGCTTATCTGCTCACTCAGCACTAAGTCCTGAGTAAATAAGTTCGTTATCGAACTTATGAATCGAAGGACTTAGGCCTCAAACTCCTCGATTAGCTTTTGCTCCCGCTCCATCAGCCGCGCGAACATCTCCCGCCGCTTGGGCTCGTAGCCCGGATCATTCCCCAGGTTGGTCATCTCCAGGGGATCGTCCTTCAGGTGGTAAAGCTCGTGCTCCACCTGGTCGTGGTCCGGGCTGAAGTAATAGGCATACTTCCATTCCCGGTCGCGCAGGCAGCGGACGTGCGCCGGGTGGGAGAAGGCGGAAGTGCGACTCTGCTTGCTCAGTCCCACCTCCAGCTCCCAGCCCTGGTGATAAAGAATCTCATCCTGCACCGAGCCGCGGGCCGGGTCTTGCAGCACCGGCGAGAGATCGCGGCCGGCCAGGTAAGGCAGGCGGGTGATCCCGGCCAGACCGGCCAGGGTGGGCGCCACGTCCACGTTGGAGGCAAAAGCGCCGGTCACGGCGCCGGCCGGGAGATGACCGGGCCAGGAGAAAATCAGGGGCACGTTCATGACCTCTTCGTAGGCGAAACAGCCCTTGGTGCGAAGCCCGTGCGAGCCGGCCATTTCGCCGTGGTCGGAGGTGAAGACCACGATCGTGTTCTCGCGCTGGCCGGATTGCTCGAGCGCCCGGAGCACGTCGCCCACGTTTTCGTCCACGTCCCGCTGGCAATGGAGGTAATAGTCCAGGTAGCGGCGCCAGGCTTTCTCGTCACCGGGGTCCATAAATCCGGCCAGCTTCTGGTAACGTTCCTGGAACTCGCGCTGGCACCCGGGCTTGGTCGAGAGGTCGTCGCGCCAGTTGTCGGGCAGCGTGTCGGTATGGACGGGCCGGAGCCGGGTCTGCGGGTAGTAGCGGGGCCACTCGCAGATGTCGTGGGGATTGACCAGCGAGCAGACCAGGAGCCAGGGCTGGCGGTGGTGGTTCGGGTCTTTCAGCCAGGCTTTAGCCTCGCGGGCATAGACCGGATCCATGACCGCGCCGTTGTAAGGAGCGCCGCCGAAAGGCGCCTCGGGCGGCTTCCAGCCTTCGAAGCCGTAAGCGCGGAGCGGGTCCCGGGGGTCGCGGTCGGCTTTGCGGGTCAGGTGCCACTTGCCCCGGTAGGGAGTGCGAAAGCCGGCGTCGCGGAAGATGTGGCCGAGGGTGGGGATCCTGGGGTCCAGGCTGGGCTGGCGCTCGCCCACCTGGAAGTCGCAGTTGCTGTGCATGTGATTTTGGGTGGTGTAAGTGCCGGTGATCATGCAGGCGCGCGAGGGCGAGCAAGGCACCGCGCTCACGAAGTGCTGAGTGAACGAGACCCCGGTCTGGGCCAGGCGGTCAAGGTTGGGCGTGACCCCCGCCGGGGTCCAGCGCGGCTGGCGCAACTGGTCCACCAGGATGAGGAGGATATTGGGCCGCTTTTCCGCCGCGGAAATGATTTTGCCGCCCAACACGGCGCCGGCCAAGGCCGTGGCCGAAGTCTTGATGAATTCGCGTCTTCTCATCGTTCCGGCTTCGGGTCCAGGCATGATTGCTCTCGCACCATTTTTTTCAGCTTGCGGGCATAGAGCCAGCCTTGGAGGATGGATTTCGGCTCGATCCCGAAATAGAGTTTGGTCCAGAGCTTGCCGAAGGCCTTGGCGTCGGCCCTCATTTCTTGCCGGCTGACCCGCTGGGGATATTTTTTCTTGATCGCGACGGCCGCTTCGTAGCTGTCCACCCGCACCATCCTTCCCTCCGGACCGGGCACGACCAGCCCGGATTCGGCCAGCAGGTGAAAGCGGTCCGCGGTCTCTTTCAGGTTGGGCCCGCAGACCAGGGCGCACTGGCCGCAGGTCAGCACGTTGGGGTCGCGAAGCCCCCGAATCCCCACATTTTTCTCGATCAGGTTTTTCAAGATGGCGTTGCGCTCCAGTTCATCTTCCGGCAGATCCTTGACCTGGGGCACCTGGGATTCCAGCACCTCCTGGGGAAAAAGGATGGAACCGGCGTTTCGAATCAGATCATAACGCGGCGCCGAGTCCCCGGTCCGGGAACCCGCGCGCAGAGCCGCGGCACGGACCTTGTTTTTCCGGGCGGGGTCCTGTTGGTCGCCGATCCATTCCGGGATCCAATGCCGGCCCCAGGTGGTCCACTTCTGGTCGCGGGAAAGCGCGTGCAGTCCAAAACAGGAAAAATTGCACAGGTCGAGGTTGCGGCGCTTGCCCCGGGGGTGGAGCTCGCCGTTGAGCAGCACCTGCTCTTCCTCCTCGGCCACGAACATCCCGGAGGCGCACACCTTCTCGCAGAGCTTGCACTTCGTGCAATAGTTGTCCACGAAATAGCGGGGAGACAAGGCCGGGTCACTCGCGAGCACCGCCTCGGTGACCACGGTGCCCAGGTAAACCGCGGCCCCGTATTCTTCGGTCATGATGTTCCCGGACCACCCTTGGGCCCCGATGCCCGCGGCAATCGCGCCGAAGCGGTGGGAAAAACTCGGGTGCAAGGAGAGCATGTCCAGCGAGCGGCGGTAGGTGTTATTCGGCGGCACTTCCTGCGCGCGATGGCCCAAGGAACGGAGGTATTCGGCCAGGCGGCGGCAAATCCGATGCACCCGCTGGTTGGTGCGCAACTGGTCCAGGTTGTGGCTCACCGGCGATTTCTTGCCCAGGAAATCGTAGATCGCGAGCACGTCCATGGGCAGGGCCAGGGAGACGATGGAACGGGCGCCCTTCATGGTATAAGTGGGGTCGAGCGAGGGCGGGCCATCCAGCCGCTCCGGCCCGGCCACGCCCACCACCGCCACGCCCTGCTCCCGGGCGAAATCTTTGATGCGTTGTTCCAGGCTGGGCATGCTTCTCCCTCCTTTTCGGGGATGGGAAGGAAGATCGAAGGCTATCTCAGTTCCTTGCTCCCCAGCCCGAAAATGCGGCGCGCCACCACCAAGGTGTTGATCTGGCCGGTGCCCTCGAAGATGTCGTTGATCTTGGCGTCGCGCAGCCACTTCTCCAACAGCTCTTGCTTGGAGTAGCCGACCGGTCCCAAAAGCTCCACCGCCTTGTTGGTGACCCAGGTGATGGCCTTGCCGGTCTTGGCCTTGCTGACCGAGGCCTCCAGGTTATTATGGATCCCGGCGTCCGCCATCCAGGCCGCTTTCCAGGTGAGCAGCCGCGAGACCCGGACCTGGCTTTCCATCATCATCAGGTCCCGCTCGGCCGAAGTGAGCCGGTTGGGGTTGATTCCATAGCGGAGCTTGCCCCCGTTTTTTTCATACAGCTCCTGACAGCGCTCGAGCGCGGCCCGGCCGATGCCGATGGCTGAAGCCGCGACCATGGGCCGGGTCGCGTCAAAGGTGGCCATGGCGCCCTTGAAGCCTTCCTTCACCTCCGGGTCGCCGAGCACGTTCTCATACGGCACCCGGCAGTCCTCGAAGACGATGGAGGCGGTGTCCGAGGCGCGGATGCCGAGCTTGTGCTCCACCTTGGTCACTTTCATGCCCGGGGTGTGGTGCTCGACCACAAAGCTCTTGATCCCGGCCCGGCCGGCCTTGCGGTCGCGGCTGGCCCAGGCCACCACAAAGCCCTCCGAGTCTTCCACCGAGCTCTTGCCCTGGGTGACGAAGATCTTCTCGCCGTTCAAGATCCATTCCTTGGTCTTGGGATCGAGTTCCGCGGTCGCCGAAATCGCCGCGGTGTCCGAGCCGGCACCCGGCTCGGTGATGGCCATGGCTCCCCACACCGGTTTGTCCGCGGTGGTGAAGCGTTTGAGGAACTTCTCGCGCTGGGCCTCGGTGCCGGCCGCCGCGACCGCGGCGCCGCCCAGGCCCATGAAGGGCATGGCCAGGTATAGCCCGGCGTCGCCCCAGGAAAGTTCCTCCACCGCCGCGGCCATGATCAGGTTCTGGTAGCGGACTTCTTTCTTTTTCTCGCCCTCTTCCTTGGGCTTGTCCTCTTTTTTCTTGCGCGACAGCCCGCCGGTCATGCTCCCCATCATCCCGCCCTTGGACAGGCTCCACATGGTATTGACCCACTCCTCGCAGCGCTCGTGCTCGTGGTCATCGGCCCAGCGGGCCCATTTCCGCATCACACCCATCGCCAGCCCGTGCACCAGCTTGCTGACGTTGGCAACTCCTGCCGGAACTTCAAAACTAATCATCAGCGTCCCTCCGATTCCTCTTGGCCCTTACACCGTGGCCAAGCCGTCAAAGGTGGTAAAACCGCGACCGTTCCGGAGCCACAACTCCACCGGATGCTCGCGGATGTAGCCGTGGCCGCCGAGCGTCTGCACCGCGTCGTCGGTGACCTTGATCACCACCTGGTCGGTGTAGAGCTTGGCCAGGTAAGCCTCCTTGAACGCGTCCTTGCCCGCGTCCAGCAAAAAGGCCGCCTCCCAGGTGAGCAGCCGGCCGGACTCGATCTCCATGTAATCGTCCGCGATCATGAAGGAGATGGCCTGCCGGTGCGCGATCGGCTCGCCGAAGGCCACCCGCACCTTGGCGTATTCGAGCGCGTACTCCTGGGCCGCCCGGGCCACGCCGATGGCCAACGCGCCGAGCGCCACCCGGGAGTAGCTCATCAACTTGCCAAAGTCGCAGCTCGGGCCGCCGGCCAGGACCGCATCGCCGCCGACCTCCACCTCCGCAAGCTCCAGCCCCACGGTGTCAAGCGCGGCCAGGCCCATGTTGCGCTCGCGCTCGCCGATTTTGAGGCCCTTCTGCCCCCGCTCGACGATGAAGCCGCCGACGTTCTCATACCCGGGCTTGCCGTCCACCGCGGCATAGACCAAAAAGCTTTGCGCAGTCGAGCCCATGGGCACCAGACACTTCTTGCCCGAGAGTAGGTAACCCGCGCCTTTCTTCTTGGCCTGGCAGGTAAGCTCGGAGAGATCGAAATTGATCACTGGCTCGATCACCGCCGCGGTGAGCGGAGCGGGCTTGCTCTCCAAGAGCAGGGGCAGACACTTTTTCTTCTGCGCGTCCGTGCCCACGGTCAGCACCGGGTAGGCGAAGAGCGCCGGCGCTACCATGGCCAGGGCCAGGGCCAGATCGCCCCAGGCCAGCTCTTCGAGCATGATCGCGCCGGTCACCGCCGAGCGCTTCATGCCGCCGCCTCCCAGTTCTTCCGGAACCACCGCGGAAACCAGGCCCAGTTCCCAGGCCGAGGCCAGGAGATCCTCCGGGAGCGCGCCCTTTTCATCGCACTCATGCGCGCGCGGCCGGAGCTGCTCGGCCGCGAAGCTTTTCGCGGTGTCCTGGATCATCCTTTGTTCTTCTGAAAGTTCCAGTGAAAACATCAAACCCTCCTTTCTTACATCCCTATCTTGTCTGGAAGAGAAACCTGCAATGCGGACATTATGGCATTTTCAGCTCGGGTCTGCCAATGGCCAAAAAGTCCGGAGCGGGGCCCCCGCCGCCGGCCACACCCGGCTCGCTCAGCAATCTCAGCAATAAAGCTGCTTGCGCTCCGGCTCGATTTTCTCGAAAGCCCGGGCCGCTTCCTCCGGCGGCAACGCATAGAGGCTCCCGTCCGGCTCCTGCAGCACGCAGCCGGAAGTCTTGAGCAGCTTGACGTTATGGGCCGTCTCTTTCTTGTCGCCCCAGCACACGATCTGGCAGTTGCCGCAGGTCATGTATTGCTTGGCGCCTTTGAGCGCGCTGTGCTCATAGCCGCCGGGCATGACCGGCCGCTTCGCGTAAAGCGCTATAGCCCGGAGCAGTTCGTTCAGCAACTCCTTCTCGTCCCCGGGCACCCGGAAACGGCCCGGCGACCAACTCGACCATTTCCTGGACCGATGCAACCCGGTAAAGCCGCCGCAGCAAAACTGGCAAAGCAAGATGCTTTTACGCCGGGCGTGCGAAAAGGTGACGCCGCCGATGGCAACCGAGACCTCCAGCTCCTTGTCAAACATCTCCACCGGGCAGGAAGCATGGCAAAGCTTGCACCGGTCGCAAAAGCTCTCTTCGACCGGGACCGGCGCGGTGGGTTCCAGCGCCAGGGTGGTGAGGCAGGTGCCGAGGATGACGGCGGTGCCAAAGCCCTTGATGCCCACGTTGCCGGACCAGCCGAAGGACCCGACGCCCGAGCGCACCGCGAGGTAACGGTGACTGAGGTCCGGCGGCAGGGTAAGCTGCCAGCCCTGGATCTCGGTGCGGTATTTCAGGTTGGCGGCCGTGCCCTTGGAGGGGAAGCCCTCGCGCTCAAGCATCTTGGCCAGTTCCCAGGATAGATCCTTGGCGCGGAGGTTGGTTTCGAGGTTGTCATGCTCGTGCGGTACCCGGTCCTCCTTGGCCAGGAAGGCCCGGATGGCATCGCGCCTAAAAGGCAGAGCAAAGCTGATGGCCGAGCGCGCGCCGGGGAGTTTGTAGCTCAGGTCCACGCTCGGCGGCCCGCCGGCCAGGGTCTCAACCGTGGCAAAGCCCACCTGGAGCACGCCCCGCTCCCGGAGAAACTCCTCGATGTCTTGATTCCAGGACACCCTTACCTCCCGCCTTAATCTAATATCTGGGGTCTGACCCCAGATGTTAGATTAACGGGATTAGACCAGGGACTGTAGTTGCATGAGGAAGGAGACATCGCCGTCAAACTGCATTTTCCCGGCCATGAACAGGCTCTGGCCGTCGGTCTCTTTGCGCTGCATGGCCAGCCAATCGGACATGGCGAGCTTGATGGTTACTTCCGGCGCGACCTCGCCGTTAAAGGTCATAGCCAGGGGCACGACCTTCCCGTCCTCCAGTTTCAACTCCACCTTGAGGGTGCCCTTGGTGTTCTGCAGCGCGTTGTAGCGGTTGGCGTCCGCCGCCTGGGAGGGGTCGGTGAACTGGTCCATGGCGCCGGGCACCTTGCCGGTGATCGAGTCGCGCCAGAATGACTCGCTCAGACTCAAGGTGAGCATGGCCTTATCAAGGCCGCCCGGGATCACTTCGAGAGCTTTGCCGTCCTTGATCCGCAGAGCATATTTCTTGCCCTCGATGTTGAACTGGAGCGTGAACTCTTTGCCGGCCATGGCCGAGACGTTCGCGGTGGCCAGACTTTCTTTAAATTGGTTGGGCACATGGGTTTTGAAAAAGTCATCCACCGAAACATCTGCCGGCACTTTAAACTCGACCATTTTTCCATCCTCCTTTTTCAGATTTTTTCCGGGAAAGCCCCTTCTGGATTTTCCACCAAAACAAGCCCATTCTGCCGAAAATTTACCAGTCTGTCAAGAAAAATTTTACTAATCTGTAAAAACATGATAAATTAGCAAGTTAGATATGAATTCGAAGCCCTTGATTTGACTATTCCGGCCAGCCAAAGCTTGACAGCTCAGCGAGCGGGAATTAGGATGGCAAAGCCTTATCCGGAAAGCAATTGCAATGAGATCCAGCCGCATTCAGAATTCAGGCGGGAATGCCTTGGCCGAAGAAGGCAAGGGCGAGGGGGCCCGGGAGCGGATCTTGGCCGCGGCGCGCCAGGTGTTTGCCCAGTATCCGTTCAAGGCGGCCAGCACCCGCTTGATTGCCGAGGCGGCCGGGATCGAGCGGCCCTTGATCCACTATTACTTCGGCTCCAAGGCGAAGCTGTTCGAGGCGGTGGCGCGAGACCTTTTCGAGGAGTTCAACCAGGCGCATCTGTCCTTTCTTCAAGGGGTGGAGCGACTTCCGCCGCGGGAAGGGCTTTCGCTTTACTTGGATCGTCTCCTGGACTACACCCTCCGGCACCCGGAGCCGATGCGGATCATCCTGGTCAACATGGCCCAGATCGGCAACCTGGACGAGATTCCCGGATACCAATACATTCCCCTGCACCTGGAGGAAATCCGCCACATTCTGGAGAACAAGGTGCCCTTGCAGGGACCGCCCTCTGAAATCCAGATGTTCTTCCTCTGCTTCAACAACCTGATGATCAGCTTCCTGGGCGCCAAATCCTGCCAGGCCCAGGTCCTGGGCCTCGATCCCGAGGGCCCCGAATACCGGCAATGGATCAAGGACGCGCTGCTCACCCTTTTCGCGCCCTGGCTCGCCCGCCTGATCTTCCCGGATTCCAATCGCTAGCTAAAACTGGATACTCGGTCCGTTTAGTCAGCGGCTTCGGCCGCCGGCGCCGGGCCGCGTGGTCGGCGGTGGAGCGGGCAGACTTTCAGGCATTCATCGCACTTGAGCCAATAGTTGTAGCCGGCGGTGTTGATGATCATCTCCAGGTTTTTCAGGCCTTCCTCGCCCTTCAGGGCCAGCGGATAAATGCCGTGGCGGATGGTGTGGGCCAGGCATTTCATCTTCTGGAACCCGCCTTCCGCAAACGCGCCGGCCGGACAGGCCTGATGGCAGGCTTGGCACTTCGGCGGACAGGGTTCCGCTTCCAGGACCGGATCTCCGGACAGTTGGGCATTGGTCACCACCGCGGCCAACCGGAGCAGGGCGCCAAAGCGGGGATGGTAAGCCAGGCCGCTCCGACCCAAGGCTGCCAGCCCGGCGCTAACCGCCGCATGTTTGAGCGAGAGGATGCCCCAGGGTTCGGCGCCGTGGAAGACCAGGGGCGCATAAGAGGGGATCGGGACCGCGAAGAAACCCTCGGCCTCGAGGCGATTGGACAGGCGGAGCGCGATATCGTCCAATGCTGGATAAATGCTGTGATAACTCCGGTGCAGGAGATACAGGTTATACTCGGGCGAGGCGAGCACGCCCCGCGGCATCGCGCGGCCGAAAACTATGACGGTGGCCGCGTCCCGGCAGATCGCTGACGGATGGTGTCGCTCCGGCGCCGCGGACCAGCGGTCCACCGGCGCGAAACCCACCGCGTCCACCCGGTCCCGGAGCCAATCCTGGAGCCGCCGCTGCAAAGCATGGTCCATCTGGATTTCCCGCTACTTGACGCCGAGTTCTTTAAGGCCGCGGCGGGACTCCAGGATATACATATGGCCCTCGCCCAGAAGCTTGGCGTAGCGGTCAATGATTTGCTGGTAGGCCTCCCGCGCCTTTTCCAGGTCGCGCAGCCCCTGGTGGTAGATGCGGGCGATCCGGAATTGCGGTTCCAGTTTGTCCGGGTCTTTGCCCAGGATTTCCAGGTAAGCCTCCAGCGCCTCGGGCCAGCGCTCGTGGCGGTAGAGGAAAATCGCATGAGCCAGGTCGCCCCGGTAAAGGACCTCGCTGTAACCCTCTTCGCGCTTGCGGCCGTAGAGGGCATCCGGGGCTTTGGTGGAGATGAGCTCGATCAGGTAACTCACCCCGGCGCCGATCACGACCCCCATCAGCATGCTGGCCGGCACCATCCACCACTTGCCGTAAACCGCGGTGATCAGGGCGCCGAAGAAAGCCCCCCAAAGAGCAGCGATGATAATGATGTAAAGGTTGGGCACCAACTCCAGCGCGCTGGTGAGCTGGGAACCAAACGCACTCTTCCTTTTCGGAGTTTCCCGCAGGGTCTTGGTGTCGAGCATGGAAGCGCCGCGGAACTCGGTTTCAAAAGTGATGGCGTCCAGCAAGTTGGCCTTGTTGAGGTTGGCGGTGCGGAGGTTGGTGCGGGTGAGGTCCGCCCCTTGCAGGTTGGCGCCTTCGAGGTTAGCGCCTTCGAAGTTGGCGCCCTTGAGCTTGGCCTTGGTCAAGTCGGCCAGGTAAAAGTCGGCGCCCCGCAGGTCGGCGTTCTCGAAGTTGGCCTCCAGCAGGTTGGCGCCGATGAAATAGGCCTCGCGCAGCGCGGCGTCGTGGAAGTCGGCGTAACGGAGCTTGGCTTTCATGAAGTTGGTCTTGTGTCCCTGGCAGCGGGCGAGGCGGGCGCCGACCAGCTCCTGCTCGGACAGGTCGAGGTTGGTGAGGTCGGCGCCGGTCAAGTCCTCCCTCGCGCGGATGCGCTCAAGCAAGGAGCGATCACCGGATCCGTTCTCGGCCATGAAACACTCCTCGGATCAAGTCCGGAGCGGCTTCTGCCAGCGCTGGCGCTGGGCGCGCAAGGCCTCCGGGTGAAAAGTGGTGGGCACCAGGTCCACCAAAGCCTGCTGGGCCGCCACCAGTTCTTCGCGGGAGAGGTGCGGGTGCGCCAGCGGCACAGAGTTCAGCAGGTAATCCACGTCCTCGTAGCTGGCATAGGGACTTGGCCCGCCGGCGGTCAAGTCCAGGTAAAGCTGGGAGCCGGGCGCCGGGGTGGTGAAGGAGGTGGAGATGGAGTTGGGCTTAATCCGGCGGACCAGGGCCAGGGTCGCCTCCACATCTTCCCGGGTCTCGATGGGCGCGCCCAGCATCATGAAGGCATGGGTCCCGATCCCGAACTCGTGGCACAACTCGAACGCCCGAATGGTGTCGTCCACCTTGATCTTCTTCTGGTAAAAGTCGAGCACCCGCTGCGAGCCGCTCTCCACCCCAAAGGCAATGCCCTGGCACCCGGCCTGTTTCATCACGGTCAAAAGCTCGGAGGTGATCAAATCCACCCGGGATTGGCAGGACCAGTGGCAGCCGGCCAGACCGGCTCGGGCCATGGCGCTGCCCAGCTCTTCAAACCATGGAATCCCGAGCATGGTCAGGGTGTCATCGCGGAAGAGGAAGGGCCGGGGGCCGATCCGGGCCTGGGCCTCGGCCATTTCCCGGACCACGCTTTCCGGGCTGCGGGATCGGACTTTTTTTCCGAAGAGGACGTCCTGCATGGGCTTGCAAAAGGAGCAGCGGAAGGGGCAGCCGCGGGAGACGAACATCCCGATGTGGATGAGGTTGTTGCGTTTGTATCCCTCGTAGTCAATCAGGTCGCGGGCCGGGAACGGCAGGGAATCCAGGTCGGCGATAAAAGGCCGCGGGGGTCCGCACCGCACGTTGCCCTCGCGCAACACGGCCACGCCCGGGATTCCGGCCGGGTCTCCCTTTTCCGCCAGGCGGGCGAAAAGCTCCTTCGCGGTGACTTCGCCCTCGCCGATGCTCAGGGCGTCAAAACCCTTGGCCAGGCTTTCCTCGGGACAAGCCGTGGCGTGCGGCCCGCCCAGCGCCACGGGCAGTTCCGGCCGCAGGGTCCGGATGCGTTCCAGCACCATGAGGGCCCGGCCGAAGAGCGCGGTGGACGAGCTTAAGCCCACGGCCTCGGCCCGAGAGAGCGGGGCGTCGAGCGCTTCCAGGCTTCCGGCCAGGGTCAGGTCGCAAAGCTCGACCAAGAAGCCGGCGGCGCGCAAGGAGGCGGCGACGGAAAGGATTCCCAGCGGCTCCTGGAGTTCGCCGAACGCCGGGTATTTTAAACGAGGATAAATGAGCAGGATGTTCAAATTTCAAAACCTCTAGCGGGGCTGCTTGACGATCGGCTCAGGTTTGGGTTTGCGCGGGGTCTGGAACTGGGTCTTTCCCCAAAAGGTCCCGACCTGAAGCTGCACTTGCAGGGAATCGAAGCTGGCGCCCTGGGACATGAAAAGCGGAAGGTAGCCCAGGCGCAGGCCCAGGCTGAGGCGCGCCGGCAGGAAGAATTCTCCGCCCAGGCCCAGGGGCACGCCCCAGCCGGCGGCGCTGTCCTCCTGCGTGCCGTTCACATAAAGCAGGGACTGGTAAAAGCCGATGCCGAGGTCGGCATACAGGTGAAAAGTTTTTTTGGTGAGCAGGTCGTTGCGCACGCCGGCATGGAGGCCCCAGGTGTCGGAAAAGAGGTCCAGATCGGAGATGGGGGAGTCGCTGGTATCCACCGGGTTCCTTTGCCAGGAGCCGCCCGCCTCCAAAGCCCAGTGGGGGCTAAGAAAACGGTCGTAGCCGGCGGTCGCCATCCAGGTCGTTTGCAGGTGGTCGGTGACCCAGCCGCTGCCGTTCCCGGGGAAGGTGGCGCCGGCGCCCAGGCGGACCAGGTTGGCCGGCGTCTCCTGGCTGAAACCCGGGGACGCCATACCGAGCAACAGGAAACACCATCCCGCTCTCTTCCATCTTTGCACGTTTAATCTCTCCTTCTCTTTGGAATCGGGATCATACTTTAGACGAACTCGGGGCGTTGGTCAAGAGCCATTCTTCTTTGGCAGGAAACGAGACGAAAAAAGAAAGAAGCGGTTTCACGCCAAGGCTCTAAGTCCTTCGATTCATAAGTTCGATGACGAACTTATTTACTCAGGACTTAGTGCTGAGTGAGCAAACTCATCAAGCAAGCAGAAATAATATTTCATCGTATTTGCGCATCGAAGCACTAAGTCGCTAAACTCAAGAACAAGAGGAAAGAGCTTGACGCCAAGAACCTCAAGACGCCAAGGGGTGACCGCTTGGCGAGTGGTTTCGACTTGGCGGCGGGGCCGGGGGAGGAGGAGTGAGAGGAAGCCGGCAGGGGTCTCCAAGCTTGGGGGCTTACCCCCCTGGCGCTTGGCGTCTTGGCTCCTTTGCGGCTTGGCGCGAAACTCTTTTTCTCTTGGGTTCCGGCTCGCCCGGGTTATGGAAGCAGGAATTAAAGGATATCGTAGGCCGCGTGGTCGGCGAGGAGAGCCTGGACGAGCTTGAGGTTGAGGGAGTGGCCGGATTTATAACCCCGGTAGGCGCCCTGGATGGGAAGCCCGATCAGCATCAGGTCGCCCAAGGTGTCGAGGATCTTGTGGCGGACAAACTCGTCGGGGAAGCGCAGCCCTTCGGGATTGATTACCCCCTGGGCATCCAGGATCACCGCGTTTTCCAGGGAGCCGCCCTTGGCCAGGCCGTGGGCTTTCAAGGTCTCCACCTCATGCAGGAAACCGAAGGTGCGGGCCCGGCTGATTTCCTCGCGGAAGTTGCCGTTGCTGAACTCGACTTCCAGGGTCTGGTCTTTGATCGCCGGATGGTCGAAGGAAATGGTGAAACGAATCCGCAAGCGGTCGGAGGGCATGAGTTCCGCCCACTTGCCGTTTTCTTCCACCCGCACCGGCCGGGTCACCACCAGCTTGCGCCGCGGCCGCGATTGGCGCTCGGCCCCGGCCGCATAAAGCATTTGCACAAACGGCTCGGCGCTGCCGTCCATGATCGGGATTTCCGGCCCCTGCACCTCGACCACCGCATTGTCAATCTGCAACCCGTAAAACGCCGCGAGCAAGTGCTCGACCGTGCCCACGCGGGTGCCGTTCACTCCCAGGGTCGAGGCATTCTGGGTGCTCCGGATGTTCTCGCACCGGGCCGGGATCAATTCCGGCCGTTTCAGGTCCGTCCGGACAAAAACAATACCGTGGTCCGGAGGCGCCGGCCAGATTTTCAAACTGGCGGATTCCCCGGTATGAAGACCTGTTCCCTGGCAAGATACGGGTATAGATAGAGTAGTTTGAAGCATTTTCCTGATATAAGGCAAGCAAGACTCAGGCCAAATAGTTATCAATCAAAAAAGCACTTAATTTCAATTACTTATGATGATGGAAAAAGCGAATAGATAAATGATGCCTTTTAATAACGTTGCATATTTATTACAATTGAACGGATTTTGTTGATTTTTAGCAACACCCCTGAATAAGAAAACGGGCTTATTTAATGGGCTCGTCCTGAGAATCTTGGGAATGAGCTTGCCGAATTCTGTGGGTGAGTTGAAGCCTTGACTAGACATAATTCTCTATCTTTTCAAGGTGTTGCATTGGTGAAGAAAGCCATCACAACCATCCGTGGCAACCGTGATACCCTCCGGGGGGCCAGTCCCCTAAACCTTGAAAGGAGCCTAAAGATTAAAGCCCGGTCGCGGGTTCAGCAACCGGGCTTGGTTGAAACTGGTGCGAAATACCGCTTATTCCTTTTCCTTCTGCGACTCCCCTACGCTTTGCGCGCGCTCGCGGATCAGGTCTTCCATTTCCAGCGACAGGAACTTGAGATCGTGCTTGAACCGGGCATGGTCTTCCATTAAAGGGACCAGTTGCTCAAGGCTCTTGGCCTTGGCTTCGAACCGGCAGGAGGAACCCAAATCTCGGCATCGGATCTTTTTCATCCCTGCACCCCCTTTTCGCTGCTTGCGGTCCTTGGGGACGCGACCGTGGTCGGCTCAAACCTCGCCTTCCCCCAAGCCCAACTCAATCGGACCTATTCTTTGGATTCAATCCTTACCCATTTAGATTCAATCTTTACCCATTTTGTTTCGCGCCCAGGTGTGAATCTCGTAACTCATTTCGGTTTCGACAAACTCCAGTCCATGCGATTGAGAGGTATGTTCCATTACCTGGGGGACTAATTCCTCTGGCTGTTCCGCCCGCGCCTCAAAATCGCAGAAGATCCCGATGTCCCGGCAGCCTAGATATTTCATGACCCCCCTCCTTTCGGAGAGTGAAAAATCTTGTTCCCTCTACTTTTTAAGATAATGACCGATTGAAGGTTGTCAAGAGAAAAAGTCAGGGGGGTAAAATTACCGGCCAGGGGCTCGGCAGTCTATTCGGTTCCTCTATTTTCCGGTTGGCCCCTTGGGGATGCGGCCGGTCTTGGTGGTCCAACTGCGGAGCTCCCGGCCCAGGACCCGTTCCAGCAAGCGGCCCAGGGCCAGGTATTGATCCAGGTTCAGCCCGGTCTCGATCTTCATCTCATCCAGCATCACCGCCAGGTCTTCGCCCCGCACGTTGCCGGTCAGGTCCGAGGGTGTGTAAAGCTCGCCGGTGCCCTTGATCGGGACCCGGTCCACTATGTTCGCCGGCTGGCCGCCCAGGCCGCCCATGGAGACGTCGAAGCAATAGACCCCGGCCTGGAGCGCGGCCAAACAATTGGCCAGGCCCCAGCCGCGCGACTCATGGAAGTGGGCCACGATCCGGACGTCCTTGTGCTTCTCCACGATTTGCGAATAGAAATCAAAGACCCGCTCCGGCGTGCCCTCGCCGGTGGTGTCGCCGAAATTAAGCTCGTCCACCCCAAGCTCATGGAAGCGGTCGGCGAACTCGAGCGAGGCGGCGGCCGGAACCGGCCCCTCGATCGGACAGCCGAAGGTGGTGCCGGTGGTGCCGATCACCTTGAGCCCGGCCGCGTGCGCGCGCTTGACCATGCTCGCCGCTTCCTTCCACATCTCCTCCCGGGGCCGGCCGGCGTTGCGGCGGTTGTGGCTCTCGCTGGTGGAGATCATGTAGAGGATCATGTCCGGCCCGAACCCCTGCTCCTTCGTTTGCAAGCATCGGTCCAGCGCCCGCTCGTTCAGGGTGATCACGTTGTAAGTCACGCCCGGCTTTTTCTTGAGGCGTTTGAGCAATTCCTCCGCGTCGCGGAACTGGGGCAGGTATTTGGGGGGCGCGAAGCTCGTGACCTCGAGCCACCGGAAGCCGGTCTCGGCCAGCGCCTCCAGGAAGTAGAGCTTGGTGTCGGTGGGCAGGAAGGACGATTCATGCTGGAAACCATCGCGGCAAGCAAGCTCGCGCAACTCCACCCGTTTCGGCAAATTCCATTTCATAACGCCTTATCCTAACCCAACCGCCCCGAGCAATTCAAGCCGGAAATTCTTTGGCCTCATTCGCTTAGCCGGTTGACTAATCCCCCGGACTGGGCTACAAAAAATCAACATGGCGATGGTTGCCGACACAAAGTGGGACGACGAAGAGATCGTCCTCACCCACATGTCGCCCGATACCCGGTTCCTCTTCGACCGCATGACCGAAGCCACCCTGGCCGCGGTCGCGCCCGCGCCGGGCGAGCGGGTCCTGGACGTGGCCTGCGGCCGGGGCACTGACGCGGTGCAAATGGCCCGGCAAGGCGGCCTGCTTTTCGGCCTCGAGCCTTCGGCCGGCATGATCCGCAAGGGCGGCGAGTGGCTTCTCGGCCCGGAGCCGTTTCTGCGGGCGGTGCGGGGCCTGGCCGAGGCGCTGCCCTTTGCCGACCAGACCTTTGACAAGGTGGTGTGCAAGGGCGCGATTGACCATTTTGTTGACGCGGAGCAAACCGTGGCGGAGATGAGCCGGGTCTGCAAACGCGATGGCCGGGTGATCGTCTCGGTGGCCAACTTCGAGAGCCTGAGTTGCCGGCTGGGCCGGGCCCTGGACCGTTTGCGGCAGGGCCTGTCCGGAAAGCCCAGAGCCGGACGCGCCTTCTGGGAGATGCCGGAAGATCACAATTTCCGGTTCGAGCCCCGCTTCCTCCGCCATTGCCTGGAGCCGCACTGCCAAATCAACTCGCTCCTCGGCGTCAGCCTGCTCTGGGGATTCCCCCACTGGGGCCAGGCGCTTCAGAAACTCGCTCCCGCCACCGCCGAATTCATCCTCACCCGCCTCGATTGGACCGCGCGCCGGGTCCCGGCCTGGGCCGATGTCCTGGTGGCCGTGGCCAAGCCGCGAAGATGAGGCCGATCTTTTCGGAGTAGTTCCGCCATGCCCACTAATGTGCCGCCCGACTATTTCAAGGCCGAAGACGAATACCGGAAGGCGAAGACGCCGGAGGACAAGCTCGCCGCCCTGGAAAAAATGATGGCGATCATGCCCAAGCACAAGGGCACCGAAAAGCTCCAGGCGGACTTGAAGCGGCGGATGGCCAAGCTCCGGGCCGGAGAAGGAAAGACGGCGACGGCGCGGCGGGGCGGGATCTTCCACGTGCCTCACGAGGGCGCGGCCCAGGTGATCCTGGTGGGAGCGCCGAACGCGGGCAAGTCGGCGCTGATCGTCCGGCTGACCCGGGCGGAGCTCTTGGTGGCGGCTTACCCATTCACCACTCGCTCGTTGCAGCAGGGGATGATGCTATATAATGGAATTATGGGTTGATCACGATATCGCGGAGATGTAGCCCAAATGCCCAGAAGCCTCCGTCATGGCGGGCAGGATCTACCTCGACCCAATCAATCGTGGTTACCACTCCCTCAAGGAGTCCTCCCCCCCAATAAACCGTGCTCGAGGGGTCCAGATAAAAACCATGGGGCTGGGAGGGATCAACAATAACGGTGCCCCTAATCCGGCCCCCGATATTACTACCCCGGGCCAGAATCTGATCCACCACCGCAGGATCGTCTATGCCGATCCATAAGCAATCCAGCCGGGCATTATTACGATTACATCCGGTATCCTGGATTAAAATCTGAGCCGCCAAGCCGTAGCGGGGATCGCCCGGAAGTGGAGCCGGATCAAAACATCCGGACTCCGCGGAAGGGGCGCAATAGACATCGCGGAACACGATCTCTTCAGATTCGGAATCCTGGTCGTTGCAGGCCAAGGAACAAGCGATGATCGAAACGAGAAAAAGAATCATCCCGCTTTTCCGCCCCGGGTGCACCATGGCTCTGCCTCCTGACCAACCGGTAAAAGGGGTCGGTGCCTCAATTTACCTTAAGGCCATCACGGGTTAAGCACGATTGCCCGAATGTCCAAAGGTAATCCCCACTCGGGCTTTCCACCCCCTCCTCCAGGTTCGTAATAAGCCGGGTCTGATTCCACTTGATCAATACTGGAAAGAATATCAAAGTAATCTCCTTCCAGATACGAGATGGTAGAAGGATCAAGATAAAATCCGTGAATCTGAGTGGGGTCGGCTTTGATTTTTCCGGCGATCACTTTCATACCAGCGGTGAATTTGTTGGCTTGGATTTGGTCCATGATCGTTGGATCATCTACTCCGATCCAGAGGCAATCCAATTGCTCATCTTCACTGTACCAGCTTTTGCAAGAGTCCTCAATAAAGACTTGGCCGGCCAGCCCGTAACGGGGGTCGCCGGGCAAAGGGGCTGGGTCAACAAAGCATCCCGATTCAGGAAATTTCATGCAATATACAGTTCGATAGATCACTGTTTCGTCATCGGAGTTCGTGGTATTGCAAGAAAAGGAACTAGCAACGACCAATAGAGTCCCAACAAAAACGAAGAGTTTAAGCCGATGGTCGAGCATCTTTGTCCTCCTCTCGTATGGACGGTTAAATTTTTTATTGGAGGGCTTTGGGCACATTCAGTCGGCCACCCGACTTTGTTTGACCACGCAAACCCGCAGGCTTATCAATGTTATCAAGAATGCGTTGCTTGATCTGGAGGGGCTGTCCAATGAGAGCGGGATATTTAGCCAGGATAAGCGCCGCGGCTCCGGCTACGTGTGGACAAGCTTGCGACGTTCCGCTTTCCTCCCCGATAAATCCCCAATGAGTTAGTATTGGAATTTTCTCTCCTGGGGCAGCCAAGTGAACACTCTGTCCAAAATTGGAAAACCAAGCCAGCCGGTCATCATGGTTGGAGGCGGCCACCGTGATGATATTATCCCGAGGAATTTCTGCCGGGGCCCACCAACCCTCGCTGGCAGGAAGGTTCGCGCTTCCATTGCCGGCCGCCACCACGTTGAGCAAATTTTGGGAAAGAGCATCATCGTAATCTTCAAGAATCTCAGAATCAAGATCAGGCAACATCCTTGACAGGCTGGAATTGGTGATATGGGCGCCATTCCGAACCGCATACTCGATTCCGTCAACCCAGGTTCCCAGATCCAGAACAATATCAGGATAGGCCACCACCACGGGCATCATCTGAACCTGCCAATTGATCCCGGCCAAATCCATTCCGTTGTTTCCGGTGGCGCCGATAATCGAAGCCACGCCGGTGCCGTGACCATAGATATCATATGTATCCTTGTTATTGGTCACGAAATTCCAGCCCCACCGATCATCCATAAACCCGTTTCCGTCATCATCGATTCCGTTATCCGGAATTTCATCCTGATTCACCCAGATATTAGGAGCGAGATCGGGAAGATTCCGGGCAATTCCGGTATCCAAGATGGCTACGACAATATTGCGACTGCCGGTCGTGATATCCCATGCTTCCGGGGCATCTACATCCGCATCCCAAGAACCACCCGTTTGGCCGGTGTTGTGGAGTCCCCATTGGAAGGGAAAGCCCGGATCATTGGGCAAAGCCGCCAGTTCGAGAATCCAGTTTAAGTAGGCCAATTTTACGCTTTCCTGAGCGAGAAGAATATCCCGGGCTTCTATTTCCGAGCCTGGAGTAACTTTGATTCGATAATGCCAGGTCCCGGGGTAATTAAAAATAACCTCTGCTCCCACGAGATCAAAAACATCTTGAACGGTCTCTTGACTTGTGCCCGCATAGAATCTTACCACCAATTCTCCTGGCTTGAATTCCGGGACCAGCGAGGAAATCTTCCCTCCATAAAGATTGATAACCGGCTTCAAGATAACTCCCTGAGGTTCATTTTGAAGGAGGGAATGCTCGGCATCGAGCCGAATCGTAATTTCAGTTGTTTTCTGATCTTCAATCCGGATTTTAACTCCCGGGGCAGGAATCGCTTTGATCCCGGTTTCTTCTCCGCTGGGAACTCGGACGGGCTTTTCTCGATAAGAAACTACCGCTTTTCCACCCGGAGTAATAAAACGGATCCACTGTAGAGTTCCAGCCGGAACATTACCAATCCCAGAGAAAAGACGTGGAGTAACTCCTGGAAAGCCCACCAGCCGGAGAGAGCCTTCCCGGTCTTCCAATACTACGATTCTACCTTCTTCGTCATTTTCTCCGGAAACAATATGGGCTTCGATCCGACTTATGGTTAAGGAAACTTCTTGAAAATCCGGGAGTCTGATTTCATCAACATAGATTTTGAAGATCCCTGGGTCACCTGGCGGTGAGTCTACATCTCCTCCACAAGCACAAAACAAGATCAATACTCCGACCCCAATAACTAACTTTTTCATGGCTTCTTTCCTCCTTGTTTGGAATTAAAAGGGCTTTGACTTTAACTTCTGCCAAATCTTAGAGGATTTTTATGAACCTGTCAAGAAAAAAATGCACCGGGGCTTTGATAAGGGGAAGTGATGATTCCAAGTCTTTGATCCTGCTATAATGGTTCCATGCCCACCAATGTGCCGCCCGATTATTTCAAGGCCGAGGACGAGTTCCGGAAGGCGAAGACGCCGGAGGACAAGCTTGCCGCCTTAGAGAAGATGATGGCGATCATGCCCAAGCACAAGGGCACCGAAAAGCTCCAGGCGGACTTGAAGCGGCGGATGGCCAAGCTCCGGGCCGGAGAAGGAAAGACGGCGACGGCGCGGCGGGGCGGGGTCTTCCACGTGCCTCACGAGGGCGCGGCCCAGGTGATCCTGGTGGGAGCGCCGAACGCGGGCAAGTCGGCGCTGATCGTCCGGCTGACCCGGGCCGAACTCCAAGTAGCGCCCTACCCTTTTACCACCCGCTCGCTGCAGCAGGGGATGATGCCGTTCGAGAACATCCAGATCCAGTTGGTGGACACCCCGGCCATTTCCGGGGAGTTCATGGAGTCCTGGCTGCCCGGGGTGGTGCGGAACGCGGACTATGCCCTGGCGGTGGCCAACCTGGCCGGCCCGAATGTGCTCGAAGAGCTGGAGACGGTGATCCAGCGGCTGCAGGAAGGCAAGGTGGATTTGGTCCAGGAGGCGGAAAGCAAGCTCTTGCCGGAAGGCGGGGCGCGGGTGCGCGCCATGATCGTGGGGACCCATCTGGACCGGCCGGAGGCGGGGGCAAACCGCGACGCGCTCTCGGAGCTTTACGCGGATCGGTTTCCCATGCACTTCTTGTCGGTGGAAAGCGGAGCCGGGGTGGAAGAATTTCGGGGAAAAGTTTTCCAGGAGCTCCGGATCATCCGGGTTTATACCAAAGCGCCGGGCAAGCCGGCGGATCGGTCGAACCCGGTGATCTTGCCCCGGGGCAGCATCCTCCTGGATTTCGCCCGCGCCATCCACAAGGATTTCGCGGAAAACTTGAAATTCGCGCGGATCTGGGCTAAAGATAAATACGAAGGCCAACGTATTCCCCGCGATCACCGGCTGGAAGATGAAGACGTGATCGAGATGCACTTGTAAATTGAGATCTTGAGGTTGCGCGCTTGAGGTCAAGCGCGCCCCGAAGGAGGAATTGAGAAGCGAATGCCGGAACCGAAAGACGACCAGGAAATCACCACCTTGGGCGCGGATGCCCAGACCCGGGAGTTGCCGGAAGGCATCCTGGTGATGTTGCGGGTGGTTGAGGGCGCCGAGCCGGGTCGGGGCTACCAGGTCACCTCGGTGCCGGTGACCCTGGGCCGGGACGCCCTGAGCGGGATCTCCCTGCCCGACCCCAAGATGTCCCGCCAGCACGCGGCCCTGGCCCTGCAAGGCTCGGAGTTTGTGCTCAAGGACCTGGGCAGCACCAACGGCACCTTTGTCAATGACAAGCGGGTGAAAGAGGCGGCGCTCTGCAACGGCGATCAGGTGCGCCTGGGCAATACCGTTTTGGAATTCATCCTCAGCCATCCCGCGGCCGGCAAAGGGAACTGAGATGTTGTTTCAGGCCTACGGGGACACGCATCAAGGCAAAGTCCGCGCCTTTAACCAGGACTGTTACCTTCTGAATCGGACCCTGCAGTTGTTTGCGGTGGCCGATGGAGTGGAGGGCCGGCCCTACGGCGAGGTGGCCAGCCGGATGGCGGTGGCGGAGTTGGAAAAAATCCTCAAAGACCTGGACGTGTCCGCGGATGCCACCCCGCCGGAGGGCGAGATGAAAGGCATGCCCCTGCCGGCCCGGGCGGTCAAGTATGCCCTGCGGGAGACCAACCGGCGCATCCTGGAAAAGGCCGGTAAGGAGGGCAAGTTCATGGGTATGGCCAGCACCTTAAGCGCCCTGTGGATCAAGGACGACCGAATCTATATCGGGCACGTCGGGGACAGCCGGATTTACCTGATCCGTAAAAACCGCGCCCAGCAACTGACCCGCGATCACACCACCATGGCCGAAGCCCAGCCCAATACCGCGGAAGACATCGAGCTTTATGAAGATATCAGCCCGGCCTCGGAGCATGAACTGAGCCGGGCGCTGGGGATCACACCGGATATCCAGGTGCAATTGTCCGGCGGCACGCCCCAATCCGGCGATATCTTCCTCCTTTGCACCGACGGGCTTTATAGCCAAATGCGCGAGTTTGAGATCGTGGAAGCGGTGGCCGGCAAAGACCCGGAATTAGCCTGCAAAAAATTGATCCAATTGGCCAATGCCAAAGGAGGCAAAGACAACGTGGCCTTGATTATAGTGCAAGTGAGCTGACATCTTGTGAAATCCCAATCAACCCTTCTCCCTGAGGTTAACCCATCTAAATTAAAAAGAACAATAATATCAAATAGTTAACGAAAAATGAACTATCCCTGCCCCTTATTTAGCACTTTCAAAAAAAGAGTGCTAAAATTTTTGTCCAACCTATTGACAATTATCAAAAAATGACTATATTATATTGCCTCGGGATGAGGGAGAAAATTGTCTCGACTTTCTAACTATTGGAAAAAATTAAATAAAAGGAGGAACTGGAGAAATGGGACTGAATATTCGTCCGCTGCAAGATCGGATTATCGTGAAGCAGTTGGAAGAGGAAGGCAAGAGCGCGGGCGGGATCATCATCCCGGACACGGCCAAGGAAAAGCCTCAGCAGGGCAAAGTGATGGCCGTGGGCAATGGCAAGGTCATGGAGGACGGCAAGATCCGGAAGCTGGACGTGAAAGTGGGAGACCGGGTGCTGTTCGAGAAATATTCAGGCGCTACGGTGAAGATCGAGGGCGAAGATTACATGATCATGCGGGAAGAGGAAGTGCTGGCGATCATTCACTAAAGTCAGTTCACGGTTAACGGTTCACGGTTCAAGGCCCAAGGGCTTGATCGTCGTGAGCTTAAGAATTTAATCAGGAGGTTTGGAAGATGGCGGCAAAAGAAATCAAGTTCGATGCGGACGCAAGAGCCAAGATGATCAAGGGCGTGAATACCTTGGCCGATGCGGTCAAGGTGACCCTGGGCCCCAAGGGCCGGAACGTGATCCTGGAGAAGAGTTTCGGCTCGCCCTTGGTGACCAAGGACGGCGTGACCGTGGCCAAGGAGATAGACCTGGAAGACAAGTTCGAGAACATGGGCGCGCAGATGGTGCGGGAAGTGGCGTCCAAGACCTCGGACGTGGCCGGCGACGGGACCACCACCGCCACCGTGCTGGCCCAGGCCATCTACCGCGAAGGCAGCCGACTGGTGGCGGCGGGGACCAACCCCATGGGCCTGAAGCGGGGTATAGACAAGGCCGTGGCCGCGCTGGTGGACGAGCTGAAAAAGATCAGCAAGCCGACCAAGGACCGGGCGGAGATCGCGCAGGTGGGCACGGTTTCCGCCAACAACGACAAGCTGATCGGCGACATCATCGCCGAGGCCATGGACAAGGTGGGCAAGGAAGGCGTGATCACGGTGGAAGAGGCCAAGGGGATTGAGACCAGCCTGGAGGTGGTCGAGGGCATGCAGTTCGATAAGGGCTACCTCTCGCCTTACTTTGTCACCGACGCGGAGAAGATGGAGTGCGCGCTGGAGGACGTCCACATCCTGCTCCACGAGAAGAAGATCAGCTCGATGAAGGACCTGCTCCCGCTCTTGGAACAGATCGCGCGGATGAGCAAGCCTTTGTTGATCATTGCCGAGGACGTGGAAGGCGAGGCGCTGGCCACCCTGGTGGTCAACCGGCTCAAGGGCACCCTCTCCTGCTGCGCGGTCAAGGCGCCCGGGTTCGGCGACCGGCGCAAGGCCATGCTCGAGGATATCGCCATCCTGACCGGCGGCACCTTCCTGGCCGAAGACCTGGGACTGAAGCTGGAGAACGTGAAGCTCGCCGACCTCGGCCGGGCGAAAAGAGTGGTGGTGGACAAAGACAACTGCACCCTGGTGGACGGCGCCGGCAAGAAAGACGACATCAAGGGGCGCATGAACCAGATCCGCACCCAGATCGAGGAAACTACCAGCGACTACGACCGGGAGAAACTGCAGGAACGGCTGGCCAAGCTGGTCGGGGGGGTGGCGGTGATCAAGGTGGGCGCGGCCACCGAGACCGAGATGAAGGAGAGGAAGGCGCGGGTGGAAGACTCGCTCCATGCCACCAAGGCCGCGGTGGAAGAGGGCATCGTGCCCGGCGGGGGAGTGGCTTATATCCGGGCGCTGGCGGCCCTGGAGAAGCTCAAGCTGGAGGATGAGGACGAGCAGTTCGCGATCAAAATCGTGAGGAAGGCCCTGGAAGAGCCGGCGCGCTGGATCGCCCAGAACGCCGGGGTGGACGGCTCGATCGTGCTGGACAAGATCAAGAACGGCAAAGGCGGCTTCGGCTTCAACGCGGCCACGGAAACCTATGAGGACCTGGTCAAGGCCGGGATCGTGGACCCGACCAAGGTGGTGCGCATCGCCTTGCAGAACGCGGCTTCGGTCGCCGGGCTTTTGATCACCACCGAGGCCATGATCGCGGAGCGACCGGAAGAAAAAGAGAATATGCCGGGCATGGGCGCTGGCGGCGGGATGTATTAAGAGGCGTAGGGGCTACCGGACTTCGGCGAGCTCAGTCGAGCCGCCGGTCGCCCCTACGTGCTTCGACTCAAAGACCCGGGGGCCAACCCCCCCGGGTCTTTTGTTAACTTGGGGTCAGGCCCCTAAACTTAACAAAGGGACCTTTTTCCGGCTATTATGCTAAAATGCCGGTAAAGGAATCCGGGTGAAGCTCAAGGCGGCCATCTTCGACGTGGACCAAACCCTGGTGGCGACCCAGGATCTGATCCTGGCCGCTTTCAATCATGTCCTGGCCAAATGCTTGAAAAAGGAGCTGGCGGCAGAGGAGATCATCGCTGCCTTCGGGCCTACGGAGGAAGGCATCTTGAAGAACCTCCTGGGCGTCCGCTACACGCCGCAGGTGCTGGAAGACTTTTACCGCTTTTACCAGGCCCACCACGACCGCGTCCGCGTCTATCCCGGCATCCCCCAAGTCCTCAGCCTCCTCTCCTCCCATCGCATCGGCCGCGGCATCCTCACCGGCAAAGGCAACCGCTCCACCCTCTTCACCCTCTCCGCCACCAACCTGCTCAACTCCTTCGAGGTGATCGTGACCGGCGATAACCTCAGCCGGCCCAAGCCCCACCCCGAGGGCCTGTTCAAGGCCATGACCGCGCTCAAGGCCGACCCCGAGCAGACCCTGCTGGTCGGAGACGCGGCCGCGGATTTCATGGCCGCCAAAGAAGCCGGGGCGCGCTGCTGGGGCGCTTACTGGGACGTGGCCGAGCCGGAAGCCTTTCACAAATCATTGCCCGTCCGGCCCGACCGTTTTTTCACCAAGGTCGCCGACTTCCACCAGGCCCTGCTCAAAGCAATCTCCAAAAGCTGAAGATCAGTAGGTAGGCAGTAGTCGTTAGTCAGGGAAGAGGATTGAGGCTTTGATACAAAATACGGCATACGAAATACGGCATACGAAATACGGAATACCTCTTCAAGATCATCCACGAAGGACACGAAGAAACACGAAGGCTTTCAAAACTGTCTGCTCTTACCTGACTACTGCCTGCTATCTACTGCCAACTGCTTTTGACCGCCAACCGTGAACTGTGAACTTTTCCTGGAGGGGGACAGACATTCCGGTCCGTAAACGTGAACCTGAACGTGAAGGAAATCGGTTGACGGTTGGCGGTTCGCGGTTGGTGGAAAGCAAGGGGTAGCCGCGACCGCCCCGGTCGTGGAATTAGATCCCATTTTTTCGGTAATCCTGCGTGGCGGGATGTAGGGGCGCGATTGATCGCGCCCAGTAGGGGCACGGCATGCCGTGCCCCTACCCAAGATACCTGGCGCAATGCGCCCCTACGGTCTCCTACTACTTGCGGAGCCGGGAAATCCGCGCCAGGTTTTTATTTACCACCTCCTGATAATGCGGAAAATGTTCCAGGGTCCAAACCCGAAGCGCCTCCAGAAAAGCCTTCTCCGCTCCATTTAATTTTTCCTCTCGGATTGGGGGCAGAGCTTTAGTTGTAAGTTAATTCAGATTTGAATAGGATCGAAGAGTCCAGGGCGATGCCTTTTTCTCCCCGCTTCACCCTTGCCCATGCGATTGAAGATTTGACATTGGTCCGGGGGAAAGTTAGACTGGCGCTAGAGGAAGCGAAGATGACCAAAGTCTCGACCGTTCGGGCGAAAGATCATTTTTCCGAGATCATCCACCGGGCCGAGAAAAAGAAGGAATCCGTCATCCTGACCCGGGGAGGCAAGGGAGTGGCCGCGGTGGTTCCTTTGGACCTGTTGGCTTACATCGAGGAACTGGAGGACCAGCTTGATTTAAGGGAGGCCAAGCGGGCGGAGGCCGAGGCGCGGAAGAAGGGCGAGAAGCCGATCCCCTGGGACAAGGCCCGGAAAATGCTCAAGCGTTAAACCTTGGTTTATCAAGTCACCATCCTCCCTTCCGCGCTCCGCGCTCTTCAACGCCTGGATCGGCCGGCGCGGGAGAGAATCCTCGCCAAGATCGCTCTTTTGTCTGATAATCCGCGTCCGGCTCAGTCCAAGATCTTAAAAGGGGACGAACCCTACTATCGCCTCCGGGTGGGGGATTACCGGGTCATTTATAAGATCGAGGATGAATTTCTGGTAGTTCTGGTGGTGAGGATCGGGCATCGCAAGGAAATCTACCGGCGGCGCTGATCCCCAGGATTGCGGGATTGGGGTCAGCTTCATTTTACACATAAAGCAGTAAACAGTGCACGGTGCACAGTGCATAGTAATTAAATTTGATGATAGGCAGGAATGCCTGTCCCCCTGCCTGATTGATCAGTTTGAGCTTTTCTTGTAATCTGCGCAATCAGCGGATCTCCTGGATTCCGCGACCGGGGCGGTCGCGGCTACATTTTGGTTATGCGTGGGCGACCCCGCCTGCGCATCCTGGGCGCGATGAATCGCGCCCCTACTTTCCGCCAACTGCGAACCGCCAACTGCTAACCGGCTTCAGCCTGGGGTGGTTGCCGCGTAAGATGGGGTGGTTGCTGTGCAGGATGGGGTGGTTGCCGCGTAAGATGGGGTGGTTGGCGTGCAATATGGGGGGGACCCGCGCGGAGCGCGTGTCAGGTGTCATGGTGTCAAGTGTCAGGGTGTCAGAGCAGGAGATTAGACAAGATTTTTCCAAGGTTAGGCAGCCTGGCCCGGTTCCCGGGTGGTTGGAGAGGGGGAGTTGAGGATTCGAGAAGGGTGGCGCCAAGAGTCCCCTGGCGTTTTGAGTGCAATTTGGCAAAAAAGCCTTGAGAAATTGCAAGGTTAGCATCTCGAACGATTGTTTTATTTCAGCCTTCATCCTTGAGACTTCATCCTTCCTTACTATATGGAGAAATGTTGCAGTTTTTCTTGCCCCCACCCTTTGCGGACCGGCGAGCCGCCGGGGGCAATTTTGGCCCACTCCCGTCCGCCTTCGCGAGAGGGAAGTCCTGCCTACGCCCGCCGTAGCGGGCTACGCGCAGGCGGGAGCGCTATGGCGGAGTCCCTTGGTCGCGGGCGGAAAGCAGGGAGCCGTTGACTGGCCGGAATGCCCGTTCCTTTAAGCAAACCAGGGCACGGAAAGCCGTGCCCTTGCGAACCGAGCCATTGCTGAGTTCAGAGCGCTTTCAAAGCCTGATCCAGATCCTCCAGGATATCTTCAATCGCCTCGATGCCCACCGAGACCCGGACCAGGTCGGGCGTGATGCCGTTGGCCCGGCGCGATTCCTCGGTGAAGCTGACATACTGCGACGACCAGGGGTGGATGACCAGGGTCTTGCAGTCGCCGAGGTTGGCCAACTGGTAGATCAGCTTGAGCCGACGGATGAAGTCGAAGCACTGCTTCTCGGTTTCCAGCCCAAAGGTCAAAAGCGCGCCGAAGCCCTTGCCCTGGAACTGGGCCTGGGCGGCGGCGTGATCAGGGCTTTGGGCCAGACCGGGGAAGTTGACCCACTTCACCTTGGGATGCCGGTCCAGAAATTCCGCGACCCGGATCGCGTTGGCCAGGTGCCGCTCCATGCGCAGGGCCAGAGTGTCGGACCCGATCAGGGTCAGGAAAGAAGAGAACGGCGACTGGGTAGTGCCGAAGTTGATGTGGATCTCGCGCCAGACCTTGTCCAAGCAGGCCAGTTTTCCCTTGCGCTCCTTGAAGGGCTTGAAGTCGGGATACTTGTCCTCCGGCCAGTCAAAGCGGCCCGCGTCAATGACCACCCCGCCCACGGCCGCGCCGTGGCCGTTGATGTACTTGGTGGTGGAGTGGACCACGATGTCGGCTCCATGCTCGAAGGGTCGGAAAAGGTAAGGGGTGGCCAGGGTGTTGTCCACGATCAGGGGCGCCCGGTGAGCGTGGGCCAGTTCGGCCAGCTTGGCGATCTCGGGCACGTCCAGCTTGGGGTTGCCGATGGTCTCCACGAACAGGAGCTTGGTCTTGTCGCTCACCGCCTTTTTCCAGGCGCCGAGGTCGGCGCTCTCCACCAGCTTGACCTCGATGCCCAGCTTTTTGAGCACGTTGGCGTAGAGCAGAAAGGTGGACATGAAGAGCGAGTTGCCGGAGATGATCTCGTCTCCGGCCCGGCAAATGGCGAGGATGGCGTCATTGATCGCGGCCATGCCCGAGCCGGTCACCACCGCGTCAAGGCCGCCCTCAAGCAGGGCGAGTCGCTTTTCCAACACCTGGTTGGTCGGGTTGCGCAGCCGCTGGTAGATAAAGCCGGACCTTTTGCCCGCGAACACCTCCGAGAATTCCTCCGCGGTGTCAAACCGGTGCGAGGCGGTCTGGTAAATAGGCGCCAGGCTGGCCGAATTCCACTCGCCGGGCGTCTGACCGCCGTGGATGACCAGGGTCTCAAATTTCCAGGTTGAGTTCGACACCTTCCGATCCTCCTTTGCCATCAGGTTGCGGTTTTGAAAATTAAAAATTATGCTTCCTCAAATAGCCAGGTGCTCAAGTAGCGTTCGCCGGTGTCCGGCAGCACCGCCACGATCAGTTTGCCCGCCATCTCCGGCCGCCTGGCCACCAAGAGCGCGGCCCAGGCCGCGGCCCCGGAGGAAATGCCCACGAAAATGCCTTCCTCCTTGGCCAGCCGACGCGCGATGTTCCCGGCGTCTTCCTCTTGCACCTGGATCACCTCGTCAATGATCTTGCTGTTGAGAACCTCCGGCACAAACCCGGCGCCGATCCCCTGGATCTTGTGCGGACCCGGCTTGCCCCCGGACAGCACCGGCGAGCCTTTGGGCTCCACCGCGATCGCCTGGAACAAAGGCTTGCGCTGCTTGATCACTTCCGCCACCCCGGTGATGGTGCCGCCGGTGCCCACGCCGGCCACCACCACGTCCACCTTGCCCTCGGTGTCGTTCCAGATTTCCTCCGCCGTGGTCCGGCGATGGACCTCCGGGTTGGCCGGGTTCTGGAACTGCTGGGGCATCACCGCCCCGCGAGTCTTGGCCACGATCTCCTCCGCCTTGCGGATCGCGCCGGTCATGCCCTCCGCCCCGGGCGTCAGCACCAGCTCGGCTCCCAGCGCCTTGAGCAATTTCCGCCGCTCGATGCTCATGGTCTCGGGCATGGTCAAGATCAGGCGGTAGCCCCGGGCCGCGGCCACAAAAGCGAGGGCAATGCCGGTGTTGCCGCTGGTCGGCTCCACCAGCACGGTGCCGGACTTGATAAGCCCAGCCTTCTCGCCGGCGTCAATCATGGCCACGCCGATCCGGTCCTTGACCGAGGCCAGGGGGTTCCGGCTTTCCAGCTTCACCACCACTTCGGCCCGGGCGCCGTCCAGCACGCGCCGGAGCCGGACCAAAGGGGTATTACCGATCGTCTCGGTGATGTCGTTATAAATTTTCATCGCGCTTCTCCTTCCCTACTCGGAAGACATCAGCCCGGCATCGCTCAAATGTTATAATCCATCTCTCCGCTGACGTGATCCAAGACTTCCTGGCGAGCCGCGAGATCGGCCAAGGTCTTCTGATCCCAAAGCCGGCGGCTGGCTTCCTCGGTTTCCTGCCAGACTTCCAAGACCGCGCAGCGGGAGCGGCTGCCTTTTCTCGGAATCGGGTGCAAAGATCGAGGCTCCCTCTCCCCTTCCAGGGAGACCAAAATTTCTCTGGCCTTAATCTCTGCGGCCGGTTTCGCAAGCCAAAAACCTCCCCGCGTTCCCCGCGAGCTTTCGACCAGGCCCGCCTGGCGAAGCAAGCGCATGATCTGCTCCAGATATTTTTCGGAGATGCCATAACGAGCACCGATTTCGCGGATCATCACCGGCCCCTGTCCCTGGCGGCGCGCCAGCTCGATCATGGCATGGAAACCATAGTGTCCTTTAGTTGTCAGCTTCATATTTACTACTAATCTAATAGTATTGCTTTTATTGTAATTGAAAGATCAATCTTTGTCAAGCTGATTTTCAAATTTATTGTGGAATGTGGTTATATCAGCAATTATATAATAGCATTGATAATTATTAAGATTCAATTAGTTATGATGAAAATTGCAAGTTCTTGGGCAAGGGAATTGAACTCAGGGAAAATCTCTAACCCTAAACCTTATCCACTCATTAAACCGGTCCCGGACCAAGCCCCGGACTGTCGCGGCGCTTATGGAGTGTGGTGCTTTAGCGCCGCTTTCCTTCGCGGCAATTCATTGCCGCCCTCAGCTTGGGGGACAGGCATTCCTGCCGGTCAACCTTGATGCCCGCCGATCAATCGGCCGGCAAGAAAAGCGGCGATGAATCGCCGCACTCCAAAGGGATGCCCAACCTTCCGGCCGCTGACCTCCATGCTATTCAATAATGTAATGTCAAATGTCAAGACCTGACCCCAATCGAGAAGAACTAAAGGATAAGCTCCGATGAGCATCCTTTCTGATACAATAGGCCCATGGCGGCAAAAACGAAACTCTCCCGGGATGGCCGCCTGGCCGAAGAGCGGGGGACTATCCGCAAACCCTGGGCCGACCAGCTCAAGGTTCTGCTCTGCTTTCCCGCGCCTTATCCCGTGGCCATGGCCAACCTCGGCTTCCAGACCATCTACGGTCTGCTCAACGAAGAACCCGACGTGCTCTGCGAGCGCGCGGTCTTTCCGGACAAGGAAGAGCTCCTGCGCCTGGAGCGCACCGGCGCGCCGCTGGTCAGCCTGGAGAGCGGCCGGCCCTTCTCGGATTTCGACCTGGTGGCCTTCTCGGTCCCGTTCGAGTCCGACTTCGTGCAACTCATCGGCATGCTCGAACTGGCCAAGCTCCCGCTCCGCGCCGCCAACCGGGCCAAGGCCGCGGGACCCGAGCATCCGCTGGTCATGGCCGGCGGAGTCGCGGTCAGTCTCAACCCCGAGCCGGTGGCCGAGTTTCTGGACCTGGCCGCGATCGGCGAGGCCGAAGCCATCCTGCCCGAATTCCTCGCCCGGGTGCGCGAAGCCAGGAGGCGCAGGGAACCCCGCCGCAAATGGCTCTTGCGTCTGCTCGACTCGCCCGGCTTGTATGTGCCCTCGCTCTATCGCGTCCGCTACCGCGAAGACGGCACCATCCTGGACCGGCAGCGCCTGCACCAGGCGCCGGAGATCATCCGCCGCGCCGCGCCGAAAGATCTTTCCGGGCTCTCCACCCGCAGCCGGCTGTTCGCGCCCGGGGTGGAGTTCGCGGGCATGGCGCTCCTGGAAATCTCGCGCGGCTGCGGCCGGGCCTGCCGCTTCTGCGCGGAAGGCTGGCTCTTGCGGCCTCCCCGGCACCGGCCGCTTTCAGAACTGAAAGCCGACGTGGCCCTCCTGGCCCGGGAGCAGCCCAAGCTCGGGCTGATCGCCCCTACCCTGTCCGACTTCCCGGAGCTGGCGCCGCTGTTGGAGGAGATCATTCGGCAAGGGGCCAAGGTCTCGGTTTCCAGCCTGCGCCTGGACAGCCTGGACGAGCGCTTGCTCCGGGCTCTCGCCGCCTCCGGTCACCGCACCCTCACCCTGGCGCCGGAAGCCGGGTCCGAGCGGCTGCGGCGGGTGATCAACAAGGCGATCTCGGACCGGAGCATCCTGGAAGCCGCGCGCCGGATCGGCCGGGCCCGGATCCCGGAGGTGAAGCTCTATTTCCTGGTCGGGCTTCCCTTCGAGACCGCGGCGGACGTGGCCGAGATCCCAGTGCTGGTGAGGAAAGTGCTGGCCGCCCTGGCCCTGGCCGCGGGCAAGAAGCGATTCCCCGGCTCGATCAGCCTGAGCGTGAACCCCTTTGTGCCCAAACCCTGGACCCCTTTCCAGTGGCACCCGATGGAGAGCGTGAAGGTTTTGGAAGACAAGCTGCGACTGATTCGGAGCGAGCTGCGGCAGGAGAGTCAGGTCACGGTATCCGGCGAATCGCCGCGGCTGGCCCAGGTGCAGGCGATCATCAGCCGCGGTGACCGGCGGGCGGCCGAGTTGATCGCGAGCGGCTGGCAGAGCCGCGGCAACTGGGCGCGGGTGCTGCGCGAGAGCGAGTTCCCGGTGGAATTTTACACCGTCCGGCCGCGCTATGCGGACGAGGTTCTGCCCTGGGACTTTCTGGAGCCGGGCGTGCTCAGAAAATACCTGCTCGATGAATACCACCGCGCCCATGCGGGCAAGCCCACGCCGGCCTGCAACCCGCGGCAATGCCGGGCGTGCGGGGCGTGCGGGTAGAAAAGTATATAGTATGTCGTATGCAGTATCGGGGAAGAAACCGGAAGCGGGGGATCGCGGATGAGGGCGCAGTGGAAATGGGGGACGGCGCTTGGATTGGCGCTCACGGCCGCATCAGCCTGGGCGCAAGGCACGCCGGCCAAAATGCCGTTTATAGATTGGGATCATTTACAGAACCCGGTGCTAAGCGTGCCCGACCGGATGCTCAAGGACCAGTCAATCGTTTATTGGGAAGGCACGTTTTATATTTTTGCCTCCAACCGGTTTGACCAGAACGACCCGCAGAAAGACTCCAAGGAGATTTGCTTTTACCGGACCCGCGATTTCAAGAGCTACGAATGTTTTTTCGATGCGGACCTGAAAGTCCCTTTTCCGAAAGGCCCGGTGGTGGAAGGCTCGTATGACGTGAGCTTGATTCAGGGAACCTGGTATATGGTCTTCCAGGCCGGCCCGAACAACCCCTTGCGTCTCTATTACTCCACCTCCTCCGACTTAATCAATTGGGCGCCGGCCCGCGCGCTCGCCCCGCGGCTCCAGCCCAGGATGCGGCACATTGACGGCGCTTTGGCCGAGGAAGGAGGGTATTTTTATCTGGGTTACAAGGGACGCCAGCAGTTTTATGTGACCCGCTCCCCAAGCCAGATCCTGGACGGAAATTGGCTCCCGGCCCGGAAGGCGAGCGCGGACGGCAAGTGGGCCGAAAACTTTCAGTTCCTCAAGATTGACGGGACCTGGCGCCTGGTCGCGACCGGCTGGGGCCCGGGAGAGCGGAGGCGGACATATACCAGCGGGCATGAGTCTTTCCTTTACACCATGGCGGGATCCGGAAGCAGTCTGAGCGATTGGACCCGGTGGGTGGAGAGGACTCAGCCCCGGATTCCCATCGAAGACTGGAACCGCGCCATGCACGCTAACTCCGCCTTCCTCTGCGACTGGCGGGCCTTTGACGGTTATTTCTACCTCTTTTACGCCGGGTGCAGTGACGCGAAAGGTTTTCAGGGCCGAGGCCACGGCCAGATCGGGGTGGTCCGCTCGCGCGACCTCCAGCACTGGCGCCTGCCGGGGGACCTCAGCCCCTGAGCCAAAACCATTCATTCAAGATTTCACGCGAAGCCGCAAAGTCGCAAAGAGAAGAGGACAAGAGGTTAAGACCGAGCGCACAGAGATCACGGAGAAATTGAAAGCCGGGTAAAGAACGCCATGCTTCGCTTCTGAATCTTCGCCCTCAGTGTCCTCGGTGTGCTCCGTGTTGAAAGGCTCTTCCTCGCGCCCGGCGTGAAACCTCTTCTTGGGCTAAGTGCTTCAGCTCATAATTTCGATGAAGTATTTTCACTGCTCGGTCCCGCCTTGCCCCATCACGCTCCCCCTCACCCTCCCCTCTCCCCCCAGCGGGGGAGAGGATAAGGAGAGGGGGGTAGCCTTTCGGTGTCCCAG